>OBEQ011444923.1_pt1 | contig 55067 bp, 43 predicted proteins | sample 1670901 | NCBI WGS metagenome assembly OBEQ01 (sample SAMEA104232315, study PRJEB22302) | groundwater metagenome | biome: forest; feature: aquifer; material: groundwater | place: USA | collected 2011-08-07 | depth 5.4 m
AGGCCCCGCCCCTCCTCTCCCCCTTCTTTTTTTTTGTCCTCCTTTCCAGCGGCCTAAACCCCTCCCCCCCCCGCCGCTCTACGCGTGTAGGGGCCAACAGTCTGTTGATGATCCTCCTCTTCGCCGGCATTCTCGTCATTGTCAATTTTCTGGCTGCGCGCCATTCCATTCGTTGGGATCTGTCGGAGAATCAGAACTTCTCCCTCGCTCCGCAAACGTATCGCGTGTTGCGGAATCTTCCGCGCGAGGTGACCATCACCGTCTTCACGAGAGAGAAGGACCCAGGCTATCAATCCTACAAAGAACGGCTCGATAGTTATCGGCAAGCTAGTCCGAAGGTTTCCGTGGAGTTCGTCGACCCGGAACGGCAGCCGAAAATCGCCCAAAACTACGGTATTACAAGAACCGATACGGCTGTGTTCGAAAGTGCCGGGCACACCGTTCGGGTCACCGCTCCCTCGGAGGTGGAACTGACAGGGGCGCTGATTCGCGTCTCTCAAGACAGCAAAAAGCGCGTGCTCTTTCTCGAAGGGCACGGGGAGCCGAGTCTCGACGATCGGGAGCGAACCGGACTGTCTGCCGCCAGAGAGATCTTGTTCAAGCAGGGCTACGACGTCGGCACCCTCAGCTTGCTCAAAGAGGCAGCTGTGCCGGACCATACCGCCATCCTCGTGGTAGCCGGCCCCCGTCGGCCTGTGATCGCCGAGGAGCAAGAACGAATTCATGCGTATGTGGAAAAGGGCGGCCATCTTTTGTTGCTCATCGATCCGGACACGCAGGCCGACCTGAATCCTCTGCTCAAGCGGTGGGGCCTGGGGGTTGGTCCTGGAGCCCTGGTCGATCTGCAAGATCGATTAGCCCAAGGCGACCTAACATCCCTGCTTGTCCGCACGTTCACCGAGCATGAAATCACGCAGGACCTCTCCGCCGCCGTGCTGTTTCCCCTCGCGCGACATATCACCTTCGATGAACAGGTCGGCAGCGCATGGGACTATGTGCCGCTCGCCCGAACCTCGCCGAACAGCTGGGCAGAAACCGATCTGAAGGGTCGTGTCGTCAACCTCGATGAAAAGGAAGACATCAAAGGCCCCTTACCGATGGCCGCGGCCCTTGCGCCAAAGGTCGCACCGGAGGAAGGCAAGCCTCGGCCGGCGATCGTTGTCATTGGTAATTCCACGTTTGCGACCAATGCGTTCGTGAACTTTCCAGGCAACAGCGATTTTTTCCTCCACTCAGCCGCGTGGTTGGCTGAAGAACGAAATATTCTGGCGATCGTCCCCAAGGACTCCGCGCTTCGGCCGTTTACTCCCAACCCCTTGCAGGAACGAGCCCTGCTGTATCTGCAAGTCGTCCTTCTTCCGGCCACGATGGTGATATCCGGGATAATCGTTTGGCGCAGACGCCGGCGCCTCTAGACCGATGCGATACTGGCCCACACTCGTTCTGGCGCTCGTACTGGCTGGACTCGGCTTGTATCTCTATGCTATCGAACTTCCGCAGAAGGAATCGGACGAGCGGCAGGACATGGCCGACAAGAAGGTGCTGCTCTTCGACCCGGAAGCCCTCTCCGGGCTCACCATCAAGACCGACCAGCACGAACTCATTTTCGCTCGGACTCCTGAGAAGGGTTGGGTGTTGATCGCGCCCCTCAGCACCGAAGCCGATCAGCGGGAAGTACAAAATCTTATCCGAGCCTTGGTCACAGGCACCGTGACCCGCTCCGTCGAAGACCACCCGACTAACCTGAGTCCCTTTGGACTCGACAACCCGGTCACGACCATCACTGTCGTTGCCGGTGCCGCACGGGAGACTTTTTCCATCGGGGATAGCGGTCCCCTTACCTCTACGCTGTATGTCCTTCGTGAATCGGATCGCAAGGTTCTGCTCACCAATCTGGCCCCCAAAGATTTTGTGAACAAGACGTTGATGACCTTTCGCCGTAAAGACCTCTTGCGTATGTCACAAGGCGACGTCGATCGTATCCGTCTCACCTATGCGACCACTGAAATTGTGCTCTATCAAGGACAGGAAAAACCCAAAAGCAAATGGAAGCTTCGCTACCCGATTGAAGGCGAAGCCGATCAAACGGAGGTACGGACTCTTTTGTTCAGGCTCGAAGACCTCAAGGCACTGGGCATCGTCGACCCAGGGCCCGAACGCGACGCTCTGGCCAAAGTGCTCACCGTGCCGAAAGTGAAAGTCACCATCCATACGGCCGATGGCGACCAGACAGTCAAGTTGTACCAACCGAACCAGGCCAGCGGTGAAGCCTTTGCAGAAACGAGTTCCACCGGTCCTCTCTATCGCGTCAATCCCACCACAATCAGAGACCTGACCAAGGACCTCTTTTCGTTCCAAGACAAGCGGCTACTCGGCATCGACTATACCGACATCGCCATACTCTCCGTCAAAACCCCGACCGAGCAATATGTCTTGATCAACCAACAGAACGAATGGGTCTTGGAGGATCAGCCGACGGAGAAGTTAGACCAACAGGCCACCGACTTGTTTGTCAGTCGTGTCGCCAATGTCCCAGCCGAGGAGCGAGTGGTCAAACAGGCCGGACCGCTGGCTCCCTATGGCCTCGTGACACCGGCAGCAGAATTTATCGCCACAGGAAGGGATGGGAAGATCGCAGGGAAACTCTCGATCGGGAGTCATGCTAATGGGCTGGCCTACGCCATGGGGCAACGAATCCCAGGCATTTTCCAGATTCGCGCCGACCTGCTCACGCAGATCCCTACAAAGAAAGACCTGCTCGCTGTCCCATCGGAAAAAACTGCTACTTCTCGCTAGCTCGTATGAGTCACGAGCATTTCTGCGACAATCGCCGATCTGCTCCGCGACGAGCTTTCGACCTGCAGGCTTGCCCCTCGGTTCCTCACCGTACCGTCCAAGTACACATCGGATACTCGATGCCCATCCTTCCCTAGTTCGTCTCTTGCGCCGAGTAGAGTACCCTCTTAGAATGAGCTTCCATACGAGGCGTCTATGCCAGTAAGAATTCGATAGCCTAAAGAGGGAGTTCGAGACTTGATCAAGAAATATCAAGAACGAATGAGAGGAAACCAGTGAAGCACAGAATGGCGGTATTCGGAGTCGGGCTATTGCTTGTTCTCTTGGCGCCAGTCAACCCTGCCATGGCGACGGAGGTTACATTACATGTTCCTCCGGTGTTTCAGGAACGCCCGAGTTGGTGTTGGGCAGCCGTTGGAGAGATGGTCTTCAAATACTATTACGTGCCAGCTGCTCACCGGACAGACTATCAGTGTGGAATCGTGCAGGGCAGGAACCTTTGCACGGGGATGCCGAACTGCGCTGAATGCAATCTCCCTGCTGGCGATGAAGCCACCGTGGTGAGCATGCTTCAACAGTATCCTGCAATGGCTACAGGGGGTGGTGTGGCTGGAGATATCGCGCTGACAGTCCAATTGAAGGCCGATAGCCTTTCCGAAGCAGAAGTGAAAAAAGAGCTCGATGAGGGCCGCCCAATTATTGTTGGAGTTTCCCCATCTGGATTCAAGGTAGATGGCATCTCTCAACATATGGCCCTCATCGTGGGCTATGACGATAGCTCCGGTAAGCTGATGCTGACCGTGAACGATCCTTTCCCCTTCGAAGACGACCGTTTTCTCTGGATCGCGAACCCCTATCAACCAAACATGGATATGTCAGGAGAAAACACCGGCCAATACGAGATCAGTTTTGAAAGGTTTCGCTCAAAGATCAAGTGGAAGCAGACGATGTACCGGATCACTTGCACCGGGAAGGGCTGTCCGCCTGACAACCAAGGTGCAGATGGCCCGGTAGAGAAAGACGATCGCAAAGTGATTCACGCCGTTCTCACGGCATCCTCCGGAGACTTCAAATCGTTGCGCACAGGACATAAAGCTGTCGGTGATACCGGGACAACATGGCGGTCAAACGTTGCTTTTGCCGGCGCCAAGCAATGTTTGGTGAGTGACAAAGACAACTCTGCTGGGGTGAAGTGGAGTTGCACCTTCAAATTTTCAGACCGGTCGGAAGCCGACAAAGCGGCTGAGGATATCGTGAAACGATTGCGCAACAGCTTGCCGAATGGTTGGGTCGGAACGGACCTGGATCAAGATTCTGACGCGGAGTTGTACACCAAGACAGACAAGTTCTCTGCAAGTAAACCTGGAACGAATTCAACGATCCGACTGTACTTCATGGACGTGAAGAAGAGTGGGCGGGTCACAATGTATCTTTCCGTGAATAATTAACATTTGGGCGAGCGGCACGGGGCCAGAGGCTAGGGGCGGCTAGAAGGAAAGTTTTTCCTCTAGCCTCGTGCCACTAGCCCCGCGCCTGGCTTCTATGCGATTCGCGACAAGCTGTCATGAATGATGCGGGCTAGGGCACAGGGCCCTCATTCTCCCCTTCCAATCCACCCGTGAGTAGGCTAAATTCAAGCCACGCCCCCGTAGCTCAGTTGGATAGAGCAGCGGTTTCCTAAACTAATGATCTTCAAAAATATCCTAACAAATCAATTAGTTGCGTTACGTCTTGAGTTATACACAGGTCTAAACTCTATGCCGGTGATTCCTAGACCCTTCCAGAGCTTCTGTACGCCACTCCTGTCGCCGATGCGAGTGTCTCTCTGAAAGACTTTCAGTCGTTGATTTAGACAGCTTGCTGCCCGAACAGGATACTATTCTGTGGACAGGGTTCGTGAACCATAGCAACGGACTGCATTCAGAAGGGGCAATTCGGAATAGGAGAGATCGCGATGAGGGACATTGTGTAGTGAACAGGCTAAGCAGATGCCTTTGAATCAGGGATGAGTGCAAGGAGGTCAGGTAATCCCTTCACCTGCCTCTGAAGCAGGGTGATTCCTCGATTTACATGGGCACGGAAATAGTCAGGAAGGTCTGAGGAATCCAGCTTCTGTTGGTGACACCGTTGCCGTAATAGGGCAACAAAGAAGGTATCGTATTCCCCAAGCAACGTGTATCGATTGAACTCGCGGTCTTCCTCTGGATAATCGGCAGGATTGGGCACGGACGCTTCGTTCAAGGACAAGCAAAAACCCAGCCTACAAAGAAGATTGGGGGTCAAACCTGTTTTGCCTGCGAGTTGTCTTAACCGATTTGAGGAATCCTTGGTCAGGCGTAGCTTAGTGAGTTTCATCATTCACACTCCACCAGTAGCCTTTCGAGATCTTTGTACTGTATTCGGCTGGATCAAACTCAAGCCTATACGCTTGAGTCACCGCTCGCTTGAGTTCAGAAAAATACGTCTGATCAATCTCAGTATCTGTTGAGAAGATGATTACCTGATGACTTACGGACGGGAAATACTCCGTAACCAGTAGTTTCCGATGATCGCTATCCAACCTGCCAAGGGGAGTGTCGATCATAATTGGCAAAGGACGCCCTGATATCTTGCCGAGAGCCCAGAGCATAGAGACCGCGTAGATTTGTTTTTCCCCTGCCGATAGTTGAGATTTTGGGAGAGGTCGGCTTTGCTTATCATACAGCGTCACGGAGAAGTCCTTCGGGTCAATGGCTACCCGACGCAGTGAATCCTTTTTTCGACAGAGCGTATTGAACGACTTGGATACCGCGTCTTGCAGCTCCAGCACTTTCTTTTCGAGCAATGCTGTGTGGTAGTCGGACAGGACGGTTTGTACCTTTGAGGCAAGCCGCGTGCGAGACTTTACAGAATCTCGCTCTGCCAGTGAGACAAGTTGCTTTTGATAGAGTCGCGTGGCTTCGGCGAATCTTGCTTCCGTGATTGCACTCTCTTGTTCGATTTCTTTCGCTTGGCGGTCTAATTCAGAAAATCGATGGTGTAATTGATTCAGCTCCTCAACAAGCGGCTTAATGACTTCATCGGCTGGGATCTTTTTCAACGATACATCAACCTTCGTGAGGTCCCTATAAAGAGATTCCAGGTCCGTACCTATGGCCTTGAGGAATATAGGAGTCTCCGTCTTGGCCTGCTGAATCCATGAAAGAACCTGACGCCGCTCTGTGGGAGAGATGTGGTGAATAGATTCATCACTGATCGCTGATTCTATTTCAAGTGGTTGGTTTACTATTTCGGTCACCTGGCGACGAATTTTTTTCTTGATAGCCGGAGGAATTGATGCCCACAGCGAGGCATTCAATATTCGGTGAACCAGCTCTTTCTTAGCGACTTGAAGTAGCTTAATGCCGGCATCTGCATGATCCGCCGACTCTTCTTTGACAAGTTGGTTGGCAACCTGCTGACAAAGCTTTGGCACCAAAGCAAAGGGCAGTATGCCAGAACAAAGCTGTCTGAGAGCCGACTCATGCTGAGTTATCGTGGCTTTGATCGTGGCCTTTTTCTGAATCAAACTCTCTCGATTTCGCGAGAATGTGCCCCCCGACGAAGTCAGCTTGGTCTCCACTCGTTGGATGAGTAGTCGATGTTCTGTCAACGTGCTCTCGAATTCTCCGCGTTTCGATCGCAACTGCTCGACCTGGATTTGAAGCGCGTCACGATCGCGTTCTAGGGTTTGAATCTCCCGAGAGGTCTCTTGGTCTAGAGACGGAGCAATCTGGCGGGAAATAAAGTAACCGATATCGCTTTGGAGCCGATCAATAAGATCAAGCCCCAGTAATGACTTAATCGAATCAGCCAGGGAAGCTTGGTCTGAGGCGTCTTCGGCTAAATGTTGGATCTTTTCCCCGTCAAAAAAGAAGAGTTGTGAGATTCCTGGGGGTACCATGTCGCGTACAAAATCCTGCCAATATTCGTCCGAGACTTCCTCAAGCGCCTTTCCATCCCGTGCCACTTCAACATGCTCTTGGACTTTCTGTGTTCCTCGTCGCTCCCAAGAACGGGTGACACGATAGCCGTGAACCTGCCCTGCATCGGCATAGTTGAAATCAAGCGCAATGGAAGCGACGGTCGGTTGAATCAGCTGTGTGGGATTCGAATGAATGCGGCTGTTCAGATAGGAGAGATAGGCATCTTTTGAAAGGGAGCCACCGAATGCCTTTTGACCGTAAAGACAAAGCCTCACGGCCTCAAACAACGTGCTCTTTCCTGCTCCATTTTTCCCTCCGAACAAGATCACAGGGCGTCCAGGTTTCGGAGCGAGAGAAATGGCGTGTGAGCCTCGAAATAGTCCAAAGTCTGTCAGCGAGAGCTGCGTGAAGATCATGAGGGCGTGCTACCCGGCTTCGAGAGAATTTCTTCTTCTGTACGCCAGTCTTCATCAAAGGCAGCAGAAAGTTTTTGGTGGATAGCCGCTCGCCGACTCATCCCATGGTAAGCATGTTCGATATCAATCAACTTGGCGACGAGACTGGAGGGAACCTGATACTGGCTGGCTATCGACTCCAGGAGCGTTTTATCCTCTTTCGTGAATCCCGGATGCTCATCGGTTGCCCAAGGGAGATCTTCCTCCATTACTTCCCGATAGATTCTAGGTACAGAATCCTCCCAATCCTGGTTCTCTGTTCGCCAAAGCTTTCGAATCTGTTCTAACTCATCAAATCGGATGAGCTCCTCCTGTGGATTCGGCCCGTTTCGGCGAACCTTTTTTTGGACCTCCAGCAGACGCTTGAGGAGATCCTTGCGGACATCCGGCTTGTAAGGACCAGGAATGATGGTGCCATCTTCCTTCATCGCGACTTTGCCGTTACGACGCTTTAATTCTCTAAGCTGGTGTTTCACACTTGGGTTCTGAGTCGAGGCTAGAAGGTCCCGATACTCCAGCATGGGTTCCAACCAGTCTTCACCATTTTCAACCATGGCTTCCATGGATTTATCTTTGTTCACGACCGTGCAAACCCAACAGCCGAAACGGCTGTTTCCACAGGAGGGTGTGGTGGTATCGACCACCAGGGGACATTCGCCGGCCTGGGCATTGCGGTACATCGTCACAAGGTCACGGTTGTTATTGCCCCATGGGGAAGGAACCTGAAGCATATAAGTCCACACATCTTCGACACTAAAATCTTCGATAGGTGTGTACACAAAGGCATTCGGTAAGGTGGAATGACGTGAGAGGACGCTATCTTTCATGCGATGCAGACTCATGACTTGTGCGCGAGTAGCGCTTTCCGATGTACGGACACCAAGTACCACAACCACTTCTCCGTGATGAGCGACTTTGTCCAAGATAAACCGATTGGCTGGGTCAATCTTTAGACGCTCAGTACACCAGCGGAACTGTGTGGATGGGGCTGGGTAACCTCGACCGATCAAATTGACCCAAAACGTATTGTGGATCTCAGGCATGACCTTATGGGCAGAGAAGGGGAGTCCGAGTCGCGCAGCCGCCTCGTTCATTCTTTTCAGAGAAGAATCGATGTAATCGACAATCTTGGGGGTCTCGACGAGAGTATCGGACGAGATGACGAAGAGGGGCTTTGACAGCTGCTCACGGGGCAATTTCGCAAGAGCGTACCAGATGAGTTGAAGCGCAGTCGTCGAATCTTTCCCACCGCTGTATCCAACGACCCACGGGCGTTGGTCACTTAAATAGACAGTACGAATCTCCTCATAGCGAGATTCTAGACGTTTTGGTTCTAGGAATGCACATTGAGGTTTGTCCATGAGTTACACACCTCGTTTCGAGTAATGTTTCTCAACGCTTTGCTCTTCAGGGGACAGGGAGAGATTGAGATGCTTCTTTAATGCCGCAGCAGTCAGAATGACATTATTGTGTGCTTTGCTGACACGTCCCCCCACCATCGCCCGACCTTCCCACAGCTTCGTGTTCGACCGTAACCAATCCACCTTTTCAAGGGCTTTCAGACGTTCCTTCCAACGTTTTGGCTCTGTGGCGATAAGGGCATGCCCAAGAATACCGAGTGTGTGGAGCGCGATACCGTGAGCATGGATAAAGTCGCGACGTAGCTCTGCCGTGCTGACTTTCTTAGCCAAGGCCATCTGCCATTCAGGAATATGCTTGGCAACTTCCGTCCAGTATTCAACCGCCAAGGATTCTTCTTGTGAAGTAATCAGCCCATTCTTTGGTTTATTCAATAGTGCCCGTGTGCCTTGATAAATGCTGCTCAGTGTAAAGAGCTTCGTCGATCGATTCGAGATGGTCGTTTTCTCTGTTTGGGTGAGTCCCTTGAATACAGGGACAGTGCTGATTAATTTCCGTGCAAGCTGAGATTGTGGATCGCGAAGATCGTACAAAATGCCCAGAGATTTCGTTGGCCGTACTGCATGTTTATTGAGGTCGGCAAACATCTGTTGACTTCGTTTTAGATTAGAGTCAACGAAAAAGACGACAGAAAGAGTTTCGTCCCCTAACTCCGGCCGCTCCTTCAGCGCTTCTTCAATGCCCGCACGACGATGCTGACCATCATTAATGATGAATCTTGCGGTCATCGGGACGGTCAGCTGGCCTAGATTGCTGAGGGATGTGTTCTCGGTCACCGAGTCAAAACGTACTTTCCCATCTATCGAAGCGGTAATGGATGAGAAAACATACTCGGTCGGATTATCTACAAGGTATTGAGCGATTTCTGGCACTCGCGCTCGATTGAGACTTCGCTGCGCTTTTAGCTCTGCGGGAATATCTCCCTCGTCAAAGAGAAAGATTTTTGGAATGAGTTTAAGGGGACACATCGCAACGTAATATTCAAAGCCAGCCTGCATTCCGCGGATTGCTGAGAAGACATAAGAAAATGAATCTTGCGAGCTCATGAGTCCAGTTCAGAGAGGAAAGAAATTAAGACGGTCCCCGGTCGGGATGGTATGGAAACGGTATGTGGAAGTCAATAGTTTACGGATGGAAGTTAAGTTTCTGATAGGTGGAAGCTTTTAGTCCTAGTGTTGGATTTTTAATAAGGCAACCATATAGCTATTCAAGATATGAAATCCTAGTATCCTTCCTGAAAAAGATTTTCGCATCACGAAAAGGTGCAATTTCACACCCTGAAAATACTGTCAAGGCGATTAACTTCCACAGAGGCTGGGGATGACCGAACTCAAAGTTCAGGATCGATACGACCAATTCCAAGAGCCAGCCGTTTCTAATATCGTTTCCGATTTTGGCAAGAAACTGCAAGGACGCTTTCTCCTTGTTATTCCAACTGCCGGTGGAAAGACCTTTACGGCAGTCAAAGCCGTCAATAAACTCTTCGAGGTTGGGACGTTAAACGCCAAACAAGATCGCGTGTTATGGACCGCCCACCGTAATGAGCTGATCACACAGGCAATGGAAACATTCGAGAGGTTTGAGAAAATTTATCCAGATCGACCTAGCTTCGCTACAAATGTCGATTTTCGAATGATTGGTATAGCTGAAAGGCATTTAACGGAAAATAACAGCGTCAGGCTCGTTATCCTTGATGAAGCACATCACGCCGCACTAAAAAACGTCAACTACGGACCTATATTCAGGCGAACAAACCTTGGAATTTTGGGTCTCACTGCTACGCCGTCCCGGCACGATGGCGACCCCCTGGATTTTGAGCGCGAGTCTTTCTCGATCGGTTTTCCAGATTTGGTGAAAAAGGGAATTGTCCTGAAACCAGAGGTGCGCAAGGTCCATGGTGGAACGTATCAGATTAGCCGTATAGACGATGAAGATTCCCTGGAGCAATTAGATAACAGGGAGCGCAACGAGAGGATAATTGGCGAGCTACTCAAACACCCACAAGATTACAAGAAGGTCATCGTTTATGTTGGGACAAAGAGTCATGCCAAATCGCTCTATGACCAGCTTGTAAATTCGCCCATCGCAAAAGAGTATGAGTCTATTGCATCCGTAACAGGCGACACCAATAGTCGCACTCAGGACAGATCAAAATTCATTGAGCAAGAAAAGAAATACAAGCGATCGATCTTGGTGAATGTCATGGTTCTTAGCGAAGGATATGACGACCCTTCAATAAACACGGTCGTAATGGCTACGCCCAGCAAATCGAAACTCTACTATATGCAGGCAATGGGCAGGGCCATTCGCCACGACCCTAACGACCCAATTAAGAAGGCATTCTGTATAGAGGTAGAGGATGTTCTCCCCAATATCCGTTATCGCATCGACAACCGCTGGCTGTTCTCTGATGTGTCTGATTCGCTAGAACCCGCCGTTATTGACAAGGAATATGGGACAGCCATTGAATTTGCTGCTGCATTCACCTCCATCTTTGACACATATAACGTCCCTCCAGTTCATCGCGCGATTCCTGAGTATGATAACAACCAGCGCTACTCGATGCTGTTGTTCAAAAGATATCTTGCTCCAAACACATACGCGCATTTCCCATTGATAATCAGCAATGACAATCGTCTCCAAGTGTCGAATATGTTCAATTTCCTATCCGAGCGAATGGAACGGTTCAGGAAACAAGGCGTTGTGCATGGTGAGGTACTCCGCATGGCAGGCGACGCTGCACGCAGTCTGCTCAATCATGAAGATCAGCGGCGTTGGGTGTGCGACGCCATGAAATGTGCTGTGCCAAAGGACTTACTTGACGAGCCTGATGTTTTCTCCGAAGCAGGCTATCCTTGGATCACCTTCGTCTCATTCCAATATCGCCAATCAAAAATCTCTGACGAGATTGCGCAATTCATTGAGGAGATGGTCAATCGCGATACTGTTCTTGAGTCACTCATGGCTCGGGATTTTGAGAAGGGGTCCTACCTGATTCGCCTTCCTCTTCCTTTACAGTCATACATTGGGAAGTTTATTACGGCCAAAGAGTTCGGTGCTTTGGACGGGATCATCCAAAGTCTACGATCGTTGAGAATTAGCAAAGGTCAGGTTGATCACCGTTCAGATGTACACAAACTAATGGCTGAATCGATTATTCCAATAGAACTTGCACATAAAAACGCCTTGATTCAGATCGCCAGAACAGACGACCCATATAGTCTTCTGTTGATCTAAAGGAGATGATATGCCTGAGCCTCTTGCGCCCAAGTTAAAAAAGATCAAGGTGAAGTATGACTGCTTAGTCTTGGATCCCAATAATCCCCGGTTTACAACGAGGAGGGAAGACAGAATCGGTGAAGAGCATTACGTTGAGCAGGATTTGGCAGGGATTACTCTCAGTAAACTATTCCCAGGGAAGAAAGACCGCTACAAGATTGAGGAACTTGAGAATTCGATCAAACAGAATGATTGGTTGCCAGTAGATTTTATCTTCGTACGTAAGCTGAAGGGGGATGACAAGCGATACGTGGTTCTTGAGGGCAATCGCCGTGTGGTGGCCATTCGGGAGATTATGAAGGACCCAAAATCTAACGCAGCGCTCAAGGCTGACCTCCAATCACTTGAAGTGATGGAGGTCTTGGATTCGGGAAGTAGCGAAGACTTACAGAGAAAGATTTCGTATTTGTTAGGTGTCAGGCACCACGGCTCATTGAAAAAATGGACACCGTTTGCCCAGGCGCACAATATTCTCGATCGTTACCTCGAAGTTTCAGGACAGAGTGCGGAAACTTTCAAATGGCAAACAACTGTGGGTCAAAAGATCGCTGACACCCTCAGCATTCAATTCAAAGAGGTGCAAGACCGTCTGAAAGTTTATCGGGTGATGGCTCAAATAGGCAATTCACCCGATGTGAAAGACAGTCTTGGTGGTATGAAGGACAGATATTACTCTGTTTGCGCAGAGCCTCTCCTCAGTCCTCGAAAGAGGCTAGGGAACTATATCAACCAAGATCCTAACACCTTTCTGCTGAACGATGAAGGCGCTTCACGGATGAAAAATCTTTGTCGATTTAGCGAACTTAACCGTGGCGGCGAAACCACCCCTATCAATAACCCAGAAGAGTGGCGATATTTGGATCGAATCTTGGCGGATGAAGACATAACCAAGAGGGATCGAAATCTCCGAGAAGTCGAGGAAAGACATCGTCATCCCAGTGAGGTATGGGCTGAACGGGCAATGGAGCTGTACACACTCACATGGGAAAAATGGCTCTTCCAAGTGAATTCGATTCTGAAAACTGTCTCATTAGGTGACGATTTCAATACCGACAACGCCAAGCAGACTGCCAAGAAGTTAGTCAGCCTGATCCAGGAACTCGACCGAAGAGATATTCATGCGGAGGCAACATAGTATGCTTAAAGAGATTCCCATCCCAACTGAGGATCTGTTTCTAGACGCTAACAATCCTCGATTTATTAGGGACCTCGAGCAACCGGTTAAGGTGACCGATCAGGACATTGAGAAAGAACAGGAGGCTCTGCTCGAACGCTTTAGCAGAAATCCTGCACCTGAAAATCCTGATTTTGACGTTACGAATATCAAGGATCTTTATGACTCGATGTTGAGGATCGGATTCGTAGGAATTGATCGAATTGTTGTAAGACCACTCAAGAACCGGAAAAATAAATATCTCGTTATTGAAGGCAACCGAAGGATAGCCACCGTTAAGAGCCTTCACCGGGATTATAAGGATAGACGTTCTCCTTTAGACCATCCTTCGACGCGCAAAGATTTTGAAAGCCACGAATCCTCCTTTAAGAAAATGACCGCGATGCTTTTGGATACCGATGATCTAACCGATGAGCAGATTGACCATAAGGTAGCGATTCTCCTAGGCATTCGTCATCACGGCTCTCTCCTCGAGTGGGATGCCTTGCCTAAGGCATTCAACATTTACACTGCTTACATGGAGGAAGAACCAGTTCTTGAAACCTTTCAATTTGTAAACAAGAAAGCCCGAGCCGTAGCGAATCGACTTTGTATCCAGACTTCAGATGTAACCAGTGCACTGCGGACGTACGTTGCTTATCTCCAGGCGCGTGATCGCTTCCACGAAGTTCAGGACGACCATTACTCGCTCCTTGAATATGCCATCAAAGACAGACACCTCAATTCTTCGTATTTCACGGTTGATCCAGATACCTTTGAGCTGGATGAGAAATCACTCACCAAACTTAATACGGTATGTCAGTTTTCCACGCGGGACTCCAGGAATCCCGAGCGCACTACAAATAACATGAAGAAAATCGTTCGAGACCCTAAACAGTTCAAGCTTCTGGGGCGCTTGATTGACAAAATGCAGAGCGCTGACCACCCAGCAGTGAAAGCATACGCCGCCGACTTGATTCGACGCGCGGAAGACGAAGAAGACTTGGATCTATCGCTTGATCAGGCAGTTGACGACTTAAAGGCATTTGAGAATCGAACAAAGTGGGCTGAGGCGGTCGCTGCCTTGCTTAACAAACAAGAAAAAGATCTGACTCTCGACAAGTATGCCGGTGAGGGCCTCGACCGAGGAAGGAAGGATGAGCTTAAGGTAACGCTGGAGCCCCTACGGAAAATCATGAGCGTTTAACCATAACTCCAACCAAGTTCCTTTCGGAATGATTGATCATGGATATCTCTTCGCTCTCAAAGTACTACGAGCTAACGCCTCTCAAGGTCAGGCCAGACCAACTGCTTCTAGATCCGAGCAACCCCAGGATTGTTTTGGATGTAAACACAGACCGCAAATTTAGCCAAACCCAACTCACTTCAACCGACGTACAAGAGTACATCCTCTCTGTAATTAACAAACAGGCCCATCATATTGCAGAGCTTATTCGAGGGATTCGAGCTTCCGGCTTCATCGATAAAGGCGATGATATGATTGTGAAGAGAATTCCGAAAACAGACAAGTACCTAGTCATAGAAGGAAATCGTAGAACAACGGCTATTAAGCATCTACTTAACGACGCGGACGATCTAAAACCTATAGTTCGAAATACTCTTACAACACTGCACGTCAAGGAATTTTTCTATAAGCCAAACCGTGAGTTAACGGAAGATGCCGTTATTGATATTCTCCTGGGCACAATCCATATCAACGGCCAATTGCCGTGGGGCGCACTAGAGAAAGCGTACTATGTCCACAATAGCTACCTCAGGGAGATGAGGAAATACACAAGGGATTCAGAATTCAAGTACATCGTTAATTGTTGTAAGGAAGTAGCTACCTTCTTTAACCTCTCCGCTAATGACGTGCGGAAGGAGATCAAGGTCTACCGAGTATATGAAGAGCTCAAGGAACACAGCTACGAAGTCATGCCTCACCATTTTAGCCTGATTGATATGGCCGTTACAGACAGGGATTTAAGCGAAAAGTACTTCGAACTAAATCAGGAGACTTTCCGCTTTTCCCGTCTCGGCTTGGAACGATTTAATAGGCTTTGCATTCACCACAATAAGCCAATTAGTAATCCCAAAGATTTTCGGACTTTTGCAAAAGTGTTTAGGCATGGCGCGGATTACGATGTAAGACTTATTGAGTCGAATGAGCAACCTCTTGCCACCATTCTTGAGCGAATCCGGAAGCGGCAGCAACATTGCCAATTTTTAGTTCAATTAGAAGGGATAAAGGAACAGATCGAAGCCTTGCATCCTGCGGAGTTTCGCGGACTGAATGCTGAGATAGGCATGATTCGGGAAATCAAGCGATTGGTCGACGGTAAGCTGTGGAACCTCACAAGAGCTTAACCTAGAAACAACGATCAATTTCATTCGAAATTAGTCATCCAATTCTGAAAGAACTTTGGTCATTTAATGGAGGGACCGAATCAATGTGGAAGGATTGGCACAGGATTGATATGGGGGCCTGTGTGTCAACCTCTTCAAGAATACCTGCTAAGCGGGGACCGCTTACTACTTCTGATCTCACCGTTTATCAGCCTAGATGCGCTGAGAAGATTCCTGCAGAATACACAGGGACATAATGAGATCAAAGTCGTCACCCGTTGGCGACCCGAGGACCTGGTATCTGGTGTAAGTGATATCGCGATTTACCCATATCTTAAAGAACGCAGGATTCCCCTCTATATCAACCATGACATCCATCTCAAGTTGTACATTTTTTCCAGTAACAACGCTTTTAGCACCTCGGGCAATCTTACACTGCGCGGTTTTGGCTACAGTGAGCAGTCCAACATCGAGGTGGGTGGCTTTGTCCAGCTAACGCAAGCCGATTGGTCGAGAATATATGCGCTTATTAAAATCAGTAAGCAGGTTGATGAAGATATGTACCAGCGCTGCAAGCGCTATATTGAAAGTTGCCCCAAGGTTGTCAAATCGGCTACACCGCCGCCAGATCTTTACGGAACTCCAAAATCTTACACGCTTTCAACACTTCCAGCGATGGAAACTCCTATCAAATTAGCTGAGTATTATATTGATCCGAATCGTCCTGGGTACTCCGCGGAAGAAATCCGCCGTGCAACTCACGACATTGTAATCTTTGCGATCCCACCGGGACTAAGCAACGCTGAGTTAGATAATCAACTAAGCGATTCATTCCGGAGAACGCCATTCGTCATCGAGTTCGTCGAGCTTCTGAAGACTGAAAAAAGCCTTCGATTCGGTGCAGTGAACGATTGGATTTATCGCATGTGCGAAGATGTGCCGCTCCCATATCGGTGGGATATCAAAGAGAACACTCGAATTTTTTACAATTGGCTTGAGCGCTACTTTACGGAAATTGTTTGGGATCGACCAAACCACTCTCAGGTTATCTATTGGCGTGAAGGTAAAGTTTAGGTCCATCTACGAGATTTTATCCTTGATCTATAAGGCATGTTGCCATTGAATCTTGAGTGAATCATCCTGATATTTCTATAGGGCAAAGATGAGATCCTCAGCAGCAAGTTGCGATCTGGCAGCAAAAATTCATAAACCGAAGGGCAAAATGGAAAATAATTAGAGTGAATAAATTAACGCCGAGGCTCCCGTTAGTCTTCTAGAATTGGTCTCATCAATGAACCTTCAAGAATGTACCATCCAACCTGGTCAACAAAAGAATCCCTCCCAGCTCGCTAACCGAGGTCGAACAGCTCTTAACAGATCATCCTGTTCACGCCCAGTTGCATTAGGACTAGTTGATGGGCTGATTAGACATGAGACAAGTGTCTTAGATTACGGATGCGGGCGAGGTGCCGATGTTCGCTATCTCCGCTCTCGTCGATTCAAAGCAAGTGGCTGGGATCCGTATTACCGTCCTGAACAGAAGGTAACCCCAGCTGATGTAGTGAATCTTGGTTATGTTCTGAATGTAATTGAAAACCCCGTGGAACGGAATGAGACATTGGCCAGAGCTCTTGCCCTTGCTAGGAAGGTCCTTATCGTCGCTGTTCGAGTAGAAAACGCTCTTGATGAAGCAGACGAGTATGGAGACGGAGTCCTCACTCGTCGTGGAACCTTTCAAAAGATTTATACCCAAGGAGAGTTTCGAGAGTATCTTGAATCAATCCTCCACCGGCGAACGCACGTGGCGTCGTTAGGAGTTGTTTATGTCTTTATGGATGAGGAGGCCGAGGCTCGCTATGTTGCAAATCGTGCATTCACTCGACGCCTGGAATATAGGACTGACCTCATAGCCGAGTTTAAGAAAAGTAAATTAGCAGGAAGCTATGTGGCTCTCGCCAATCGCTTAGGTCGGCTCCCATTACCGGAGGAGTTCCCTAAGTACCAAAAACTTATTGAGGGCTTTGGGTCTCCGAAGCAGATCGAGAGGCTGACTCTTCGCCACATCGATCAGACCTCGTTCGAGGGCTCACGATCGCAACGTCGAGAAGATATTCTAACTTATCTTGCCATGTTGAAACTAGACAACATCAAGCCCCCAGGATTCTCGAAACTTCCGGTTACGATTCGAAGTGATATTAAGTCTATTTGGAAGAATTACGCTGAGGCTTTGGTTGAAGGCGAGCAGTTCCTATTCAGCATTGGAAAGCCAGAGGTTGTGTTTAATGTGTGTGCGAGTTGTCCGGTGGGAAAACAGCTTCCTTCCCATCTGTATGTTCACCGCTCTGCTGAAGATGAGCTGCCATCTTTGTTGAGAGTGCTACTTTTTGCGGGCAAGGAAATCGTGGGCGAGCTTCCGTACGATCTCATCAAGTTTACTAAAGATGGCAGGGCTATTTCCTTTTTACAGTATCAGAACTTCGATGAAGATCCACATCCTGCGCTCCTTCGAAGCATCAAAGTCTACCTTCCCAAGACGACGTATGGAATTCGAGAATACCTCAGCTCTCCAAATCCGCCGATACTCCACAGGAAAGAGACCTTTGTCCTCCCCAACTATCCTCATTATGAAATATTCCGCAAGCTTACTGAGCTAGAAGAGTCCTTAGACCTCCTATCGTCTCCTGATATTGGATATCGTCGTCCGTGGGAGGAGCTCCTGGTCTCTCGCGGAGTCAGAATTCAGAATCACTTAGTTTCCTCGATTGCCAATTAGCTGATGTCTACCGGTTTGCTGAGCTCATCTCGTTACTTATTCGTCTCCATTTCAGATGCTGAACACACAGCAAATATCTTGATTCCAGCAGCTTCCAAGCAGCGCCTAGCATCTCTGTACAGTTCCCACCGGTAACAGCCAAATTGTGAAAATAAAGTTCATTTTTCAGCCAAAAACGTGGTTTTCTGACGAACGTGAAACATAAATAACTGCATGATCTCAGTAGGAATGTTGCGACTGAGTATCCATTGTGAGAGTGTGCCAATAGACGGTGCAAAAATACGCTCACCGCGAGTCAGTGGAATCGACTGACACGTACTACACAACTCTCAGATGCCATAGAGTCCACAGACTCAGTGCTTTCGTCCATAGGACGCCCCCATCGACCTGGATGATCCCAGGGAACTATAGCGGGGAAATAAGCTCGGAAAGATTGTCGCCATCACCACGTGGTGCAGATAATCACGAAGAAACACCCGAGTCAGGTCTGACAAGGGTACCCAAACTCCACATAACAACACATGTAGAGTACGAGAGAGGGATGAACCTCCAGGTAGAAATCTTGCTGATCGAATGGCAGGATTTTGTTCCGCGTTTGTGTACGCCGTAAAGGGAAACCGCCAAACCGTTCCCTACCAGCCTACAGAGATTGGTGAGTAGTTCGATTATGTCTTTTTTAGACATTTCGTTGCTCAAGTGAGCAGCGCTATGTCTAGTGCACAGACCGTGACCCACCAGTGACTGAAGTTAAAAAAAGACCGGATTGTTTCTCAACAACGAGGCGCAGCCGAGTTGATTTGGTGGTCCGATAGTGAATCCTAGATTGTTCTAGTGGTTTCTAGATCGCATAAGAATGCGACTAAGAAGTCCTCCACTGGATGCTCAAGAAATGATTACGGGTAAATGAAATAATGAAACTTAATACTTCACTGGATGAGTATATCGGCAGATGTAATAAATCCAATTTACCAATCACCAAAGGAGTCCCTACATGATCACCTTCGCTGAAGAAGACCCAATGGCACCTGAAGTTCCACTAGACGACCTGATCACCTATTACACCTTGCGCCATAAGTTCTATCACCAGAGTTCTGATGAAGCGACCATCAGGCTTCTTTGTAGGACCCGTTTGATCCAACAGGCGCTTTGGGAACTGGATACTGCCGGAGCCACCGCCTTATTCCTTAAGTTCCACAAGTTGCCTCCTACGATGCTCATGTCCACTGAGAAAGAAAAATAAAGTTTTCAATCTCTCTTTTCCACCCTTTTCGGGGTTTCGTGTGTGGATGCCACTGAAAACACCACCGCGAGCCCCGAGCCATTTCTACCGCTTTGTGAGCAACACCCGTAACCTCCACCGAATGAAGCTAGCCCAGAGTCCTTCCATACCGATTTGTGGGAGGAAGCAGAACTATCGGTGCATATAAATATGATAGATGGGAAAAGGGGGTCTCTTGATGAACGCGATGAAAACATTTCTTCTGCGAATTCCGATCTCAATGAACGAGGAAATCGCCGCGATCTGCGAATCTCAGTACTGCACCAAGTCGCAGTTTATCCGTCAGTCCATTGCAAGAAATCTCGATATTTGCCGCAACGTCGAACTCCCCGCCATCCGGGCGCACTACAAACAGCGCATTCCAAAACTTTCTTAAGCGCCCGTGCAAGGATCAAGCAGTGAAAACCGACAAAGGAGAACGAATGAGACCGCGACTGAAATTTCGTGCTTTTTGCAAGGAAACCATGAATGCCCCCACAGATTCGCAAGGGCGGGTGTTATCGACCTTTAAGCTAACCATGGCAGAATTCATCGATGACTTGTTGGACATCACTGCCTTCGATACTGTGGAGGTCACGCACGATTATGAAGATCCAACCAAAGTTCTATTGAAGTTCCATATAGCCGAAGGTAGTGGCGATTGTTGGGTAGCAGTTCCTCACGTGTCTAAATCATCTGTATTAGTTCAGCTCAGTCACTTACCGCTAAGCCGCTGATTTGTCACAAGCTCCATTCTTCTTATCCTGAGCATGATTTAGTTCACCTAGTTCTCCACCGATCAGCTCCCGTATTCGTTCATTGGCAACACAGTCAATGACAAGGTGCACCCTCTCCGTATCTCCTTGATTGATCACCTTGTGGGGCAAGCGAATGTTGAGGTACCAGAGGCTACCGAGCTTCATGTGAATGCGGTGTTCTTGGTCGTTTGTATCCCACGAGGTCACGAACACCTTGGGATTCGTGCGGAGAGGCACATGAAGTCGGACCGTCTTCCCGTCCTCGATCCCCAGCGTACCATCGGTAAGATCGGTATGCCTGAGCAACTCTCCTTCGGTGGGAGCCAGGCTCATCAAGCGTACTCGCTTAAACTGCGCATTGTCATTCTTGAGCGAGCCTGGACAAATCTTCTCCAGGATCTCACGTACTTCAGGAAATTGATTCATGAGCGTAGTATCTTGCAGCCCCTGCCGCTGTTTCGGATATTTCTTCAGCCACTCCTCATTGAGCGCCTTTTGGTAACTGGCATGTTCTTCCAGGCTTTCAATGTAGTGAGGGTCTGGCAAATACCCCCGTAACGCCAAGGCACCCCAGGTCTCGTTCTTGTTATAAGAAGACGGGTGACTCTCATAGCTTTTAATCTCGTCCAAACGCTGCTCAAGCCGTTTCACAAGCGGTAAGAGCCCTCGAATCGGCAGCTCCTTAATGTTCGTGTGTTCGGCAGGGTTGATCACACACCGCCGCGAATCGGCATGGTCAGCATCGAGATAGATGTGAAACACGTCACTTTGGGAATTGATAGAAGAACCAAGACAGACGAAACCCGCTTGAGTCAGACAGCGACCCTGAAACGTATCGTCGGCAAATACCTCGACCGCACAAGGTCGGGATACTTGTTTTAGGGCACTTACGATCGCGGCCTGTGCATCGGGCGTGTGAGCAAACGCTGCAAGCTTACTGATTTCCAGATCTCCTTTTTCGTAGTGCACAATCGGAACACTGCGCTTCTCACCTCGATAGAGACATTCCTCGCCTTTTGTGTTGCGTTGGTTCACCACATACGCGGCTACCACGTGGCGACCATCGGTGATTCTCACGATGTTGTCCTGGTGTTTGATCTTGCCAAACGGGTTGTGACACTTCTTGTCAAAGCTCCGATATAACGTGCGTATCGTGTCCCATTCCTTCTTGCTGCTCAGGCTTACTGTCTTTGGTAAGGGTGTCGTTGAGATTGGTGCAGACCCGGTTTGTGCTTTACGAGAAATTTTAGTCTTTGGCTGATGTAGCGAAGTGAAATGGAACTTGCTGATGGTAGGTGTATCGTGCTCCTTGGCAAACACATAGACCGGTTCCATCTTGACCTGTTTCCCATGAATCGAGGTGAAGTTCCAGGTGGTAGGCTGCCCATTTTGTTTTCGCCCGGCGCCCGAGGAGTGTGCCAACAGCATCTTCTCGGTGGCGAATAGCTTCAGTTTGAGTTGTCGAGCAATGATCCTCGCATCATCCTCAATGGGATGCCTACCGCTATTTGCCACATTGAGAATGAGATACCCGCCTTTGCGAAGCCACTCTGCGCCTGTTTGCATCGTGCGGGCCAAGAAGTGTTCTCGCCAATCTTCATAGGTGGCAAACTTCAGTGAAGATTGTGTGGGTTCATCGCTATACAATTCGGCAGAGAAATATGGAGGCGAAGTCATGACCAGATCAAGCTTGCCGCGATATGCTTGAAATTCTGACCGTGTATGCGCGTCCTCGCTTCCGCATTGCAGATAGGTCCCTCGAAACGTGTCCCGCCTTCTCATCACTTCGCTCTTGAAGACATCTTCCAAGTTGCTATAGCGGCTGCTCCCATCCGGAAAGTAGTTGAGAGAATTGGGATCGGTGCCAATGTAATGAATAGGACGATCCAAGAGACTCAATGCGCCGAGCAGCCGCCCTCCAAAGCCCATCGAGGGGTCCCAGATCGTGACTTCAGTTCCTGGCGTGTGTGGCAGGGCATACCGTGAATAGATCGACCGCGCCACGACCGACGGAAAGTTCGTGGGCGCACTGATGAGCGTGGTCTGTAGAATTTTGAACAATTTTGGGAACACCCGTTCGTCTTTGCGGTATTCCCGAAGAAAGACTTTCTCGGTCGCTTCCAGTGTCTTAAGGTCGTCACCTACAGAGTCAGGTAGGAGCCCCTGTGCGATGAGTCGGCGCACTACGCCTACTTGGGTAAAATGCTTTCCATGCAGAGGCTTCTTGCGATGGTTATCAGGCTTGTAGAACAAGAACCCATTGTGTTCTTTGTTGGCGGTAATGTAGTCCTCTAGGGATTCCGTTCCGCGTCGCACCGTGGGGGCAAACTCATATTTCCCGTCGCGCTTGAGTACCCGCGTTATTGCGCTCACAAACTCGTCAGGCTTCCGCAAATTATCCAGCACGGATAACCACCGGTTACCTACGCGGTCCTTGGCTTCAAAGATGTTTTTGAAGAACTGATCGGCAACGGACACGCGTGTTGAATTCAGGTAGGCAGTCGTGTTGTCTGTGTAATCACGAACGATCTGGGTCGAGGGGTCAATCGTGCAGAGTCGTCGGAACTCTGCCAGGAGCGCGTCTTCGGAGAGGGCATTCTTGGGAGGAGTGTCGAACTTCTCATATTGCTGTACCAAAAGGCGTGCGGTGTCCGCCCACCATTGAGCAAACACCGCGTCGCTCATCGCCTGAATCTCACCCCAAGGACGATTCAGTGGATGACAGAGCACATGATCTGGTGTGGTGTAAAAAAGTGACATTACGCACTGATGTAGGCGCGGTGGTCGTCAAGAATGTCTTGCGCCTGAGTCATGGCGTTCTTCTTTTTCGCTTTATGTGCCTTGGTGGTTCCCTGAATCTTTTCTTTGGCGAACTGTTGAAGCTTTTTCGGATTGCCCGTGTCGCACCATGCAATGACAGATGTCCAGAGTTTCAAATGCGGGTCGAGTTTGGCAAACGAAAGGAATCGGCAAACCACCTTATGAACCCGTGCGGCTTTGTAGATATTTGATTCCCGAATCTCCTGGGAAGTGTCGACGCCCAAGTCATTCTTGAGTTGATCTCGCCCACCAAAGTCTGCCGGTAACGTTTTGCTTGAACTCTTGCGGATCGCTTCGATAGCGTGTTCGACCAGCGATGTTAACTTACGGTTCTTGGGGGTATACTCCGCTATCAAGCGATCGTATTCTTTCTCGGCGCGCGCCCGCAGGTAGGCAAGCCCTTCCTTCTTAACCTCTTTTGAGAGCTTGAATGATAGTCCGGGATATTTGGCAATCGCTGTGCTTGCCGACGCGACAAGGGAGTATCGATCCATTGGGGTCAGTGATGAGGAGATGAGGATGGTGCAGAAGGGCTGGTAGCTGCTTTTGCTCGCCGCACTTTTAACCTGATCCCGGGTACTCTTCGGAGAGATTTTGCCTGTACTCAAATCATCCAGCAAATCCTTGGGGTCCATGAGCGCGAGTTGGTACAAGGTGTAAATCGATGGAGGCAGGTCCTTCCAATTGGACTTATTGGTGATGACAGGATTGAGTGCAAGTTTCTTGAACTTCACGGCGTGCGAGTGGGTGAATGGTAATTTATTTATAAAACCATGGTAATCAGTGGTACCAACGCCGAGAAATTTTTCAGCGTCAAGAATGTAATTTCCGATGCTGATGAATGCCGCTATAGTAGCTTCCGCGCCCTTCTCAGCCCGCTGCCACTCCTCTTTGATGGCTTGTTCGAGTTCCTCGATGGTCTTCGGCACTACAGAAAGCTGGGTCTTCATGGCAAACGCTCCAATCTGCGTTTTACGCGTAAAATGAAGATTCCTTAGAATCCAGAACAGAGTGTATAGAAATTCGGGATCCTCGCAAGGTTTAGATGATTCTTGGCAGGACTTACCGCACTGGGGTATTTAGAACTTGGAGAATAGGACGGAATGACAATCTCTGAGGATCTTACGCAATCACTTAGATTGATTATTGAAGTCGCCCTAAACGTGACAAGCGCGTGGCGTGGACGATGAGAAAAAGATCATACAATCCTCTCTTATCCCAGTTCTCTTATTTTGCTAACTGAAGCAAACGCCTTAGTCATGAGATTCGAATCAAAAGGTGCATATTTCCCACCTGCCTCCGAACGTACATCAACTTGTGGCCCAAGAGCAGGGCCTAGTTTATCGGTCATTTTTTCCGCTTTATGCTGATGGAGCTTCATAAACATCAAGGTGGATGGCATTGAGAGGTAAACAAAATATGGCATAACTTCATGGCATAACAACTCGTCCACGTTCTGATCCAGAGCGTTCAAGTTCCTAATGTCAGCCTCAATTGGGCGGAACTGAGTTCGAATAATACTTGAGTGAAGCAATGCCGCCTTGCCATACAAAGCTGCTAAATATGTCATCTCGTCAAATGAGCCCGATCTTTTACCCTCACGATCATATAGCAAGTTTGCCATCTGATTTGCGAGGAACCTCCTAATAATAAATTGTGTCTGCACTCTATCTTCACCTTTGGAGTTCTGAGAGATAAACACACCTAGGTTAGTTAGGCTAGCCGCTAATGAACAGGCTGAGATCATTCCTGGGCATTTGAAGGATAAATAGTCATATACAATGCGCACCACCGGCTCAGCCAACTCTTTAGCGGATGAAGCAGTCGTCGAGGTATCGGTTAGCGCTTTGAGCACAGATTTTACAGCTACACGTTCTGCATCTGGATCAGAAGGAAAGTCCAGATGCTCAGAACAAGACACAATCCGCTCCAAGACTTCTCCATCAATACCGAGTGGGCTTTGGCAATCACCCAAGCTAATGATCCATTTCCAAGCGGTTGTCTCTGCAAGAGGTAGCGGGAGGTGGCGCACAATGTGCACGGGCTCCGCAGAGTCAACATTTGGAGGGAGCCGTGAAAAATATGGATTAGAGGGATCAATAAATACCCAGGCGTCCCGGGTATTACTGTCTTTTGCTGGAATGTGGTTCCACCCCTTCTTAAATGGAGTAATCTCCCCAAGTAGAACAGCGAGGAGATCCGCTCCGATTCTCGGATGATCACTCATCAAAAGCATACACAAGTTGAGAAACCTATGCTGCTCAGATGTTTGTGGACTTGTATAGGCCACGAATCTACTTGTTCAATATTACTGTTGAGATTGCGCCGGCAGTCTCGCGAGCTTGTCTGGCAGTTAAACCGGCTTTCACTAACAGTGCTTCAACAGATCGTTCTGCATTAGTCTTACCCGAATCCTTCTCAGACTGCTCGACAACTTGATTGATCATGGGCGGTAGATTGTTCTTCTCTTCTTCAATCTCTGATTTAGATGTATTCCCCATTCGCACCCTTGTTAAAAGGGCACTAGCCTTCTCTCCATGAGACTTCCCGAGGTCATGGAGTCCCACACCTTCCAGGAAAGCTGCACAGTAATGTTCCAATAGAAATATTCCAGCAGCGATAAGCATCGTCTCACCAATGAAGTGCCGTTTCTCCGAATCATCAGTTGTGATGATGGTCGCAGTTGATTTGTCTAATAGAGGTATGAGTGCAGCAAGAATTCTTTCAGCATCAACCATTTTCCCCTCCAGTGTCGTAAGATTTTATGGTTATGACTCAACTATTCCAGGTTCAGTATTCGAACTGGAATTCTCCTCCCAAATTGAGCAAACCCTCTCGACATCCACTGCGGTTTCGGCCGATGTCCAGTGCGCATAAAACTTTGGATCCCGGCTACGAGGAACTGGTCTAGCTTCTCGAATTTTCACCAATGCGGGAGCCCTTACGCACTCTCCCATAACTAGCGCAGTCTGAGAGGCGAGAGACGGAAGTTGGTCAAGCAGTGGGCCATAGATGCCCGGCACAATCTCCTTAAAGTAACGCAGGTCCTCAGGGTTCTGAAGTCTATGCACAATGAAGCTACTGCACTGAGAGAGCACGGTCTTGGAAAGCTCGCTCGGACGTTGAGAGGCGACCACTAGACCAAGACCGAACTTGCGCCCTTCTCGTGCCACTCGTTCGAAGACAGTTCTTGATATCGATTCATCTTGGTCCCGTTTTGAATCGTGAATGTAGTTCTGCGCTTCTTCAAGAACAAGAATAACGGGTAGTGAACCCCTCGCATTCTCTCCGCCACTCTCACCAAACCGCTGCAGAAATTCAAGGACAAGACGACCTATAAGGGCAGTCACATTTTCGAGCACCTCCGCAGCCAGGAGGCTCAAATCCAGGATCACAATTTGGTGCCCTTGAGCACCGGATCTCTGCCGATCATAGAACGGAAGCATATCTGGGAGCACCTGGCCATCATCCGAAAGAGGAGGGATCGGATTTTCACAACTCTTCAGTCCTAGGATGTCTCTGATAAATGTCGCAAGCACATGTTCGGCGTCGGGAAGTTGCGTTCCTACCGGCCCAAGTAGAAAATCAAAGCGACTGTCTTGAAATAGCCGATCAATTCTCAGGAGCATCGTCCCTGAAAAATCCCGTGCACGAGCCCCGCCAGATTCTTCTCTTCGAAGCACTTGCTCAATATGCCTCGTTCTAAAGTTTCGTTTATCAAAAAATATGGGACTATCCGCTGAGACACCAAGGGGAATCCCAGCTCCTGAAGTCTTTCCTCCCAAAGATTTCACAAGTGGTTCAATAGTGTCTCGAATCGTCTTTCGAGCATCTGCTGGGATAACTTTTGGATACTCCTCATTGGTCTTAATATTCTTGTCAATATGCTTCTGTGCTTCTTCTTTCACTTTCGACACAATACCCGTTACCTTATCCTTGGTAACACTAGGGTCAATCGTGGCAATTTCTGCCCAGCCCTCCGTAAGGTCGGGGAAGTCTGCCCACTTTAGTAGACCGTCTGCCAAGTCGCGTATGGATTTAGATTTACTCTCTGAACTGCCGCTTTGAGACCAGATCGTGTTCAGATCCATCATTAACGTCTCTCGAATGGTAGCTACCACCCCTTTGTCCACCGTTTCATTTCTTGCGAGTCTCAAGGATTCAAGAAGAACAGGACGCTGGACGCCTTGCGAGGCTCTAAAGAGCCGGACATAGTCATCAGCGTTCATAAACCAATAGGGGATAACAAACCGATCAGACGCTTTCTTAGGGTCTGTGGGAATGTAGAGACATTTATGAGTCCCCAAATCTTCCCACTGCCCGCTCTCATTCTGTTTCTGAAATGCCGATCGATACTCTCCATTGGTATCTAGGACTATGATATGTGTTTGCTTCACTCCCTCCATTTCCAACAAAGATTGAAGCAGGCTGGCGATGGTGCAGGACTTTCCAGATCCAGTACTCCCCAGCACTGCAGCGTGTTTTCCGAAGAAAGCATCAGGATCAATTTTTATTGGAAAACTTTCGAAAATCGGTGAACTACCAAGATGAACACAAAACCCGGGCTTTTGTGGGTCAACTGACCCAGGTAGTTTTTCATCAGGACGATCAAAAATTGTGGCCAAGTCCTCGCTCGTAACGAGGCATACTGGTGTGTCAAGAACAGGGAAGAGACTCACTCCCTGTGTATAAGACTTACCATCAATGGTTCCGATGAGGGTGGCTTTCATGATTCGTCTAGCTTTGGGAAGAGTTACCATGGTTCGGTCGACCGACACCTCAGCCTCTTCGGCCAAAACCACCCTGACAACCATTGCGATAAGCCGACGTGCCCCAACGGGAATGACCACATAAGAATTTATTCGCCCTATTTCTTGTGGCCCTTCATACGTGTTTCTCATCAGGGCCTTCAGATCAGAGTTAAGTTCTATAGTGACCTGAGCCGTATCAACAGAGATTACACGACCTATTTCAAAATCACTTGCCATCAACTATGCCTCTGAATCAGTAGGTCTTTCTCTTCGAGCGATAGCTTTCACGGTTTCCATCACTTTGCGTTGGATTTCTTGATCCCTTAAGTCAGGAAGAAGGCTTGTAACAAAACCAGAAAAAGTGCCAAACGGATCGCCAGAGATAACCCAGACTCGCCGGTCTTTTTGAGCCCTCAAACGAGCGACAAAGGGGCTACCGTTGCCATCGGGCAGTGGTGCGTAGGGGTCGACTATAACAAGGGAAAAACTGGGTATAGACAGAGCTTGTCGAATAATTGCATTCACATGATCGTCCCCAAACCCATAGCCAAGAACAAACAATGACGACTGTGGTCTTACGATCGTTACGGCGAATCGCCTAAACATTTCGGAATAAGGCATTCCCAGAGTTTCGCCAAACTTTGTTGGCGTTGGGTAGATAAGGGCTGATTCATTTTCGTCTATTGAAGCCTGACACGTAATACCATAGGGATTTATCCAATCACCCGGTTCCGCCTTCCACGAGACCGAACCATGAAGTTTATATAGGTGAATAACTCGATCGAGTCGATGAACTCGACCTTCTGTTGTTTCCGCTGGAAAATACATGTCGTAATCAAATGATTCCGGCCGAAAAACTCGACACCCCGCTCCTACAAAGCCATCAATCACTACAACCCCTTCTCCATCAGCAGCCTGTTCAATCAATGTGTCGTAGTTGAGAGTAAAGAAATTACCCCTTTTTAGAGAAAGCGGACGCGTGAGGCTTTTTCTCAAGAGAGCAGCATGACGGACAACCCCTTCCTTACCAATCTCACTGGTTGGCAGGGTACATGCCTTAACTAGCTCTTGCTTGGTTCGAGCGAGGCATTCATTCAAATCGCGGGAGCTAATCCATTGTTTTGGCGTAGGTTCGATCAGAATTCGCCCACCAGACTCGCCCATGGCAGACCGCCAACGGTATAGTTGAGACAGCAGAGCCTCATAGTTTACAGCTAGGGGAGTAGCTGAACGAATACCACCCATACGGGCTAAGATTGCTGATCTCTCCGCAATATCGGCGCCACCACCTAATTCTGACGCTGCTAAGTAGAACACTCGGAGCCATCCCCGGATTGCGTTTCCTTTGATACCTTGCACAAGGAGTCGTTCTTCAACTTCTAGCGGAATCTTACTCAAAAGCACCCCGCCCGCATCCTTTGAAGCACCGGCCCCCAACAAGAAGGAGACGTTATCTGATTTCAGAAGCGTCCCAATACGTATGCGCGTCTCTTTCAAGAATTGCTCCCAACCTGCCTGGAACTCTCGTATCCCAGGTTCTGCAACTGGCTCCGTTGGAAACTCTTTGCGCAAAAAACTAATTTGATCTTCCCCGCCAATATCGAACCCAGCAGTGGAGAAGGTGGTCCAAGGAGTAGTCGATTCAGGTGTTAATGGAGACATCGTTGCAGCACCTCACTGCTTACGGTTGCAATCCATGAGTCGATGCAGGAAAGATTCCAGACCTTACCTTGTCCTTGTAAGGAACTAGAGTTATGAGCGACAGCGCATTGCACGGGGAAACGACGATAGGGGCGAATCGAGAAGGGCATCGGAGCCTCGCAGAGTGGCGTATTCTAGGAGGGATGCTATCTAAGGCGCAAGGGGCGAGAGCGGAAAATGGTTGTATTTCGCAGGCGATGGAATAGCTAGGCCGTTACGACCGGAAGTTCATTCCAATCAGTGGTGTAGGCGGGGGAACGTCGGTGAAACTGAGTCTTCCATGCCTTGGTGATACCGCTCGACGCATAGTGAAGAGTGCCAGCCCCCCACCGATCATTGATCGAATCGAGCGCGGACATCAGCCGCTTCGACTTCTCTCGATCCTTGGAGTCGAACATATCGGCCTGTGATTGACTGGCTGGAACAAGACCCGTGAGCATCACTCCCGCCTTCTTGTAGAGGTACCCGCCTCGATATATCGCCCGTATCCCCTGAAGCGCACACCTGATTAGCTCCGAGGTACTGTCAGTGACAATAGGCAGTTTCAGTGTCAGAGAATTGCTGTACTGCGGTCCTTCTCTGAATTCATTTGTAGTGAGGCAAACGGTCAACACCGTTGCAGCCAGTCGTTCACGTCTCAGCTTCTCAGCCACCCGCGAGGTATAAACCGATATAGCCTCTTCCATTTCTGCAAGGGTGTTGATGAGCTTCCCAAATGCGCGTGAGCAAGTGAGGGACTGTTTGGGAGCAGGACACTGTTCCAAGTCCATGCAGGATACCCCGCGCAATTCCATTACAAGACGAAGTCCCACAACCCCCATGCGCTTCCGTATCCACTGGTCATCGACCTCGCGTAACTGGAATGCAGTGGTGATGCCGTGTTGCTTGAGCATATGGGCATGGTTCCGTCCAATTCCCCACACGTCTTCCACTGCAACCCTGTCTAGCAATGCGTCTCGGTCTGGACAGGCAAGCAAGTCAAACACTCCTCCTGTATCAGGTGTCCGCTTTGCTACACGATTGGCGATCTTGGCGAGGGTCTTTGTCTCTGCTATGCCGACCGAAACAGGAATGCCTGTCCATTGCTTCACGGTTCGACGCATCTGCCGCCCATACTCGGTAAGATCACGCCTCTCAAAACCCACCAAACTCAAAAAGGCTTCGTCGATGGAATAGACTTCGAGATCAGGACAGAACTGTTCCAGGGTCTCCATGACACGTTGCGACATATCGCCATAGAGGGTGTAGTTGCTGGAGAACACATGGACGTGGTGAGCATGGAGCAACGACCGGACTTGAAACTCAGGGACGCCCATCCCGATGCCTAACGCCTTCGCTTCATTGGAGCGAGCGACGACACACCCGTCATTGTTGGAGAGGACGACAATAGGCTGACCGTTGAGCTTGGGGTTAAAGACCCGTTCGCATGAAGCATAGAAGTTGTTGCAATCGACAAGGGCGAAGATGGGAGGCATGGGATCGCTCAGAGTGCGTGAATAACGTTGGTAACGACACCCCAAATTTCAAAGGACAGTTGGGCTTGAATCTCTATTGGCTGGTAGTCCTGGTTGGCGGGAAGGAGTCGTAGGGTCTTGTCTCGCTTGTAGAGTCGCTTGACTGTAAGTTCTCCTTCGAGCGCAGCAACCACGACGTTTCCATCGACGGCTTCAAGTGAGCGATCCACGATGAGAATGTCGCCAGCATGAATTCCCGCGTCGATCATAGAATCACCGGACACCCGGACAAAGAAGGTGGCAGCAGGGTGTTTAATGAGGTGTCGGTTGAGATCAAGCTTGCCCTCGATATAGTCGTCTGCGGGGGAGGGAAATCCGGCAGGCAGTCGCCCCAGAAACAGGGGCAGCTTGTAGCGTGTCGAGAGATCAGGGGCATAAACAGCATCGACATTCATGGCGGCAGTGTACTCCCTACACCGAGACCGGCTCAAGACACTGCGGGGTATCGTGGCGCGGATTGTTGACGAGGGTACTCACGGGATAGGCCGTTAGCTCCTCACTCAGATATGGACGCAGGAGACCATTGAGCGTTTCTATCTTCTGGAAAGTGGGGTCGAGCCACTGGTCGTAGGATGTGGGTGCGAGAATGACCGGCATACGATTGTGGATAGGAGCCATGAGGTCGTTCGGCTCTGTTGTTATTATCGTACAGGTATCGATTGGCTCTCCCACCGCAGGCTTCCAATGTTCCCACAATCCTGCGAAGGCGAAGGGTCGCTTATTCCGCATGCCGATCCACATAGGCTGCTTTCGGGCACCTTGGACCTGCCATTCATAGAACCCGGTCGCAACGACCAGGCAACGTCGCTTCTTGAATGCGGACCGAAAGGACGGTTTCTCGGCAACTGTTTCGGCTTTCGCATTGATACATTGATTCCCGATCTTCGCATCTTTGGCCCACGACGGGATCAGCCCCCACCTAAGCATGACAAGTTTGCGTGTGGTGGTGTCAGGTTCAATCCGAATCGCTGCGATGGACTGAGATGGGGCGATGTTGTAGCGGGGCTGAAAGAGCGGGGAGTCATTGACCCCGAATTGTTCGGCAATGATTTCGGGCGTAGCAGTTTGAGAAAATCTTCCGCACATGATTAACGGTTGGCAACACTATACAAAAGGAAGCGACGGTAGGTACGAATTGAGAAGAGCATGGGTGCCTCGCAGGGAGATATATTGTAGGAGGGAGATAAACAAAGAGGCAAGAGCCAAGTATCAGACACCGCTAATTTTGAAGGCTTCGTTTTGTTGCATCCTGGCGCTGTGCTCTCCATTCCCAAGGGGACACCGGACTCTCGGTTGCCCATACTCCTAGCCGCTGTGTGCGCGCCTCTATCTCTAGCCGTTTTAGCTCCACATCGTTTGGTGCGTACTTGCGAAACCACCAACATGCGCCAGCCTTGACGAGTTCGTGAGCGAGTGAGCGTCCATCCTGTAGAGTCACTTCTGCCACGGTGCGTCCAAAGCGATCGGTCGTGATAGGTGTTACCGTCATTTCTATGTTGAGTGCCAGAGTTTTCGTAGTTTCGGTAGCTTCTGCACCATAGGGCTGATCGGATTCAGGGCAATCGATCCCTGCTAATCGTAATCGTTGAGATGTGTTCTGAGAAAGCACAGTGATGGTGTCGCCATCATGAACTTTGACCACCGAGGTTAGAGGAGCAGGAGCGACAGGAGCGAGAGAAGAAGGGGAGACGGGTGCAGTATGACTACAACCGATAAAGAGAAAGAGCAGGAATGGCGTTATTAGAGGAATTATCGAGCGCCTATACAAGTCTCTTAGTCCTTATCGTCTTTATCGTCCTTACCGAAGGTTTGTAGGTTCCGTGCCAGTTCCGCAGAAACCGGCAAGTTGCGTAGATAGAACCGCTCTAATTGTTCTGTGGAAGTCCCAGCCGATTTCGCCAAGTTATAGATATTCACCTCGCCTTTCGATTTGATCAGCCGCATGCACAGCGCAGTATGCCGAAGCGAGTACATCGAGTGAGGTTTGGCATGATCGCTTCGTTGGATGTTTGCTCGCTTGAGTAGAGCTTGGAATTGCCTCCAAATAATATTCCGTGCCGTCCCACGATTCGGATAGTCCGGGAGAAACAAATAATCGTCAGGTGTCGCGTTGGGGTACCGTTTCTGACACCGCTCATAGACTGAGACAGCCGCTTCCAACGTATTCGTGACTCGGTGCCCTGTCTTGCCTTCGCGAATTGTCAGAATGAGACGTTTGGGGTCGGTGGCTACCGTGACATCCCGATGACGGAGTGAATAGATTTCTGAGACGGTTGGGCGCAGAAAACTGTGCATCAGAAAGAGAATGATGTCGTAGAGTTCCAGCGTGACGGGAATCCACCGTACTCGCACCTGGTCCTTTGCCATTTGTTGTGCCGTCGCCAGCACTTTCTTGTATTCATCATCTGCCTTGGAGACGAGGGGAAAAAAGCGAAAGAAAGGACGCGGATTATCTCTCTTGGGTGGACGAGGCGTATCTGGCACGGCATCAATGACTCCTTCGTCTCGCGCCATCTTCAGCACTTTCCGCAAGCAGGAGATGCGATTAGAATAGGTGCTAAACGCAAAGGGTTCGGGACGGGTGTCTTTGACGAACTCCAGATAGGCATTCACATCTTTCGTGCGAAGCTGTGTGATATCTCGCCCACCGAAATATTTCAGTAGCCCAGCGGTCGAGTTATTGATGATCCATTCATCGCCTTTTGCTAGCTGGAGAGAGCGCACGCCTCGGTTCGCTAACTCATATTGTTTGCGTATGAGTTTATCGGCGAAGTAATCAAATGTGCGTTCTTTGCGGACTTCAGGCACCACATGTCGCTGGAGCATACTGTCATAGAGTTCTTCCGCTGCCCGTCGTGCTTCGATACGTGACGGCTCTTGTGTGGATCGACAGAGATAGCCATGTTGGCTGCGGACTCGCATCCGACATTGCCAATAGGGCGAAGCACCCACCTTATAGATGGCGAGCCCCCTACGAAGCTTGATGATCTTTTCGGTGAGGGCGTGGCGTGATTTCATGCGGTGGCAAGAATCTTGGAGGTCGTGCCTACGCCTATGCGAAGTTCACGGGCGATCCGGTGCAGCGACCACCCCCGTTCGCGGAGCACTTTGACCGAGGCTCTCACTGCGTCATTCACATTCGACGGACGCCCCAGACGTTTTCCCTCTAACCGTGCGCGATGTAGTCCTGCATGAATGCGGGACCTGATCAGTTCTCTCTCGTATTCTCCCAGAGCGGCAAAGATACCGAACACCATCCGTCCTGCAGGAGTCGCGGTGTTCACCGCCTGCTGATGAATATATAAGTCAATGTGTGACGAATTGAGGTGATTCATAAAATCCACGAGGTGTGTGATTGAACGCCCGAGCCGATCAATACTCCACGCGAGCACCACATCATAGGAGCCACGAGTGATGCCCTTGAGAAGGGTGTCGAATCCGGCGCGGTCTTCGCGTCCCTTGCTGCCCGACATCTCATCGGAGAGTTCTTGCACAATCGTCCATCCCTGATGCTGACACACTTCCCTGAGTACCACCAACTGATTTTCGGTTGTTTGCCCGTGGTGGCTTGTGGAGACTCTCGCGTAGAGGACGGCGCGTTTCATGCTGTTCCCTCACCTATTAGATTGTGTATAATTCCCACCGTGCCCCCGTAGCTCAGTTGGATAGAGCGTCGGTTTCCTAAACCGCAGGTCACCCGTTCAATTCGGGTCGGGGGCACCAACGCTCTCCCTGCTACACTTTTTCGATTCAACTTTTCATGAGCAATCACGAATCGTGGATCACAATTTCCGTGTCGTTTTTGAGGCGGGAAGACCGTAAGGCGGGCTATGTGATTGAGGGTATTGACGGGGGTATCTGGAAGCTCAGAAGTCACACTGAAAAGTATAAACTACACCTATAAACAAGTAAATAAGTATTTGATATTATTGATAGAATAACAGATTCCTAAACCGTTTGTCGTACGTTCAATTCGTATCGGGGGCACCAAACCACACCGTTGTTCTTACCACCATTGTCCTCGGGAAAAACTGCCACTCTGCTTAGCTGACCCACGGTAGCGCTGTCTGCTTTCCCATGTTTTCTTGCCACGTTGTGAAGGCTGGGCTAGACTTTCCCCAGATTCTATGGCACGAGCAAAAATAACAGAACCGTCTCGCGTGCGGTCCAAAACGGCCACGGTTGAAGAACTCACTCGTGGTGCTAAGGAGCTCCAGGAATTCCTCGCACAGGTGGAAGACCTTGGCCGAGAAGGCTTCCCTTATCTTGACGCGGCCAGGGCTAGGACAGAGTTGCAATTCCGTGAATGCATTCGTCGCACGTTTGGTGAGAGATCCTCGGAATTCCAAGAGCACCGTCATCACAGGCTTCTCATGGACACCCCTGAGGAGACGCGGCAGAGCATCGCCCTGATCAAGACGCTTATTGCCACATTGGAACAGAAAAAACTTAACGTGCAAGGAGGCCCACCTCCTCAACAAACCTCAGCAACGCCGCTGGCTCCACCAATGCCCACGCGCCCACAGATGACCCTAGTGCCGGCATCGATCTCGACGGTTCAGATGACCATGACGCAAACGGGGCCGATTACGCCACCGCCGGTGGCGGCGGCAACGAACCTCGACCTGGCTCCAGCCACCGCCGTATCGAATCCACCTCAGCCCCCCCTGGCTCCCGCAGCTTCTTTGCGGCAGGCTGAGCCCTTGAGCCCATCTATAACTCGGCCTGAGCCATCACCGACTTCACCAGCCCCGCCCGCGACGGCAGTGCCGCATACCCCGCTGCAACCGGTAGATCTAGGTGCTCAGGAGCCTCAGCCACCGCCAGCATACGCGGCACAGATTGCGCCGGTAGATGTATCCCCTGTCGTTAGGCCACAGCAGCCACCACAACCTGAACCGGAGCCCATCGTGCATCCAATTCCTTCCGCCAGCCAACAGCCCAAGATACAGGAAGCGCCTCCAGTCCCTCTGCGTCTGCCGCCGCAGCCTCCGATTCCGGACAGCTCCTCCTCCTCCTCGCCCCAGGAAGCCGCATCGCAGCTTGCTCAGAATGGATCGACCCCTGTCGAACTTGTGAAGACGCTCTGTCATCGGTTCCACTCTGTCGCCCGGCAGTTGCGACTTCGTGGGGAGTATCGAGCCACGTTAAGTGTGGAAGACGAGATCGATGTGCAGGATCTGCTGCATGCATTGCTGCGAATCCAGTTTAACGATATCGATACGGAGGAATGGACGCCGAGTTATGCCGAAGGAGCCACTCGTACAACATTTCTACTGAACGACAATCAGCTTGCGGTGCTCGTCAAAAAAACGCGCAACGGTCTCACCGCCAAAGACCTCACTGAGCAATTACGGATCGATACCGAGCGCTATCTCACCAAAAGCCGATGTACGTCGCTCCTGTGCTTTATTTACGACCCCGATGGCCGCATCGGTAATCCGAGGGCCTTCGAAACCGCTCTCACCACGGTGAACGGTTCCTTGACCATCGGCGTACTGATTGCTCCGAAATGAGGTGATACATGAAGAAATCTAAATCTGCTGTCGCTACGCGCCCTCTATCGTCTGTGGGCGCTCTCGCATTGACAGAGGAGACAGGCATCCGCTACGTTGACGAGAATTCTGTGGTGCCTTGCACGATTCACGCTCCAGTCGATGGCGGGAGAATCATGTCGGATCGAGCCTACGTGCTTATCAATGTACAGCCAGGACGCACGAGCGATGTGGTTCGGGCTTTGTCCGGAATCAAGCAGATCAAGACCATCGATCCCTGCTGGGGCAAGCCCGATATTATTGTGGTGGTGGAAGTGTTGGACCAGGATGCCCTGACCCAGTTGGTGCTGAGACGGATTCATGAGATCGACGGCGTCCTGCAAACCGACACCCATCTTGTCTATCGATTGAAGGCCAGTAACGCCAAGTGACCAACACTCTTTGCGAATTCAACCTCGCCCTCCTAGCAGGCTGCTGAAAAATTCCGCCAGCATAAGAAGATCGTTATTTGGTTTGTTTGGTCTATCTCGTTTGTTTGGTTGAACCAGACTAACCGGATCAACCAGATGAACCAAATCAACCAAATGGACCAAACAGACCAGGCTTGTTTCCTACTCTAACTCTCCGCTCTCGGCCTCATCGCCAAGGTCCAATCCAAACCGGGCAGCCATCCGATAGAGCGTGCGCCGATCGATGCCGAGAATCTTTGCGGCTTTGACTTTATTCCCCTTGGTTTCCTTCAGCACGCGGACGAGATGACGTTTCTCGACCTCCTCAAGCGATAAACACCCCTCTTCACTGTGGCCGATCGCCCCGGCGGTCTCCTTCACTGGCAGCTCTGTCCGATGCAGCGATGCAGGGAGATCGTCTGGGGTGAGGAGGGGACCGTGACTCAACGAGACAGCCCGCTCAATGGCATTTTCCAACTCACGCACATTGCCGGGCCACCGGTACTGCATCAACAACGTCATGGTCTCCGGCAGCACCCCGCGCACTGCATGCGTCGCTCCCGCCGCGCACTTCTGCAAGAAGTGATGCACCAACATCGGAATATCCTCTCGCCGCTCCACCAGCGACGGCAAAGTGATTCGCACGACATTGAGCCGATAAAATAAGTCATCCCGATACTTTCCCTCCTTGACGAGCTGTTCAAGGTCTCGATTGGTCGCCGCGATGATACGGACATCGACTTTCGTCGATGTCGTGCTGCCGACACGGCGGACCTCGTGATCTTGCATCACCCGCAACAACTTCACTTGCACAGCCTGCCCCAGCTCACCGATCTCATCGAGAAACAACGTACCTCCGTTCGCGGATTCAAAGAGTCCGACTTTGTGTCCCACCGCGCCGGTAAAAGCGCCCTTCTCATACCCGAACATTTCCGACTCCAGCAGCGCATCCGGCAACGCCCCACAATTTACCGGAATAAACGGCTTGTCCCGACGAGGCCCATTCGCATGGATCGCCCGCGCAATCAGTTCCTTGCCGGTCCCACTTTCCCCTTGCAGGAGCACCGTGCTCTTGCTTTCGGTCACCCGCGCCACCAGCTTATACACTTCCAGCATGGCAGGACTGCTCCCTACCAGCGGAGACCATTCATCTTTGCTCTTCAACTCTTCACGAAACCGGGCATTTTCTCGGATGAGTCGGCAGTGATCGAGACTCCGCTTGACCACCAGCGTGATGTCCTCTTTCTTAAACGGTTTGGCGAGATAGTCGTAGGCTCCTTGCTTGATCGCTTCGATCGCACCTTCCAGGGACCCGAACGAGGTCAGTACCACGACTCCGATGTCAGGGCTCATGCGTTTAAATTCTCGCAAGACCGTGAGCCCATCGACCGCGCCCATACGAATGTCTGTCAGAACCAGATCCACGCGCCCCTGGCGTCCGCGAGCGATGACCTCCTCCCCACTGGAGAAGGCTTCAACGGCATAGCCTTCTTTCTTTAAGGCCTCAACCAAGAGATCGCGCGCGACTGCATCGTCGTCGGCTACGAGAATATGTGCTGGTTGCATCAGTTCCCCTCTGTTACGTGCGTCGGCTCGGTCTTCAATCCAGGCAAGGTCACGGTCACGGTAGTGCCGCGTCCAGTCTCGCTCTCGAGCACAAGACTGCCTCCATGGGCTAGGACTGTTTCACGGCTCAAGAATAGCCCTAATCCGGTGCCCTTGCCAACCGCCTTGGTCGTAAAAAACGGCTCAAAAGCTTTCTGCACATCGGCCTCCGGCATGCCGCATCCCGTATCCTGTACCGCGATTGTGACCACCAGAGGTGACATTGCGTCGGCCACCCGGTGGCCGCGGTCGATCTCCTCGGACGAGGCCGCGCGGGCTCCTACTAATACGCTCATTGTTCCATGCGGCGGGGTGGCGGCTAAGGCATTGGCGAAAATGTTCACCAGCACTTGATGTATCTTTTCCGTATCGGCCCATACGAGCGGGAGCTCTCCGGGAATCTCAACTGTCATCGTAATTTCTTTCGCATGGAAAGCCGGTTCCATGAGTACGGCGGCCGGGCTGATCACCTTTTCCACCGGCATCCATGTCGGTTCAGGCTGGCGCGGCCTGGTTGAAGACAGCAAGTCCTGAATGATCCGAACCACCCGTGTGAGCTGCTCATCGATCACGGTCACCCGCTTCTTCATCTCAGGCGTGACGCCCGGCTCTTCGGCCAGCGCTTGCACGTGCCAGGCAATCGAGTGCAGCGGCGTTCCGATCTCATGCGCCACGGAAGCCACCAGTTGCCCCACTGCGGCTAAGCGTTCTGAGCGATTCAGCTGGTCTTTCGCATCAACCAGCTGCGTATTGGCCTTCAGGAGACTTTCCGTCTCCCGGGCGAGAGCGGCCCGCGCCGCCGCTTCTCTCGTCTTGCGCTCTTCCCAAGTCATGCCGATATAGGCTACGACCAGGAGTACTCCTGCGACCACACTACGATTGATCACCGCGGATTGAAACCGTCCCGGCTTGGTCGGTTGCAGTAACCCAATATAGGTTGCCACGATGCAGGCCATCACCGTCACAAGCATCAGGCTGCGGCTGCGCACTGTTGCAACCAACAGAATCGGCAACACAAAACCATACGCAGCGACCACGTTCGCTGGGGCGGCCATTTCAAGCGCGACGATCGCCAAGAACACCGCCCCGGCGATTGCCAGCACAATACGGTTTTGCTTCAACATGGGAATGGGAGATACGTAAACTGCCGATGAACCATGGTCCGATCTCTAGTAGGCTGAGAAAAAACCATTTTGCCACAGCAGGGATTCAAAAACCTGCATGTCGAGGGAAAAAACACCCTACCGGATGCTCAAAAAGGCCGTCCAGCAAGGCCGCAGGCGAGTCGAAACCGGAGGCGTACCCTCAGGGGTACGTTGAGGATTTCGATGAGCCGAGAACGAAGCAGGCGGACTTTTTCAGCATCCGGGATAAAGGGTCTTACCCTAGCGGACGGGCTGAACGCAAGACAGCCCCAAGTCGCTGCAGACGTTCATCGGACAAAAGCTCATCCACGCGAACCGAATACTTACGGGTCCAGTTCGGATGACTATCGATCGTCCCAGGAAGGTTGGTTTGCGAACGTTCGCCCAAGCCGTCCTCGAGATTCGCCAGCACAATACAGGACGTCGTGCGAGCCAGGTAGGTATGAATCGCATGGCAGAGTTCAGTCGTCATGGCAGGCGCGGTGGGCAGGTCTTCGGTCACGCCATTCGGCAGGAGGCCCTCCCGATTGAGGGCACTGAGGATGCCGGCTTTGTCGCGCTGGCGTTCCTCCCAGGCCCGACGGCACGCCGCGTCATCTGGAAAAGCGCCCAATCCCGACCGTACCTGTAGATCCTCGCCGGACCAAAATCCAGAGAGGGTCGGCAAGTCATGCGTCGTGGCCACAGCCAACGATTGTGCGGGATAGTCGCCGGGCGGCTTCATGGCGCCATCTGCGCCACGCTCGAAGTAGAACACCCGATACGACAGCACTCTCGCCTTCGCCAACTGCTCTCTGACCCAATCGGGGACCGTGCCGAGGTCTTCGCCGATCACCAAGGTTTTTGATCGAACGCTCTCCAGCGCCACGATCGCCAGCAAGTCTTCAAAGGGGTACTGCACATACGTGCCCTCGGACGCGGGCCTCCCTCGTGGAATCCAGAAGAGGCGGCAGAACGCCATGACATGGTCCAATCGGATGGCCCCGCCGGATCGGAAGTTATTGCGTAATAGCTGGATTATCAGCTCGTAGCCGCTGGCGCGCAGCGCGTGAGGGTTGACCGGAGGCAAGCCCCAATTCTGTCCCTTTGGCGCAAATGCGTCCGGCGGGGCGCCGCAATCGGCTCCGAGGGCCAGCACCGATTGATAGATCCAGGCTTCGGCCCCATTCCGATCGGCGCCAAGAGCCAGGTCATGGTACAGCCCAATCGGCATCGCCAGCTGATCGGCCGTTCGTCGGATCTCGTTCAGCTGTTCGTGGGCCACCCACTGTATGTATTGAAAGAAGCGAATGCGTTTCCGGTGCCGTTTCGCATATTCACGAGCCGGTTGACCAGGCGTCAGAAATTGTGTGGGCCAATCGTGCCAGGTAGCCGACTTGGATTGAATCAGCCGGCGTTCCTCCTCCAACGTCTGGAAGGTGGCGTATAACTCGAGCGGCGCGCCTTCAGACTGGATAAACTGTTCTAAGAGCCGGGCGCGCGCCGTCTTCGGTTGGAGATTCGGCTCTTCTCCGCTGTAAGCATCTGTGAGGAATGTGCTGTAGGCCAATTCGAGCATGGTGCGTTTGGCGGTTGCAATGGCGTCGTAGTCCACCTGCCGGCTCTCTCGCAGAGTTTGAAGCGTGGCTTGAAACTCTGGAGCAAGAAATTGTTGTTGCGCTTTCTCCGACCCATGAAATTCCTGCAGCCGGTCGAGATCGATGTAGAGTTCATTGAGATACAGCCGGCTGTACGGCGCATAGGGGCTGATGTGATAGGGCGCGGTATTCCGGAGCGCGTGCAGCGGACTGAGTCCGATGATTCCGGCGCCGAGCTCCTTCCCGGCCCACTCCACAATCCGTCCAAGATCGGTGAAGTCGCCGCACCCCCAATTACAATCGGAGGACAACGAGTAGAGCTGCAAGGCCAGTCCCCACAGCCTTTGGTTTGCTTCGATCGATGGCGGGATATAGCATTGGCGTGGCGCCACGATGACACGCATCGTGCCCACGATTCCCCCGACCAAGCTCTCCGCCCGCACCGTCAGATTGTAGTACCCGAGCGAGAGACCATGCGGAGCCGGTATCTCGATACGCACATGCCGTTGACCGTTGAGAAGTCGAACTTCTACAGCGGAGAGCCCAGGCCCTGCCTGCCCCTCTTGTAGCACGGCGTTCGCTTCGTCGCGGATTTGCCACTCCACTGCGACAGACGCTTCTTTCCCGTCCTCGATCGCCAAACAACAAGATAGAGGAGCTCCCGTTTCACCGTCGCGCAGAATCCGCACCGGATCGCAAGGGCGTCGCCACGGCGCCTCATCCCATTCTCGCAATGCCTGTGTCAGCGATGCGGCTGAATCGACCGCAAAACCCATGGCGGCCAAAATGGCGCGCCGGGTGTCATCGGAGGTGAGGTGAAGTGTACCTGCGATATCGTAATAGTCAGCCGCGATGCCGGCACGTTCAGCGAGTTTGCCTAGAAGGGTTTGCTCCGTCTGGTCCTGCATGAAGGGGAGTCTGCGTGAAGACCTCCAGCATGTCAAGCTATCCCATTGTTCTTGAAGACAAATTTGTATAATCACGTCGCATGTCTGGCGACATTAGCCACATACGACTCGGTACAATTTCTAACGGTCCCCCCTTTGTGGTTCATTCTGTCGTGGTAACAGAAGTGGCCCCGGAAATTTGAACAAGCCGATAGGTGAAGGATCTGCTGCCGTTGATGGCTTTCCTGGGCGATGAAAGGGAACAGAAGATGGCAAAGAGAGCGAGACGAATGTACTCAGTGGTGTTCAAAGCCAACGTGGCGTTGGCCGTGATGGCTGGGATTATGTTGCATCCGAAGCGCTGGCCGGTGGCCCGCACGATTCGGGGGTTGTCCTACCGGGGCATAGCGCATACCCGAGACGGGATCGCCTCGCAATTCCATCTCGTCGCTTCGGTACGTCTGGAGATAGTGCCCCACCGTCAGGAGTAACACCGCGATCCGATATTCTCGCGCAATCAGGCTTGCTGTCGCCGTGCGCGACCGAGGGCAACAGCAGCCTGCTCCCGAGGAACAGAAGCCCGCCAATAGACGTTTTCAAGAAAGCTCGGCGAGTCCACGACCAAGAATCTGGATACTGCAAAAAGCCACTCTGAAAGAAGGTTGTTATAGCCTGTCAGGACAATGCAGTGGCCTGTATCAAAGATACCGAAGATCAGTCACCTCCTTCCTCTGGTTTCATCGAGCCACAGTAGAAATGTTGTTGAGGTTTATTGACTCTCCCCATTTCATTTTGTTAGCCTCAAGCCCCACCGCGTTGCTGCCGATAGAGAAGACGAGAAGAGTCAGGCAGCATCCTTGGCATCCAATCCCGAAAGGAGTTCCGATGGCTAGCTCAACCGCCTCACCCGAAGTGCTTACTGAACTGCAGAACAAGGCCACACAGCTCCGGATCGAGAGCGTTCGCGCAACGAGCGAAGCGGGGAGCGGACATCCATCCAGTTGCTGTTCCGCTGCGGACATCGTCGCAGCCCTCTTCTTCTCCGTCATGCGATACGATCCGAAAAATCCTAAAGCTCTCAATAGCGATCGGTTCGTGCTGTCAAAAGGCCATGCCGCTCCATTGCTCTATGCCGCTTGGGCGGAAGCCGGTCTCTTTCCTAAGAGCGAACTTCTCAAACTTCGAACGCTGACGTCCGATCTTGAAGGCCACCCGACACCTCGTTTGTCGTTTGTCGATATGGCAACGGGTTCATTGGGGCAAGGACTGCCCGTCGGTATTGGGATCGCCCTCAATGCGAAATACGTCGACAAGCTCGATCACAGAACCTACGTCTTGATGGGCGATGGAGAATCCGTCGAGGGATCTGTGTGGGAAGCGGCTGAAGTCGCGCGCCATCATAGACTGGATAACCTCTGTGCTATTGTGGATATCAATCGACTCGGTCAAAGCGATCCGACCATGCTGCAACATGACATGGAGGGCTATCGTTCCCGGTGGGCCGGCTTTGGCTGGCAGGCATTGGTGGTCGACGGGCACGACCTTTCAGCGCTGCTCGACGCATTCGATACCGCTGACGGCACCAAAGGCAAACCGACGGTTTTGCTCGCTAAAACGTTCAAGGGTAAGGGCATCTCTTTCATGGAGAACCATCCAAGCTGGCATGGGAAGCCGGTCGCAAAAGGCGAAGAAACGCAGAAGGCGATCGATGAGTTGACCAAGCAGTTAAGGCCGAGCAGTACAGCCATTTCGTTTAAGAAACCATCGGTGCAGGCTCAGGGACCTTCGTCTATCAGTCCTCTCCCACCTTCGCCCTACAAAGTAGGCGACGCTGCCGCTACACGCGAAGCGTTCGGCGTTGCCCTGGAAGCGCTTGGCGCAGTGAACCCACTGGTTGTGGGACTCGATGCGGACGTCAAGAATTCGACCTACACGGACAAGTTCGGCAAGAAATTCCCCAACCGATTTTTCGAGAACTTCATCGCCGAGCAAAACATGGTCGGCGCAGCAGCCGGCCTCGCGGCATGCGGTAAAGTCCCGTTCGCAGCGACGTTTGCCTGTTTCCTCGCCAGGGCCTACGATTTCATCCGTATGGCTGCCATCAGCGGCTCGAACATCAAACTTGTCGGCACACACGTCGGCGTGAGCATTGGGGAAGACGGCCCCTCGCAAATGGGTCTGGAAGATATTGCAATGATGGCTGCACAGCCGGGTGTCACCGTGTTGTATCCGTCCGATGCGACCTGCACGTACCGGCTCGTTGAAACGGCTGCCGCACATAAGGGAATGGTCTACATTCGGGCCGGACGCCCGAAGTGTCCGGTTCTCTACGGGCCCGATGAAACGTTCCAGATCGGCGGGTCGAAGGTGATTCGCCAAAGCGCATCGGATGTCCTCACGATCGTCGCAGCCGGCGTCACGCTCTTCGAAGCCTTGAAGGCATACGATACTTTGAAAGCAGCCGGCGTATCCGTGCGGATCGTCGATCTCTACAGCATCGTTCCCATCGATCGCACTACGTTGATTGACAGCGCGAGGGCTACGCAGGGGCGCATCCTCACCGTTGAAGATCATTATGCGCACGGCGGCCTTGGAGATGCGGTGCTCAGCGCGGTCGGACCAGAAGGTATTAACGTACATAAGCTTGCGGTTCGCACGATCCCACACAGCGGGAAGCCGGACGAACTCATCGATCACTTCGGCATCGGGGCGCGATCGATTGTCGAAGCAACTAAACAAATCACAAAGTAACCCCTCCCGTACCGTCCTCCCCTTTGAGGGGACGGTATTTCTTTCTTGAACATTCTGTCAGGATCGGTCCGCCAACGTCTGCTTCAGGAACTGACCGAAGCCCGCTACGGCAGTGGCTGTTCGTGGAGAAACATCAGTCCGGCGATGATCCCGCATAGCGTGCGAAACTGGTGGGATTTCAATCGCCCACTCATGGTGCGTTTATTCGAGTATGGGGGGCCAGGTCTGCCGTGATGCAGGACTGCATAATTTCAGCGCGGCATTGCCATGACGTGGCCGCCGTATTGAGATGGTGAACCAGTTCTTCCGGCACGATTATGCCAACGGTGATATCCACCAAGACGTGATCGGCTATGCGATGAAAATGCGCGGCGTTCACACCCTGCAAGGTGAGCAACGCCCTGCTTAGCTCGTTCTCATGGGTGTCGCAGCCAGGTCCTATCAGCACGACGGGAACTCTCTCCATGGCAGCGTGGCTGGCTTCGGCCGGCTGAAATACGGCAAGACCCACGGTGAGCGCCATCGCAAGCATCAGACGGTTGTGCCTGAGCGTGGCCTTGCCGTCTACATGAGGCTGTGGGCAGGTTGCGGGTACGCTCTTCGCGAAGGGCGTCTGCGTCCGGTTTGCGTATCTGCGATGAGCTGTTCGCGTCATCGGAATACCTATCTGCAGGGAGGCGATCTGAAGCCCTTGGGTAGGTTCATCGATTTGTCTTAAGATCTCATGGTAGACGGTGATGCGAGTTGTCGGACCATGCGAAGCTCCGGTTCGGCTGAGTTACAGTGTTCCTCTCTTGAACGCGTTCATGGGCAGGCGGCGAGGATCTCACCGCCTGCCCGTCGCCCTTTACGGTACTTCGACGATGTCCTTCTTCATAGGACCCAGCACGCCAAGGAGTTCGTTCTTTTCCCTGGCTGGCACGTTGAACGTATCCAATGCCTTGACGAGGTCTTCAACCAGGGCATTGAAGGCAGCCGTCGTGATTTTCATGCCGGCATGCGTTGTTTTCATGTCTTTCCCCTCATAGGTGCAGGGGCCTCCGCTGGCTTGGCAGACCTGGTCGACCAGCTGTTTCTTCAGGTGCGGCAGATCGGCTTTGGCAAAATACCCGTTGATGCGGGTGTCTTGGCCCACGAGGCTGACGAACTTGCCGACGACGGCCGTGATAGGGCCGGTTCCGCCGAGTCGTTCATACAGTGAGGGCAACGGAGCATCGGCTGCCCACACCGGCGCTGAGATCAACAGTACGGCGACGGTCAGCATAGTCTTGATGGCGCGAGAAAGTTGTTTCATGAAAGGCGCTCCTTTTTTGAGAGGTAAATGAGGGCTTCCTTCGAGTGCACAGCTCTATTATATTTCTGGTCGTTTAGGGCTTCCAGGGCGTCAGTGGCATCAGCGGAGCATCCTTGGCTACCGGTGTAATCGTCAGCGCGGCAATGGCTCCACGAAGGGCTCCAGTGAGCGAATGCGTCACAATCGGATAGACCCCGGGTGATTCGGAGACCAAGTCGAATGTGGCGGCGCTTCCGGGTCCCACGACATAGGTTTGCACCCCTGTGAGTTTGTTGGCAGGGTTCCCGCTCTCGTAGACGTTGTCCCAAATCTCGCCGATCGGGTGGAGCGAGGAAAACTCGTTGGGGCCCGCGTTCACAAAATAGATCCGGACCCGCTCATTCGGTTTCGCCTCCAGCGCTTCCGCGCCGATGAAGAAGGGATGATACTTGAAGATCCCTCCGTTGAAGACCACATAGTCGAACTTCCGAGCGAACATGGCCTCGACATCGTCGGGGTTCTTCCAGAGCTCAGATTGGACCAACAAAAACTCCCGGTCCGCTTTCGGCCAGACCTTCGGATCCTTGGGATCGACGATAATCGCGCCGAACATGCCGCGCGCGACGTGCTGGATCATGGGCGCTGCGCCGCAATGATAGAAAAACACGCCGGGCTTCTTCGCCACAAAGGTGAAGGAAATGGTTTCTCCCGGATTGATGGCCCGGTAGTTCTTCAGGAAATCGATTTCCGCCGCATGGAAGTCCATGGCGTGTGGAAAAACATTGGTCTTGGGATTCTCCAGCGTGAAGTTGACAGTGTCGCCTTCCGTGACCCGCACGGCCGGCCCCGGCATCTGGCCGTTGAACGTCCAGGCCTTATATTTTGTTCCCGTTCCTTCAATCACGATTTCCGTTTCGAGCGCCGTCATCTTGACGTCATGGGTCTTCGCGGATGCCTCGGAGGGCAATCCCATCAATTCGGCCATCGCAAGGACCATGGCCCCTGCGATGGCTATCAATTGAGGTGATTGTCTTTTCATCATGGTTGAACTCCTCTCTGAAATGGTTGGGCGAACTTCTCCAGGCAAATGTGCAACTGGTCTTTTCTATGTGAAGGTCTCACTGGCACTTCGTCTGTGTGTGAGGAAAAGAATAACACAGCCAAATTCGCTGGTCTATATCGTAGTGTCCGGTTAAGAGTCAAGCCCTTTGTTTGGTTCATCTATGGCAGAGTTTAAGGTCGAAGTCCCTGGTACCTACAGCAATGTCGACCATGCAATCTTCCGCATTGCAAAAGGCGCCGTTGGCCTGATCAAGGTGGACGGTGCAGAGCAACCGGACATCTACAAGAACCTCCTGAAGTAATCCGGAGATGTCAGGCGTCATGGTTCTGAGGACCGTGATGAAGTAGTGTCATAGACGGGAGGGAGAGGCTTTGCCTCTCCCTCTTCGTTTTTAAATGGGCTACAGAGATTACGATGAAAAGACCCGCCTTCCTCCAGTATCGCGCTGCAAGCAGTATCCTTCATCGATAGTAGGGGCCAATTCTTCTAAAGACATGATCCTTGGTCGCCATGCCAACCGTACTACTTTTCCAACGACGGCATAACTTGCTCGGTGGAGGCTACGCGTCGATCTACCCCTCCAACGCCAGTCAAATGAACTGTAGGGTTAGTGCGGCGGCCTGTGGCGCTGCGAAATGAACCGAACATAGTATCTATGATCGCGATTCCACCACGCACTATTCGCATCGGTTCCATGATTTCACTCCAGAAATTTTGGCGGGGCTGGAGACGATCTGGGTGTGTACGAACTATGCTGTCGCATCTAATGCTGAGAACCGCCGAGTTCAACTATCGTTCTTCTGGAAATTCTAGCCGGTTAAGGTAATGACAGTTGACGATCGCAGCAGAGCAGTTTGCCGGGGGGATCGAACGATAGAAATAACGGGTCTTCAGGAGGCGAGTACATCGAAGTGTCCTATTGTCATGATAAGGCGGAAAAGGCCGGATGTCGACGGACATGCAGTCAACTGGAGCAGGCCGTCGTTGGCTATGGCGGTCATGAGCGATCCATACTTGCCATTCGTCATGATCGGGTAAAAAAATCATTATGTCGGTCATTTAAGCCCATGTCGATTAGGTTAACACTAAATCGACTGGCACTTCCGCCTTGGTGGTGACGATCACCTCGCCGATGGGAACACGTACACGGAATTGCTGGTTCAAGGGGATACTGACATACTGAAAGGGTTTCATCGAGTACAGCTTGCCGAAATTCTTTTCGGCGAGTTCGTGGTGGTAACGGTAGAGAAACAGGCTGGTCAGTGGTGAACGCAGCGGATTGACATCGTCATTATTCCCTAACGATATTCAGAAAGGACAATGCCGACGGACCCCATTCCAATGGCTGGTGATCTGCCAAAGTAAGTATTAGAGGATCATCCGGGAGAGGGAGATCAATCCAAACCTCATGATTCAGATGAATTAGATAGTTAATTCGCACTCCGCCCCACCCCGGATCCGCAACCGTTGCACATTGCACATCTCGGCGGGTCGATTGACCGACAATTTGTTGCCTTTCTCGCAGCACTGAAGGAATTGCAGTGCCACGTTGAAGTATTGCAGACAACTCTGCAAGTTTTGTATTCGCCGGGAAAACTACGTTGTCTCAATTCTCGGAGCGAAGATAACCAAACTTGCAAGTTCAAATTGTTCTTTCACATCATCCTTGAACAACCAAGCCCATCTACGGTATGCTCCCCCGCCTTGGTTCTCGCACGCAGAAGCGGATGATGACCTACACGAATGAGACGGGAGGGATCTTGAAGAAGAGAACCAAGAGCGGAGGGGTCCAAGCAGCACGATGTACATCTGTGCCACATGATCACAATCATGTTCGACCACCAGGCCGCAGTCGGCTACATCACGAATTAAATGGGTGACCTTACCCATGGTGGCGCGGTTGACGGACTAATCTTGTCAATAGAGACCTGACCGCCCCATATGACATGCTGACGCTATTATTTCTCCTACTTGCAAGCTACGCGGTTGGTGTCATACTTCCACTCTGTGTCCCGCGAATGCCACAGATGCAAGGCGTGATGGGGAGTGTCTGTGGCTGTGTCGCAAGTATCTTCGGCATCGCATTGGGGATTGGCGGGCTGATCGCTTCTGAAGCCCTGACCGCTTCGGTCGCCTCGACCATTCCCTTTCTCGCCTTTGCGGTCCGGCTCGACCCCCTCGCCGGACTGGCCGCCTCAATCTATGCCATTTGAGAGTAAGGAGAAGCCAGTGAGTACTGAGCAGTTCTCCGAACAACACGGCGTAGGCACCCAATTGGGAGACGCCTCCCAGCCTGCGCTGAATGAGGCAGAGCGTGAGGAGCTTCGAGCCCTGGTGTCACAGGCGGTCGAGGCCATTCCTCCGAACTGGCCGCTTCGGACGTTCGCCTATCGCAATCCCTTGATCGGGTTCGAACATTTGCCCTTTGATGAAGCTGTCTCGCAAGCGAAGCAAGTGCTTGGAGGAGAAGGCTATCTGTCCACTGCGGAGTACCGAGCCTGCTACGCCGAGGGACGGATTTCCGAGAAGGAGCTGTTGAGCGCCCTGCGATCGCGAGTGCCGGAGCTCGCATCGCAGGACAGTGTCCGTGCCGGTGAGCGGAGTCTCCATCCTGAAGAGATCCTCCTATTCCACTTTGTGTACGGCATCGATCCGCTCGACCCAAAATTATTGCAATGGCAACTCACGGAGGAAAACGCCATCCACCGTATCCGTCCTGATGTTCCCCAGTCCATCAAAGATCGGCTGAGATCGCACGCGGCGGGGCGCGACCCTGAAGCGGTCTACATCCGTTCGCTGTGGTCCGGGGCCTTGAAGGCGCTCGATCTCTCTGAAGATGGATCGACTGGCAACCACGGGCATTCTCCCACAACGTCTAAGGCTGGAGGATCTGTGCACGCCGAGCATGGACCGACGCAGCAGCGCATCCGCACCGCAGCCGAGATCATCGACGATCTCACCGGCTCTGATCTGAAACGAGATATCAACGAACACATGATCAAGTGGTGCGCCGCATTCGTGGATGAAGGCATGGCGGATTGGTCGATGCCCTCACGCACGCACGGATTTTATCTTGCCTGGCGGGATCTCGCGCCGCGCGAGGCTTCCAGATGGACCCTCGGGATCTCCGACTGGGCTCGAAAGGTGGAGGCGCTCCCTGACCGCCCTGAAGACGCCCTCGCGTCGAGCCTTAACCGCTTGCAGGTCCCCGACAAGCAACGGGAAGATTACCTGCGTCGGCACCTCGCCCAGTTGCCCGGCTGGGCCGGCTATATTCGCTGGCGAGACAAGAACCCGGATTATCCTGAACAGGGCCGTCACCCAATCGATCCGCTGGAATACCTGTCCGTGCGCGTGTTTTACGAGGCTGAGCTGGCCGAGAAAGTCTGTCGGAGCACGTTGAGCATCAACCCGGCACTTCCCGATCTCCTCGAACGCGCCAGATCCCATGATCTGGAGGACGTCGACTCCCATGCCCACGCGCACGACGCGTACACGGAAACTGTCTGCCGGGACGTCTGGCGCCTCTTCCACATGGCTCAATTCCTCGAGCTTCGCCCGGAGGATCTTCAACACCTGTCACCAGCGGATGCCAGGTCTTTGCTGTCCTGGCTCGATCGGTTCCCTTCTGACGCGCTCCGTCCTGTTTGGCACGAGGCATACGAGAAAGAATATCGAAACTCGCTGATTACGAAGCTGGTGAGTGAGAGGCAGAGATCCGCACACGACACAAGTAACGAGCGTCCGAAACCCCGAGCGCAAGCCGTGTTCTGTATCGATGCCCGCTCCAAGCCTTTCCGCCGTCATCTGGAAGTCCAGGGCGAGTACGATACGCTCGGATTCGCTGGATTCTTCGGCACGCCGATCGACTACCGAATACTCGATCGGGAGGAAGATCTCCTCCTCTGTCCTGTGCTGATCAAGCCAAAATATGTGGTGAAGGAGAAACCGCGGTGGACTCATGACCCCATGGTCCAACGCCACAGGCTTGGAGACCGCTGGAACCAGTTCGGCCGGCACCTGTTTCACCAGGTCAAGGCAAACCCCGCCAGTTCCTATCTCACGTTCGACCTGTTCGGGCTTGTGTTCGGACTGGCGATGCTGGGAAAGACCGTGTTCTTGAAGGCCTATGAGAGTGTGCGCACGGGGTTGCGTCACTGGATCACCCCACCTATCTCGACCCGAATCCCGGTGGAGAAATTCCCTGAACAGGAGCGTGACACCTTCATTGCCGGCAACGAGCGGGCCTGCATCGCCGAGGTGCTCGAGCAGCGGCTCGACCGTCGGAACGACGCGGTAACCCTCTCGCAGGAGGTACTCGAAGAATTCAGGCTCGCCGCCCTTCGGGAGCCGGAGGATCGCAGTCAAGCGATGCGACAGACCAAATCTTCCGAGCGGCTTGGTCTTTCCGTAGAGAAAGAGCATGCCTTTCTGGATGTACTCCGATACGAGTACGGGATCAATGCCCGCAACCACCATGTGTCGCTCGAACGCTTCGCTGCGCGCAGGTTCTCCCTGGCAGAAAAATCAGCGGTGGTCGAAAACGCGCTCCGTGTCATGAGCCTGACCAGAGGTTTCGCGCGGCTGGTACTGCTCTGCGCCCATGGGAGCACCACAGAGAACAACCCGTACGCATCCGCGTACCACTGCGGGGCGTGCGGAGGGAATCCTGGTGGACCCAATGCCAGGGTCTTGGCAGCCTTGGCCAATAGGGCGAATGTCCGCCAGGAGCTACGGAACGTGGGAATCGAGATTCCAGAGGACACGTGGTTTATAGCCGGTGAGCACAATACGACTACGGACCACGTCACCTTGTTCGATCTGGAAGAATTGCCCGAGACGCACCGTCCGGAGGTGCTCCAGTTGCAACATGACCTGGAAGCGGCAAGACTCCTGAACGCTCAGGAGCGCGTTGGTCGATTGCCGGGGGCTCCCAGCCGGCCCTCGCCCCTGGCTGCCGCCCGCCATGTAGGGCAAGTCAGCCGTGACTGGGCACAAGTCCGACCGGAGTGGGGACTCTCCAGCAATGCGGCGTTTATTATTGGACGCCGGTCGCTGACACGAAACCTCAAGCTTGACGGTCGGGCCTTTCTCCATAATTACGACCAATCCCAGGACGAAACCGGCAGGGTGCTGGAGGCCATCATGACCGCCCCGCTGGTCGTGTGCCAAATGATCAATTTTCAATATTATTTCTCCGCGACGGACAGCTGGGCTTACGGGAGCGGGACCAAAGTCTTGCACAACGTCGTCAGCGGAGTCGGCGTGATGCTTGGGAGGCACAGCGATCTGCAAACAGGGTTTCCTTTTCAAGCCCTGACCACGGGCACTCGCCGGTTTCATGAGCCGCTTCGTCTGCTCACCGTGATCGAGGCGGACCCGGGAAGAATTTCCCAGACCATCTCCCGCCATGTGGTGCTTCAGAATTTTTTCAACAATCAGTGGATCTATCTCGTCTCCTGCCATCCCACCACGGGAGAGTTTTCGGAGTATCAGCCAGGAGGAACCTGGAAGGCGATTTCATCACCGATATCATGATGATGAACACGGCCTATATTCTGATCCCGGCCCTTCCTTTTGCCGCCTTCCTGATCATCGCGCTGGGCAGCCGGTGGGTCGGCGAGGCGAGCCATCGGCTGGCAATCCCGGCGGTCTTCGCCTCTTTCATCCTCTCGGTCCTGGCCTGTGTCGACGTGTACCAAAACGGAGCCAGGTCGATCCCGTTGTATACCCTTATCAAATCAGGCAGTCTGACCGTCGAAGCAGGTCTCTACGTCGACGCGATCACAGTGCTGCTGCTGTTCCTCGTCACCGGGGTGAGCAGCCTCGTCCATGTCTTTTCCAGCCGATACATGCAGGCGGACCCGCGCTACGCACGCTTCTTCGCACTGATCGCGCTCTTTACCTCTGCCATGGTCATGCTGGTCATGGGCGCGAATCTGTTTATGTTATTCATGTTCTGGGAAATCATGGGGTTGTGCTCGTACCTGCTGATTTCCCATTGGTCACGCCGTCCGTCGGCCTGCGACGCCGCGACGAAAGCTTTTCTCGTGAATGGGGTGGCGGATATTGGCCTCGCATTCGGAATCTACCTGACGTGGGCCACCTTCGGCACGCTCGACATCCAGGCGATCTTGTCGGCTGTGCCACAGTACGCCGATCAGACGGTGAACCTCCTTGGATGGCTCGGTCTTGAGTGGCAGGCCCCCATCCTCTCCGTGATTGCGTTGCTGTTGTTCATGGGCCCGATCGGCAAGTCCGCGCAGATTCCCCTTCACGTCTGGCTCCCATTTGCGATGGAAGCCCCCACCCCGGTCTCCGCGCTGATCCACGCCGCGACCATGGTCAACGCGGGCGTGTACCTCCTGATCCGCATGGGGCCGCTGTATGTTCTGGCCCCGACCATCATGACCGTGGTGGCGATCATCGGCGGCGTGACCGCCCTCTTTGCCGCTGCGGTGGCCCTCACTGCATTCGACATCAAGCGCATTCTGGCGTACTCGACGATCAGCCAACTTGGGTTCATGGTTCTGGCCTGCGGAGTCGGCGCATATGGCGCCGCAATCTTTCACCTCCTCACCCATGGCGCCATGAAGAGTTTCCTGTTTCTTTCCGCAGGCAGCGCCCTTCACAATCTCGGGGGAACCCACCATGGCGAACACGACGGCGATCACGCCGAACATGGGCATCCATCACGAACACGCGTTTCACGACAACAGGTCCCCCTGTACGTCGGCGCCCTTATCATGGCGTTGATTCCTCCGATCATCATTTTCTGGGGGCCCTACGAACAGTTGTGGGTCATGTCGCACCTCGCCCAGGCACGCGTTGTCTTCTGGATCTTGGGGCCGGCAACCGTGTTTTTCACAGCGTTCTATCTGTTCCAGGGGACCATGGACATCTTCACGCCATCCGGTCGCGTCGACTGGTCCGAGGGATTTCGACCGGGGATGATGCGGCCGCAACTGTTTTCGGCATCGCTGCTCCTGGGACTCATTCTCATCACGGCAGGACTCGCCGTGCTCCGACTTCTGATCTGGAGCGACTTTCTCATATTCATCTCTCCGGCACACCCAGAGGGAGCCGCTGCTCTGGCAAGGATTTCGCTCGAGGGCTGGTCCCCTGCGAACCTTCTTCTTGGCATCGGCGTCGCGATAGCCGGCTGGGCCACGGCGTTCTATCTCCATATCTTTCCGGCCCATCCCTCGGCATGGTGGTCAGAGCGCAAAAAAACGTTCTACGTGTTCCTTTTGAACAGAGGGTACTTCGATGAGGTATACGCAACCCTGATTGTTCGTCCTACCTTACGGGTCGCCTCGTGGCTCTGGAGAGTTGTCGATGGGGGGATCGACCGGGCGTACATGGCAGCAGCCGGCGCCTCAGCCGGTATGGCCCGCACGCTATGGGAAGGTGTGGATGTGTGGATCATCGATCGGCCTGCCAACGGGCTTGCCGCCGCATCGCTCAGAATGGCAACGGGACTCTCGAAATTCGTTACCCACAACAAGTCCGATGAACCTCTGGTGACGTTTGTTCTTCTGAGGCTTCTGGTGTTTGTCATTCTCCTGCTGGTTTTGGCCGAGCAGATCGAGCATTATTTCTTAGGGTGAGCATGGAAAATCCTGCAAGCTTGTTCGGGATCCCCCATCTGGTCAGTTGGATTGTGCTGACCCCGCTCATCGGGCTGGTGATCGTGGGGCTCCTCCCTGTCCGCGCAGGCGGGCGCCGTATCGAGGCCATTCGCTGGGTGACCCTCGGCGTCACCTTGCTCACGTTGGGGCTCGCGGTGGGGCTGTGGGCGAGCTTTGACCACACGGCCAGCGGGCCGCAATTCGTGGACCGCGTGGAGTGGATA
>OBEQ012654587.1_pt1 | contig 55005 bp, 48 predicted proteins | sample 1670901 | NCBI WGS metagenome assembly OBEQ01 (sample SAMEA104232315, study PRJEB22302) | groundwater metagenome | biome: forest; feature: aquifer; material: groundwater | place: USA | collected 2011-08-07 | depth 5.4 m
CAAAAACTAAAGTTATTTTTAGCTGATAATCAGGTGGATGAGTTCAACTATCGGCTTTCATAATCTACATCCAATTGGGATGACTGTCCACGATGTTCTGGCAGTAAAATCTGTCCACGATGTCGTGGCAGTCATCACTTAACTACTTCTCAGCAAGTAATAAGATTTATATGTATTTCATACCTCGTCTTGTGAAGAAACGGGTGATACGCTATACTTTGCTCAGGGGGTACCTTCATGATTAAAACGGAGCTACGGAAGAGCGGAATAGACATCATTGGCGACATTCATTGGGGGACTCACTTTTGTCACTTCTACGAGACTAAAGATGACCTGCTCGATATTCTGATTCCGTATTTCAAAGCCGGACTTGAGAACAACGAATTCTGCTTGTGGATCATTTTCCCGCCTCACAGCGAAGAAGAGATGAGAGGGGCTTTGAGACAGGCGATTCCCGGGGTCGATCAACGCCTGGCAGCCGGGGACATAGAGATTCTGCCGCATGCGCAGTGGTTTTTCAAAGACGGCTCTCTTGATCTTCAGCGGGTAATGGTTCGCTGGCAGGAAAAGCTCGTGCAGGCTCTGGCCAAGGGCTATGCCGGAATGAGAGTGAACGGCAACGAAGCGTGGCTAACCAAGGAAGAATGGAAAGATTTTTCCGCATACGAAGAAAAGCTTGACAACTTCATCGCCGATCAACGGATGATCGCACTGTGCGCATATTGTGTGTCCTTGATCCCGGCTGCGGGACTCTTCGACGCGACCCGTACACACCAGTTTGCCATCGCCAGGCGGTATGGAAAATGGGAGGTTGTCGAAACTCCGGAGTTGAAACAGGCCAAGGCTGAACTGAAGAGGCTGAACGAAGAACTCGAATTAAGGATTGCTGAACGAACCAGTGAACTGGCGGCGAGTAATCAGGATCTGATAAGGGAGGTCTCCGAACGCAGGCAGGCAGAAGAGTCCCTGAGGGAGAGCGAGGAAAAGTATCGCAAGTTGTTTGAGTCATCCCATGATATTATTTATTTTTCGGACAGGGCGGGCAACATCTTAGATATCAACCCCCGTGCAGAACAACTGACAGGCTACCCACAGTCCGATCTGCGCAAGATGAACATCTTTCAACACCTAATCGTCCAGGAAGACCAGCCCATTATCCGTGAGGTGATCAAAGATATATTTGAGGGCCGGTCGCGAACTTATAAGGAACGCTGGAAGACGAGAGAGGGTAAAATCATTTACTTCGACGGGTTAAGCGTGCCACAAATATCACAGAACGGAGAGGTCCTATCAACTTTTTGCACATTGCGCGACATAACCGATCACGAATTGGCAGAAGAGGCGCTGCGCAAGAGCCAGCAACTCCTGCAAATGGTTCTTGCCACACTGCCGGTGGGCGTGGCCGTAATCGATCAGGCGGGCGACATCGTTCTCGTTAATGAGGCGTCGAAGCGCATTTGGGGCGGTATGATCGTTTCCGGCCGTGAAAGATGGGCAAAGAGCAAGGGCTTTTGGCATGACTCGGGCAAGAGGATTGCCCCGACAAATTGGGCCTCAGTGCGGGCGCTGTCCGAGGGGCAGACCAGTTTGAACGAGTTGATCGATATCGAGCCCTTCGATGGCCAAAAGAAGACAATCCATAACTCTTCGGCACCCATCCGCAACGCGGAGGGGCTGATCGTGGGGGCCGTTACCGTCAACGAAGATGTCACCGAGCGGGTGCGCGCTGAGGAAGCACTGCGCGACAATAGCCGACTCATCCGTGAGATGGCGGCCCATCTCGTGGAAATGGACGAGGCTGGCCGTCAAAAACTGTCACAGGAACTGCATGATCGGATAGGCCAGATATTGACCGCATTGAGCATCAACTTGAATATTATCCGCGGCCAGATATCAGGCGATCTCCAAGAAAAGATTGTCCTCCGTATCGACGATTCTTTGTCGCTCGTCGAAGAGGCTGTGTCGCGCGTCAGGGACGTGATGGAGGATCTTCGGCCACCCGTTCTGGATGACTACGGTCTCCTTGCCGCACTCCGCTGGTACGGGAAACAGTTTTTCTCTCGAACAGGCATAGCCGTGAAGATCCGAGGGAAGGAGATATCTCCCCGGCCTGTTCCAAATGTCGAGACTGTCCTGTTTCGTATAGTGCAGGAAGCGTTTACCAATATTTCAAAACATGCGAAGGCAACAGAAGTTGTAGTGATATTAAAAAGCGACAAGAATTCCCTGTGTCTGTCGATTGGCGATGATGGCATTGGTTTTCATCCTTCCGAAGAGACCGGAAGCAGCAAGCACCAGGGATGGGGATTGATAACCATGTCCGAGCGGGCTGGGTCATTGGGAGGCAGCTTTCGAATCGAGTCCCGCCCAAAGCGTGGAACGAAGGTTGTCGTGACGGTTCCGCGATGAGCATCACCGTATTGCTTGCCGATGATCATGGCGTAGTCCGTGAAGGGCTAAAAATGCTGCTCGAAACAGAGCCGGATATCAAGGTGGTCGGCAGCGCAGACAACGGCAGAGATGCAGTCAGTCTCATCGGGGAGCTTAAACCCGATATAGCAATTATTGACATTGCAATGCCCGGATTGAATGGTATCGAAGTTACCGCACAAGTCCGCGAAAAATCGACTGCAACCAAATGCATTATTCTCTCCATGCACTCGACCTCTGAGCATATCTTCCGGTCTTTTAAGGCGGGCGCACGAGGTTATCTGCTGAAAGAATCGGTTGGCAGCGAGGTCATAGATGCGGTCCGGTCAGTTTATTCAGGCCACCGCTATGTGTGCCAAAAGATTTCTGATGTCATGATAGATAGCAATATTCTGGAACAGGAAGGACAGCCGGGGAAAAAGAGCCCTCTTGAGAGACTGAGTGTCCGTGAGCGTGAAATTCTCCAGCTCGTTGCAGAAGGTAAATCAAGCGCTGCTATTGCCGCAATCCTGCTTATCTCGCAGAAAACAGTCGAAACCTACAGGTCCAGACTGATGAAGAAATTGGGAGTCCATGATATCCCATCACTCGTCAGGTTTGCCATAAAGCATGGGATAGTCAGTGAGATGTAAGCCTAAAGACCTACGATCATTCATTTATCAAAACCTCCCTACAAACAATATCAAAGTCTCCTGACAGACAATTTATCCTCATTCTGCCAAACTAAATCGACTATGACTTCAGAAGGATCATTGGGAAAAACCATTCTGGTCGTTGATGACCATCAGCCCTTACGCGAATCGCTTCGCGCCCTTCTGCTGGAAGCGATGCCGGACTGCAGCATAATTGAGGCGGCAGACGGCGAAGAGGCCATTGAGTTCGCCGATACAAAATCCCCAGACATTGTAATTATGGACATCGGACTGCCTGGCATTGACGGCATCGAGACCACAAAGATCATCCATGCCAGAAAGCCGGAGCTTAAGGTCGTCATGCTGTCTATGTATGAAGAAGACAATTACAGGCAAGAAGCAAAGCTGGCCGGGGCAAGCGATTATGTCTTGAAACGTACTATGCATAAGGACCTCATGCCTGCGGTGAAACGAGCCTTGAAAGAAGCAGAGGAACTGATGGAACAAAAAAAAGCGCATGAAAAATTGAGTGAATTTGAAGCGAAATATAAGAGTGTTGTGGACAATATCAGCATCGGGATATCTGTCATTGGCCCCAATATGGAAATATTGGACATGAACAAACAAATGAAAAAATGGTACCCGGATATCGATGTGGCGGATCGTCCACTCTGCTACCATGTATTTAATAGCCCGCCGAAGGAAGATGCATGTTCATATTGTCCGACCTGCAACACCCTCCGTGACGGACAGGTTCATGAAGCGGTCACAGCAACACCTGCAGGAAATGTTCTGAGGCACTACAGAATCATTTCGTCCCCGGTAAAAAATGCCGATGGAACGATTAGCTCGGCGATAGAAATAGTTGAGGATATCACTGAACGCCTGAAAGCCGAGACTGAGTTGCGAAATAGCGAAAGAGAATACAAAGAGCTCTTTAACTCTACCCTTGATGGGGTCTATCAAGTGGATGCTGAGGGTAAGTTCACTGTGATGAACCATGCGGGGGCACAGATTCTGGGCTGCGAAAGCCCCGATGAGATAATCGGGACAAACATACTGGAATACTGGAGAGACCCCAAAGACAGAGAAGCCTTCATAGTGGAACTTAATATTAAGAAAAGGGTGAGAGGTTATCACATAAGGGCCAAAAAGAGAAATGGAGAACTTATAGAACTCGAAGCATCGAGCAGGATCATCGAGGATGAAAATAGTAATTTCCTCGGCGTAGAGGGAATATTGAGGGACGTAACCGAGCGCATGCGGGCAGAAGAGGCTCTAAGAGCGTCGGAGCGTCAATACCGGCAACTGGTTGACAATGCGCTTGTTGGCGTTTACAGGGCGACCCCAGAAGGAAATTTCCTTTATGCAAACTATGCGCTCGCGAATATATTCGAATGCGAAAACTCGGACGAAATGCTGCGACTGCCCGTCAGGATGCGATACAAAAGGCCCGAGGACCGGGAAACGTTTCTGAATATCCTTAAGGAAAGGGGAAAGGTCCCTTACTATGAGATCGACGTTCCCACAAAGACAGGAAAACTGAAGACCATTGTCATAAGCGCCGTCCTTGAAGGCGGTTTCATCACGGGAATGATCATCGACATCACCGAGCGTAAACATCTGGAGGCCCAACTTCGTCAGGCCCAAAAGATGGAGGCTATCGGCACGTTGGCGGGCGGTATTGCGCACGACTTCAATAATATCCTTACCGCTATTATTGGTTACGGACATGTCATCCTCATGAAAATGGCGAAGGACAATCCCCAGCGGCTGAATATCCAGCATATACTGGATGCGTGCGATAAGGCGGCACATCTTACGAAAGATCTCCTCCTTTTCAGCAGGAAACAGATCAGCGACAGAAAGCCTGTGGACCTGAACGGGATCATCAGGACTGTGGAAAAGTTCTTGGTCAGAGTCATCGGCGAGGATATCGCATTTAAAACGATATTATATGATGGGTCTATACCGGTCCTCGCCGATGTGCATCAGCTTGAGCAGGTCCTCATGAACCTTGCGACCAACTCACGGGATGCCATGCCTAAGGGAGGTATTCTTACCATTGCCACAGAACAGATCATGCTCGATAAGGAGTTCGTCACAATCCATGGATACGGCAAGCCCGGCATGTGTGCTTTGATAACTGTGGCAGACACGGGCAAGGGCATGGATGAAGATACACGGCGGAAGATATTTGAACCCTTCTTCACGACAAAAGAAGTGGGCAAAGGCACGGGGCTCGGGATGGCGGTCGTCTACGGCATTATTAAACAGCATGAGGGCTACATCAATGTCTACAGCGAACCCGGCAAAGGCACGACATTCAGGATATACCTGCCTGTAATCGCAGCAGAAATTATCGAAGAGAAAAAGGAAGCTCAGATCGACTATCCCGAAAAAGGCACGGAGACCTTACTGGTTGCTGAGGATGACGAATCATTGAGAGAGCTGACTGTATCGGTACTTCAGGAGTTCGGATACGAAGTCATTGTTGCCGTTGACGGCGAAGACGCAGTAAAGAAATATATAGAGAACAAGGACAGAATCCAACTTCTCCTGTTCGATATTGTTATGCCGAAGAAGACCGGAAAAGAGGCCTATGACGAGATTAAAAGAATAAAGCCTGACATAAGAGTTATCTTCTTGAGTGGATATGCTCCTGACATAATCCGGCAGAAGGCACTGCTCGAAAATAAAGAGCTGGTGGCCTATAAGCCCATTTCGCCAGCAGACCTTTTGAAAAAGGTAAGAAACGTGCTTAATTAATTTTATCCTTGGAAAGCGTGAATCATCCCGCCCGGTCAGAAGTGCGAGTCTGTGGCTGAAATTGCCGCGGCAGGTTCTTCAAAAGGCGTTCGTTTCAGTTGTTATGTGAGGGAGTTGTGGGTTCCTGAAAGTGTCGAGTAGTCAGACTGTGCAAAAGCTGGAACAATACTATCTTCCCCATCTCTCTCATAATCTGCTAAACTTTTCTATGCAGATTATAAAGGTCGACAACCTCGTCAAGAAATTCGGAGCGATCACCGCGGTTGACGGCATTTCCTTTGGGGTCGAGGAGAACACCATCTTCGGCTTTCTCGGGCCTAACGGCGCCGGCAAAACGACCACGATCAACATACTATGCACCCTGATCGCGCCGACATCGGGAAACGCCTCACTGGACGGTCACGACTGTTATTCCGAATCGGCCGAAGTAAGGAGGTCGATCGGCATCGTCTTTCAGGACAGCTCCCTCGACAAGGACCTGACTGCGCGGGAAAACCTCATGTTCCACGCTTACCTTTACGATGTGCCGAAGGCCGAGCGGAAGAAGCGGGTGGGGGACGCATTGCAGTTCGCAGAGCTTCAAGACAGGGCCGACAACCTCGTAAAAACCTTCTCCGGGGGCATGAAGCGCAGGCTCGAAGTTGCCCGTGGACTCATACACAGGCCGAAGGTGCTCTTTCTCGACGAACCGACGCTCGGCCTCGATCCGCAGAGCAGGCAGAACCTGTGGGAATTCATTACCGACCTTCCGCGGAAGCACGACGTGACCATCTTCATGACGACGCATTATATGGAGGAGGCTGAGGTCTGCGACAGGATAGCTATCATAGACAAAGGCAGGATAATCGCATCGGGTTCGCCACAGGAGCTCAAGAAGATTATAGGCGGCGATGTGATCTACCTTAAGACCGCAGACAATAAAAAGGCGATTGAGGAGATAAAGGGACTTTTCGGTATCGAGGCGTCTGAAAAAGACGGTGAGATCTTCATGTCGGTCATGAAAGGCGAGGCGTGCATCCCTGAGATAATACGCGAAATAGGGGAGCAGGTCCTTTCCGTAAGGATGCAGAGGCCCACGCTCAACGATGTGTTTCTCAAGCTTACCGGCAAGGAGATAAGGGAAGAGACCGCTTCGCCCGGAGACAACATCAAAGCGGCGGTGCGTTCATACAGGAGGCGGCATGATAGAGGCTAACGCCGTCTACGTGATCGTGGCGCGGGAGTTCAAGAAATTCACCAGAGAAAAAAGCCGTCTCATATCGACTATCGCGAGGCCGCTCGTCTGGCTTTTCCTTGTGGGAGGAGGGATGTCGAGGCTGGTGCCGACGGGCGGTGGGGTCTCTTATATCCAATTCATCTTCCCCGGCATACTCGGGATGACGATCCTCTTCAGCTCGATATTTTCCTCGATATCGATCATCTGGGACAAGGAATTCGGATTTATGAAAGAGATACTAGTCGCCCCGATATCGAGGTTCTCAGTCGTAATAGGCAAGGCGACGAGCGGCATGATCATTTCGACGATACAGGCGGTGATTATCCTTGCCTTTTTCCCTTTTCTCGGCCTGAGTATAGGACCTCTCGAAATCGTGGGCATCATATTCGTCTGCGCGATCCTCGCCTTTGCCCTCGCTTCCTTCGGCATTGTACTGGCCTCCTTTTACGAAAATTACGAAAGCTTCAGCGTCATTATGAACTTTATCGTTATGCCGATGTTTTTTCTCTCCGGCGCGATGTATCCGGTAAAACTCATGCCTTCCATGCTTCGGCTGTTTACGAAGGTAAACCCCTTGACTTTCGGCGTCGACGCGCTGAAGCATCTGACTTTTCCGCTTGAAAAAGGCCCCATGAGCCCGGATTTTCCTTTTTTGCTGGATGTGATCGTCATCCTTGCTGCGGCGGTGGTCCTGGTCATCATCGGCGGGAAGGCGTTTGAGAGGAAAGGATAGACGAACGGATTGGCGATGATTGAATCGGTCAGCGAGCGCATTCCCCGTAGCTTGCTGCGGGGTTAGCGAGCGAATATGATTAAGAAGAATTCCTTGCGGTAAGATACCCTGCGGTCTTGCCGCAGGGTTCTTCATTTCGGGGTAGTGACACACGGCGGCGTCTGGACGGACGAGGGCTTCTACCTGTCCAGCACCTCCCTGATCTTCTTAACCAGGTCGGTCGGAGAAATCGGTTTTAGAACAAATTCCGCTGCGAACGGCACGCTGTTTTTCGTAAAGATTTCCTCTGCATATCCGCTCATGAAGATACACTTTATGTCGGGGCTCAGCGCCTTGATTTCCCCGCATGCATCTGCCCCATTCATCTTGGGCATGATGCCGTCGAGAATGACCAGCTGAATTCTATCCTGGTTCTCCCTGAACTTGGAAACAGCGTCCTCTCCGTCAACCGCCTCTATTACGGGATAACCGAAATTAGTCAGAACTATAGTGTTTAGTTTTCTCAGCGCTGCATCGTCTTCTGCCAGGAGGATCGTCTCGGCTCCTCCCCGAACAACGGCCGGCTTTTTTGCCGTCTGAGGCGCGGCTTTGGCCGCGAGCCGTACGAGAGGGAGATAGATCTTAAAGGTTGTTCCATTTCCGGGTTCGCTGTACACGGTGATAAAGCCGTCATGCCTTTTGACTGTCCCGTATACCATGGAAAGACCGAGCCCCGTGCCCTTGCCCTGCTCTTTTGTTGTGAAGAACGGCTCGAACACCCGCGCTATTGTCCGTCCGTCCATGCCGCAGCCGGTATCGGTCACTGTAACAAAGGCATATTCGCCTGCCTTGCCGTATCCATGCGACTCGATAAAATCCTGGTCCAGGCAGACATTCTTCGTCGCAATGAGAAGCCGCCCACCCTCGGGCATGGCGTCACGGGCGTTAGTGACAAGGTTCATGATGAGCTGCTCGATCTGCCCTTTGTCCGCCAGGACGTTGAGGGCGCCTCCTTCGTAGGTTGTTTCCAGTGTTATGTCTTCCCTGATCAGTCTGAGAAGAAATTTCTCGAATTCCATTATCACGGTGTTGAGGTCTATTACGGCAAGGTTGACCGGCTGCTTCCTGCTGAAGGCGAGCAGGCTCTGTGTAAGCACGGTGGCACGGTTGGAAGATTCCATTATCTGTTCCAGATGGTGCCGTAATGGATCGTCTCCCTTCATCTTCATCAACACAATCTGCGAGTATCCCATGATCGCAGACAGGATGTTGTTGAAATCATGAGCCACGCCGCCTGCCAGCAAGCCGACCGCTTCTATCTTCTGGGCCTGGAGAAACTGTTCCTCCAGTTTCTTGTGGCCCGAAATGTCGAGCACCATGCCCGAGATGATTTCGTTGTCGAGTGTCGCACTGATCAGTATTGTGATCAGCCTGCCGCGCTTTGTAGGGACTTCGATTTCGTAGTTGCTGACCGACCCGTCCTGCCTGATCTTTTCGATGAACCCTTCTCTGTCTTTTGGATTTTTGTACCTGAGCTGCACTTTCTCCGAGAGCATTTCCTCCGGTGACCCGCACTCAAATATCCGCGACATCGCCTCGTTCACATAGAGGAACCGGCCTTCAATGGTGGACCTGTATACGCCCGCGAGGGCGTTATCGACCAGGTTGCGATAGTTTCTTTCCGACTCCTGCAGGGCCTTCTCGGCCCGTTTGCGGTCGGTGATGTCGACGAAGGAAGCCATCAGGCATACGGGTTTCCCTTCCCGGGACCTCACCAGATTTGCAGATATCTGCACATCGAAGGTCGACCCGTCCTTCTTGACGGCTTCGCCCTCTCCTACGTATCCTTTACCCGACAGCAACGAGGCTGTAACTTCTGCGCCCTGCTCCCGGGCGACGGCGAACTCCGAAATGTGTTTGCCGACAATCTCCTTCAGATCGTCATATCCCCAGAGCCTTATGTATGAGCCGTTGGCGAAGATAATATTGCCGTTCAGATCGGCAAGGCCTATAGGGCTGATCGAAGACTGGATGGCGACGTCTCTTATCTGGATTTCTTCCTCCGCCTTTTTGCGCTCCGTGATATTGTCAAAGACGGCCACAAAATATCCTTTTTCCGGGCTGTAGACGGAAATGCAAAACCATATCCTCAGGGCATTCACGAATGTCTCAAACCGCTCCGGCTTGCCGGTCAAGGCCACCCTCCCGTAGGCCTCGAAGAGTTCCGGGTTGGTCTCCCGGATATGCGGGACGACCTCGGTGACCTTTTTCCCGGCCACGTTCTTGAGCCCGGTCAATTTTTCGAACGCGTTGTTGACGTTGATGTAGACAAAATCGAGCGGTTTCTGACCGTCGAAAACCATCTTGCAATACGCATAGCCTTCGAGCATGTTCTCAAACAAATACCGATACCGTTCCTCGCTCCTGCGCAGTTCCTCCTCTGCGAGGATGCGATGGAGGGCGGTACCCAGCTGCATTGCAGCCTTCTCGAGTATCTCGACTGTCTTGAGGGGAACCATGTTCTCCCGCCGGTCCGCGACATGGATAAGACCCAGTATCCGTCCGTCGGACCAAAAGGGCACCAGCGCAACTGATTCGTATCCCTCCCTGTTGCAGACGTTCCGGGTCCTGCCCTTCGTTTCTTCGGATACCATGGCCAGGAAGCGGGTGGTGCCGTTCATGTAGAAAGAGCCGCCCTCGGTATAAAACGGCTTAACGGGGTCGATAGAGCCCTTGATTACGTTGATGCACATACACTGGTCCGTATTTATGGAAAGGGGACTCTCCGTATCATAGAATTGCGGGCTGAACCCATCGTACGAGCGATAGGGGATCCCGCCTGTTTCATCTAGTATCCGGATGCCGACGGCATTGCATCCGGTGTACTCCTTAATCACGGCCACATATTCGTCGAGCAAGGGGGCCATCTCCCTGTGTTTGTGAACGACTTCGAGAAAACGGTAGGAGATCCGCAACTCCTCCTCTGCCTCTATACGATCACGGTTCAAGAGAAGGCCTCCCGGATAAGCGCCGCGGCGTCGACATCATTTGCCAGGATCAAAATCTTTATTCGAAAAATGGTGTCCATCGTGTCACTAGTTTTTAGTATATCATTTTGCGAGCGGGTATGTGGGGTGACGGACGGGATCTCGGCGGCGACGTTTCAATGGGAACCAAGGACGTTCATGAATTTAACAAATACTCTTTGCCTCAAAGGCGTTGACAGAGCATTTGACTTTCCATGTCGCTCATCTATAAACTTTATTTTCGGCAAATACCATTATGAAAAAAGACCTCATCAAAATACTCAAATCCGCCCTTGAATCGATGGGGATGGCCCCGCTTCCTGAGATCGATATAGAGGTGCCGAAGACTGAGGCCTTCGGTGATCTGTCTACGCCTGTTGCCATGGGACTCGCGAAACAGCTCAGGAGGGCGCCGCGGAAGGTCGCCGGGGAGATCATCGCGGCGATGAAGGACAAGAGTATTTTTGAGAAGATAGATATCGCCGGTCCCGGTTTTCTCAACTTCACGTTTACCCGTGAATATCTTTATGTACAGCTGAAAAAGGTCCTTGCCGGGGACAGGTCTTTACTCAGGGAAGACATCGGACAGGGCAGAAAAGTGCTTGTCGAATTCGTCAGCGCAAACCCCACCGGGCCGCTTCATATCGGGCATGCCAAAGGTGCGGCGGTCGGCAACGCGCTCTGCAATCTCCTCGATGAGACGGGTTTCAAGGTTGAACGTGAGTATTATATCAATGACGCCGGACGCCAGGTGCTGCTTTTGGGTGAATCGGTATTTGCCAAGTACATGAACCTCTGCGGGGATGCAGGGTATGCATTTCCGGGAGACGGATACCGGGGAGACTACATCGACGACATCGCGCGGGAGTTCAAAGAGCAGGAAGGCGATCTCTACTATCGGACGGCGAAAGAAGAGGGCTCTTCCATGAAGGGCGTCGAGGCCGCGAAAGAGTTCGCTTACAAGAAAATGCTCGATCTGATCAAAAGTGATATTGACCTGTTCAGGATCAGACCCTTTGATCGATGGGCCTCTGAACGAAGCCTCTATGAAAAGGGAGAGGTGGATGGCGCTATAGCATTTCTTAAGGCGAAGGGATACATGTACGAGAAGGACGGCGCCCTATGGTTCCGCTCGACCGACTTCGGGGACGATAAGGACAGGGTCGTCATCAAGGGCGACGGCGAATATACCTATTTTGCATCGGACATCGCCTATCACAAAGACAAGCTCGATAGGGGGTTCGACATCATTATCGACATCTGGGGAGCGGACCATCACGGATACATCCAGAGGATAGAATCGGTGATGAAGGCCTTCGGCTACGACAGTTCGAAATTCAAGGTCATCCTCGTGCAGATGGTAAATCTCCTTAAACACGGCGAGCCCTTTCAGATGTCTAAGAGGGCGGGGAATTTTGTCAGCCTCAGCGAGGTGGTGGACCTCGTGGGTGCCGACACTACAAAGTTCATCTTTCTCACCAGGAAGTCGGACAGCCACCTCGATTTCGATATCGACGTGGTCACGGCCACTTCCGCTGAGAATCCGGTCTTTTATGTCCAGTATGCAAATGCAAGGATAAACAGCATCCTGGCCAATGCAGGGGAAAAGGGCATCGACATCGAAACAAGGGACATGGATTTTTCCCTGCTGAACACGGAAGAGATGACGCTCATAAAAAAACTCCTTACCTACCCTATTGTCCTCGAAGGCGCGGCCAGGGCCTTCGAACCGCACAGGATAACCTTTTATCTTCAGGAACTCGCGGGCATGTTCCATCCCTATTACCATAAATATAAGGTAATTACGGATGACGAAGCGATGACGAAGACGAGGCTGGCCCTCTGCAAGGCGATCAAGATGATCCTGTCCGACGCCCTGCCGATACTCGGTGTGACCGCACCGGAAAAGATGTAGAGAGCACGGTATCCATACAGGCTCAACCCGTAACGGAAGGGATAAATTGCACCGAAATAAGTTGACACCGGATAAGCTCAATTGGTTAAATAGAAAGCCATGATCAAGAAATCAGACAAAATTTGGATGGACGGGAAGTTCGTCTCATGGGACGATGCGAACATCCATATTCTGACCCATACCCTACATTACGGACTCGGCGTGTTCGAAGGGATACGCTGCTATAAGACCGAAAAGGGTTCGGCCATCTTCCGTCTCGACGAACACGTCGAACGGCTCTTCGACTCTGCCCATATATTTATGATGAAGATGCCTTTTTCGAAAGAGGAGATCAGGTCGGCCATCATGGAGACGGTTAAGGTCAACAGGATGAAGGAGTGCTATATCAGACCGCTTGTCTACATCGGGTACGGCGCCATGGGACTTTATCCGAAAGACAATCCGATTAAGATCGCGGTTGCCACCTGGCCGTGGGGCGCCTATCTTGGCGATGAAGGCCTCGAAAAGGGCATTAAGGTCAAAACCTCTTCCTTTACCCGCCACCATGTAAACGTCGATATGACGAGGGGAAAGGTCTGCGGTTATTACGTAAATTCCCAGATCGCCAAAAGAGAGGCGATTACCTGCGGCTATGATGAGGCCCTTCTCCTCGATACGGAGGGATATGTGTCGGAGGGCAGCGGTGAAAACGTCTTTATAGTCAGGGACGGGCTGATCAAGACTACGCCTCTCACTTCGATCCTTGAGGGTATCACGAGGGACAGCCTCATCAGGATCGCCAGGGACCAAAAGATACCCGTGGTAGAGGAACGTTTTACAAGGGACGAGATCTATATCTCGGACGAGGCATTTTTTACCGGGACTGCGGCCGAAGTTACTCCGATCAGGGAGATCGACGGCAGAAAGATCGGTGAAGGCAGGCGAGGAAAGATCACCGGGAAATTGCAAAAGATTTTTTTCGATGTGGTAAAGGGCAGGAACAAGAAGTACGCCTCCTGGCTGACAAGGATCTAACCATTTCGTTTATCCAATAAACTGAAGTTGTCCGCGCAAAGCCGCAGAGAACGCAAAGAAAATCAAAAATCAAAAAAGAAAAGCCGGATTTTATTCCGGCCTTTCTTATAGGAAAATCTCGAATCAAAGATTCCCTTACTTCTTATGGCATTTCCCGCAGCTCTCTTTGTCCTTCACGCCGAACGCCTTCGTGCCGTCATGGCATGCGCCGCAAGCCTTGCCTTCTTCCATCTCTTTCATTGTGTACTTGCCGCCCTTTTTCATCGGGAATATCTTCGTATGGCAGCTGTTACACTTAAGATCTTTCTCTGCGTGCTTTGTGCCATCAAAAACGACTTTGCCCGCCGCGCTCTCAAATTCAACGGTCTTTCCTTTCGGTACCGCGAATGCGCTTCCTACAAATGCCAGAGCTACGATCACTGTCAAGATCAGTACTGTTTTCTTCATCTCTTCACCCCCTTTCACTATGGAAAATTTAAAAACCTGTTATACAGGATATCAATTTTTATGCCACTAAGATTTCGATTGTAACTGCGGACTTATGTGATACTCCTTTTCCCATATAGTAAAGTGGTTGCCTATTTGGGAACAATAATATGCTTTCAGAAACTATAATAAAAAAAAAGGTTTGCTGTCAAGATAATAATGGACAAAAAGTATCTCTTCAGTTATCGGTGGGTGGGCTATTTTCCCTCACTAGAGACACGCAAGACCGATTCGTCGAATCACCGGTCGCGTTGCTTTATTGAGTTACGCCGTGTTAAAATTCTTGGAAAATTCAGGAGAGAAACATGTCTGAAGATATAAAGATCGCCTTGACGTTCGATGATGTTCTGCTGTTGCCTGCGAGATCGGAAGTGCTTCCCCACGGTGTCAGTCTCCATACGAAGCTTACGGGAAAGATACGCATCAATATCCCTATACTAAGCTCGGCCATGGACACTGTGACCGATGCATCCATGGCGATCGCGGTGGCGCGGGAAGGCGGGATAGGGATTTTGCACAGGGCCATGTCGCCTGAAAAACAGGCGTTCGAAGTCGACAAGGTAAAAAAATCCGAGAGCGGGATGATCATCGACCCGATAACAGTCTCTCCCGAGGCGCCTCTGTCCGATGCCTTTGCGCTCATGGAAAGATACAAGATCTCGGGTGTTCCCGTCACCGTCAACGGCAAACTTACTGGGATACTGACGAACAGGGACCTGAGGTTCGAAACAAAAATGAGCAGAAAGGTCTCTGAGGTCATGACCAAGGAACACCTTGTGACTGCAGGCATAGGTACGACATTGGATGAAGCCAAGGGCCTGCTGAACGAGTATAAGATAGAAAAGCTTCCTATCGTAGACAAGGAGTTCAGGCTGAAAGGTCTTATTACAATAAAGGACATAGAGAAACGCAAAAAATATCCGAACTCCTGCAAGGATAAACTGGGAAGGCTCATGGTGGGTGCAGCGGTCGGTACCGGTGAAGACACGATGTATCGGGCGGAGCTCCTGATCAACTCGGGTGCGGATGTGATCGTTATCGATACCGCGCACGGCCATTCCAGGTCGGTGATGTCTACACTGAAGTCTATCAAGAAGAAGTTCGATGTGGAGGTCATCGCGGGGAACGTAGCAACCGCCGAAGGCACCCTCGATCTTATAAAGGCGGGCGCAGACGCAGTGAAGATCGGTATCGGACCAGGCTCCATATGCACCACAAGGATCGTGGCCGGTGCGGGAGTGCCCCAGCTTACCGCCATCAAAGAGTGCTATTCGGTGGCCAAGAAGTTCAAGATACCGTTGATTGCAGACGGCGGCATCAAGTATTCCGGCGACATCACAAAGGCGCTGGCCGCCGGCGCCAATGCGGTGATGATAGGAAGTCTCTTTGCGGGTGTGGATGAGTCCCCGGGTGAGGTCGTCCTTTTTCAGGGCAGGAGCTATAAGGTATACAGGGGTATGGGGTCCATCGGCGCCATGGAGCAGGGCGCCAAGGACCGCTATCAGCAGGAGGGCGTCGAGACGAAGAAACTCGTGCCGGAAGGCGTCGAGGGAAGGGTCCCTTACAAAGGGACACTCTCGCAAAGTGTCCTTCAGCTCATGGGCGGCCTGCGCTCAGGTATGGGATACTGCGGAGCAAAGGACCTGGCCGAACTCAGGAGAAAGGCAAAGTTCATCAGGATAACGAATGCAGGGCTGAGGGAGAGTCATGTCCACGACGTTATCATCACGAAGGAAGCCCCTAATTACAGGCCTGAGTGGTAAATCGGTCTGAGGCCATCATGCATGAAGAAAGAATATTAGTCCTGGATTTCGGTTCCCAGTATACGCAGCTTATCGCCCGCCGGGTGAGGGAGAGCAAGGTATACTCGGAGATATTCCCGTTCAACGCTCTGATCCATAAAATAAAAGAGTTCAGGCCCAAGGGGCTCATACTTTCCGGAGGGCCTTCCAGTGTCTATGATGCGGGCGCGCCGCTTCCCGATATGGAGGTGTTCAAGCTCGGCATACCGGTCCTCGGCATATGCTACGGCATGCAGCTGATGGCCCATTCTCTCGGGGGAAAGGTCTCGAAGGCCGCCAAGCGCGAATACGGCGGGGCCGAACTGAAGGTTGACGACGATACGGACCTGCTCTGGGGGCTGTTGCCTAACACGAAAGTGTGGATGAGTCATGGAGACAGGATCGAGGCCCTCCCCGCAGGCTTTTCGGCCATTGGACATACGGACAATTCACCGGTGGCGGTAATGGCGGACAGGGACAGGAAGTTCTTCGCCTTGCAGTTCCATCCCGAGGTGGTCCATACCGAAGAAGGCACGCGCATCCTGCACAATTTCATCTTCACTATATGCGGCTGCAAACCTTCCTGGGAGATGTCTTCGTTCATAGAGTGGCAGGTCGGGGACATAAAGGCGAAGGTCGGCGCCAAAAAGGTGATCTGCGCGCTCAGCGGTGGCGTGGATTCATCGGTTGTGGCGCTGCTGGTCCATAAGGCCATAGGCGACAAGCTCACCTGCATATTTGTCGACAACGGACTTCTGAGAAAGGGAGAGGCGGAGAAGGTGAGGAAGACCTTCGAGGGCCACTTCCATATCAGGCTGATCCACGTAGATGCGAAAAAGAGGTTCCTCGAAAAGCTCAGGGGGGTGACAGAGCCGGAGAAGAAACGGAAGATCATCGGCAATGAGTTCATAGCCGTATTCGAGGACGAGGCGAAAAAGATAAAAGACGCTGAGTTTCTCGCCCAGGGTACCCTCTACCCGGACGTGATCGAAAGTGTTTCGTTCAAGGGTCCTTCGGCTGTCATAAAGAGCCATCACAACGTGGGCGGACTTCCGGAGGTGATGAAACTGAAGTTGATCGAGCCCCTCCGGGAGCTGTTCAAAGACGAGGTGAGGGTCTTAGGCGAGGAGCTCGGACTCCCCGAGGAGATAGCGTGGAGACATCCCTTCCCGGGACCTGGACTCGCTATACGCTGTATAGGCGATATCACCGAGGAGAGGCTGGCGATACTGAAGGAATCGGATGCTATTGTGCTTGAGGAGATAAAGACCGGGGGGTTGTACCGCGAGATATGGCAGGCCTTCGCGGTCATCCTTCCCGTCAGTAGCGTGGGGGTCATGGGAGACGAAAGGACCTACGAAAGTGTCGTGGCGGTGCGTGCGGTCACTAGCGTAGACGGCATGACCGCAGACTGGGCGAAGGTCCCCTATGAGGTCCTCGGAAGGATATCGAACAGGATCATCAACGAGGTGAAGGGCGTCAACAGGGTCGTCTACGATGTCACATCGAAACCGCCCGGCACGATCGAGTGGGAGTGAGCCTTACAGAAATATCATTATTTAAAGATGGGGGAGGGGATATGTCTTTGAATAATTTCAGTCTCGAAAATCTGCAATCACTAACGCCTATAGAATTTGAAAACCTCGTCAAGACCTTGCTTCAACAAATGGGTTTCAATGCCGCAACGACCAAGGCTTCCGGCGATGGCGGCATCGATATCATCGCTTTAAGTGAACAGCCGATAGTAAGCGGCAAGTATGTTATCCAGTGCAAAAGGTATGCAATTGGAAACAATATCGGGGAGCCTGTAATTAGAGAACTTTATGGCGTAATGATGCATGAAAATGCAAACAAAGGCATACTGGTTACGACTTCAGATTTTACTAAAGCAGCCATGACATTCGCGCAAGATAAGACGGTTGAATTAATTAATGGTAATCAGTTGCTTCACTTGCTTAATAAGTATTTGGCCAATTTTGATGACGTTGATCATGTAACATTTCACGGAGGCGATGACAAGTTCCTTAAGCGTTTCCAGCAATTTCAACAAAACATTGATTTTTTGTTAAGAAAAGAAGAACTGCGTATTCAACATAATAATAGCAAGAAAATTTTTTCAGATGCTGCGGAATACTACCACCGAATAAGCACACATGTATCAGATTACACCATGAAACAATTCGGTATTAGAACACCGACGGTTGGAGCAAAATTGGACAGTATTAAGGGTTTTATTGCATCAAGTTTTAACTACTACAGTTTTCCTATCCGCCAAGCGCTGATCAGTGAGGAAGAATGGGTTGCAGCTAAAGAGAATCAAGATTTAAGACTTTTGGGCAGTTTTCTCGAAGAATATATAAATAAAACATTAGAGGTTTACAGAGAATTCGATGAGTTGACGCCGCCAAACAATGAGAGTGCAATAAGTTATTATGATTCATGTATATCTCAAGTAAAAAAGATATTTGTAATTCTTAAAGCAACGGACGAGCTGATGAGATCCTATAACCCCTTGCTCGTAAAACTTGTGTTTGATAATCTGAACAGCTATTTTGAAAATGAAGAATAATTTTGTGTCGATAACGGATTGAAGTAAGAACAGAGAGAAAGTTGATGGCTAAAAAGAAAGATAGATCGATACATATGCAGGTAAAATCGCCAAAGATAAAATTCAGTGAAACTTATAATCAACTGGCAAAGCATATAGCTTTTAAGTGCTGCAGAAATACTTTCATTGAGGATTTGCATTCAGGCATAGGGCCTATTACGAAAAACGGTGACTTTTCGGATGTTAAGGTTATTGACGGGAGGGGCCGCGAGATACCGTGGAATAAAGTTAGCAGGATTTCTGATGAGGAAATGCGTAAACTCAACAAAGAAGTTGTGAATAAAATATATACTTTCTTTATGCTAAAGGATGATGAAAAAGCTCAAGAAATGTTTTTTTGCCACAATCTCAGAGATTGGGATGATGCTCAATTAGACGAAGACTTTATGAAAGCGCTGGCGTTGCGCAAGTGACAGATAGTGAACGACCTTTTTTCTGCTGAAGCGATAAACATTATGAAAAAAAAGCGTTGGAAATGATATTTTTGTACACATTGGTTTAATCTAATGTTCGAATGTGAACTGTATGGCACTATTAGCGAAGATGATGAGAATGGAGTGTATCTTTTTGGCTCCCATCAATTTGCGCTTTACCACTGGGCTAAGGCGCTTATGCAAGGAAAGTTAAACAAGAATGCTCAGTTAATACACATTGACTACCACACTGATTTTCAACATCCTGAGATGGCATTTCGACAATTATTAACACCAGACGAAATTCAGTCTCTTATTATAAGGAAAAAAATTGAGAATGATAGCTTTATAATTCCGGCTATTTCAATGGGTATAGTAAAGGATGTAGCATTCTGTTGCTGTCCTGATAGATGCTATCCAACTGGTAATTTTGATAATTATATTTCACCTGTCGCTATCGTTGAGCATTTAGACAAATATATTGAAATGGTTGCTTTATCCCAAAACATCAGGGAACTCTGTCACAATATAACAACTAATAATATAATTTTGGATATTGACCTAGATTATTTCTTAGAGCCAAATGGGGAAAAAAAATTTATTTCAAAAAGAGAGGATGTAATTAGAAGAGAAGTTAAGGCAATCAATAAACTTTTTGAATTTGCCTCAATTACAACGATTGCAACCACTCCTCAGCTTGTTAGAAATCATCGTGAGCTTATAATAAAAAAAGTATTTTCAGAATCCTTTGCTGTCAATCTAGATTTTTTCAAGCAGCCGCCGGTCCTTTGCCGATGATTACCATTGACCGGATCAGAAATGTTATAAAGAATGAGAAATATGAGTATTATACCCATGCCATCACGGAGGCCAAGAAGGATGGTGTTGAGCCGGAGGATATCGTCTACGTCTTGCTCACAGGAAAAATTATCGAAAGATATCCTGAGCGGGAAAGAGTTCTTGTCTGTGGAGAAATGACGAGCGGGCTGCCCCTCCATGTAGTCTGTAATTATTCAGACCCCGAGATAATTTACATCGTTACTGTTTACATCCCATCGGATGCTGAGTGGATCTGTAATTATCAACAGCGTAGAAAAGGAGGAAAAAAATGATAAATAAAGAGAAGAAAAGATTGTGTCCCGAATGCAAGGGGCTTATAAAGCCGGGACGCACAGAAATGGTTTTTGAAGTAAAGGACCTCAAGGTAATCGTCAAAAATGTTACGGCGAACATTTGCAGTAAATGCGGGCAATCCTTTATCTCCGGGCGAGTTGCGGAAGAGGTAAACCGGCTGGTAAATAGGGTGAGCGAGGATGTTAATAGTTTTATAAAAACACAGCCTAAAGTCCGAAGAGGACATAAGGAAATCGCGATTGCTGTGTAGCCGGTTAAGCGGGACTTGGAGAAGATTGAAGCCCCGGGGTTCCCGATTTAAGGTACTCGGCAATGGCGACAAAAATACATCGGACTAATAATAGAAACGGGAATACAACGCAATGTTAAACCGCAAATGTTATAATTTCAGATCATCTAAGGAATCAAGATTTATCAATGGATATAAAAGTATATCTTAAAGAGAAGAAGGAATCAGTCGATTCTTTTTTCAGGGATTATTTTAAAGATCAGAGAAGACCGGCCGTACTTCAAGAGTCTATGCTCTATTCGCTCTTTGCGGGCGGCAAGAGGGTAAGACCGATACTTGCAATGGCGGCATACGAGGCATGCGGCGGAGCCGCCGCCGACATCGTGCCATATGCTTCCACCCTCGAACTTATCCATACCTACTCCCTTATTCACGACGACCTGCCCGCCATGGACAACGACGACCTCAGGAGGGGAAAACCGACGAACCACAAGGTATACGGCGAGGCCGTGGCGATCCTTGCGGGAGATGCCCTGCTCACCGAGGCATTCCGGATACTTTCCGACCCTTCTCACGGCAGCAAGGTCAAAGACAGGGACCTTTTGAAGGCGTCTGCGGAGATCGCCTCGGCGTCGGGATATCAGGGGATGGTCGCCGGACAGGTACAGGATATCCTTTCAGAAAATGCCGAAGCGGACGCTGAGACCCTGCAGTTCATTCACCGGCACAAGACCGCGGCCCTTATCCGCGCCTCGGTAACAGTGGGCGGGATACTCTCCGGAAGCAACACGGAGGTCCTGGGCGCATTGACCTCATACGGCGAAAATATAGGGCATGCATTTCAGGTGATTGATGATATACTTGATGTAGAGGGAGATACGGAAGAGTTGGGCAAGACCGTCGGTTCCGACGAGAAGATCAACAAGATGACCTATCCGCGGCTTTACGGACTCGAAAGGTCCCGCGGCATAGCGAAAGAACTCGTCGGCGCTGCGGTGGCGTCCCTCAAGCCGTTTCCCTCCGGGGCCGATCCCCTGCGGGAGATCGCGCGCTATCTTCTGGAAAGGAGAAACTAGTGCTCCTAGAAACGATCAATTCGCCGGCGGACGTCAAGAGGCTAAAGGGTGAAGAGCTCCTCAAATTGGCCGAGGAACTGAGGGAGACGATAATCCGGACCGTCTCCGTAAACGGCGGGCATCTCGCCTCGAACCTCGGCGTAGTAGAACTTACACTCGCCCTCCATTACGTATTCGATTCCCCGAAGGACAAGATAATATGGGACGTGGGTCACCAGTCCTACAGCCACAAACTGATCACCGGGAGGCGGGAGAAGTTCCCCACTATCAGAAAGGAAAACGGGATCTCGGGGTTCCCCAAGAGAGAAGAGAGCGTCCATGACGCCTTCAATACGGGACATAGTTCGACATCGATATCGGCCGCGCTCGGCATACTCGAAGGCCGCGATAAAAACAAAGAGGACTTCAAGGTCATCGCGGTGATAGGCGACGGGGCCCTGACCGGGGGACTGGCGCTTGAGGGACTTAATCACGCGGGGCACCTGAAGAAGGACCTTATCGTGATACTCAACGACAACGAGATGTCGATATCGCAGAATGTAGGCGCCCTGTCGGCGTATATGAACAGGATCCTCTCCGGCGAGTTCTACAGGAGGTTCAGGAAGGAGACGAAATCTTTCCTGGAGGGCATACCTAAACTAGGCCTGCCCATGGCGAAGATGGCGCAGAAGTTCGAGGAGCTGATCAAGGGGCTTATCCTCCCCGGCATATTGTTCGAGGAGCTCGGTTTCGAATATTTCGGCCCCATAGACGGCCATGACATAGAACGTCTCATCGAGACCCTCAGGACGGTTAAGAAGTCCGGCTCCCCGACGCTCGTCCACCTTATGACAAAGAAAGGCAAGGGCTATGAGTTTTCTGAGAAAGACCCCTGCATATTCCACGGTGTCGGTCCCTTCGAACTCGAGACCGGCTCGCAGTTGGGCGGAAAAGGCGCCCTTTCATACAGCACCGCGTTCGGACAGATACTTACAGACATCGCCGAGACCGACAAGAGGGTGATCGCCATATCCGCAGCGATGAAGGAGGGCACGGGGCTCGAATGTTTTGCAGAGAGATATCCGGAGAGGTTCTACGACGTAGGCATAGCCGAGCCGCACGCCACGACCTTTGCCGCCGGGCTCGCAACGAGGGGGCTAAGGCCGGTGGTTGCGATATACTCGACGTTCCTTCAGCGCGCTTACGACGAGATCGTCCATGACGTCTGCCTGCAGAACCTTCCGGTGGTCTTCGCGATCGACCGGGCAGGGATAGTAGGCGAAGACGGCCCCACCCATAACGGGCTTTACGACCTTTCCTATCTGAGGCATATCCCCGGTCTTGTGCTCATGTCTCCCAAAGACGGAAACGAGATGAGGAAGATGTTCGAATTTGCGGTCAGGCATCAAGGGCCTTCTGCGATCAGGTATCCGAGGGGGAAAGTCCCCGAGGCGCATATGCCCTGTTCCGAGGTCACGCTGGGCCGCGGGGAACTGCTGAAAGAAGGGTCTGATCTGGCTTTGCTGGCCATCGGCAGCTGCGTACTGCCCGCGCTGAAGGCCGCGGAAAGGCTGGAAAAGGCCGGCGTACATGCGTCGGTGATAAACGCGCGTTTTGTAAAACCTCTCGACGAAGAAATGATCCGCTCGATGGCGGCCCACGTGTCGAGGATTATCACGATAGAAGAGAATGTGCTGCAGGGTGGTTTCGGGTCTGCGGTGATCGAGTATCTCTCGGACGCTGAAATCAACAATGTGAAGGTCAAGCGGCTCGGCATCGGCGACAAGTTTATCGAGCAGGGCAAGCCCGACAGCATGAGGGCGAAATACGGGATCGATGAAGAGGGGATCTTCCTGGCGGCGCTATTGTTCATGAGAGAGCATACGTTCACTGTCTGAGAAGTTTATTTTTCGGGGTTTCCCCACTTATCATGGAATTGTCATTATCTACGTGCAGGTAGTGGCCTAATTAGGACACTACCCCGCACGTTTCCTTTCCGACTCGTTTTGCTGACATATGATATAATGACGAATATTCGATACCGCAGTACGGAATATAATTCGACTTGTGTTATGAAAATCAAAGAGAGACTCGATAAACTGCTTGTCGACAGGGACCTTGTGAAGAGCCGTGAGAGGGCGAAGGCCCTTATCATGGAGGGCCACTGCGTCGTAGACGGGACCGTTGTTACGAAGGCCGGAAATCTCGTGGATGCGGAAAGCGAAATAATCCTGAAGGAAAAGGAGTGCCCTTATGTAGGGCGCGGCGGGTTGAAGCTTGAAGCGGCCCTGGAGCATTTCAAGATAAATCCCGAAGGTATGGTCGCGATGGATGTCGGATGTTCGACGGGCGGTTTTACAGACTGCCTCCTAAAAAAAAATGCGCGGAAGGTATATGCTATAGACGTTGGATACGGCCAGTTGGATTGGTCTCTCAGAAACGATCCAAGGGTTGTATTGCTCGAAAAGACGAATATCAGATACATTGAAAAGACCGCGGTCCCCGAGCCGGTGGACATAGCGGTGGTCGATGTGTCCTTTATATCGCTCATGAAGGTGCTGCCCAGGATACTGGAGTTTCTCGGCAGCGGGGGCAGGGTGCTCGCCCTCATAAAGCCCCAGTTTGAGGCCGGGAGGGGCATGGTCGGGAAGGGCGGCGTAGTAAAAGACAAGTCCACGAGGCTTTCTGCAGTGGAGAGCGTCCGGGAAGGGGTCTCCGGCATAGGCTTTCAAGCGCTCGGGGTTTTCGAATCGCCTGTCCGCGGACAGAAGGGCAACATCGAATATTTCATTTACCTGGGGAGAACTTAGATGGAAGACACACAGAAGCTGATACCGCTCGATTATTCCATTGCATCGCAGGAAATCCTAGAAATCCTTTTGGGTGATAGTTCCGAGCTGGAGATTTTTGATGAGGTTGCAAAGGCCAATCTCCAACGCCCTGAGATCCTGAGGCTTATTCTGGAAAACCCGGACACGCCGGATGAAGTAAGGAAATTCGTCGAGGAGCGTCTCAGCCTGCCGGCGCAGACCAGTCTTGCGATGGTAAAGGCCGAGAAGGCCAAGGAGGCAAAAGAAGCGCGGGCCACGAGCCTTACAACCAAGATCCAGAGTCTGAGCATATCGGCGAGGATACAGCTTGCACTGAGGGGGGGCAGGGAGATCAGAGGCATCCTTGCCAGGGATTCAAACAAAGAGGTTATGCTCAGCGTACTCGAAAACGGCAAGATCACCGAATCGGAGATCGAGATGATCGCCAGGAACAGGCAGGTGATGGAGGAGGCGCTGCGGAGAATATCGAGGAACAAGGAATGGATGAAAAAATATGCGATCGTTTTTGCGCTCGTTACGAACCCCAAGACCCCTCCGGGGATCTCCGTGACACACGTTATGGATCTTAAGACAAAAGACCTCGTTATTCTCGAAAAGAACAAGAATGTTTGCGAGGCGGTCCGCAGCGCCACGAAGAGACTCCTCTCGGTCCGGAAACCCAGATAATTTCAGACCTTGAACTTCTTTAGTTCCTTCAGGAGGTTCAAGGCCTCCTCCTTAAGTGAGCTGATGACCTCGTTCATCTCATTTCCCGAACCGATCAGTTTATCGGAGGTAAGATGGAGCTGTTCCATGGACCGGACTATCGAGATGCTCTTTTCTTTTTGCTTTGCGGCGGCTCCTGCGATCTGCGAGGCCTGCTGCGAGACGTTATCGATTACTCCTGCTATCTGTCTGCTGCCGTCTTTTTGTTCGCCGGTGGCCGTTTTCACCTGGCGGGAGAGTTCCTTCACCCGTTCGGTCGCCTCTATGATGAACTTGCTCCCCTTGCTCTGTTCCTGAATCGCACGGGAGATATTTTCCGTCTGTTCGGTCATGCCTTCTATCGCATCGGTGATCTGTTTGATTACCTGCGATTCCTCGGCGGTCGCCCTCTGGATAGCCCTTGCCATTTCGGTAGAAGCCTTGGAGCTTTCGACGATCTCACGGAGGGCATTGTCCATGTCCTTAACGAGGAGAAACCCTTTATCGACCGTCTTGATCCCGTCTGAGGCCATCCTGATGCTCGACTTTGTCACGTCCTGCACGGACGTGATGAGCGCGGCGATCTCATTCGTCGAGACGGAGGCCCTCTCTGCCAGGCTTTTTATCTCGTCGGCTACGATAGAAAACCCCTTCCCGTGTTCTCCGGCCTTTGAAGCAAGGATGGCCGCGTTCAGGGCGAGTAGATTGGTCTGGTCGGCGACGTCGTCTATGACGTTCAGTATCTTGCCGATATCCACGGTCCTCTTGCCGAGCATATTGATTACGTCAGAAAGCGCTACGACGCTCTTCTTTATGTTCTCCATTCCGTCAAGCGCCGCGTTCGCCGCGTTCATCCCTTTGTCGGAAGCGTTTGTCATGACCTTTTCCGCAAGTGTGACTGAGTCGCCGGCCCGGTGTTCGATGTCCCTTGTGGTCGCATTTACCTCGTCTATCGACGACGCGATTTCCTCTGACGACGCGGAAAGGTTTTCTATGCTCGCCGCGATCTGTTTAATCGACGATATCATCTCTTCTATAGAGGAGGCGGTGTCGTGGGCGGTCTCGCTGAAGACGTTTGCATTTTCGGCTATCCGCTCTATGGACGCCGACATCTGCATTATTGCGGACGAGGTATGCTCTGCGGATTCGGACAGGCTGTTTGCACTCATGACGACCTTCGATACTGAACCGTCCATCTCCTCCATCGCCGCGGCGGTCTCCTCCACCGCATTTTTTTGCACGTCGGCGATAGAGAGTATCGCCTGTGACGATGAGGCGATATTGGACGTCACGTTCGAGACGCTGCTTGTGATGCCGCCGATCTTGGAGAGCATGTCCTTGAGATTGAAGATCATCCCGTTAATCGCCTTGCCGAGTGAGGCAATTTCGTCATTTCCTTTTATATCGATTATCGCGGTGAGATCGCCGGATGCGATCCTGTCGGCTGTTTTTTCCATGACCGAGATCGGTCGGGTAATGAACTTCGAAATCGCAATGGAGACGAACACGAGCGACATAACGAAAGAGAGAAAAGAGACGCCTATCGCCCAGAAGAGAAACGTATAAAGCTGGGAATTTATCGCCTCCTTGCGGATACCAACGCGGAGAGTTCCCGCCATCTTCCCTTCCGCATTCAGAAGTGGAAACGAAAGGTCGTAAAATGAGTCTAAGGTCTGGATGAGCATCTTGTTGGAAGCAAGGGCGGCCGCCACGGCTTTGTCTTTGAGCTCTTTGCCTATGCCGGCGGGGTCACTGTGGAACAATATCTTTCCCGTCGCGCCCATGACCATCGCATAGCCGATCGCTTTGTCCCGGGACACGAATTCCTTCATCTTCTCGTTGACGCCTTCGAGGGAATCTATCGGGACTCCGAGACTCAGCACCTTGCCCAGGTCCCTCTGCATGCCCTCACCGACCGCCTCAGTCTTAGAGACGATCGCGTTTTTATACTTTTCGGTCGCTATCAGGGTAAGGACGACGGTATTGATAGCGATGGTAAAAAAGAGAATGCCCGCCATCATGAGGACTGCCTTTTTCTGAAGGTTCAATGCCAGTTTCATTTTATTACCTTTGTGGCTGAGGTCAGCAGGTCAAAGGGCGCCTTGAGTCCCATGTCCGTGGCCTCTCTGAGGTTTATAATAACGTCGATTTTTTTAGTGTCAGCAGGATGACGTGGGCCTTGCCGTCCGAAACGTCGTCCCAAGGATTGTCCAGGATGTCGTCGAAGGGGAGAAGACTTCGCAACAGTATCATGGTTCCCTCCTTGTTATTTCGTGTACAATAATAAAAATTATTTACATATATGTCAACAGGTTGTAATGGACATGGGCCTCTTTCGGGTATAATATACCGGTGAAAAAGAGGCATTTGTTTTATCTGATCACGCTTTTATCAACGTCGCTCTTCGCTCTTCTCCAATTTATCGATCCCGCGGTCATCAGAGATCATATCGAGAGCAAGACCTATGACTTGAGGCTCCATCTGAGACAGTTCGTCATGGGCCAAAGCACGTTGCAGAACGATATCGTCATAGTGGCTATCGATGAGAAGAGCATTCATGAGATTGGGGGATGGCCGTGGGGAAGGGAAGTTCTGGCAAGGCTTATTCATACCATTTCTCAGGGTAACCCCAAGGTCATAGGAGTTGATATCATATTGAGCGAAAAAAAAACTGATGACAAACAGCTTGTGAAGGCACTTCAGGCAGCAGGTAACGTTGTTCTGGCCACCCCTTTCGTAATTGCGGAAGGGAGACAAAAGACCCGGCATCTCGGCGCGGTCCCGGATTATCTCTGGGACGCCGCGTTTATGGAGGTGAGGGCCGTCAAGGGAATTGATTGGAAAAGGTGGGCCATAAAACCTGAGGGTGTCCTTCCTCCTCTTGAGTACTTTGCAAAGGTATCGTCGCTCGGTCATGTCTCAACCGATACGGATATGGATGGCGTCATTCGGTGGGAGCCTCTCTCCCTTTATTACGGTGATGACTGCTATCCCCATTTTGCCCTTCAGATGGCGAGAACGGCACTGGGCCTTGAGGCAAAGGACATGGTCCTTTATGGCGGATCCGGAGTGAAGCTCGGGAAACGGTTTATTCCCACCGATATCCATGGGAGGGTGCTCATCAACTACCTCGGCAAGGCCAACAGCTTCAATTACACGTCTGCATCTGATGTTATCGGCGGCAGGACGAAGGCCGGCCTTTTTGCAGGCAAGATTGTACTTGTCGGCACGTCCGCGATCGGTACCTTCGACCAAAAGGTGACGCCTCTTTCCGGCAATATGCCGGGTGTGGAGAAGAACGCGAATGTCGTCAGGAATATCCTGCTGGGTAATTTTCTGCGGCCGAGTCCAAGCGTCATCGAACTTGCTGCGATCATCCTGACCGGTATTTTATTCGGACTCTTTCTCCCACGGCTGAAGGCAATCCCCATTGCTTCACTGGCCGCGGGTTTTGTGGGGTTTTACGTCATTCTCGGCTGTGCCCTGCTCTTTTACAGGGATTTCGTAATCGGCCTTCTCTACCCCATTTCGAATATGGCAAGTATCTTTGTGGTCCACACCGTCATCAGGTTCTTTTTTGAAGAGAGGAAGGCGAGGGAGATACGGCAGATGTTTTCGAGTTATGTCTCGCCCAAGATTGTGAAGGAGCTGATGGAGAACCCTGAAAAGGCGAGGCTCGGCGGGGAGCGGCGCAGTGTGACCGTGCTTTTTTCGGACGTCATCGGTTTCACATCTCTTTCCGAAAAAAAACAGCCTGAGGAGGTAGTGTCCCTCCTGAATGAGTATTTCAAGGAAATGGCGGAAGTGATATTCAGATGGGACGGGACCCTCGATAAGATCATCGGAGACGAGATCATGGTCTTCTGGGGAGCGCCTGTGGACCAGCCTGATCATGCTGAGCTGGCTGTGCGATGTGCGCTTGACATGTCGGAGAGGCTGAATAAGCTGCAGGAGCTCTGGAGGAGGAACGGCGTGGATGGGCTTGATTGCGGTATCGGCATCAATACCGGAGAGGTAATTATCGGCAACATCGGGGCACAGGGGAAAAAGATGGACTATACCGCTATCGGAGACCATATCAATCTGGGGGCCAGGGTAGAAAAATTGACGAGGCAATACGGCACCAGGATACTTATTACCGAAAATACGTATAAGAGCATCGAACCTGTGCTGCATATCATGACCCTTGGGCACTGTGATATCGAAGAAGTCGATACGGTAAAGGTGAAGGGAAAGGAAAATGAGATAAAGATCTTTGGTGTCTGCGGACGGCCCCATACCGGGTGATAACCGGACTTGCGGTCATTTTTTTTCATTATAACTTCATCATCCGGAATTTCTCAGCCACGCGGTAATCAAGAGCAGCGCAAGGATTTTGCTTGTGAAGTCTTTTGTTTTACAATACCATATCAGCAGCGCACGATAGAGAAAGGAATAGAATGGGGCTCAAGGAAGATATCAAGCTGATTGTCGACGGTCTGCACGGTGATCCTTTTTCGGTGCTCGGCATGCATGTTGTCGGAGAAGGGGATGAAAAGGGTTTTGAGGTCAGGGCCTTCCTTCCGGAGGCCGCGGAGGCCTGGGTCATCGATGAACGGACGCATAAGGCGCATGCTATGGAGAAGGTGCACAAGAAGGGTTTCTATTCCGTCTATATACCCGGAGAAACATTTTCCTACCGCATTGGGATAGAGACTTCCGAAGGAGAGATATCAGAGATCGTCGACCCTTACTCCTTTGGCCAGGTCCTCACAGACTACGACCTTCATCTGATAGGCGAGGGCAGCCATTATAAAAAATACGAGAAACTCGGGGCCCATGTGGCTGTAGTCGGCGGCGTGAAGGGTGTGCATTTCGCCGTCTGGGCGCCAAACGCGAAGAGTGTGAGCGTTATCGGTGATTTCAACGGCTGGGACAACAGGCGCCATCCTATGCGGTTGCTGGTGGAATCGGGGATATGGGAAATTTTTCTCCCGGGTCTCGGCGAGGGAGAACTCTACAAATTCGACATCAAATCGAGGTTCCATGATTACCACGCAGTGAAGGCCGACCCTTACGGCTTCTACTTCGAGGCGAGACCGAAGAGCGCCTCCATCGTCCATGACATAAACAAGTATTCCTGGTCCGACAAGAAATGGATGAAAAAACGCGAACGCACGAACTGGTTCGAAGCGCCCGTCTCGGTGTATGAGGTCCACCTGGGCTCCTGGATGAGGTGTAAGGAAGAAGGGGGCAGGTTCCTTACTTACAGGGAGCTTGCCGGCTTGCTGATACCTTATGTCAAATTTATGGGCTTTACGCATATCGAACTGCTTCCGGTGTCCGAGCATCCGCTTGACGCCTCGTGGGGATATCAGACAGTAGGGTACTTTGCGCCGACGAGCAGGTTCGGCGCCCCTGAAGATTTTATGTTCTTTGTCGACATGTGTCACCGCAACGACATCGGCGTCATCCTTGACTGGGTGCCGGCGCATTTCCCGAAGGACGGACACGGCCTCGGTTTCTTCGACGGGACATGCCTTTATGAGCATATGGACAAGCGCAAGGGAGAACATAAAGACTGGGGGACCCTGGTCTTCAATTACGGCCGCAAGGAGGTAATGAATTTCCTTGTATCGAACGCCCTCTTCTGGCTGGAGAAGTACCATATAGACGGGTTGAGGGTCGACGCGGTCGCCTCGATGATCTACCTCGATTATTCGAGGAGGCCAGGCGAATGGATCCCGAACATTCACGGAGGCAACGAAAACCTCGAGGCGATCGAGTTCATAAAAAAATTCAACGAGATCACGCACGAGCTCTTCCCGGGCATACTTACGATCGCCGAAGAATCTACTGCGTGGCCTAGCGTCTCAAAGCCGGTCTATCTCGGCGGGCTGGGCTTCGACATGAAATGGAACATGGGGTGGATGAACGACATGCTCGTCTATATTTCGAAAGACCCGATACACCGCCGATACCATCACAACAATCTGACCTTCGGCCTCATCTACGCCTTCACTGAAAATTTCGTCCTTGTCCTTTCCCATGATGAGGTTGTCCATGGGAAGAGGTCGATGCTGGACAAAATGCCCGGAGATATCTGGAGAAAGTTCGCCGACCTGAGGCTCTTCTATGGTTTCATGTACGCCCACCCGGGCAAAAAGCTCCTTTTTATGGGGGACGAGTTCGGGCAGTGGGACGAATGGAAATTCGATCAGGGCCTCGACTGGCAGCTTCTCGATAAGGAGGAGCACTGGAGGCTGCAGAAGTACGTCCGCGGTCTCAATGCCGCATACGCGGCCGAGCCCGCTCTTCATGAGGTCGATTTTGAAGCCAGGGGGTTCGAGTGGATAGATTTCAGGGACGCGGACAGCAGCATCATCGCCTTCATAAGGCGCGCGAAGGAACCTGACGATTATATCGTCGTTGTCTGTAATTTTACCCCGATCCCAAGACAGGGATACAGGATAGGCGTTCCCGAGAAATGTTTATACAAAGAGATAATGAACAGCGACTCCCGGGATTACTGGGGGAGCAACATGGGGAACCTCGGCGGGGTCTTCTCAGAAAACGTGCCGTGGCACGGGAAACCCTGTTCGATCAAAATCACGCTACCTCCGCTCGCCGTCCTGTATTTCAAACCCGAGCGCGTGGCCTCCATAGCCGAAGTCTGACTGAACGGGCGCGGCGCGAGCGACACGCAGGGAGACACAATCATTTCATCTGTGCATATTTTATCGTTACTGAATATGCAACATCCGAGCATTCGTGAGCAGAACAACTCTCACAACTTATTTCTCCTTTTGATACCGTTTTCTGGGTTCTAACCATCTCGCTTATTATTTTGGTGAAATCAAACCTGCCTTCAACACATTCCGAACATAAACAGTTTACCTTGAATGCAGCAGCACTATCTGGGAAGAAGTTAACTGTCCGCGACAACGGCTTTAATGCTCCTGTTTGACTGTACAGCATACTAATAGCGATTGTTGTAACCTTTGGAAAAAGTTCGGATACAAGGCCTGCCTCAATTCTCTGCTGCATTTTTTCCGCCTTCGCCGCTGTCATCTTCGCTCTGCGATTCATTTTGCCTCCAAATAAAAAGGCCCATCTACCAGGAAGGAGCCTTCCGTGGTCAATTACAGTTTAACTACATTTATGGCCTTGGGACCTTTCGGACCTTTTTCAATATCGAAGCTGACCTTGTCACCTTCAGTAAGGGTCTTAAAACCGTTGCCTTGGATGGACGTATGGTGAACAAAAACATCAGTGCCGTCTTCAGCAGCAATAAAACCAAAACCCTTACTCTCGTTAAACCATTTCACAGTTCCTTGTGCCATTGCGTTAACCTCCATAAACCAAAATGTCGAAATGCTTCCCAAAAAAGGTCGCGAAGTGAAAATAGCATGTCCTTAAACAATTCGTCAAGGAAAACCAATAATTCAAAACTGTCACATCTTCTGATATAATTACAAACGAGGGTGTTGATGAACAATGTCTAACGAAGGTCGCACGGAGATGCATCGCTAAAATGTGAGTGCAACGTGAGATTCCCTATTAAATATAAACTTGCCTCAATAATCCTTATTACCCTTACACCCCTTGTCGCTTTCACTATAAGCCACTATTTCGAGATGATCGACAACGGCAAGAAACAGCTGAGATCCCGGAACATCGCCATTGCAACAGAGATCGCCGCAACCCTTGACGAGCGGATCGGCAAATCGTTCGGCGTCCTGCGCCCGATTGCCGAGCATCCGGCTGTCATATCACGAGACTCAAGGCAATGTGACAAGCTTTTCGCCCGCCTCCTGCCGTCATATCCCTCTCATCTGAATATACTTGCCGCCGGGATGAACGGGTACAATTATGGCAGTGGTGTTTTCTCTCAGGGGGTGAGGCTACTCAACTACAAAGACAAAGAATGGTTCTGGAAAGGAAGTAAAGGCTTGCCTATAGTCGGCGATCTCCATATCTCCAAGTTGTTCAAGTCCCCGTCCGTCATGCTCACGATGCCGGTTTTTGACGGCAGGAAAAACCAGGTGGGAGTGCTCGGCTTTCCCCTCAACCTTTTCAGCGTGGCTGAGCGTCTGACAAAATCATGGCAGCTTCCGGATAAATCCGTCATAACGGTTGTTGATTCTAAGGGAAACGTCCTGATCGATACCTATAACCGGCAAAATATCGGAAAGAATTTAAAAGACAGCCTCCTCATAAAAAAGGTATTCGCGGCAAATTCGGGGTTTGAGGAAGATGCCGGCATAGACGGGGTTAGGCGCCTCTACAGTTTTGCATCGCTGTCTAATGCGCCGTGGAAGGTAATTGTCGGGGTCCCGACTGAGCAGGCATATTACAGCGCCTATCGCTTCGGCAGGAACTATATAGGTATTGCGATAGCTGCCTTTTCGGCCGCATTGATGTTGTCACTTTTTTTCAACAGGCGGATCGCGGGGAACATAGCTTCGCTCGTCACCGGATTAAAGGAGATAGAGCGCGGCAATCTCGACTTTACATTGAAATTGTCGGGGCACGATGAATTAAACGAAGTGGCAGGATCATTCAACAAGATGGCGTCGGAACGAAAGAAGGCTGAAGAACAGGTGTGGGAGTCCAGGTCTTTTCTCTCCTCTATTCTTGAAGGAATAGGCCAGGGCGTCGTCGTTATCGATAGGGACTTCAGGATCATCTCGGCCAACAAAGGGTACTGCGAACAGGCGAAGATGCCGTGCGAAGATATTATAGGAAAATATTGTTATGAGGTCTCGCATCATAGGAAGGAGCCCTGTTATGGGGATAGGTGTGGGTACGAATGTTCAATAAAGAAATGTTTTGAAACCGGGGAGCACCAAAGGGCGATCCATACCCATTACAGGAGTGACGGAAATCCTATTTTTGTCGAGACGAATGCCTATCCGTTGAAAGATGCCTCGGGAAAGATCGTCTCTGGAATAGAGACATTGATGGATGTGACGGATATAGTGAAGCTTGAGAAGAAATTGGAAGAGGCGAGTGAACGTTATAGGAAACTGTATGATGAGGCGCCCGACATGATGCATTCCGTTGATATAGAAGGTATTATCGCTGTTTGCAACAATACGATGGCAACGGCATTGGGATATGACATAGATGATCTTATCGGCCGGCCCTATACGAAGATTATAGCACCTGAAGCGAAACCTGCCTGCATGCAGAAGTTTGAATTCCTCAGAAATTCGGGCTTTTGCGAGGGCGAAGCTATCTATGTCTCTAAAGAGGGCAGACGCATACCGATATTTCTCAAAGCACGAGCCCTCAGTGATGAAAACGGCAATTTTTTGATGGCCGATATCGTATCGAGGGACATTACCGACAAAAAAATGCTCGAGGCGCAATTGCTCCAGGCCCAGAAATTAGAGGCCATCGGCACGCTCACCGGAGGCATTGCCCATGATTTTAACAATATTCTTACCGCAATCATGGGATATGGAAATCTCGCCGAGATGAAGATGAAGGAAGACGATCCCTTGAGGACTTATATAGAACAGATTCTCTCAGCAACCGGCAGGGCGGCAAATCTGACGCGAAGTCTCCTTGCCTTCGGCAGAAAGCAGATAATCAATCCAATGCCTGTCAATCTCAATAAGATTGTGAAAATGGTCGAGACACTTCTTTCGAGACTCATAGGCGAAATGATTGAGCTTGAGTTAGATATCACCGATCGGGACTTAATCATAATGGCGGATAAGGGCCAGATAGAGCAAGTCCTGATAAATATCGCTACAAACGCGCGGGATGCGATGCCTGAGGGGGGGATCCTGACTATCAAAGTCGAGACTGTAAAAATGGAGAGGGAATATATACAGACTCACAATTATGGAAAAAGCGGCGTGTATGCCCGCATCTCTTTCTCAGATACCGGAACGGGAATGGATAAAAGGACAACCGAAAGGATATTCGAGCCTTTCTTTACGACAAAAGAGGTCGGGAAAGGAACAGGACTCGGTCTTTCGATTGTATACGGAATCGTGAAGCAGCATAACGGATATATCGACGTGTATAGCACACCCGGGCAAGGCGCGCTGTTCAATATCTACCTGCCGCTTATCGGATCGGAGGCTGAGGAGACAAATTCAACCGTTCCCCCTGTTCTGACGGGAGGGACGGAGGCGGTGCTGATTGCAGAAGATAATGAGGAGGTGAGAAGGTTGACGCGGCATATTCTCGAAAAATTCGGTTATAAGGTAACGGAAGCTGCCGACGGAGTGGAGGCTATAAGAGTATTTTCGCAAAATAAAGACGGCATAGATCTAATTCTTCTTGACGTCATAATGCCGAGGAAGAACGGTAAAGAGACCTATGATGAGATAAAAAAAATACGGCCGGGCATGAAGGTCATTTTTATGAGCGGGTACGCTGAGGACATCATACAAAACAAGGTAATCCTCGATGAAGGATTGAACTTTGTCTCAAAACCCGTGTCTCCAGGAGAACTCTTAAAAAAGGTGAGGGAAACGCTCGACGCGTAAAAAGAATTTATTACGCGTCGGGACCGGGCATTACTAAAGCCATTCAACATTCCTTATCTGAGTCTGAAAAGGTCTCTATTACATGGCGGCGACTTCCACTCTGTTCTTGCCCTTTCTTTTTGCCTCATACAGGGCGGTGTCTATCTATAACCGGGATGAACATACCGATAGTAAAGCCGGTTATTTTCTCTTGTAAGTGCCCATTATCTGGGTCTGCGAAATGATATGCCCCTGCATCGCTTTTTCCAGGTCCGTCTTCTCTGAGTTTGGTCCGATAGTGAGCTGAGTATCAAGGGCGTAGAGCTTGAAGAAATATCTGTGAGTGCCCGACGGAGGACAGGGGCCGCCGTAATCATGTTTTCTGAAGTCGTTCATCCCCTGCACCGCTCCCTTCGGCACGGAATCCTCCCTTATCTCCGTGGTCTTCGGATCGATGTTCCATACTACCCAGTGTACCCACATGCCCCTCGGGGCGTCGGGGTCATCGACGATGAGCGCAAGTGACTTTGCGCCTGTGGGAACGCCATGGACCAGAAGGGGCGGGTTTATATCCATGCCGTCGCACGTGAACTTCAACGGTATACTTCCGTTATTTTCAAATACAGTGCTTGATAGCCTGAATGCTTCGGTCATCTTTGCCTCCTTTCCTGCGGCTATAAATGAATAAAGAGAGAGAGACGCTGTTGCAATGAGCAGCATAAGAACGCATCTCAGTGTCCTCAACTCCATACTATAAGGATAGCGGTTTTTTCATGAATGTCCAGAAGGAAAAAAGCGTCACTCTTTATTGCGGTGTGACGAGAGTTTTGCGATAAATCCGGCCCGGCATGCGGCATTGTTCGGAAGCCCCTCTTCCTTGCAGAATGCGAGAAGTTCCTCTACGTCTATCTCGACGAGTTCAGGCTCCAGCCCGCTAGCACGGATTTTTTCGATCGAGGAGTCGAGGACCTCCATCCAGTCGTCGTAAGTCTTATCGAGGAGATGAGAATCAACAGCCGTCTCTATGAGCAGGGGCCACTGCTCCCTCCGGTAAAAGCCGATGCCGAGTACCATCTTTTTCATGAAACTATTTTCCATATCCATGCGACGAAAGGCAAGAACAGATATATAATGTAAATAAAAGGCCGCCTGGCCTGACGGATGGGAGGAAAGATGTTTCATACTGCTGAGGCGAAGGATATTCTGGAGGGCAAAATTACCGATGTATATTTCGAACGGACCGTAAAGATACTGAAGGAGAAGAAGATTAACAAGAGGGTCAAAGCGGAGTTTATCGCAAAGAGCTTGCCGGAAAATTGGCCCTGGGCCGTGCTTGCAGGCATTGAGGAGGCGGTATACCTCATGAAAAATCTTCCGGTGAAGGTCAGGTCGATGAAGGAAGGGACAATCTTCTATCCCTATGAACCGGTCATGGAGATCGAAGGGACGTATCAGGACTTCTGCGTCTATGAAACTGCACTCCTGGGGCTTCTATGCCAGGCTTCAGGTGTCGCCACGAAGGCGGCGAGGTTTAAAAAACTCGCAGGGGAGAGGCCGGTCATCAGTTTCGGCGCGAGAAGGATGCATCCCATACTCGCGCCGATGATCGAGAGGAATGCCTTCATCGGCGGGTGCGACGGCGTATCCGTGCTGAAATCGGGAGAGATTATAGGAGAGGACCCGATGGGCACTATGCCGCACGCGCTGATCATCTGTTTCGGATCTACCGTTGAGGCGGTAAGGGCATATGACGAGGTCCTCGGCCCTGAGATAAAACGGGTCGCGCTGATCGACACGTTTCTCGATGAGAAATTCGAATGCCTGAACGTCGCTGAGGTATTGGGCGAAAGGCTTTATGCGGTCAGGTTCGACACCCCGGCGTCGCGCCGCGGGAACTTCTTCCGCATCCTCCAGGAGGCGAGGTGGGAGCTCGATATGAGGGGATTCTCACATGTGAAGTTTTATGTGAGCGGCGGCATAAAGGAGCACGAACTTCCTGCCCTTAACCCGGTCGTCGACGGATACGGCATCGGTACGGCCATCAGCAACGCGCCGGTCATAGACTTTGCCATGGACATCGTGGAAGTTGAAGGGAAACCGTTTTCAAAGCGCGGGAAGTGGTCGGGGAGCAAAAGGGTCCTCAGATGTCCGGGCTGTGGGGCGAGGAAGATCAAGCCTCAAAACAGCGGTGCGAACGCCTGTGCATGCGGGAAAACGTTTGAAGACATACTCATGCCGCTCCTCGACAACGGCAGTCAGGCCACGGAATCAGACCCCCCGGCAGTGATCAGGCGGCGAGTCATGGAGGGAGTGAGAGGGCTGGCTCTGGAATGATGCCGATCCGGACGCTCCTTCAATTCACCGCTGAGAATAACGCCCCCAGTCTCCATGCCTGCCGGCAGGCATGGAGACTCTCCCCCTCTTTCCGCACTCAGGCGGATTCGCTGAGGAGAAAAGATAAGAGGGGGTTAAGGGGAGTTATGATTTCCGAATGCAACGTTGATAGTTTCTTACTCTCCGTATTATCCTAATTCCATGCAGGTCTCCCGGCGTTGCGGGAAATTACAGCCTGTGTCTGAAGTCTGGAATAGGACTGCTGAGATACCTTGAAGGTCTGCGAGATATTCACAAGCATACAGGGTGAGTCGACATATGCAGGGCTGCCGTGCGCGTTTATAAGACTTGCGGAATGCAACCTCAGATGCCTCTATTGCGATACCCAGTACTCATACGACAACGGCATTGAAATGACAGTCGGAGACGTTATCGGCCGTGTAAAGCAGGCCGGCGTCAAACTGGTCGAGATCACCGGAGGGGAGCCGCTTTTGCAGAAGGAAGAAATACTTTTGCTTACCGGGGACCTGCTCGACGAGGGGTATGAAGTCTTGATCGAGACGAACGGGTCGCGCTGCATACAAGGCATAGATGAGAGGGCGGTGATCATCCTCGACGTGAAGACCCCTGGAAGCCTCATGAGCGAAGAGATGGACTTATCTAATTTCGACCACCTGAAGTCTTCTGACGAGGTCAAGTTCGTCATCTGCGACAGGGCCGACTATGACTGGTCCAAAAAAATAATCACGAAGTTCAGGCTTACTGAAAAGGCGAAGGTCCTTTTTTCACCCGCCCTGGGTATGATCCAACCCTCGCAGCTTGCGGGTTGGATCGTCGAAGACAGGCTTGCAGTGAGGCTCAACATGCAGATCCATAAGTACATCTTCGGGCCGGACGAGAGGGGGGTATAGGGCTTCTTAAGAGTGCCATCGCTTGCGCGGTAATGAATTTTTGGTTTACTATAAAAAGGTGCCTAGAATATAGATGAAAGAGAGGTGCGTATGAAGAAAATCCTTGTTGCACATGACGGCTCGGATCACGCAGACAGGGCATTGCTTGATGCGGCAGAACTCGCGGTAAATTCCAACGCCTCGCTGACATTAGTCTCTGTTGTCCCGAACCTGTGTTTCAGCGAGATCGGGATCGACTGCGATACGGTCACACGGCTTTACAGGGCGGAGGTTGAAGGCGCAATGGAGGGCGTCAGGGAACTGCTTTCGGAAAAAGGGATCGCCGCGGAGACGATGGTCCTTGAAGGAAATCCTGCCGACGTCATTTGCGATCATGCAAGAGGGATGGGGTTTGATCTGGTCGTTGTCGGTTCACGCGGTAAGCAGGCGACGGAAAGGGCTGTTATCGGCAGTGTATCGTCGAAGGTAGTGGCCTGTGCTCCCTGCTCGGTTCTTGTCGTTAGATAAAAAAATACGGAGGTGAAAATGAAACGTCTTTTTTGGGTGAGCATCGCCGTCTTCTTCGGATTGACAATGTCGTCGCCGGTCTTTTGTTCTGCGGAGACACCCTTGGACGTCAAGCAGGCCGCGGCAAAGGAAACCGCCAAGTCAGGCGAAAAACCGTCTGATTCGTCCGGCACTATCACCATCGAGGTTGATAAGACCTCTATGGACAACGGCGGCACGATTACAGTCACGGGCAGAGCTCCGGCGGGGAAGCCTGTGTATCTGGAAGTCTGGTCCGACAAAGAGGTGCGCGCATCGAGGTTCGACGCCGAGGTCGACAAGGACACGGGCAAAAGGCCTTATGTCCTTTATATGACGCATAATATGCCTTCATATTACAAGATATTCCTTCCCACGGACCGGAAGGAAAATCTGGAGAAGTTAAAGAAGGAAGGCAGTAAGTGGAGCTTCTCAAAGGCCCTGAAAGACCTGGGGGCAGAGGGTGTCTATTCAGTGCCCGCAAAGGCAAAGATAGACAAATATCAGGCAACGCTTATGGGAAGCATCATAGGCTCGCGCGGAGAACTCCTCCCCCAGATGGACGAAAAGGAGAACAGGAAACGCTCGATGCAGCTCGTGAAGGCCAGGTTCAGGTCGCCGAACAAGGTGATGAGCGCGGATGTCGAGACAAAGCCCGACGGGTCTTATAAGGCGGTACTGAATATCAGGAAGGGGCTCGCTCCCGGCAAGTATAATATTGCAGCGGCGGTCGACAAAAATGTGAGAAGTCAGCCGGTCATTATAGAAAATAATATCAGTTTCCCGAATGTGTACCTCTCAAACGCAGGAACGAGCATCAATCTGTTCGGTCCTTTTTTCCTCACCCTGGCGATAGCTATATTCGGAGTGCTCATGGGCGCGGGGGGCGGATTCATCATGAACCCGCTTCTGGTTTCGCTCTGGCCGCTGCCGCACACGGTGGTCGCGGGTACCGTAATGCCGACCGTTCTGTTCTCGCAGGGGAGCGGGATCTACAATTATTCAAAGATCAAATTTATCAGCTGGAAGCTCGGTACCTCCATCGGTCTTGCGATGGTGGCTGGAGGGTTCATAGGCCCGAAGCTTACCGAGATGATAACGCTCGACCAGTTCAAGTTCGTATTCGGGTGGATCCTGATAGTGCTGGCAGCGCTGATGTTCTGGCAGACCACTCCGGGATATATCGCCAAGAACAAGAAGGAACAGGCGATACTCAAGGAATTCAAGAAGAAGGCCGAAGAGGCCGCAGGCAAAAAGGCATAGGGAGGAGAAGAGAAATGATAGTAGAATTCTGGGGACACGAATTTAAGATAAACATTCTTTTGGGATGCATCGGAGGGTTTCTGATCGCGATCGTTTCGTCGATGTTCGGTTTCGGCGGCGGCCCTTTCATGGTCCCTCTTATGACGGTGGGTCTCGGTCTGCCTATGTACGTGGTGGTCGGGAGCTCGCTGCTGGCGATCTTTTTCAACACCCTTATGGGGACGACGCGTCATTATATGTTCGGGAACTTCGATATGACATTCTTTCTCATCATGTTCCCGGCCGCGATACTCGGCGGCTTCATCGCACCGCAGATCGCAAAACGCGTCAGCCCCCTCGTCGTCAAAAGGATAGCGGTCGCAGGGCTGCTCCTCCTTGCCCTGAACCTGCTTGGCGTATACTGAGAGGGAGCGTGCACAAAGGAGATAGCCCTGAAGAAAAAAGCCTTGCCTGTGTTAATATAGATAGATTGTGCTATATAAAATAAACTAAATCATTCGGAGGAGCTATGAGAAAAAAGGTCTATAGCACCTGTGAGATGTGCACGGGCCGCTGCTCTCTCATGGTCGAGGTGGAAAACGGCCGTGTGAAGCATGTCTGGGGCAATCCCCACGTGCACGGCGGGCAGTGGCTGTGCCCCCGAGGGGCGGCAAGCAAGGCCCTTCTCTATGACACTGAGCGTCCCCAGTACCCCATGATGCGGGACGGCGAGAGGGGATCGGGGAAGTGGAAGAGGGCGACATGGGACGAGGCGTTCGATTATATCGCCGAAAGGCTCAAGGCGATCAAGGAGAAACACGGGGCGAAGAGCATTATCCTCAGCGACAGGGGCGGTCCCATGACCGAGTTTGAGAGGACCTTCCTGGCCGCCATAGGCTCCCCCAATTATTTCAACCACCACGCCACCTGCTCCAACAGCGTGCACAACTGCCACATGCTCTTTGCAGGGCATGCCCGGAACACCGTAGATTACGACTACGAGAGGTGCAGGTACATGGTCATGTTCGGCCGCAACATCTACCAGTCGGTCAAGAGCTGGGAGGCGAAGGCTGCCATTGACATGCAGGCCAACGGCGGCAAGATGATCTACATCGATGTGCGCTGGAACTACACTGCGGCGAAGTCCGACAGGTTCTTCATCATCCGCCCGGGGACTGACTATGCCCTGACGCTCGGTCTCATCAACTATATTATCAGGGAGAACCTCTACGACGCCGAGTTCGTCGACCGCTGGACGGCGGGATTCGAGGAGCTCAAGAAATTCGTAGTTCCCTATACCCCCGAGTGGGCCGAGGGAGAGACCGGGATTCCCGCGCGGGAGATCAAAAGGATCGCCCATGAAGCGAGCGAAGCAAAACCGTCGGCCATCTTCCATCCCGGGTGGATGACTGCATGGTACAGCAACGACTACCACTTCAGAAGGGCCATCTACACGCTCAACGCACTCATGGGAAGCTACGAGGCCTACGGAGGCATTTATATCAACAAAAAGCCGGGCGACGTGAAGTTCAAGATGAAGTCCCTGATCACGAATGTCCCCAAACCGAAGGGAGAGAGATTCGACGGCGTCGGCACGAAGTTTCCCCACCTGAGCGACCAGTGGGGCCTTGCCCAGATGGTGCCCCATGCAATCCTCAATGAGTACCCTTATCCGATCAAGGCATATATCGTCATGCGTCACGATCCCCTTGCCGCCCTGCCGGATCCGGATACCTTCAAGGCAGCATTGATGAAGCTTGATCTCCTTGTTTCTATTGACGTCAACTACAGCGAGACAGCGTGGGTCTCCGACGTGATCCTTCCTGAAAGTACCTTCCTGGAGAGGACAGACCATATCTATGTGCGGAGCGGCTCCGGTCTTAAGCCCCACCTCACCCTCATCAGGAAGGCCGTGGAGCCTCGGTACGATACGAAAGGACGGGCCGAAATCTTCAAGGCCCTTGCGGACAGGATGGGAGTGGGAGAATACTTCCCCTACAATACGCCCGAGGAACTCGCTGCCTGGCAACTCGAAGGAACGGGCTACAAGCTCGAGGATTTCGATGAAACAGGCATCATCGAGCTGTCGAAGGAAGAGATCTGGCTGGACAGGAAGGAGGGACTGCAGTTCAATACGCCCTCGGGCAAGATCGAGTTCGTCTCCTCGAAGCTGGAGAAGGCCGGCATCCCTTCGTTCCTTCCCTACGAAAGGCCGGAAAAACCTGCTGAGGGGACCTTCAGGCTCGTGACGAGCAAGGTCGCTGTCCATACGCAGGGCAGGACTACCCTGAACAACCCTATCCTGAACGAGATTGTCAGCGAAAACGAGTTGTGGATCAATACCGGCGAGGCAAAGAAACTGGGCATAAAGGACGGCGACAGGGTGGAAGTCTCGGTAGAGGGATACTCGGGTACGATCAAGGCCAAGGTGGTGGACTACATCCATCCCGAAGCGGTCTTCATGCTCCATGGCTTCAGCGACTCCATCCCCTTCCGCACACGTTCCAGGAAGCATGGGGAGGGCCTGAGCGATGTGAAGCTCCAGAGGGGCCTGCTGAAGACGCCTGTCGGCGGCAACTGCCCGCTCGTAGAGTGCATCGTTTCGGTGAAAAAGGCGAAAACGGAGGTTTCAGCATGAGCGACTACTATATATATCAGGATCAGAAAAGATGCATCGGGTGCCACGCGTGCGAGGTCCACTGCAAGACCGAAAACGATGTCCCCATCGGCCCGCGTTTTTGCAGGATCATCCCAGTAGGACCCAAAGTTGTTACCGGTGTCCCGCGAATGAACTTCGTATTCATGCCCTGTTTCCACTGCGAAAAACCCTGGTGCGTTTCTGCATGCCCGACCGGCGCGATGCAGAAGCGGGACAAGGACGGGATCGTTTTTGTGGAGGACTCTCTCTGCATCGGCTGCAAATCCTGCATCACCGCCTGTCCCTGGGGCGTGCCCCAGTGGAACGCCGAGAAGGGGAAGGTCTTCAAGTGCGACTACTGCAAGGAAAGGGTCGATGCAGGCCTGCAGCCGGCTTGTGTTACCGGGTGTACGACGAACGCGCTTCGCTGGGTCAGCCCGGAAGAGGCGTCGAGGCTGAAGAGGGAGCAGCATGCAAAGGAGATGGTAGAAAATTTCTTCTACTGAGCCAGTGGCCATGGTGACGGTAAAGATTGACGGGACAAAGACATCGGTCCCCGAGCAAACAAGCATCCTTGAGGCTGCGCGGGATACTGGGATCCAAATCCCCACACTGTGCTACCACAGGGCCCTCGGTCCCCAGGGCGCGTGCAGGATGTGCATTGTCGAGGCCGAAGGGCCGCGTCTGGAGAAGACGGTTCTTGCCGCGTGCAGCACGTCTGCGGTTGACGGACTCGTTGTCGAGACCTCATCAGACCTGATCCGCAGGCTCCGGCAGGACATCATGGGCCTAATACTCTCCGGCACGGAAGCCACGGACCGTCTAAAGGCCATGGCCCGTCGAGCCGGCGTCCCAAACGGGCGTTCGACGCGCCTGAAAGAGGACCCTTGTATTCTCTGCGGCCTCTGCGTCCGAGCCTGTTCAGAAATCATAAAGGCCCGTGCCCTCTCGTTCAGGGCCGCTCCTTCGCACAAACACAGAGTCGCCGAAGAGGTTGCCTTCGACCCGGAGCGCTGCATCGGCTGCGGTACCTGCGCAGTCCTTTGTCCCGTGGCTGCCGTCAAGGTGGAAGACAAGGGGCGGAGGCGCGACGTTATCCTCTACGGCAAGCGTGTCCGCAGGTTTGCCCTTGTGTCATGTGCACTCTGCGGCAAACCCTTTACGACGGAGGAACATATAAACTTTGTCTCCTCCCGGATCACCGGAGACCCCGGAGGCACGATCGGAAACGCCTGTCCGGAATGCTCAAGGAGCCGGTTTGCCGTCGCCCTGACGGGCATGTTTCCCGTGGGAACAGAAAGGTAGCGGCATGAGCATCCCCAGTTTTTCGAATTGGCACAAACGGTATGTAAACGACCCGCAGCCACTGAAATATGGGGAGCGGGAGCTCGCCGCAGTCATCGGTTGGGACGGCGTGCAGATCTTCGATCCGGAGGTGAGCGCTCTTGAACTCTGCCTTCACTATGTAAAGGCAATGGAAGAGTACTCCTGCGGCCAATGCGTCCCCTGCAGGGTCGGCAGCAGAAGGCTGGTCCGCTTTTTTGAGCGCCTTACGCATGGCAGAGGGACGAGGGCCGATCTTCGGGGCGTAACCGACTTGGCTAGGATGATAAGCCTGACCGCGCTTTGCGACATTGGCAAGACCACACCAAAGGCGATCATCTCTCTGCTGGAGAACTACGGCGACGATATCCTGCGGCCTAAAGGCGGCCAATCCCGCGCTTTCTCGTACAGATCGATCAAGACGGCGCCATGCATGCAGGCATGTCCGATCCATCTCGATATCCCCCGTTACATAGAGGCAATCAGGATGGGGGACGCTGTTGCTTCGCTCGAGACGATCAAGGAGCACCTACCCCTTCCCGGTGTCCTGGGACGGGTGTGTGTCAGGCCCTGCGAATCCAGCTGCCGCCGCGGCCTCCTCGACCAGCCGCTGCAGATAAAGCACCTGAAGCGGTTCGCGGCAGACAATGGGCGCACTGTGCGCAATGTAACGTGGCGGCGCAAGGGCAAGCCGAAGGCGGTCAAGGTGGCTGTCGTCGGGGCCGGGCCCGCCGGCCTCACCTGCTCGAAGTTCCTTGCCGAACGCGGATACGACGTCACGATTTTCGAGCTCCTGCCAGAGCCCGGCGGCATGGCTGCAGTCGGAATCCCTGACTACCGGCTTCCGCGCGAGGCGCTGCGCAATGAAATCCTGGACATAGAGAAACTCGGCGTGAAGATAGTGTATGAGAAGGCCCTCGGCGTGCACTTCACCATCGATGAGCTCGAATTAGAGGGGTTCAAGGCTGTCTTTATCGGCATGGGATGCCACTGCCACAAAAGTATGGGCGTTGAAGGGGAAGACAAGGGCTATTACGGCTACACACCGGGTATCTACTTTCTGAGAAACGTTAACCTCGGCCTTCTGGACGAGGTGCCCAAGGGGAAAAAGATGGTTGTCATCGGCGGCGGCAATGTGGCCGTCGATTGCGTGCGCACCTCTTTCAGGGTAGGCTTCGAAGAGTCCCATCTCGTCTACCGGAGATCGCGCAGGGAAATGCCCGCCGATACTGTGGAGGTCGACGACGCCGAAGCTGAAGGTGTCCGCTATCATTTCCTGACCGCACCGAAGAGGATTCTCGGCAAAGAGGGCAGGGTCGTCGGGCTCGAGTGTCTCAAGATCGAACTTGGTGAGCCGGACGCATCGGGAAGGAGGAGACCCGTGGAGGTCCCAGGCTCCGAATTCGTGATCGATGCCGACGCGGTCGTTGCCGCGATCGGCCAGGAAGGTGACTACTCCTGTATGTGTAACCTTCCCGGCGTCAATGTAACGCCCAAGGGAGCGATCGTCGTCAACGAGCATTTTTCGACGACGAGGACCGGTGTTTTTTCGGGAGGCGACTGCATCACCGGTCCCGATGTCCTTGTCAGTGCCTGCGCGCACGGCAGACTCGGCGCACTCCATATCGACCGCTACCTCCGTGAGGGCGTCGTCGGGGCGTTTGACGAAGAGCATGACGACCGTCTTCTCTCAAAGCTAGAGGTCTTCGATCCGAAAGAGCAGATACCGCTTACCCCGGGCATGGGGAGGGTGAAGTGTAGTCATGAAGCGCCGGAGAAGAGGAAGTTCGACTTCAGGGAGATCGAAAATGGCTTCTCTCCTGAAGAAGCAACTGCCGAGGCGAAGCGGTGCCTTCGGTGCTATCGCGTCGTGATGTATGTGTCGAAGAAACCCTCCTAATAAAAGATGCTGTGCCGGATCAGTTGAAGGGATAGAGGATGAATGAATTTGATTTTGAATCCTTATTACAGGAATCAGCAAGGATTCACGGGCACCTCTGCCCCGGACAGGTGCTGGGCGTAAAGATGTCCATGCTCGGACTCAGAGAGATAGGAATTAGAGATCCGAAGGGAAAAGACAGAAAGAGCATCATTGTTTTCGTAGAGATGGACAGATGCGCCACTGACGCCGTTCAGTCCGTTACCGGATGCAGTCTTGGCCACAGAACCATGAAATTCATGGACTATGGCAAGATGGCCGCGACGTTTGTGAACCTGAGGACGGGAAAAGCGAAGAGAGTCATCGCTAAAGAGGAGTCCCGCCGGAAGGCAAGGGAGTATTTTCCTGAAATCGAGAATAAATATGCGGCCCAGCTTGAGGCTTATAGGATAATGCCGAACGAAGAACTATTTGACGTGATGAAAGTCCATGTGAAGATAAACCCTGAGGATATGCCGGGAAGACCTTTACGAAGGATCAAGTGCGAGTCATGCGGTGAATATGTGCAGGATTTGAGGGAAGTTTACCAGGACGGCAAGATTTTATGCAGGCCGTGTGCGCAGTCCGGATATTACGAACATCCCGCGAGAGATATTTTTTGACATGCGTTATGCAATATTTCCATAACGGATTATAATGGCGGATATGGAGATCAAATCAAAGCTCTGGATCGAAGTCGGCGGAAAGCCTGTCTTCGGAAGAGGAAGAAGGTTCCTACTTGAAGCTATAGACAAATACGGCTCCATAAATCAGGCGGCCAGGGAGATAAATATTCCCTACAGAAAGGCCTGGGGGTATATAAAGGCGATGGAAGAAAGGCTCGGATTCAAACTTATCGAGCGACAGACCGGCGGAAAAAACGGCGGCGGCGCAATCCTTACCGAAAATGCGAGGAGATTTCTGAAGAAATATGAGGCATTGGAATACGGCATAAGAGAGCTCGTTGATGAACGGTTTAAACAAATATTCAATGCATGATTTATAGAGGAGACCGCTTTTTTTACTCTTTCTCCATCCCGAGGTAGCGGCGTATCTCTTTCTCGAAATGGCCGCTGAAGATATCCTTGCCGAGATTTGTTTCGATAGTCGGGATGTCCCAGAAGGCGACCTCGTCGATCTCTTCCCTGTTAAAATCCACCTCTCCCCCGCAGATGCATGAGAAGGTGTTCACCAGTTCCGATTCTCGTTGGTTAGAGAAAAGGTAGCGGTAAAGGTAATGCAGTTCGCAGCCTTTTAGGCCGAGTTCTTCTTTCATTTCTCTCCGCGCTGCCGCAAGGACATCCTCTCCTGGGTTGATATGTCCTCCAACCGAAGTATCCCACTTGCCGGGAGCTACATCCTTTCTGAGGGACCTCTTCTGGAGGAGCAGCTCGCCATGGTTATTGAAAACCAGTACATGGACCACCCTGTGGATGAGGCCGGGGCTTCGGTGCAGCTCTGCCCTTTCCGCAAGGCCGACCACTTTCCCTTTTTCGTCTACGATCTCAAGCTTTTCACTGTCTTGGCAGGTCATCTTGTTCCTCTGTATCCATGCTTTCGTCATGGCCGATAGGGTATAATAACACCTATTCAGGGATAAGGAGAACAGAGTGAAGATAGCTATAACAGGACTTGCGAATTCGGGGAAGACGACGCTCTTTAACGCGTTGACCGGACAGAACCTTGAGACCACTATTTATGCGACACTCGTGGCTGAGCCGCATCTCGGCGTGGTGAAGGTGCCGGATGCCAGGATAGAAAAGCTCACCGAGATCTACAAGCCGAAAAAGACTGCCTACGCGACGGTCGAATATGTCGATTATATAGGACTCACTAAGGGTGACGCCGAACAGAACCGGAAGGTCTTCGACCTGGTAAAGGACGTGGATGCCGTGGTCCACGTGATAAGGGGATTTGAGGACGAGACCGTGGTCCATCCGCTCGGCGGAGTCGATCCGAAGAGGGACGCCGAGACGATCGAACTGGAGATGATATTCGGCGACCTGGAGCTTGTAGATAAACGCCTGGAAAGGATGGAGCAGGGAGCGAAGAGGGGGAAGAAGCCGGATGAGGCGGAAAAGAAACTTCTCCTTAAATGCAAGGAGTTCCTGGAGGATGAAAAGGCCCTCAGGGATGTGGAGTTTTCGGACGAGGAGCAGAAGGCGATGAGCCACCTCCAGTTCATGTCGATAAAGCCCGAGGTGGTAGTGGTGAATGTGGGGGAAAAGGACGTGAACTCCGATAAGACTGCCGGGACCGTTTCGGCCCTGCAATCTTTCTTCAGCGGCAAGAGGGTGAGGGTCCTGGGCCTGTGCGGCAAGATCGAGATGGAAATAGCCCAGCTGCCATCCGAGGAGGCGACGGCCTTTTTCGATGATCTCGGCATAAAGGAACCGGCGTTGAACAAGCTTATCCACGTCTCGTACGATCTGCTGGGTCTTATATCCTTTCTTACGTCGGGTGAGGACGAGGTGAGGGCCTGGACGATCATGAAGGGCATGAACGCACAGAAGGCCGCAGGCAAGATCCACTCAGACATAGAGCGTGGTTTTATAAGGGCGGAGGTGATCTCTTATGAGGATTTCATTTCCTGCGGGAGCATGTCCACGGCGCGGGAAAAGGGGCTTTTAAGGCTCGAAGGAAAGACATACGAGGTGAGGGACGGAGATATCATCAATTTCAGGTTTAATGTATAATTTATGCGGCCTTCCGCTGTGGTGGAAAGGATTGTATTCGGAGCGCCGTGAGGTATAATGGAAAAGTGTGACACAATGTCAGGAGCGATATGAAGGCGCAGGAGATTTTTGAGAGCAGTGTCAAGGCGATTAAGCAGCTCCTCACGCATGACGAGATGATGGATTCGATAAAGAGGGCGAAGGAGAGGGGAGAAGAGGGGAACCTCAGCCTTCTCGGGAAGGAGCGCGAAAACGTCAACGAGCTTGTCCGCAGGGTAGTCGATGCCGGGGGCTCTCGGGACGCGCTGAAGGGGGCGGGGCAGGAAGTCATCGACGCCATGGTAATGCGCTATCTCAAAAACAGGGAGGTGTTTATGAAGACATTTCCCGATGGGATCGAGGAGATCGACCCCGACCCGTTTTCGATATGGGCCTCCATCATGATCTCGCCCGCAAACGAGATGCCGGCGTCGTGACGGGACATGGAAGCGATAAAGGAGCTGATAAGGCGTCATGGGCTGGAGGAAGACCAGGAGCATATTATCATCCCGCTCCGGGGCAAAGACGGCCGGAAGAAACGCTGTTTTATTCTCAAGAGACCGCTTCTCAGGATCGTATACCCCGACGGACATTATACTGATTTTCCCATCGAGGAGGTCATCGAGGCGGTCATAAAGTATCCGGAGCTCGCGCTGAGCGAGGCACTGTACCTGCTTCATGAGGAGCTCGATGCCGAGATCGCGAAAATTTTTGGTGATAAGAAAGAGGTAATGTGAGACCGATATGAAAAAGAAGATATTGATAAACGCGATGTATCCTGAGGAAAAAAGGGTTGCTATTGTCGACGGCGACATACTCGTCGACTTCTATGTCGAGGGGGCAGGGAAGGAGCATCTCAAGGGGAACATTTATAAAGGCGTCATTGCGAGGATCGAACCGGGGCTGCAGGCGGTATTTGTGAATTTCGGACCGAAGAAGCACGGTTTTTTGCAGCTGCGGGAGATAAAGCAGGAGTTTTTCGTCAACACGCCCCAGGGAAAAAGACCCCGGGTGCAGGACCTGCAGAAGGGGCAGGAACTGATCGTGCAGGTCGAGAAGGACGAGAGGGACACTAAAGGCGCAAGCCTGACGACCTATATCTCGATCCCGGGCAGATACATCGTCATGATGCCGGGCCAGGAGAGGGTGGGGATATCGAGGAAGATCGAGGACCGGGACGACAGAGAGCGTCTCAAGGAAATTTTCCACGCCCTTAAACTTCCCAAGAAGATGGGGTTTATCCTTAGGACGGCCGGAAGCGACAAGACCGGTGAAGACCTCGAAAACGACCTGAAATATCTTATGAAGCTTTGGACCAAGATTCAGACCGAGGCAAAAAAGGCCCCCGCACCGGCCCTTATTTACAAGGAGCAGGACATTGCGGTAAGGACGGTGAGGGATTACCTGACCTCCGACGTGAGTGAGGTGCTCATCGACGACCAGGAGGCATTCAAGGGAACGAAGGAGTTCCTGAGAAAGACCGTGCCCTGGCGCAAGATAAATATCAAGTTCTACAAAGACAAGAAGCCGATCTTCTCGATTCACAATATAGAGGACCAGATCGCAAAGTTAAGCGAGAGGTACGTGCACCTGCCTTCCAGGGGATATGTGGTTATCGACAAGACAGAGGCCCTTACGGCAATCGACGTGAATTCCGGGAGGTCCAGGAAGGAGGAAAACGTCGAGTCTACGGCGCTGAGGACGAACCTTGAAGCGGCCGATGAGATTGCGCGGCAGCTCAGGCTGAGGGACATCGGCGGACTGATCGTGATCGATTTTATCGATATGCTTTCTTCCAAGAACAGGAGGGAACTCGAAACCAGGCTGATGGATGCGATGGAATCCGACAAGGCGCATGCCGAGATAACGAACATCTCGAAGTTCGGGATCGTCGAAATGACGAGGGAGAGGATGAGGCCTGCCTACTTCGAGACGGTGAACAAAAAGTGCGAAGCCTGCGGCGGACTGGGGATTGTGAGAAACGAAGAGATGATCGCAATATCCGCTTTCAGGGAAGTCCTTACGATTGCGTCAAAAGGAGGCGTCAAGGGCATAACCTGCCGTCTCCCTATTGAAAGCATGAACTACCTGGTAAACAGCAAACTTGAGGATATCCGGAGCGCCGAAAAAGAATACGGGGTCAAGATCACCGTCCTTGCGGACAGAAAGTTAATAGGGCAGCCTGTCATAGAGACGGAAAAGACTGAGGGCGAGATAAAGGCCCGGGAACATGAAAAGTCCGCAGAGGAGCACCCTCAAAAGTACAGGGGGAGGGAAAAGGACAAGACGAGGGATGAGGCCGGCGGAAGGGCGGAGTCCAAAGCAGGTGGAAAGGAGCGGCACGAAGCCGAGGCTGAGAGTGCGGAAACTGAAGGCCTGGAAAAGGGTGAGGCCAAGGCAGCGGAAGAACAAAAAAGTCAGGAGAAGGTCCAGCATAAACGCAAGCCAAGGGACAGATACCGACGAAGGGGGAGGTCAAGGCGGCCGAGAACAGACGGGGCCGTTAAGGAAGATGCTGCCGCAAAGGGCGAGGGAAGAGAAGAAGGTACGCCGGAGGCCGGAGGAGGGGGACATACCGAGGCAGCAGATAAGTAGATTAGGATGCCCATTGGCTATTAAGCGACTGGACCTTTGAATATAGATAAGAGATATTTATCGGCTTTTCAAGAAAACACATTGCGCCTAACTCATATGCTTTATTTTTGACCGCCTCAGTGCCTAAGCCGGACATGATTATGACCTTTGTCTGAGGACTCACTTCCCGCACGTAACTGAGGAGCTCGAAGCCTTCCATCCCATTCGCCCTATTCAGCCGGAGATCGGAAATGACAAGATCGAATGCGTGATTTGAAAGCGCGGTCCGCGCATCTTCCAGACTGTGGCTTGTGATGACGGTAGAGACCTTTCTCAATATATGTGAGAGTAATTCCCGAATAGAAGATTGGTCATCTACGATCAATATGTGCATACGATGCAATACGCTTAAGCAATAAAGGTACCAAAAAGTCAGAAGATAAAACCCTCTGATTAATAGTAGTTTTTATTTCTCTCAGGAAGGATGCTGAATAAAAGTATACAGAAATGTGATAACCGCTATCTAAGAATTATAGTATAGCCGGTGTTCGGCGACTGGAGCCCGCTCTCTCAGGTCGATGATCTCCGCAAGTGTGCCGGCAGTATCTATTTGTTTCTTCCGGTAGTATATGTTTTCACTACTTCCTCAACTTTCACCCTTGCCGCCTCTTTAGTCCTTCTTTTCTTGAGTTCGAGGAGACCTTCCTTCAGGTTCTTCTCGCCGATGATGATCTGAGAGGGTATCCCGATAAGGTCCGCGTCCTTGAACTTTACTCCGGCCCTTTCGTCACGGTCGTCCATGAGCACTTCAAAGCCTTTCCCTGCAAGATCTGTGTAAAGCGCTTCGGCTGTCTCCATCGTCTTTGCGTCCTTGATGTTCAGAGGCAGTATCTCTACATCGAACGGTGATATGCTTTCCGGCCATATCATGCCGTCCTTATCATTGTTTTGTTCGATGGCAGCGGCTGCGATCCTGGCAGGGCCGATGCCGTAGCTCCCCATGATGACCGGCTTTTCCTGCCCGTTCTCATCGAGGAAGACCGCCTTCAGAGGAATTGAATATTTTGTGCCGAGCTTGAAGATATTGCCTATCTCTATGACACGCTCGATCTGAAGCGGGCTCCCGCACTTTACGCAGTGATCACCTTCTTTTGCGATGTGGATATCGTGCCATTCCGCCTGAAAATCGCGCCCGGCCATTATCCCCTTCATATGATAGTGGGGTTTGTTCGCGCCGGACACGAATAGACCGTCCTTCAGCGATTCGTCGGAGACTATCCTGATCTTATGCCCCATCGGGCCGATGAAGCCGGCCTCCACGCCGAGAATTTCCTTCACCTCGACCTTCTGTGCCGGCCTATGGTCGCCGATCACCTTCGCGAGTTTCTTTTCATGAAGTTCCTGGTCGCCGCGCACCAGTGCGAGCACGGGCCCCTTGTCGGAGATAACGAGGATGCTCTTCAAGAAATAAGAAGGGGAAAGCTTCAGGAAATTCGAGACCTCCTTCACCGTCCTCTTTTCTGGAGTATGCACCTCTTCGGTCTTCCAGTCGACAGGATCGTTTTTAAGGGGCGCCGAAAGTGCGAGTTCCACGTTGGCGGAATATCCGCAGCCCTTGCATAGGGCCACCTGGTCTTCGCCTGCAGGGCTCGGGGCCATAAATTCGTGGGACACCGCGCCTCCCATCATGCCGGGGTCGGACTCGACCATGAAGAAGCTCAGGCCGCACCTCTCGTATATCCTGTGGTAGGCTTCGGCATGGAGCTTATAATTTTTTTCGAGGGCCTCCTCTGAGACATCGAAGCTGTAGCTGTCCTTCATGATGAACTCCCTCGTCCTGAGTATCCCGCTCTTAGGCCGCGCCTCGTCCCGCAGTTTCGTCTGTATCTGGTACCAAATTTGGGGGAGGTCGCGGTATGAGCGTATCTCTCTCGATGCAAGCCATGTCATGATCTCTTCGTGTGTCATTCCGAGGCACATATCACGGCCGGTCCTGTCTTTGAGACGGAACATCTCGTCCCCGATCGCGTCCCATCTGCCAGTCTGCTGCCAGATCTCTGCGGGATGGAGTACCGGCATCGACACTTCCTGGCCGCCTATCGCGTCCATCTCCTCCCTGATGATTTTATTGATCCTGTTCATTACCCTCCAGCCAAGGGGAAGGTAAATATATAGGCCCGATGCGAGCTGCCGAACGTACCCGGCCCGAAGCATGAGTATATGACTTATCGCCTCGGCGTCTGCCGGCACGTCTCTAAGGGTAGGGATGAACATATTTGAAAACCGCATATCTTTCCTCCGGGACAATAGACCGTCTGTGAGCGGTCCGGTTTAAGGTTAAAAGAAAAACTGAAATGACTGTTTAGAGTAATGAATAGGGGCGCTTCAGGTCAAGATATCGAATTGCCTCATAAAAAAACGATAAGACTCTGAGATATAAGGTCTTTGCTATTGGTGGATACCTCACAAAAAATGGAAATGCCAGAGTCCTGAAGCTCTCTCTGGCAATGCAAAGGCGTGAATGGTTTACAGGACTCTGGGATAAATCTCGGGCTTTTGATCTGCCCGCTATATTCCCATCACATCTCTAATGGACAATCTGGGATTAATTCAGCACGCTTCTTACCTTTTTCAAAAGGTCTGCCGGCGAAATTGGCTTGTAGGCCACCGGCTCTTTATTTTCGATCAGTGCTCTCTCCCTGATTATGTTAGGAGCATATCCACTCAAAAAGAGAACTCTTATGTCAGGCTTTATTCCCTTAATCTCATCATAGGCCTCTTTCCCTGTCTTCCTCGGCATGACGATATCGAACAGGAGAAGCTGGATCCTGTCCTTGTTCTCTATGTATTTCTTCACTGCGTCTTCCCCATCAACCGCAACGATAACCTCATATCCGAAAATCTGAAGCACCGACACGGTCAGCTTCCTCAATGATTCGTCGTCCTCCGCAAGGAGTATAGTCTCCGTGCCTCTTTCGGGATAGTCAACCGGCTTTGCCTTTTTCTCATTTTTCTCTTCGATCATTTCCGATGCGATAACAGGCAGGTATATCCTGAACGTCGTGCCCTTGCCAGATTCGCTGTACATATCAATGTAGCCCTCATGCTGTTTGATAATGCCGTAAACGACCGCCATCCCGAGCCCCGTGCCTTTTCCTACTTCTTTTGTCGTGAAGAAGGGCTCAAATATCCTCTGCCGAGTAGTTTCATCCATGCCTATGCCAGTGTCTGCCACTGTCGTCATCGCGTACATGCCTGGATTACCGTATCCATGGATTGTGATGAACTCCTTATCGAGCATAAGGAATTGTGACAAAATAACATAGACATTGTTCTTATTTTCTGCTATGCTTTTTGAGTGGAAGACATTGCGGGAGCATTAAAACAAAAGCTGGCTGGAGTTCTTCCTTTCTTAAATGAAAAGC
>OBEQ010236027.1_pt1 | contig 54852 bp, 59 predicted proteins | sample 1670901 | NCBI WGS metagenome assembly OBEQ01 (sample SAMEA104232315, study PRJEB22302) | groundwater metagenome | biome: forest; feature: aquifer; material: groundwater | place: USA | collected 2011-08-07 | depth 5.4 m
AAAAATTTCTCTGCGCCAATCGCTTAACCCCAATAAAACCCCGATATTTACATTCCGGATATTATTTTTCGCGGCTCTTTCCGGCGCGTCAAGGCGAAAAAGATAATCTTTCTTAGGGCCTGCTTTATGCACTCTGCCATACGTTAACTCATCGTATGTTTCCTGATATAAGGTCAGTCCATCCGCGCCTTCTTTTATAATATCGGAGTACTCGCCTTCCGTAAGCGCGTATATTTCTACGGATATCGAACTGAAGTATTTCTTTAATATCCTGACACAATCTTTAATATAATGCGTCGGGCTTTTTTCCCGGGATTCCCCCGTAAGGATTAAAATATGCGAAAGCCCCGAAGAAGAAATAAACGCGGCTTCTTTTTCTACCTCTTCCATGCTAAGCTTCTTCCTGACAACCGCGTTTTTCGTGTTAAACCCGCAATAAAGGCATTGATTCTCGCAATAATTCGACAGGTACATCGGAGTGTACAGCAGGACGGTTTTGCCGAAATGCGTTACTGTCAAGCTGCGCGCTTTTTGGGCCATAGCCTCCAAATAAATTTCCGCGGCTGGAGAAAGAAGCGTTAAAAAATTATTACCGTCAAGCCTTTCCGCCGCAATCGCCGCTTCAACATTCTGAGATGAAAGCCCGCGGAAAAATTCATCCAAAGACAAATCTTTATATTTCAGATATACATCGTAATAACTCATTTCTGCTCCAGAAATCCGGTTAAAGGTGAAGACGCGGACGCGAAGTTTCTGCCGGAAGCCATGCCTGCCAGGTACGCGCGCCTGCCCGCGACAACCGCTTCTTTAAATGCCCTTGCCATTTCAACTGGGTCATTAGCGATTGCTACAGCGGTGTTTACAAGCACTGCCGCGCATCCCATCTCCATGCATTCGCAGGCTTCAGAAGGCCTGCCTAAACCAGCGTCCACAATAACAGGAACCTTTATCTCCTGAACCATTATTTCCACAAGCTCTTTTGTCCTGATACCGCGATTAGTTCCTATAGGAGCACCCAGCGGCATAACTGCCGCCGCTCCGGCATCAACAAGCCTTTTCGCCATGGATAAATCAGGGCTCATATATGGCAGGACAACAAAACCCTCTTTTACAAGGATCTCAGCCGCCTTAAGCGTTTCAAGGTTATCGGGCAATAAATACTTATTATCCTGTATCACTTCTATCTTTATCCAATTACTGCACCCGCTTGCTTTCGCCAGGCGCGCGATACGCACCGCCTCTTCGGCATTCCTTGCTCCGGAGGTATTCGGCATAAGCACGCATTCTTTCGGGATATAATCCAAAATATTATCTGTTTTTGAGCCGGTATCAACCCGCCTTACCGCGACGGTAACAACGCCGGGTGAGCCGCTATGCAAAGCGTCTCTCATAAGCGGATAGCTTGAGAATTTTCCGGTACCTATAAACAAACGGCTGTTTATCAATTTTCCGCCAATAGTCAATATGTCTTCCACCTTCATCCTCCTCCCATGAAACTGATTATCTCTATATTATCGCCTTCATTAAGATTAATTTTTCCCCATTCCTCTTTTCGCGTAACACGCAGGTTATGTTCAATTACGATTCTTTCCGGAGACAATTTTTTATTTGTGATCAGTTCCGCAAGATTTATTTTTGTTTCTATAACTTCATCTTTGCCGTTAATTTTTATGATCATTTTTCCTGATTTTCTTGTAAGTTTTTGTTTAAAACTCCTGGTCCGGGCCGTAATATCTTCGGCTTGCAATATATCCCTGATCATCGCGATATTTTTCACGCCCTTTTCTAAAATTATATCCACATTGGATAGATTTATCCCGCCTATAAAGAATAACGGTTTCTTCGCGATCCTTACCGCTTCTTGTATGTCTTTATCTCCTAAAAAGTAGTTTTTTGTTTTTGTGGGAAAAATCGGGCCATACGCGATATAATCGATGTTTTTTTCTTCATTAGCTTTTATCAGTTCAGGCAGGGAATGAGTTGAGGCACCGATCATTTTTTCCTTGCCGATTATATTTCGTGTTTCGGTTATGCTGTATTTTCGCATATCTTCCTGTCCCATGTGTACCCCGTCAGCCCCGCACTCTTTGGCGATTAACGGGTCATCGTTAACTATAAACGTGACGCGATTTTCTTTACAGAGCTTTGACAGCTCTGAACCCAGCTTTACCAGTTCATTCTTGGGTTTGTCTTTTTCCCGCATCTGGATAATATCAACTCCCCCTGAAATAGCCAACCGGGCTATTTCCAGAGCGTTTCTGTCTAAACCGCATTCTTCGCTTATTACCAGGTATAAACTGTAATCTTTGATCTCTAACATTCGGTTCTCCAACAAAAAAACCCTTACGTTTGCGCCGCGTAAGGGTTAAATAAGTTTAAGCACTATTTCCCTCCGCTGGCATTATCCAGTTCAGGTTCATTGGGTAATCCGTTTACCGCGCGGAACTCTCAGGCCGTAAACACGGCCTCCCCATTATTTTATTAAAGCACAGAGCTGTTTTTTGTCAAGGAGAATTGCCAACGGCAAGCAACCGGTCAGTAAACGGAGGAAAATAAATTTTACTTTTCCGACTCCCGGTGTTTGGAAAGCGAAATATTTTTTCTTAACACCAGGAGTCGGAAAGGTAAATATCAATGCTCTTACCAATCAATAGGAAAATAGTCCTTCAGGAACTTCCCGCACCAATGTTTACCGGTTAGAATACCGTTAAAAAACGGGTCACAGACTCTTGCCGCGCCATCTACGATATCTAATGGGGGCTGAAAATCATGCCGCTCTTGCTTAAATTTTACAAGTGCCGCGGGATCTTCGTCCGTAACCCAGCCGGTATCCACGGCATTCATAAAGATACCGTACTTAGCCAAATCACTGGCAGATGTATGCGTTAACATGTTTAAAGCGGCTTTAGCCATGTTTGTATGCGGATGGCGGTCGGATTTTTTATAACGGCAAAACTTTCCTTCCATAGCCGATACGTTTACAATATGTTTCTGCCCGGTATTTTCCCGTTTCATCAAATGCGCCAGTTTGTTGCATAATATAAACGGCGCGAAAACATTTACCAACTGCAATTCTATCATTTCTGAAGTTTGTATTTCTCCCAGGCGCAGACGCCAGCTGTTAGTCGCGCGCAAATCAACCTGCTGAAGGTCAACATCTAACTTCCCGGCAGGAAACACTTCTTCAACGGCTAAAGCGTGTTCTGACGTATAAGGTATCTGAGAAAGCCGCGCGGGCGCGCATAAACCTATTCCGGGCTTACTTCCATTCCAGGTTACCGCAAGCGCGGTTTCTGATTCTGACGAAGACGGCATCAGATGCTTTTTACATTCTTCATAATGGCTAAGCAGCGATTGCGCGCTCACCGGCAAATCTTGAAACCTTTGAATTTCATTAGGGATCAAATGCGCGTAAAAACCGGGCGGCCGCCTGACAGTTTGAGCCGCGTTATTTATCAATAGATCAAGGCGATTGTATTTTTGTTCAACATATTTACAGAATATCTCCACGCTTGGGGTATGCCGCAGATCCAATCCATAAATATGCAAGCGTCCGCCCCACTCCGGAAAATCTTTTTCGCGGGAATAACGCAGCGCGGAATCTACCGGAAAGCGCGTGGTAGCGATAACGCTGGCCCCCGAGCGTAACATCATCAGCGTTGCCTGATAACCGATCTTTAAGCGCGAACCGGTGATCAACGCGACCTGGCCGGAAAGCGGCGCTGTTTGAAAACGCTTTTGATAATTAAAATCAGCGCAAGCCGGGCATAAAGAATCATAAAAGAAATGTAACTTGGTATACTCCGCGTTACAAATGTAACAGGTGCGCGGAGATTTTAATTCAAGCGCTTCGCGGTTAGGACTAACCTTTTCTTCTAAAACCTTCGCGGGAGCGGTAAATACAGCCGCGTCACGGGCGCTGCGGATACCTGTTGCCGCGCGGGCACGCCGTTCATCTTTAATAATAAATTGGCGTTTCTTTTCTTTAATATCTTTTTTACGTTTGCGGATTTCATCCCGGTCAGGGCGGGAAAGACGGCCCGCGGCAATAATTAGCGCGATCCTTTGTTCCTCTGATAAAGCACAAAGCTGCTCGCTATTTTTGGCAAGATGTTCAAGCAATAAAATACATTCTTTTATCTTTTCATCAGAATAACTTATCTCAACGCCCTTGCCGGCTTTATCCATATCAACTTTCCTTGAAATATTTCCTTTTAAAAAACAGGGATACATTAACCAGGCTTACAAGCACAGGCACTTCTACCAAAGGGCCGATCACGGCGGTAAAGGCGGCTCCTGAATTTATGCCAAAAACAGATACCGCCACCGCGATAGCAAGTTCAAAATTATTGCTCGCCGCCGTAAATGAAAGCGTCGCGGTCTTAGAATAACCCGCGCCTGCTTTTTTACCCATATAAAACGAGATCAAAAACATAACCACAAAATAAATCAATAACGGCACAGCGATCCTGACAACATCCAACGGTATCTTAACAATATATTCCCCTTTCAGGGAAAACATAACAATAATAGTGAATAAAAGAGAAATTAAGGTAAGCGGGCTTATCGCGGGAATAAATTTATTCTCATACCACTGCCTGCCTTTTGACTTCAGAAAAATAAACCTTGTTATGATCCCGGCTAAAAAAGGTATCCCCAAATAGATAAACACGCTTTTGGCGATCTGGGCTATCGTTACGTTCACCGCCACACCTTTTAGCCCAAACCAGGAAGGTAAAATAGTAATAAATACCCAGGCATAAAGCGAATAAAAAAGCACCTGAAAAATAGAATTAAAAGCGACCAGCCCCGCGCAATATTCCGTATCGCCTTTAGCCAATTCATTCCAGACAATAACCATGGCAATACACCGGGCAAGCCCGATCATGATCAAACCAACCATATATTCGGGATACCCCCTTAAAAAAATAATCGCCAAAAAAAACATTAAAACCGGGCCGATAACCCAGTTCTGCGCCAACGATAATAAAAGGACTTTCTTATTGCGGAAAACATCGCCGAGCTCTTCATATTTGACCTTTGCCAAAGGCGGATACATCATCAGGATCAATCCGATAGCTATCGGGATATTGGTCGTGCCCGCCTGAAACTGATTCCAAAAACCGGCAATCCCGGGATAGAAATACCCCGCGCCTACGCCTACAGCCATAGCCAAAAAGATCCAGAAGGTAAGAAATCTGTCAAGAAACGATAATTTCCTGACCATGGTTTCTGCGCTCATACTATGCTCTCCCTTTCCTGTTTTCCTTATTGCGCTGTTTTTTCAAATAGAATATCCCCAAATTTAAGGTTTTATTATACAATTTAGCATAATATCATTCAATAGCAATTGTTATTAAATAAATAACTCGTAAGGAAAGTTAGCAACTAAGGAATGAGCTCCATAGAAAGCATCCAGGGAATAACTACCGTTCTTTTAGAAAGGCTATCTGCTGTCTCCTTAATAAACGATAATTCGTGAAGGCCTTTAGCGCATATCAAAGGATCGTTTGATCCGGAAACCGCAAAATTCCGGTTTATAACCCACCCAAAAGGTTCGATGCCTGCTCTTTGCAAGTCCTCTTGCAAGTTTTCAGCTTCATGTGTCGGGGTCGCTTCAGCCAGAGAAATGATCACAATTTTTGTAAATTTCTGATCGCGGATACGAGGCAATAGCTCTCTAACATCTGCTGAAAGTGTATCTGTAGATTTAGCAACTTCTCTATGATAGGATTCGGTTGCATCCAAAAGCAAAAGGGTGTGCCCTGTCGGTGCCGTATCAAGAACTATGAATTGATTTTTCCCAATTCCAACGGTACGCGCGAAAGCCTTAAATACGGCAATCTCTTCAATACAAGGAGAGCGCATTTCTTCCCGAAGAAGCTCCATATCCTCTTTTGATAATTTGGCCTTATTCTCATTTAAAACTTCATCAACATATTTTCGAGTTTCGATTTTTGGGTCTATTTTATCAATAGAAAGATTTGGAATATCAGTCTGAATTACTTTAGAAATATGCGCGGCCGGGTCTGTTGTCGATAGCAGCACTTTATGTCCGCGACTGGCTAGAGTAACGGCGATCATAGAAGCGATCGTTGTTTTACCAACCCCTCCTTTTCCCATTGTCATAATAACGCCGGAACCGTCTTTTTCAAGGCCTTCTAAAAAATCCGGCCATTCGCAAGTGTTTTTTAACGCTTCCTGCAGACCATCTTCAAGTTTATCCTTAGGCTTAAACTCAAGGATCTTTTGTTGCTCATCCGCTATATCGCGCAAAGCTTCTATCCCGACAACTCCCTCAGCTCTAAAATTGATAATTGTTGTATCAAGATTTTTTATTTCATCGGGTATATTTCGCATTGCGATTTCAGAGCTTAAAGAAAAGGCTTTAGCAAATTTATCTTCTGACAAAGTTTTAAAAACACCATTTATAATAAGTTTTTGATTATGTAAACCTAAAAAACCAAGTTCTCTACTTGATTTTGCCGCTTCATCAAAGCTCATTTTTTCCGGCCTTGATACCAAAATAAGCGTGGTTTTATGGGTATTTTTAAGCTCATTTACAACTTTCTGATAAAGCTTTTGTTGTTCTTTCAAACCTGATAACGGCCCTAAACAGGAACTGTTATTCTTATTTGCGGCAATAAAATCGGCCCATGCCGAAGGCAAATTCAAAAGACGCAGAGTATGGCCGGTTGGAGCTGTATCCAATATAATATGGTCGTAATCAATAGTATATTCTTCATGGCCGATAAACTTTGAAAATTCATTAAAACCCGCGATTTCAACTGTACAAGCTCCTGAAAGCTGCTCCTGCATCTGCTTTATTGATTCATCCGGCAAAATTCCTCTATATGGATCAATCATCCGTTTACGATATTCTTCGGCTGCCTTAATGGGATTTATATTCATCGCGTGGAGGTTAGCGACATTAGAAACAGCGGTCGGTTTTGACGCTAACTTTGTTCCTAAGACTTCGTCAAGGTTTGATGCCGGATCTGTGCTGATGAGCAATACCTTTTTACCTGAATCCGCAAGACTGACCGCGACAACACAAGACGCGGAAGTTTTACCAACGCCGCCTTTTCCGGTAAAAAATAAAAAACGCGTGGATTTCAATATCAAATTCTTCATTCGCGGCACTTCGAATCGCCGCAGCAACAGCCTCTGTTGATATTTTGCGGCTTATGTTCTATCCCAAAAGCTTTTAAGAGTTCTTTCGCGGGCGGAATTTTACCTGACCATTTAAGTTCATCATTTACAAAAATAAGCGGCAGAACGCTTTGCCCTTTTTCTGTAAGAAGATCTTTAACTTTGATGTTTTCAATAAAAGCCTGTGGCGTTTGCGCCATATTAAAGCGTTCAACAGCAACCCCGCGACTGGAAAGCATTTTTAAAACATTGGCAAATTCTATCAATTTCTCATCAACCTTCGTACCGCATACCCCGGTTGAACAACACATTGGCGGATCATAAATTTGAATTTTTTTCATATATCCTCCTTATCAGGCGGTTGAGAAACACATTCTTTCATCTGCTTAAAATAAGATTTAAATAGCGCTTCCTTCGCGAAACATTCTTGCAGGCACTTTAATATATTCTTTTCAAATTTATCCCGCGGCTTAAAAAGGGAATAATATTTCCACTTCCACTGGCTTCGCGTTTGTACTATTCCGTGCTTGCGTAAATACGCCAGATGCCTTGAGATCTTCGCTTGATGCTCTTTTAACGCGGATTCAATCTGGCATACGCATAATTCCCCCTTTGCCAGGAGAAGCACAATGCCAAGCCGGGTTGAATCGGATAAAACCCTGAAGAAACGTGTATAAGCCTTTATCGCGCCGCTATTCATCATCTTTATCATATTTGCCTATGCATATATGATAATTAAAATAAAAAAAATGTCAAGTTTTTTTATTTTCAAAGCCCTAACGCCTCTAATATCATCTCCCGCGTTATATTCATATTTAAATGTTCAAGGATTATTTTTGATAAGCTCTTTTATAGCGGCTACCGCTTCTTCGGTAGTTTTATTCCTGATGTCAAGTGGAACATGTTTTGTTTTATCAAAGCCGGCTGCCTCAAAGGCATCGCGAAACATTTTCTGCTGCATTAAGGGATCGCATGCCGCGACATACAGCTTATCTATATCTTTGTTATCCAGTAAAATTTTAAGGTATTGGTCGCCGTCATCCGCGCACAGTTGAGGATGTAAAGAAACAAAATCCACAATTTTCTCCCTGCGGATAGCATTTAAAACCTCAAAAATATCCATTTTTTTGAACGATGGACAGGTGCCCTGACAAACACAAAGAATTAAACCTTTTTTAGGCATTCTATTTGCCTCCTATTTTACCACCGAAAAATGTTATCGCCTTCTGATCGCAAATTTTTCCGCATCCCTTACAAAATTCCACGCAATTTTCAGGATGCGCGACTTTAGGCTTCTCATCAGGGCTTATTTCGAATACGCCATGCGGGCAGAAATTATAACATTGCAGGCATCCGGCACATTTTTGGTAGTCAATTACAGGATACCAGTCTTTAGCCATTTAGCGCGATTTTTTTAAATAAGTATTTTTTAAAAACCGGTTATATTGTTTAAATAAGGGGTTTTTCTCCGGATAATTAGAAGCGGGCGGCGAGTTCCCTTGCCGAAACTTGCGCCTGGCTTATCTTTTGCGCCTGGATTTCCGGGCCCATATCCATAGGCTGGGCATTGATAAAGGTTATATCTGTAATCCCGACAAACCCGAATACGAAGCGCAGGTACGGCTCCTGAAAATCAAACGCGCGCGTTTCAGCGGACACATATTCTCCGCCGCGGCTGGTAATTACCAGCATTTTTTTATTCTTGGCAAGCCCTTCAACGCCTGTGGCGGTATAACGGAAAAGATATTTGGGCTGTATAATAATATCGATATAGTGTTTGAGCATATAGGGAATATTAAAATTCCACATCGGGGTACTTATAAGATAGGCATCAGCCGATAGGAATTTATCTATATGCGCAAGGATCTCTTCCCAGGCTGCTTTGTATTCCCCATATAGGTCTTTGCCGCCTAAGAGAACGTACTTACCATCAACTCTTTGTAAAGTAAGAGGCGTTAACAGTTCTTTGTATAAATTAAGCTCTTCTATGGCGCATTCGGGATGTTTTTTTTTAAAAACCTCAAGGAACGCGTCCGTTACCCGCAACGTCCTTGATTCGTCGCCTCTGGGTGTTGCTATTATATGCAAAAGTTTTTTCATGCGCCCCCCTTAATGAGCACATAACTTACGCGACTGCAAGGAGCGTAAGTTATCTGTGCGAATTAATCCCGCAGCCTACGCGGTAAATTTCGAAGAAATTTACAAGTGCATAGGCAAGGGATACCTGATCCTTTTATTTCCTCTTAACCGGTCATAGAACATGTCCCGCCGCCCAATTTTGCCTTATATAGTTTTTTATTATAGGGCAGTTTCATTAACAGCATCCCCATCAAACAATTATCGGTTAAACCGGCATAAATTAAACCGCAACTGACAAATAATGAAATTAATATAAATGACCAATGCGCAAGCCATGATAGAATTATCCCGCAAAACACCAGTAATCCAGCGGCTGCCCTGACCTGGCGCTCCAATGATATACCGCCTTCGCCTTTAATAACCGGTATGCCTTCTTTCTGCCAACGCGTAATGCCGCCTTCCATTACTCTTACGCCCTGAATGCCGGATTCTATAAGCATATCCGCTGCCATAGGCGAACGGTTACCGGTCCGACAAAGAACTATGTATTTCTGCCCTGATTGGCTTAATTCATTAATCTTAGAAGACAACATATCTATCGGCACATTTATCGAATCTTTGATGCGCGCCTGGCTAAACTCAAGAGCCGAACGCACATCCAGTAATTTAACATGCGGGTCATTTTCGATTAAACTACGAGCCTCTGCCGGCAGGATCATCTCCAAAGCCGCGGCCGTGCCTTTTTGATTTACCCTGATAATATTCTCAATGTTAAAAGGTTTCGGAATGATCTTCGCGCGCATATCTTTGACAAATGCCTGCTTGCTTATTTCTTTTAGGAATGGATTTGTTTTTTTCTCTTCCGCGATAGTTGAAGATCGTTTCTCATGATAATCATGCCCGGGAAATATCCGGGTTTCACCTCCCAGCGCCTTTAAATTCTGAAGTGTATCAAACATAGCTTCCGCGGAACCGTTTTGAAAATCCGTGCGGCCTACGCTGCCGATCAAAAGGGTATCACCGGTAAACAATTTATCTTCGCCATATAAACAAATGGCGTCATCCGTATGCCCGGGAGAATATACAACATTCAATCTATAGGTGCCAATAGTCAACAAATCATTGTCCTTCAGCCTCGTATCCGCGACATGGGACACCGCTTTCTGATACATTAATACCGGCACTCCAAATTTCTTCTTTAACACCGCGGCCAAAGAAAAATGATCCGCGTGCGTATGCGTGTCCACAATAAATTTAAGCTTAAATTTATTGTGTGTTAAATAATTATTATACTCCTGCAGTAAACTTATATGCGGATCGATTATTAAAGCCTCATCTCTTGAACTTAAAATATATGAATAGCAGCTGCCGGCGCTAAATTGCTTCATCATAAACCCGCGATCATCCATATAACATACTCTCTTCTTTTAAGAATATTCGCTTTTTACAATTTTCTCCGCCTCAAGCCAATCAGCCAGCTCATGTCCCGGAACTAAGCCTCTTTTTTCATATAGCTTTTGGGCAACTTTTCTTACTTTTTCATTTAACTCGTCATCATTCAGAGGCTTATGAACGGATTTTGTGTTATAATTTTGTTTTACCGTCATCGTTGGCACCTCCTTTTCACACAACAGCACTCTTTCCACCCAGCATTTCTTACTAATCAGGCGGATTTACTTTTTACAAACGCATTCGCTTGTTTTTTTCTTACATCCGCTGCAAACTCCGTTTTCTACGGGTTTACCGCATTTTTTACAAGGAGTACATCCACAGGTATTACACATATTAATCACCTCCTTTTAAATCATTTGTCTTTTATTTTACAGGACAATACGCAGTTTAGGCATTGGCTAATTCTTCTTTTTTCTGACTTTTCTCCACTAAGATTAGCCCCTTAAGAAAACAAGATTTCCTTTAGTGTTAAAAAAACAAAAACGGCTATGACCGTTTTTACCAATCATAGCCGTAAAATAAAACTGTTTAAATTCAGGCGTATTTATAACTTATTTAATAAAACTGAACAGCATAACAATCAAAGCATAAATTAAGTTCTGCATAAAACTTATTACAGGATCTAATAAACCGGTATAAAGCAGGAAAGCTAATATGAAAAAACCATAGGGTTCAAGCCTATGCAGATACTCCTGAGCTTCTGTAGGAAGAAAACTCATAACAATTTTTGAACCGTCCAACGGCGGGATCGGAATTAAGTTAAAAGAACCCAGAATAATATTTATCTTAACCACTATCGGAAAAATAATCGAATAAGCGGGATTAGAACTGATTGCACTAAACTGCAATAAAAATAGCGCTATTATGGCTATAAGTATATTTACCGCGCATCCAGCTAAGGCAACGCTGAATAATCCAAAACGCGTGTTCTTTAACCTGTAATAATCTACCGGCACAGGCTTAGCCCATCCAAAACCCACAAAAAAAAGCATAAGCGTTCCAACGGGGTCAATATGCGATATAGGGTTTAACGTCAATCTCCCGTAACGCCAGGCAGTATCATCCCCAAAAAGGCGCGCTACCCAGCCATGCGCGACCTCATGAAAAATTATAGAATAAAGCAATATAAACGCTAATAAAATAAATAATGCCGGGTTACTAAATAAAAGCGATATTAATCCCAATATATGCTCCTTTCTAAATGGTTGAAGCTTAAACTACCTTATGTTATCTCAAACAACTTCACTCGTCAACGGAATTAACAAATTTTATAACTATTTCTTGAAAAAACAAATAAAAATGCTATACTTTTTTTCTTGTTTATTAAAGTATTTAAAAAGGAACAGCTGTGAAAAAAGTAAATCTTTTTTTTATTATTTTGCCTATAGTAATATTATCCTGCCCGGCAGGCATACTTGCGAAAACTCGTCCGCCGGGTATGGTGGATTCACAACATGATTTTTCGTGGTGGAATGTTTCAAAAACTGAAATTTGTATAGTTTGCCACACTCCGCATAACGCCCGCACTGACGTGGAGAATGCCCCCTTATGGAACCACAGGCTTTCAAGGGCAACGTATACTCTATACAGCAGCCCCACAATTGACAGTAATATGGATATACCTGACGGAGCTTCAAAATTATGCCTGAGTTGTCACGATGGCACGGTAGGATTAACAGGTTTTGGTAATAATTTACCAGCCGGTTATATTAATACCACAGGAGGGACAAACTTAAACATTCAACACCCGGTATCATTTGTATACAGTAATGATCTTGTTGAAAAAGACGGCTTTTTGAATAATCCATACACAACACCCTCAGGATTAGGTAAAACTATATCTGAAGATATGCTCTTCCAAGGCAGGCTGCAATGCAACAGCTGTCACGATGTACACAATAAAAGCGGTTTAGAAAAATTACTGGTCAAATCTAACGCGGGCGACGCGCTTTGCCTGACCTGCCATAAGAAATAAAATCCCTCAGGCTTATAAAACTAAGGTTTCTATAATTAACTATTATTTATTCTTAACGCGTCGTGCAGAAGAGAATTACCGTCGCAGCGATAGCAGTGATTTTCCGTGCCATCGGGGATTTTCGCGTTGCGCACTATATCCGCGGCTTCAAGTACGGTTTCCACATACCATTTGCTTGTAGGAGCACGGTGCCCTTCTAATTTCGAGCCCGGATTAGGCGACCAGACAAACGGAACCACATTTGCTCCGATCGCGCTAAGCTCTTTAACTCCTTCGAGGAGAGTATTTTTTGGCTCTAAGCCCATAACCAAAACCCCGTAAACATTGCCCGCGCCAAAAATTTTTACTGCCAGGCGGATAGAATCAACAAATTCCTTGTGGCTAATGCTTTTGGATTTTCCGGGACAAATCGCCTGGTATAATTTATCATCCCATATTTCCATGCTGAAACCAATCGCGCCGATTCCCGTATCATGGTATTTTTTCAGTTCATCGCTATTTTTTGCCGGAGACGGCAATATTGTTCCCGGCACTTTACTAAAGCCGGTATGCTTACGGATAGATTGAACAATATCACTCACGAGTTCAATTTCTTTCTCATGGTTAAAACAACCGCCTGTAAGCAGAACATGCTTAACCATTCCTTCGCTAAAAGCGGCCTTAGCTACCTCTCCGATATCTTCAGTATCTTTCTTCTTAAACACAGACTGATAGGTATTCGTCGTAGAAACAAGATTACAAAAAAGGCATTCTTCATGTTTGGAAAAATGGCTGCAATAGTTCTGGTAACAGAAAAAAAGACAGTCTTCTCCTCCAACCTGGCCGATTTTAAGCATCACGTTGTTATTTGAAGTCCGCAGATCATAATATGCCGGACGGGGGATCCATTTAACTTCACAAATATCTTCCCTGCCATCGGATAAAACCAAACTGCCGCTATTTATAATAACCCGGTACCGTGATTTACTGTTTTTCCTAAACTGCACCAGTGTCCCGTCAGGCAAAATAAAATCATCCGGAAGGCGCGTGCCGACATGGTCTTCGAAATCCCAGCCAAACAGCCCGTGGTTTTGTTCTTTGTATTTTTTCCCTACGCCTTTTAAGGCTTCCGGCTTGGCGCTAAGGCCTTCAATAAGTAATTCCGCCTTAAGCTCAAGAAATTTATATTTATTCATTTTTAACCTTTCTATGAAATAAGAAATATTCCTATCTCCGCGAACCAATTCGGCAGCAACCTGATAAACTTTTTCCCCCGGATAAAAAACGAAGCCTCGATCCTGATATTCTTTTTACGGCAATAATCGTAAAAATCTAATACGCTTAAAAAATGCAGGTTAGGGGTCTCATACCATTGATAAGGCAAAGATCCGATCACGGGAGTCCTGCCTTTAAAAAAGATCTGCAGCCTCCCTTTATAATAAGCAAAATTAGGGAACCCTACAACGACTTTTTTACCGACGCGCAGGGCATCGATCAAAACAGCATCCACATGCTTTATCTGTTGGAGGCTTTGATTAAGGATAACATAATCAAACGATTTATCTTTGTACTCAGCCAAACCGCTGTCGATATCGCCATGAAAAACACTCAAACCCCTGGCAACGCACTTATATATCGCCTGTTCGTCAATTTCTATGCCTTGGGCGCGGGCATTCTTTTCTTTAACCAGGACATCCAAAAGCTCGCCTGTGCCGCAGCCCAGGTCTAAAACAGAAGAATCCCGATTAATTAATTCTAATATTTTTTTATGGTCCGGGCGGATATTTAAATCATCTTTCATAGCGGCATATCACCCCTTAATCGTACGGTATATTATTTAAAAAATGCCCGATCAAATGTGTTTCCTCTTCGAGCTCCAAAAGAAACGCGTCGTGCCCATAAGTAGATTCTATCTCACAATAAGTCGCCGCGACACCGGAAAACTTACAGGCTCTTACTATTTCTTTTGCCTGATACGCCGGATATAACCAATCGGACTTAAAAGCAATAACCAATACTTTTGCTTTAACTCCATGCAAAACATCCTGAATATTTTTGCCCTCTGAAGCGTCAAAATTATCCATGGACTTGGTGATGTATAAGTAAGAATTAGCGTCAAAACGTTTTACAAAATTATCGCCGCGATAACGCAAATATCCCTCTACTTCAAAATCCGCGGTAAACTTAAACGGTTGAATATTGTTTTTTCTGGCCCTGCCGAATTTTTCCGCCATTGAAGTATCGCTCATATAAGTTATATGCCCGATCATTCGTGCGACAGCCAATCCTTTCGCGGGCATGGGCCCGCCATAATAATTCCCCGCTTTCCAGTGCGGATCAGCCATGATCGCCTGCCTGCCTACTTCGTTAAAAGCGATTTGCTGGGGAGAGTGTTTAATAGTAGTGGCGATCGGGATAGCGCTAAGTATTTTATTGGGATATTTTACCATCCAGGATAGCGCCTGCATGCCGCCCATAGAGCCGCCTACAACTGAAAGCAATTTTTCGATCCCCAAATGATCAATAAGCCGTTTTTGGGCGCAAACCATGTCGCCGATGCTAATAAGGGGAAAATCAAGCGCGTACGGATATTTTGTTTTCGGATTAAGGCTTGACGGCCCGGTAGACCCCTTACAGCCTCCTAAAATATTTGAACAAATAACAAAATATTTATTTGTATCAAAGGCTTTGCCGGGGCCGATCATCGAATCCCACCAGCCGGGATGATATTCCCCCTGATGAAATCCTGCCGCGTGCGCGTCTCCGGAAAGAGCGTGCAAAACAAGAATAGCGTTGCTCTTTTTTTTATTCAACTCCCCGTAGGTTTCATAAGCGAGTGTGACCGGCCCAAACTTTTCCCCGCTTTCAAGCTCAAGAGCGTCAAAGGTAAAATTTTGTGTTTGGACTATTCCCGCCGCGCTTTCCGAAATTATTTTTTTCTCTTTTATCATACTTTAACTTCTTGAAAAAGCCAGGTACTTAAATACCGCTCGCCGGTATCGGGTAAAATTACGACAATAACTTTTCCTTTATTTTCTTTGCGCTTGGCAACTTCCAACGCGGCCCACAACGCCGCCCCGCCGGAAATCCCCACAAGTATCCCGTCTGTCCGTGCCAACAGGCGCGCGACTGCGCCCGCGTCATCATTAGTCACGCGTATAATCTCATCAACAATATCCTTATTTAAAACTTGCGGAATAAAACCCGCTCCTATTCCCTGTATTTTATGCGCCCCGGGGCTGCCTCCCGATAAAACCGGCGACGCATCGGGTTCAACCGCTATTGCTTTAAATCCGGGCTTTCTTTTTTTAATCACTTCCGCGATACCGGTTATAGTTCCGCCTGTGCCGACTCCGGAAACTAAAATATCCACTTTACCGTCGGTATCATTCCATATCTCTTCGGCAGTTGTCCTACGGTGAATTTCCGGGTTCGCGGGATTATTAAATTGCTGTAAAACAATGGAATTAGGTATTTCTTTTGCCAACTCTTCAGCTTTTTTCACGGCGCCTTTCATGCCTTCTATGCCGGGAGTCAATACTAACTGCGCGCCAAAAATAGCCAACAGCTGCCTTCTTTCCACACTCATAGTATCCGGCATGGTCAAGATCAGCTTATACCCTTTTGCCGCGGCTACAAATGCTAAAGCAATCCCGGTGTTACCGCTGGTCGGCTCTATGATCGTGGTATCTTTAGTTAAAACGCCTTTTCGTTCAGCGTCTTCAATCATCGCCACGCCAATACGGTCCTTCACGCTTGAAAGCGGATTAAAAGATTCTACTTTTGCCAATATAGTGGCCTCTAAACCTTTAGAGATCCGATTAAGCTTTACTAAAGGAGTATTGCCGACACTCTTTGTAATATCAGAAAATATTTTTGCCATAATTTCTCTCCTTTTATTTTCCGGTGCTATCAAAAATTTGCCGCTTTTAAACTCATTTTCAGTGTTTCAGTCCTTCAGCGCTTCCGTGGTTATTACAAAATTTTTGATATTTTTTATTTAGCTAACGCTTGTTCAATATCGGCAATAATATCATCAATATGTTCTATGCCGATTGATAAACGAATAAAATCAGGAGTCACGCCGGTGGATAACTGTTCCTGTTCAGAAAGCTGCTGATGCGTGGTTGTTGCCGGATGAATCGCCAGGCTCTTTGCGTCACCAACATTAGCTAAATGCGATATTAACTGCAGAGAATTAATAAACTTTTTCCCCGCTTCTATTCCTCCCTTGATACCAAATCCTATTATCGCGCCCGCGCCTTTAGGCAAATATTTCTTTGCCCTTTCTTTTTCCGGGCTGTCATCTAACCCCGGATAATTAACCCAGCTGACCAAAGGATGTTTCTTAAGGTATTTAGCCACGGCCATTGCGTTTTCGGAATGCCGCGGCATCCTTAAATGCAAGGTTTCAATTCCCTGCAGAAACAAAAAGGAGTTAAAAGGTGAAAGCGCCGGGCCCAGATCCCTTAATAAAGTTACCCGTGCTTTAATAATATACGCTATATTCCCCATTGGCTTAAGAGCCTCTACAAAATTAATACCGTGATAACTTGGCTCAGGTTCAGCAATAATAGGAAATTTACCGTTTGTCCAATCGAACTTTCCGGAATCCACTATCACCCCACCCAAACTTGTCCCGTGGCCTCCGATAAATTTAGTAGCGGAATAAACAACAATATCCACCCCAAAATCAATCGGCCGGAGTAAATACGGTGATACAGTATTATCAAGCACAAACGGAATACCGTTTTTATGGGCGACTTTTGATATTCCTTCAAGATCCGCGATATCAAGTTTGGGATTACCTATTGATTCCGCGTAAATCGCCTTTGTTTTCGCGGTAATAGCTTTTTGGAAGGCGCTTAAGTCATTGGATTTAACAAAGTTAACCTTAATGCCTAATCTCGGAAAAGTATAATGAAAAAGATTGTATGTCCCGCCATAAAGATTATCCGCGGAAACAATCTCATCCCCTGCCTTGGCTATATTAAGCAAAGCAAGAGTAATAGCGGATTGCCCGCTGGCAACAGCAAGGCCGCCAACTCCCCCATCAAGCAAAGCTATTCTTTTTTCCAGCACATCCGTAGTCGGATTCATTAAACGGGTATAAATATTTCCGAATTCTTTAAGCCCAAAAAGATTAGCGGCGTAATCCGTACTTTTAAACTGATACGATGTTGTCTGATAAATAGGCACAGCGCGTGAACCGGTGGTAGGATCCGCTTCCTGCCCTCCATGCAAAACAAGGCTTTCTGCTTTTAGTTTAGAATCAATTTTACTCATTTTATTGCCCCTTTCTGTTTTCGAAATAAATACTGCTATTAACTAAATAGAATAAGCCAAAATTTTTTTACGATTACTGATTTGTGTGATCAGATCCTCAAAAGTCACATTGTCTATAATCTCTGACGTTGATTTAGAAACCTTATGCCAAATCTCCTTAAAAACACATTTATTGATATCCACGCAATTAGAATACTTTTCTTTCACGCAGGAAATTGGCTCGATGGGGCCGTCAATACACCTTATAACCTCTCCCACTGTTATTTTCGCGGGCGGCCTGGATAATAAATAACCTCCTATATTGCCGCGCCTGCTTTCCACAAAATGGCCTTTTTTTAAATCTAATAACACCTGCTCCAGGAATTTCGCGGGCGCGTCAATACGTTTAGCCATATCATGGCTCGTCACCAATTCCTTGCCATAATTTAAAGCTAAATCTAAAACTGCCTTTAACGCGTAATCCCCTTTATAAGTAACTTTCATCTTAAATCCTTAATGACCCCCACCGTTTTGATTCGCTTTTGCGAATGCAAAACGAATCAGTGGGGGGAATTAACCCCGCAGCGTATCGGGAAAATATCGAAGAAATTTTCCCGATGCTTACGCAAGGGGTATCGTATGCTTGTAAATTTCCACATATCTTTTTTAACACCACAATCCCTATCTCTATAGTAGGATATACTGTAACTTCTTATTTGTCAAGGAAAATCACATTCAGAAAGGTCTTATTTCCCCTGCAATTAAAAAAAACGGCCGGCAGCTTTATGCAAGCAACCAGCCATCTTTTATTCAATGTCCCAAATATCACCCAACAGCTCTAAATTGGCAATAAACTATCACACGTATCCGTGCACGCATTACGCAAATCCAGAAAATCCTGCAATCTGGCTAAATCCTTAGCCTCTATATTTTTAAATTTTACGCCCACTTCGATAAAATTATTAATCTGCCCTCTTAATCCTTCGGTTCTTTTAATCCATACAACTTTCCCGTAAACTAAAAGCGGAATAAAATACTCAGGTACCTCCATAGCCATTGTAATACACTTGCCGATTTTAGTTTCCAGCGGGAACACAAGCCTGGCCCCCTGTAAAGATAAATCAAAAGTAAAAGAAATAAAATGCTCAGGAAAAAAAGAACTTCCGTTTTGCGCGCAATGAACCACTACTTTTATTGCTTTGCGTTTTGCGACTCTTTTATCCCATTCCATTTCATACCTCCTTTTTACATGGTTAACTCGGCGCGTATAACAGCCTGTTGATCTTTTCCACCAGCATGGAAACGCTTTCTGATTTATAGTAATAATCGTCAGCTTCCAGAATGAGAAACTCCTGCTCTTCTATCGTGTAAACGCTGGAAACTACTATTTTGATACTGGGAAATTCTTTTTTGATTATGTCATAAATATCCAAACCGCTGAATTTCGGCAAACGTATATCCAAAATAACCAAATCCACGTTGTTTGACATCTTAATAAGACTTAATGCCTTTTGCCCATCTTCAGCTTCAAGGGCAGAAAAACCTTCTTCCTTTAAACAACGGCATAATAAATCCCTTATTTTCGGCTCATCTTCCACGATCAATATTTGTTTTGCCATTCGCATAGTAAACCTCCTGTTTTAAAATATCTGCTACTGCCTTAAATATAGCAAAACAGAAATTAAAAGAGGATTAAAATAACATTAATTTTCTTAATCTAAAGATTTTTGCTTAAAGGATAATCAGGAAAGCGGCAATGTAACGATGAAAGTAGTGCCTTTTTGCAACTGGCTTTCTACTTCAATGTTGCCTTGATGGATTTTAACTATGGACTGGACAATACTTAAACCTAAACCGTGGCCGGAAACTTTAATCTGCTCAGTTTTTTGAGCGCGGTAAAAACGCTTGAATATATTAGGCAAATCTTCGGGAGGAATACCCGAGCCGTTATCCGATATAAAAATCTTGACATTCTTAAGCACGCACTTAACCATAATATCCACCTTGCCTCCTGCCGGCGTGAATTTTATCGCGTTATCAAATAAATTCAAAAATAACCGCCTCAAATGCAGCCTTTCCGCCCGGAGGTCGATCTTCTTTTGCTTCATATCCAAAGTAAAAGCGATATTTTTTTGCGCGGCTAAAATTTTACTGTCTTCGTATATCTCCTGCAAAAAATCGACAAAATTAAACTGTTCAAAATTAAACGCTTCAGCTTTATACTCGATCCTGGTAAGCAAAAGTAAATTATCAATCATCTTAAGCATTCGTTCCGCTTCTTCTAACGTAATAACAAGCGCTTTTTTATACTCCGCGGAGGGCCTTTCCTTACGCAAGGTGATTTCCGCTTCTCCTCTTATAATTGCCAAAGGGGTCTTTAATTCATGCGCCACATGAGAGCTGAATTCACTGATATAACGAAAAGATTCCTCGAGCCTGCCGATCATATCATTAAATGTATTGGCAAGGTATTTAGTTTCCTCATCTATATTACCCACTTTTACCCTCGCGCCCAAATTTTCGCGGGAAATGTTCTTGGCAGTATCCGCGATCTCTAATACAGGGTTTACAAACCGGTACACAAAAATCCTTCCAAAGAAGCCGGCGACAAACAAAACAAAAATAATACCTATGCCGATATGATAAAGCTTATCGCTCAACAAATTGATCATTGTCGGCAAAGGCCTTGCCACTTGTATAACATATTGCTCATTGGCAGTGCCAAGAAAAAAAGGCAAGTTGATCACGCGATAATTGGTATTCTCGTCAATAAAGGAAGCATTGCCAAAAATAACCCTATTTTGGTCTATTTTTACCTGCTCGGTAAACAACTTGCTTAAACGCGCGTTCATGTTGGGCGAACTCACCCATAACTTGCCTTTTGAATTACATAAATTTATGTACATACTTTTCAAGCCGATGGTTTCCGCGTCATTTACCCATTGCCGCTGCAAGCTTTCAATCTTTTCCGCGTCGGGATGCGCGCCTTCAAAACGTATCACCCTCTCCATGGCAAACTGCCATGCCCGTTTATCGTTCCCAAGAATATCCACATAAGATTTCAGGGTAGTTATTATCTGTTGAGTATCCGATTTGAGTTTTACGTCAAAATTACGGTAAAGGGCGGTATAATAACGGCTGAAATAAAAAATCCCCTGGATAAGGATTACCACGATCAAAATAATTATTGCCAGATAAAAAACGCCAATCTTAAATTTGATGGAATGAAAATTCAATCTCATTTTATTTTTTCAAGATATACCCTGCTCCGCGAAGAGTATAGATAAGTTTTTTCTTAAACCCCTTGTCTATCTTATTGCGCAAATAATTAATATGCACATCAATCACATTGGTAAAACTATCGAAACTTTCATTCCAAACATGCTCAGAGATCATTGTGCGGGTTACCACGGAATCAGACTTAAGCATAAGGTATTCAAGCAGGCTGTATTCCTTGCCGGTCAGAATTATCTCTTTGCCCTGCCGGGTAAGCTTATGCGTGAGCTGGTTGAGTTCAAGATCCGCCACTTTAATAGTAGCTGCTTTATCCTGCCTGTGCCTGCGCAGTAAGGCGCGCAGCCTTGCCAGAAATTCTTCAAAGGCAAACGGCTTAGTAAGGTAATCATCCGCTCCCGCGTCCAACCCCCTGACTTTATCCTTAAGCTCATCCTTCGCGCTGAGCATCAATATAGGCACATCGTTTTTCTTACTCCTGAGTTCCCGGCATATTGATATCCCATCCTTACACGGAAGCATTATATCAAGCACAATAGCGTCATAAGCGTTGATCTCTGCCAAAAAGACAGCGTTGTCTCCGTCATGAGCCAGGTCCACGGTGAAAAATTCTTCTTTCAAGCCGCGTTCAATAAAACTAGCGATCTTTTTCTCATCTTCTACTATAAGAATACGCATAAATCACCTCAAAAATCATTTTGGAAACTGCCTGCGCGCGAAAAGCAGCGCGTACCAATCTTTAAGTTTAAATACCCGCAGGCATTTCAGAGAATCATTTTTAAAATTTTTTCTAAAAAACCGGTAATTATCCTGATGGATTCCGGAAACTGCCAGATATTTGCCCGGTAAAACACGTGATACCAATTTATGCCGCAGGCGTATCAGATCTTCCGTCAACAAGTTTGCCGCGATAAAATCAAATTGTTTACTTATCCGGAAAGAATCAAAACTAATCGTTTTTAAATAACGGGCACGGCAATGGTTTGTCCTGAAATTACGCCGGGCCGTCCGGATAGAAGGTTTATCAATATCAATGGCGTATATTTCTCCTGCGCCGTATTTATGCGCGATTATTGAAAGGATTCCGGAGCCGGTGCCGATGTCGAAAAAACTCAAGAAACCGCCTTTTTGCCGCGCGATAAAAGACGCCATCATACGCGTAGTCGCGTGCAACCCCGTTCCAAAGGCAAAGGTAGTATCAATATAAACATCTTTTATGCCCCTTTTTACCTTAGGCTTGCCCTTCCATAAGGGAATAATCCGCACTCCAGGCGTGATATTGAAAGGAACAACGTATTTCTTCCACCGGTCTTTCCAATCTTTGTCCCGCAATAACGAAACAGAAACAAAAAAACCTTTTAACTTTAAAGCGCGGATTTTTGCTAAAATCACCTTGGTTTTTACTCTTGACGCAAGAAAAAATGAAAGGTACGTTTTCCCTTCGCGGATATTTTCCACTATCTCCTGTTCAAGAATCCCCAGGCGAAGAAGCATCAATCGCAACAAACCCAGTTGAACAGGCTCTGCCTTATTTAGAACCAGCTTAAGTTCCCACATCCTTTTATTGTAAAACCGCGCGTGCCTTTTGACAAGGAAAACCTTTTGTTTTACGCTATTAGCGGCAATTTAAAAAATAATCCGGTACCCGGCGGAAACAAAAGTTTCCGTGGACTGATGAGAAATGCCAAACGATCTCTCATCCAGCCATTCAAAACCGCCTTCAATTTCAAAATGCGCCCATCTTGTAAAATTATAATCAAAGCGCATGCTTGGCCGGACGCTAACACGGTTATCTTCACCGCTTTTGGCATCGCGATAATCAAAACGGAACTTCGGAATAAAACGCAGCTTCTGCCTTAACGGGAAATGGCCGTTTAAATTCAAAGAATAAGTATTATGCCGCGCCCCATCCAAATAGCTGACTCTGGAAATAACCACGTCATTTTCCTTTAATACATTGCTGGCAATAAACTGCGCGGAATAAGTATAATCGAAACCGGTACTTTTTTGCCCTTCAACCCCGCCTGAAGTAATCGTTCCGTCCAGTTCTGAAACAGAAACTTCTGCAGTCGCTTGTAAATCCTTCTTAAGGTCCTGCGTAACGCCGAATGTCGCCGTAGTGCTGTTTGCGGTGCGGTCCTTAGCCAATTGTTTGAGCTCTCTTTCCGTAAACGAGCTTAATAAATCTGACACTTTATCAACACCCTGTCCTTGGATCGCGTTATTTAAAGTTAATAAAGGGCTCTTTCGATAATCAAAAACTAAATTAGCCGTAGTTTTAGAAGGAAATGACCAATGCCCGTTTAATAAAAAAATATCCAACTCATTAAAAAAAATATCATAGTCCACAAGCGTAAATAGAGCTTTTTTCAAATCGAAATACCGCGCTTCCGCTCCGATGGCACGCCGGTCAGTCAAACCACAATTTTCCTGATTAATAAAAAAGGTGTTAAAATCCCATTTTTCCAAAAGGTTTATAAAATCAAGATTCGCTCCGTAAAATTTCTTATCGGTGTCTATATTTGTTTGGCGGACACTTTCTACGGGATAACCAAAAACCGCGTTTAATTTTACCGCCGGGTTCAGCTTGATCGCCAGATGGCTGCCGTCAAACCGCCCCAAAACTCCGCCCGTATTAAGAGACTGCCTGCCCAATCGTCCATATATACCTTTTTTTTTTGAATTCATATCCACGGATAAAGCGCTTAAGCTATCTTGATTTTTTTTGTCTTTCAGAAAATTCTGTTGGTACCCTCCGGTAAAACGGGCATTTACCTCTATATCGCCGTTCTTTAACTTTGACCTCCAATCCCAATCTGAACTCAAATCAGAACGGTTGATTTGCGCCTCTTGGCCCTCCGGAGTAGTTTGATCGCGATAATAGAATTGGGAAAAACTGCCATAATTTTTAGACAGCCATTTACTTTTCTCTTTTTTGGCCGGGGGTTTGACAGTTTGAAGGGCTTCTTTTGTGTCCCGCGCAAGAATTTTCCCGGGTGTTTTAACCGTAAGGATCAAAGACCTCAGATCTCCGCTGCTATGAACATCACATTCAACTTCTTCGCTAAAAAGAAAAGTCATTTGAGGGCGCTCGGGATCTCCACCCTCAAAGATAATTTCCTGCAAAGAAATATTAGTAGACGGGCCCGGGCCCAAATTCAGGCGTTCCCGCAAAGAACTAATTTCCTGATCATTTAAAACCTTAAAATCAATTGCCTTTAACTGAACATAAAGTTCTTTGGCAGGTTTATTCGGCGCGCTGCTTTGGTATTGAATCGCAAATAGAAAATTTACGCGGATTTCATAACCATCCGGCAATGGCTTGATTTTTACCTCATCTACAGCCCTCGCCTGCGCTGTAATCGGAGTAAAAAAAGCTAAACAAATAACAATTAAAAAATAACTCATATTTCTTTGCCGGAAAAAGATACGCATCTTTTATAATATTCCTCTTTTTTAACGGTTCCAAGTATCCGTGCTATGACAATTGCCGCAATCACTTGAAGTTGAATCATGATCACCCGGTTTACCGGGAGCTATAATACCGTTATGACAACTGGCGCAAGTCCCAAGCACCGCGGTATGGTCCACCCGCGCGACTGGATCCCATGCTAAAGTAGAATGGCAACTATCGCAAGTATTCGCGCTATTAATATGGTTTGCGGGTTTTCCTGTTGCCGTCATTCCATTATGGCAAACCGAACAAGACCCATTCACCGCGGTATGATCCACCCGCGCGACCGGGCTCCATGCTGAAGTAGAATGGCAACTATCACAAGTATTCGCGCTATTAATATGATTCGCGTTTTTACCCGGCGCTGTGGTGCCGTTATGACAATTACCGCAACCGGTTGTTACACCGCTATGGTTAAATACAGCCCCGCTAAAACTATTTGTATTATGGCATGAATCACAGCTACTTGTAGTTTGTATGTGGTTAGCAGGCTTACCCGTAGCTGTTGTTCCGTTATGACAAGCAGGGCATGTCCCATTCACCGCGGTATGGTCCACCCGCGCGACCGGGCTCCATGCTGAAGCAGAATGGCAACTATCACAAGTATTCGCGCTATTAATATGATTCGCGTTTTTACCCGGCGCTGTGGTGCCGTTATGGCAATTACCGCAACCGGTTGTTACACCGCTATGGTTAAATACAGCCCCGCTAAAACTATTTGTATTATGGCATGAATCACAATTACTTAAAGTCTGAATATGGTTAACCGGTTTACCGGTCGCTGTTGTTCCGTTATGACAAGCAAGGCATGTCCCATTCACTGCGGTATGGTCCACCCGCATTACAGGATCCCAGGCTCTCGTAGAATGGCAACTGTCACAGGTGTTCGCAGTATTAATATGCTTACCGGACTTAGCCGGAGCAATCTTGCCATTATGGCAACTGCCGCATGGTTCTGTTACAGTCCTATGGTCAAACACGGATAAAACCCAAACATTTGTATTATGGCAATCATCACACCTATTTGAACTAAGAATGTGATTTGACGGCCTGCCCTTACCCGTAGTTTCGTTATGGCAGGCTGCGCATATGCCAATAACCGCGGAATGATCCACCCGAGATACCGGCAACCAACCGTTCATGGAATGACAACTATTGCAAGTCTTAGCGGAATTAATATGATTATCCGGTTTTTCCGTAGCATTAACCCCATTATGGCAATGGAAACAAGATCCGGTTACTCCTTTATGATCAAAATTATCCCCGTTCCACGCGATTACCGTATGGCAAATTCCGCAATTATCCGAACTCGAAATATGTTTGGCAGGCTTTCCTTTAGCAGTTTTACGATTATGGCAACTAACACATGTACCTATGACTGAAGAATGGTTAACGCGGGCAACGCTGAATTTTTCAGTTGTATGGCAGGATTCACAATCAACTTTAGAGGCAATATGTTTGCGCGGTTGAATAACCGCCTTTATAATGCCCTTTTGTTTATGGCAAAAAGAACATTGTTTGGAAAGATTTTTGTCCGTTCCCTTTACATGGCACTTTTCACATTCTAAGGTTTTATGCTTTCCGGTTAAAGTAAAACCTGTCGAGGCATGGTCAAATTCATCTTTCTTAGAATATGCCCCTGAAACCATCAGCAAAAAAAAACACAGCCCTAGAAGGAACAACCGCACTTAACTCCCCCAAACGCCGCGTAAATTCAGCTTGCCTATCGTCATCAAAACTTCCTGAATTTGCCTCTCAGACATTATATTCGTTTCAAGAGGGTCTTCTATTCCGATTTTTTTAATGACAATTTCATATTTTTCCCCACAATTTTCAATTTCTTTTTTCATCTTCCCTCCAAAAGATTATAACGCGATTTTTGTTATATTGTGCAGAAAATATACCAAAAATGAAATTAAGGTAAGATTAAATTAAAATTAAATTTTTTAATCTAGGGATTTAGAGAATACCCGCTGCCGCGGATGGTATGGATCAAAGTTTTTTCAAAACCCTTGTCGATTTTATTGCGGAGATAGTTCACAAAAACATCAATAACATTGGTAAAGCTGTCGAAATCTTCGTGCCAAACATGTTCGGAAATCATGTTCCGGGTGATTACCGCCCCGGAGTTAAGCATAAAATATTCAAGTAAAATATACTCTTTGCTTGTCAGCTCAATCTCCTTGCCTGAACGCGTCACCTTGTGAGTGAACTGATTCAATTCAAGGTCTGCCACTTTTAGAATCCCGCCCTGGCTGGGTTTACGCCTTCTAAGTAAAGCTTGAACCCGTGCTAAAAGTTCATTAAATACAAAAGGTTTCGCCAGATAATCATCCGCTCCGCAATTAAGGCCGCGGACCTTATCTTCCGGGGTATTTTTCGCTGAAAGCATTAAAATAGGAACTTCTATTTTTTTGCCGCGTAACTGGCGGCAGATAGAAATCCCGTCATAGAGAGGAAGTTTGATATCAAGAATAAGCAAATCATATTCATTGATTTCGGCCATAAAAAGCCCTTTTTCTCCGTCTTTAGCAACATCCACCACGTACTGAGCTTCTTTTAAACCGCGGCTGACAAACGAGGCAATCCTTTCTTCATCTTCAACCAATAAAATGCGCACTGTATCCACCTCCGGAAATATCCTAACATAAATTTATATTTAAAACCAGGGAAAAAATTATTGGCTCCGACGATTCAGAAAAAGAAGCAATTGCTGGATAATAACTAATGGTTCCGGAGGGCAGCCGGGAATATGCAAGGCAACTCGGCCTGTAATTGACTGGATATCTCCAACTGTATAATAAGATTGCTTGAATATTCCTGCGTTAGCCGTACAATCGCCTATAGTAATCACAAATTTTGGCTCCGGCACAGCGTCAAATGCCTTCTTAAGCGCAAGCGCCATATTTTTGGATACCGGCCCGGTGACTACCAGCGCGTCCGCGTGGCGCGGGGAAGCGACAAAATCAATACCAAAACGCTGGATATCATAAATAGGATTATTCAGCGCGATCAACTCAGACTCACACGCGCCGCATGAACCGGTATCGACTTCCCGCAAATGCAAAGACCGTCCAAATAATGAAAGGATCTTTTCTTTCAATTCTTGACCAAAAGATTCTAACTCTCGCGGCCGCAGTTCTTGCGAAAACACGATTTTTTCTGTTAGCAGCCCTTTTTTTAAACTATTCTTTATAATATTAAACATAGCTATAAATCATTCCCCGCGTAAGAAAGGTCAAAACTTTTGTTGCATACGGGAAAATCAGGAATTATATTTCCTAACACGGCAACTGAAAGCCCCTGCCAGTTATGGAAAGAAGTATCGACAATTTTACAACGGTCAATAACCCCATCAGTGATCTTAACCCAATAAAATACCGGCCCTCTCCATCCTTCAACAGCCCCAATCGCATATCCGTGCTTAGAGCTATCAATATCCTTAGGACAGCTTTGATTAGCCTTTATCTGCCCGGAGAAAAAACTGATCAAGCGCATTGATTCTTCTGTTTCATCAATTCGTAACCTTAAACGCGACAACACATCGCCCTTATCATATTTAAACTGGCGAAACCCCGCATTGGAATACCCCTCGGCAAAAACCCGCCGTAAATCAAGAGCAATGCCGCTTGCCCGGCCTACAGCGCCGATAATCCCAAAATCCTCCGCGGTTTTTTTTCGCAGGATACCGGTTTCATCAACTCTATCCATAAAAGAAACGCTTCCATAAAGCATAGCCCGCAATTCATGCATATCTTTTTTAACAACTGCTAATTCATTCAACATATCCCGCAGCTGCTGCTCGTCAAATACGCTTCGGACTCCGCCGATAATTAACAGGCCTTTAAGATACCGGTGCCCGGTAAGTTTTTTATTTAATCGCAATATCCGTTCCTTCATCATCGCCGCGTATTGAGCGGAAAAACTAAACCCGACATCAAGGGCTATCCCCGCGATACCGCTAAGATGATTATAAATTCTCTCCATTTCAAGGCATATCGCCCTGACCGCAAACGCTCCCGGCTCAATCCGCGCGCCTATTACCGTTTCCACCGCCTGGCAATAAGCTAAACTATGGCTTATCACAGAATCCCCGGCAACGCATTCACTTAAAGCCAAAGCCTCCTGCGGAGTTTTACCTTCGAAAAGCTTTTCAACTCCGCGGTGCGTAAAACCAAGGCGCAGTTCCAAATTCACAATAGGTTCACCCGCGACACTAAACCGGAAATGCCCCGGCCCAATGATACCGGCATGCACCGGGCCCACAGGAACTTCAAATACACCCTCTCCTTCAACCCGGTTAAACTGATACTCAAGAGAAGAAACAGGCGCCGCGGAAGGCATGAAATCTTTCCGTAACGGAAACGAACCCTGCGGCCATGCCTCTTCATGCAAATGCAGGCTTCTAAGATCAGGATTCCCCTCCGGCACGATCCCAAACATTTCTTTGATCTCCCGTTCAAACAACGCTGAAGAATAAATCTCTTTAGCCAACGAATCAAAACTGGGATTTTCCGCCGGTACAACTACAACAATAGAACACCACTGTGAGGCTTCCTTAGCCAGAAACACGCATCTAACCTCAAAAGTTCCATTATGTTTTCTCAGATCAAGCGCGAAGAGCGCCATTAGCGGAGATCTTAATTGCGTGTGCGTGAAAAGGCACGCGGCTTTAAAATCGCCCCTGTTAACCCTTATTTCAAACTCCTTGTTATTCGGATACGCGACATCAACAGGTATAATAGCTTTTGCGCGTAAATTATTTATAATATCTGCCGCATGCATAATATTAAACCCCTCTAATAATGCCCACAGCCCGTTCCAAAAGCACCCTTAACGGCAACGGCACCCCGAAACCTAAAACAACAAGATAGATAATTAAACATATAAATACAAGTTTCACGCTTAATGTTTCATTTTCTTTCGGGATATTTTTTGGTTTATTTCCGAAAACAACCGTACTTATATGAAGCAATAACGCGGCAAAAACAATTGCCAAAAATAAGAGTAACAGCCCTGCCTGCACAAATAATTTTTCCGCGAATACCGCCTGAATTATTGTTAATTTACTCATAAAAACAGCAAACGGCGGCATGCCCACGAGAGTAAACATGCCGATCAAAACGCATACTCCGGTAAAAGGCATCGCCTGAATAACCCCTTGGATCAAATGCATATTATGAGTCTTATACCGCTTTACAATATTACCCGCGGAAAAAAACAAAAGTGATTTGGCAAACGCGTGGTTTAAAGTATGATATAAAGCTCCAAAAATCGCTATTGGCGTTCCTACTCCCAGGCCAAAAACAATAATGCCGACATTTTCTATACTGCTATAGGCGAACAAACGTTTGATATCTTTCTGCACAAGCAAAAAGAAACTCGCGACTCCTATAGAAACAAGCCCCCAATACATAAATACCGTAAAAGCAAAATTATTGCCTAATGTTTTATTAGTAATAATCGCGAACCTGATCATCGCGTAAACCGATGTTTTAAGCAATACCCCTGAAAGCAAAGCGCTTATAGGCGTCATGGCCTGGCTGTGCGCGTCAGGAAGCCACGTATGCATCGGCACTAGCCCCGCTTTCGTGCCATATCCCACAAAAACGAATAAAAACGCGACCACCATCAGCCGGGGATCAAGCCACCCGGCAACACTGACAATAACCGACCAGTCTAGACTCTTTACGTTTGCATGCAAAGCGACATTATAATACAGCAAAACGGTCCCTAAGAGAGCGATGGTTATGCCTACCGAACAAATAATAAGATACTTCCACGCCGCCTCGACAGATGTTTTATTGTTATAAAAACCTACCAAAAAAGTGGAAGCAAGCGTAGTCATTTCGATTGCCACCCAAAGATGCCCAAGGTTATCAACCATAGCCGCCACAAACATGGCGCAAACAAAGATATGAAAGAAAAAATAATAAAAAGATTTTTTTCGCGCGGAAAGCCGGCCCTCTTCCGTTTCTATAAGATACCCTTTAGAGTAAATAAGTGAACACAGGCTGACCAGCGCGATAAGCAAAATAAAAACCAGGCTGAGCGCGTCCACCCTCAGCAGTTTAGCAAATACAACAACGGGCGTGCTGCCACAAACCAAATACGCCAGTTTTAAGCTGAAGCCCAAAACCAGCGAATACAAACCAACATTAATCGCCACAAGAATACGCTGATTACGGCAAACAAGCGATATACACGCCGCTGCAATAGGAATTATTATAATGTAAATAAGCAGCATAAAATCAGCCTCGCAATTGAGTCAACTGGTTTACTTCAATATGTGTAAAAAGCCGGTTGATCCTGTACAAAAATATTCCGGTTATGATAACGCAAACAAACATATCAAAAAAGATCGCGATCTCAACAAAAAAAGGCATGCCTTCGGTAATTGCCGCGGCAAGCAGAAAAATCCCGTTTTCCATGGTAAGCAACCCGATGACCTGCGTGATCGCCTTGATCCTGAACACCATAATGAAAAATCCGATAAACACGGTAGTTAAAGCGGCAATAAGCGATATACGGATAAGAGGATCCTGGTTATGCAGCACGATCGCGCCGAACAACGAAGATACAAGAGTAAACACAAGCGCCGCTACCAATGACAGTAAAGGATTCATGAATAACCCCAATGGCTCATCAATATTAATCCCCTTCAGGAGCCGGCGTAAAAAATACGGGATCCCAATCACCTTCATAACCAGCAGTAATGCCGCGACAATATATACTTCAATATTACCCTCCTTGCGCGCGAAGGTAAACGCGATCAACGCTAAGAACAAAGATTGCAGGCGAAAACTTCGCACCAAAGCGGTTACCCTGCGGGTAATCACCATGGAATAAGCAAATATCATCATTCCGAATAAAAATAAATAGATCATCCTATACCCCAAATCCTGACATAGCCAATGCCAGAATTGATAATAAAAAACCAAATCCTAAAAAATCTACTACCCGGAAAAGGCGCATTTTTGCCAGCATCACTTCCGTTACGCTGATCAAAACCGCGATACACATTACTTTTCCCAGAAACGCGGCCGCGCTCCATAAATAAAAACTTAAAACCCCCTCTTGCGTCACAACGGGAACAGGCCAAAGAATACAAGCTATCACGCTAAAAAACAACATTTGTTTTATATGCGCGCTCAATTCTAAAAGCGCCAAAGAACGCCCTGAATATTCAAGCAGCATTGCTTCGTGTATCATCGTTAACTCAAGATGTGTTTCCTGGTTATCAACCGGGATACGGGAAGTTTCCGCGATCACGACAAGAAATAAAGCTATAGCGGCAACTATCACGGAAACCGGAGTCGCGACAAAACTTAAGCAAGCAGGTATTTGCATTCCCCCTGCTTTTAATCCCACAACCACGGCCGCGCTGACCGCCACCGGTTCGGCTATACTGGATATAAACATCTCCCTGGAAGACCCCATGCCGCCAAACGCGCTTCCCGCGTCTAACCCGCCTAAAGCAAGAAAAAATCTTCCCAACGCCAAAAAGAAAAAAAGCGCTAAAATCCCTCCCATCACAGAAATATCACAAGAGAAATGAAATACCGGAACAAACAAAAACGCGGTAACGGTAGAAGCAAAAACCACGTAAGGGGCAACCCTGAATATAATTGAGGCGTGCTCTGAAACAACCTCATCTTTAGCGCAATACTTGCGCAGATTATAATACGGCTGAAATACACCAGCCCCCTTACGCATGCGCAAAGAATTTTTAATTTTGCGCATAACACCGCTTAGAAGCGGCGAAATCGCTATAGCTATTATTACCTGAAATAAAAAAAATATAACCCGCATATATTTTATCGCGATAAAACAAATACCATCACACCCATAAAAATAATTAAAATATACCCCAAATACCAATGAATGCTGCCCATCTGAAACACCTTCAGGCGCCCGGCAATAACAAAAAAGCCCTTTACTACAGGATCATAAAAATATTGTTTCAGCAACGAAATCGTATGGACTTCATATTTAAAACTACTCACATGGTAATAAGATTCCCTGAGTTTTTCAACCCTGCGTTGCGGTAGAAAAAAGAAACTAAAAGCTATCCGGAATGGCTTGGAGAATGCCGTAGCGGTATACTCCGTCCGTTGATTCAACGCGTAATAACCGCAATCCCATGTCAAGCCGCGCGTTATTCTGGCAGGGCCGCAGCCTAAACGGGTAAAAATATACCCTAACACCAATACCAAAAAGAATATCCCGAAAACTAAAGGCATATTCAATAGAGTGCCGGATAACTTAATCGCGCCGGTAGAAGATACAATCGTATTATTGTTGATCCCCAAAATCCCGCCGGACACAACAAGTAAATTATTCCATATAAAAGTCGCTCCTAAACCAAAAATAATTACCCCAAAAGACAATATTCCCATCCCTACTTTCATGCTTAAAGATGCTTCTTGAGATTGTTGAACGCGCTGGCTTCTAGGCATAGCCAGAAAACCAATACCAAACGCCCTTACAAAACAAGCGGCGGCAAGGCCGCTGGTAACAGCCAAACAAACCATCATAAAAACAAAAAACATCTTAAACGCGCCTGTTAGCGCCATAGCCCCGCCAAAAAGGCTTTGTAGAATAAGCCACTCGCTGACAAAACCGTTCAAAGGAGGCATACCCGCTATAGCCAGAGCGCCCAAGAGAAAAAATCCGGCAGTCCAGGGCATACGTTTTATCAAACCGCCCATTTTTTCAATGTCACGCGTTCCGCAGGCCTTATACACGCTTCCGGCGCAAAGAAAAAGCAATCCTTTGAACGCCGCGTGATTAAGCAAATGGAATAATCCCGCCGCGACAGCGATTAAAGCAAGCGTATCCTGTTTAAGAGATATAAACACCATCCCGGCTCCTATGCCTAAAAGTATAATTCCTATATTTTCAATGCTGGAATACGCCAATAACTTTTTAATATCACACTCCAAAAGCGCGTACATAACCCCGGCAAAACAGCTGACAGCCGCAAACAGCAATAAAGTTATCCCCCACCAAAGAGAAGCCACCCCGATTACTTCCAACAATATTCTCAAAAAACCATACACCGCCACTTTACTCAAGACACCCGACATAATGCTCGGTATATGCGAAGGCGCTTGCGCGTATGTGTTAGGCAGCCATATATGCAAAGGGACAATCCCTGCCTTAGTTCCGAAGCCAATTAATAAGAATATAAATAAAAGGTTTTTTACTGCGCCAGGGACTAACGCCATCGAATTCTTCACAACCGCAAAATCAAAGGACCCGGCGTAATTATACAAGATAAAAAAAGCAGCCAGTAAAAAAGCCGTGCCGATATGTGTCATAACCAAATACACGGTCCCGGCTTCAACTGATTGGTGATTCTTATAATCAAACACAACCAGAAAATAGGATAAAAGAGACATAAGTTCCCAGGCAAAAAGGAAAAACAAAAGATTACTGCAGCAAACCAATGTTGCCATTGAAAGAATAAAAAAGATTGTAATGCCGGTCAAAATAAAACTACGCTGCCGCGAATATAACCCCTTTAAATATCCAAACGAAAAAATCAGCGCCGGCAGAGAAACGACAGCTATAACGGCAAGAAAAAAAACCGCAAGATAATCGAAATTAAAACTGATATTATTATACAATGAGATCATGTAAAAAATGATAAGCGGGCAGCCTTTTTATAACACAGCAACTGCCCGCTTAAATATTAATATTTTAGTTTTAGCCTACTATAACTGTTTCGGCCTTTAACGCCTTACCTTCCGCCTTAGCATTAACTGTAACTTTATCGCCTGCTTTAAGGTCGGCAACCTTCAGAACAACTTCAGCTTTTGTAATTTTTGTATCCTGAGTAACCGCTATTGTATAATTCTCTGAAATCCCTGCTGCCGCATCTTTTACCTGCTTAACCACAATACTGCCAACAGTAACATCAACCGAAACGATCTCACCGGCCACAACCGTTGTTGTTACCACTGCGGCACTCTCCTGCGCGAACGCCGGCAAACATATGCCAACAGTTAACACAAGAGCCATAAACACGTACATTGCCCTTTTCATCGCTCCTCCTCCTTTGTTTGGTTATACCTCTTCTCTATCCTTGCCTAACGTATTTAAAACTGATTCGGTTAATTTTAATTTTTTCCGCAACATCTCCGCTACCGGGCGCAAAATTTTAAAAATATCGCTATCCGCGATACTATAATAAATTACCGTCCCCTGCTGACGGGCATGCAATATGCCGGCTTCTCTAAGATCTACAAGATGCCTTGAAAGGCTTGATTGAGGTATATTCAACTTTTTCGCGATACTGCCCACATTGTTTTCGTTTTTCCTTAATAATTCAATTATCTGCAAACGCACGGGGTGAGCGATCGCTCTTAAAAAATCGGCTTTAATTTTAAATGCTAATTCCTGCATATGCTGTATTCCTCAATATGTGGAAATACGGATAGTATAATTATAAAAAACGAATTGTCAAGAGAAAAACGGCGGAATACCGCAAAAGATTATTTTAAATTTTTACACCGGCTATAACCGCCCCAAGAGCCGCAGCATTCCATCCAGAATAGTTAAAGGATGCGGCGGACAACCTGGAATATACAAATCCACGGGAAACAGCCCTTCAACTCCATTATTAACCTCTCTACCCCCCTGGAAAGGCCCGCCGCTGAGAGCGCAGGCTCCAACAGCTATAACAATCTTAGGAGAAGCAACAGCTTCATAAGTTTTATTTAAGGCCAATTCCATATTCTTTGAAACCGCGCCCGTGATCATAAGGCCGTCCGCGTGCCGCGGCGAAGCCGTGAATTGAATTCCAAAACGCGAAAAATCAAATACCACGTTGCCCATGGCCTGAATTTCGCAGTCGCAGCCATTGCAGCTGCCCGCGCACACCTGCCGCAATTTGAGGGATCTTCCGAAAATCCTTCTGATTTTCTCATTTAAAGCGGAAGCCAACTTAACCCCATCCTCACAAATAATCAGATCTTGCCGCTTTGAAACAGCCATCCGATGATCCTGGGAATAGGTAAAAATCCCATCCGAAGAACTTGCCTTAATATCTTCATTAAACAATAATTTTCCCATATCAACCCCCGGCCGCTCTTTCAGAACGAGCGCGCCTAAAGGGTCTTTCTCCTGTTCGACGGTAAATTGGGCCCGGCTGCCGCAGATTACCGGCTTACCCCGAAACCGCTTAGGAAACAACGGTACCTTCTTAGGATACGGTAAAGTTCGAAACCCCTGTTTAACCCGATTAACAATTACTTCCCACATCAGTACAGTTCCCTCCTAAAGATCAAAGCCGGCGTAAGACAAATTAAAACTCTTATTACAAAGAGGAAAATCAGAAATCTGGGCGCCGCGGGCCGCCAGAGAAAGCCCACTCCAATTATTAAAAGATGGATCCTTTATTTTGTAGCGCAGGAATCTGGAATTAGAATCCGTAATCGCCAAATGAACAATTTCTCCCCGCCACCCCTCAACCATGGACAAAGCCATATGGTTAGGTTTTAATGCCGCGGCCTTAACACATAAATCCCCTTCGGGTATTTGATTTAAAAGCTCTAAAATAAATTCTATCGATCTAAGAGACTCAAGCTGGCGAATCAGCGCCCTGGCATAAACATCTCCGGAAAAAGCGGTGGACACAGGAATATGATTAAAACGATACATCCCAAAAGCGTAATCGGTACGGACATCCAAGCTGCAGCCCGAAGCGCGAGCCGCGGGGCCAACCAGCCCCAATTCTTTAGCCGTTAAGTTAGAAACTATTCCTGTTCCTTCCAACCGCGACAAAACTGATGACCTGTTAAGAAAAAGGCCGGATATTTCTTTCAAATCTTTCCGGGCAATAACTAAGCGCTTTCGAAAATTAGCTATCATTTCCCGGTCCAGATCAAACAATACTCCGCCCGGCCGGCACAAACTTCGTCCATAACGGTTGCCGCTTAACTCCATCAATAAATTTAAGAATTCACCGCGGAGCCGGCCAAAATAAGCCGCCGCGGGTAAAAATCCGATATCCGTGCTTAATCCGCCTAAATCACCAACGTGATTAGAAAGCCTCTCCAGTTCAAGGGCAATGGCCCTGATAGCTTCAGCCCTTGGAGATAACTCAATATCGCTTAAAGACTCAATAATATTACAGTAAGCCATAGTGTGCCCTATCACTGTATCACCGGCAATAGACTCAGCCAGAAGCACCGCCCGTGACAACGGCACCTGTTCCATCAACCTCTCAATGCCGCGATGTTGATAACCCAGCTGAATTTCCAAATTAAAAATCTCCTCCCCATGGCACTGGAAACGAAAATGCCCCGGCTCAATAATGCCGGCGTGAACCGGCCCGACAGCTACTTCATGTGTTTCTTCCTGCCCCAGGCGATAAAACGAATACTCACCCGGAATAGGCATTGAAGAAATCTCCGGCCATAAATCAGGCGCGCCGCGATAATTCTGATGATAGCGCACCGGTTTAAGCCAGGGATGGCCGAGAGGGGTAATCGCGAACTGCTCCGCGATTTCACGCTCGAACATATGGGCCTGGGTAATTTCAGGCGTCAACGATTGGAACGATGCCTTATCCAAAGCAATACGCGTTGAAAAAACGGACAACGTCCCCTCCTCCTTATCTTTACCTACCAACGAGAAAATCCTGATATTAGAATTATCCTCCGTACAAGCAAACAGATTAACCAATCTGGAGCCTTCACTACATTCCTCTAAGATTTTTTGCCGGAATGAATTTTCATCTAATACAGGAACCAGGCTCGATTCCCAGCTTTGCCCATTTCGCGCGTAAAATCCTTGTTGAGCCATTCTATCGTGCTCCTAAAAGTATAACGGCTTCATCAATGATATGATAAAGAAAATCCGGGACAAAAACTCCGGAAAAACATAAAACAAAAATCAATATCACAAGCGGCACAATCATAAAAAAACTTTCTCTTTTCGCTTCTTTATCAACGTTATCCGGCGGCTTTCCTAAAGCCATCCCTAAAATAATCTTGGAATAGCCGAAGAAAATCACCGCTAAAGATAAAAAGTAAAAAAATACAACTCCGTATCGATGCGCAATAACGGCTTCCCTCAAAATCAACAATTCACTATAAAATATGCCAAAAGGCGGAAATCCTGTGATCACAATAAAACCCAGGATCAAAAATATTCCCGTTGCCGGAAGCCTCCGCAACACTCCCTGGATATTATCAACTTTCTTGCTCTGAAAACTTTGATAAAGATTGCCTGCCACCAAAAAAATCAATGCCTTCGCGAAGGCATTGTTAACCAAATGAAAAATAGCCGCCCAGATCGCGCCGCTGCCCAATCCGACACCCAGGATAATTATCCCCATATGCTCCACGCTGGAATATCCCAGCATCCGGTTAAAATCTTTCTGCCCCATAATAAAGATAGCGGCGATTACAAGCGATAATATGCCCAATAAGATCAATATCGGAGAAACAAATTCCTGCAAACGCGCGTGAAAACAAATTTGGACAACTCTGAAAACAGCCAAAAAAGCGCATCCGGTTACCGCCCCGGACATCAATGCCCCCACAGGCGCCGGAGCCTCTCCATAGGCGTCTGGTTTCCAGGTATGCATCGGGGATAAACCCATTTTTGTGCCATACCCCACTAAAAGAAAAATCACGCTTAGTTTTAACCATGAGGGAGAAAAAGAAACTGCATCGCTTAAAATATCTTTTAAAAATAAGGATTGCGTGTTTGTCGCGGATATAGCTAAGAAAAAAGTCCCTAAAAGAGCCAGGGCAATCCCCAGAGAAGAGATTGACAGATATTTCCATGTCGCTTCAATGCTTTCAGGGCTTCGGTAATAATAAATCAATGGAGCTATTAATAAAGTAGTTGCCTCGATGCTGATCCACAATAAACCCATATGCCGGCTCAAAATCACCAAAGTCATAGCCGAAAGAAGGCATAACAGGCACCCGATAAAGATCCAGTTGGGACGGCCTTTATCCTGCTTCAGGTAACCCATAAGGTAAATCGAAACAACAAAGAATAAAACACTGATGAAACTAAGGATCAATTGGCTTATAGCATCGAATCCCAAGAAAGAATTAAACCGTATATGAAACGGGCTTTGCCAAAAACTGACTATAGTAAGCAAATGGATAAAACTTACGGAAAATAAAATTATTTTCCCCATCTTCTCCTGCCTCAAAATAAAAACAAACGCGGCCATTAAAGCCGGTAAAGCCAACAACAAGAATAATTCCATAAGCTTACTTAACCCCTTAAATTGGTTAAATTAATCGTGCTCACGCTTCCAAACTCCTGATTGATACGATTCACCACAATCCCCATAACCAGTACACCCACAAAAATATCCAAAGATATCCCCATTTCAACTAAAAGCGGGGTCTTCTCCAATAATAATAATGCAAAAATAAAAATGCCGTTTTCCATGATCAAATATCCTATCACCTGAGTGATGGATTTAAGCCGGCTTACCAATAACAAGAATCCGATCATCACGACAGAAAAAGCCGAAGGAATTAATAAATTAGACATCCCCTTATCCGGCAAATCCAGCTTTGAAGAAATCAAAAAAGCTACCCCCGTTAGAATTCCGGCTGACATCAAAGTCATTCCGTAACCAAGAAAAGGCTTAACTTCCCGGCGAATTGACACATGCCTGATCGCCCAAGAAAGTAAACTTGGCATAAAGATAACTTTTAAGATAAAGGTCGCGGACATTAAAATTATTGAGTGAAATCCGTGATGCACGAACCAGGGCGTAGCACTTAAAAGAAAAGATTGAAGCGCGAAAAGCTCGATCATAGTCACCAGGCGGCTGCTGCTTAATATAGCAATCCCTAAAAACACAATTAAGATTAAAATCAATTCTAACACCATAACACCTACACCCTTTTTATTAAAACAACCAATAACCCCACCAGAGCCAAAACAAAAGCGCCTATAAGCAGTTGTGGCACTCGATTTAACCGTAAACGCGCCATGCACGATTCCACAACCCCTATCACAAACGCCAAAATCACCATTCCTGCGAAAAACGCCGCTGTTTGCAAAAGCGGCGGCAAGCCGCCCGCGGGAATTAAAATATTAACCAACAGGCCTCCCAAAACAAACAACTTAACAGCGCTTCCATACAAAATATAAGCCAGGTCCCATCCGCTATGGTCTAATACCATTACTTCATGGATCATCGTCAACTCCAAATGAGTTGCCGGATCATCTACCGGGATACGGCAGTTCTCTGTCAATAAGACTAAAAAATAACTTGCCCCAAACAAAAAAAATACCGGCCCAAATAACTGCCATAAGGATAAAAGATTTCCCCCTGCTATTTCCGCAAGGACAAACTTTTTAGATATCAAAGCAAGAATAATAAAATCCATGAACAATACAACCTCAGCTAAACACGAAAAGGCGGCCTCGCGGCTGGCGCCCATGCCTTCAAAACTTGAACCTGTATCCAGCGCCGCGATAATCATAAAAAACCTGGCTAGGCCATAAAGATACGCGAAAAGAATAATATCCCCCCAGAATTGCAGCGGGGCATCTAAACTGCCCAAAGGGATCAAGAGTGATGAAAGTATGGCCGTCGCGAAAGTAACAATCGGCGAGGCCTGAAAAATCCATGTGGATGTGGTACTATAGACGTTACCCTTGCGGAATAATTTGCCGATATCATAATAAGGCTGTAACAAAGGCGCCCCCCAGCGCCCGGAAAAAAAAGCCTTTGTTTTTCCTATGATCCCTAAAAGCAAAGGAGAAAAAATTAGAACTAAACTAATATGCAATAAAATCTGTATGCCCATTAAATTTTTCTTCCCCTAAACCATCTTCCAGATCAACAAAACTAAAAGAAAGATAAAAATATAAAGCAGATATAACTGCGTATACCCGCACTGGATGATTTTTAATCTCGCGGATAACGCCTTAATAAATTTAAAAACAGGTTGAAAAATAAAATCTTCGGAGGCTTCGGTAACATGTGAAGATATTTCCCCTCCCTTCGGGAAATATCCCTTAGGCTTATCCCCCTTAACGCAATAACCCAGTACCCTGCTGAAAGTCAACAAAATAGGCTGCGCGAACGATGACGCGGTATACTGCATACGCGCCGAAGGCATTGAATAACCGCAACCCCATGTTTGGGCCTTCTGAATAGGCAACAATCTCATCGCGTTCCTCTTAAGAATAACCAATACAGCGATAATCGCGATCAAAATAAACAATACCAAAACCGCCGTCAAAAGAAAAATGATAATGGATTCTTTCTCTAATGAAGAGATCTGAACATTAGAAATTGTTGAAGCCGCCTCCAGCGCGAAAGACACCATCACGCGGGGGAAAAGCCCGACCCACACGCAAATACCCCCCAATACCAGCATAGGAACGCGGATGAATGAAGAATCTTCCCGCGTATGGATTATTTTCCCCGAACGGCTGTTCCCCAAAAATATTGCCCCATAGGCCTTAGCAAAACACGCGGCTGCCAAAGCGCCTATCAAGGCCAAAGAAATAACGGCTAATCCGCTAAAAAGAATGGCTTTTACATTAAGATTAAACATCCCCTTAAACAATGCCTGATAAACAAGCCATTCACTGATAAAACCATTAAAAAGCGGCAAGCCGCAAATAGATAAAGAGCCGATTAAAAATAAATGTCCCGTCCAGGGAAGCAGCTTTCCAAGCCCGCCTAATTGATCAATCTCCCCTGTATGAGTAGAGCGGATAACTGACCCGGCGCTTAAAAATAAAAGCCCTTTAAATATGGCGTGGTTAAAAACATGCAATAGCGCTCCGGCATATCCGATAAAAGCCACGGATTCAATATGATAAACTTGCCCCCAAAGGCCGATTCCCATTCCCAAGGTTATAATCCCAATATTTTCAATACTATGATAAGCTAATAACTTCTTGATTTCATGCTGGCCCAAAGCATACAAAACACCCCCTATCCCGGAAATCACGCCTATTAGAATCAGCGCCGCGGCGCACCATTCCGGAAAAATTTTGACGATTATGATGAGCCTCATTAAACCATAAATACCGGTTTTAATCATAACCCCTGATAAGACAGCTGATACATGGGTAGGAGCCTCCGGATGAGCGTGCGGCAGCCAAATATGCAGAGGAATAAAACCCGCTTTAACGCCAAAACCTAAAATACCTAAAATAAAAAGCAATCCCGCAAGCGGCAATGGGAATTTACAAACCATCTGGTCAAAATTCATCGAACCGGATTGTCGCGCCATCAAAAGGAACATGATCCATAAACAAAATGTCCCGGTATGCGTGGCTATTAAATAAAGATAACCTGCTTTTCTAACGGCCTGCCTCTCATCATAAAATATGATGAGAAAATAAGAAGCCAGGGCCATCAACTCCCAGGCCGCCAGGAACAAAACAGCATTTCTGGCCGTAACAATAAGCAGCAAAGAAATCAGCAAAACCTGATACACCGCGAAATGAACGCTTAAATTTTTCTCCTTATAATCTTTAAGATATCCGTAACCATAGATACCCGCTAAAGGAAACAATACGGCAACCGCCAATAAAAAGAACGCGCTAAGCGGGTCTATTCCTATATAGAATTCCCCTACCGGCATTCTAAAATTTAATCGATAACCTATGGATAAAGTGTTAACCAAGGCGTGAATTGCAGCAATAAGCACCAAAACGCATCCGGCTATAAGTGAGGACAGGAAAATGTATCCGCTGATTTTCCTGAAACGAGCGGTCAATAAGATTAAAAAGGCGGAAACAGATAAAAGAAACAAACTGAACAACAAAAAGTTCATATCGCGGTTTTTTTATTCTCATCCTTATTCAGGGTAGAGATAATTTTTAATTCAAGCACTTTAATTTCGGCTAAAATTTGCTCGCGAGGCGCTCTCTCCTGCAAAAATTTCCGCAATAATTCATTCTGCAGGCAAAAAGCCAATCGGCTCAAAATCGCCAGATGTTTTTTCACCGACGGGCTAAAAAGGATAAAAAGGATAGAGATCAGCTTACCGTCCAGGGCCTTAAAATCAACCGGTTCTTTCAAAAAACACAAAGTAACGGAAGGATGCTCCATCTGCAAAACAACAGGATTACGCACATGGGGTATGGCAATGCCGTTGCCGATAGCTGTGGACATCATCTTTTCTCTGGCAATCAGCATCTGCCACAAAGACTTCTTGTTCAGCTTCTGGGATAGAGGCAATATTTCAACTATGGATTTTAAGACTTCTTCTCTGGTAGCCCCTGAGATATCATAATAAATATTGCCGGAATTTATTGCCTGGGATAAGATCAGCTTATCGTGGCTGGCGGGATCTTTCAGGTTCAAAATCCGCGCAGTCAGGCTGATTTTATTCTCAATAGCCCAATCAAGCAGTTCTATATAATTAAAACGGTACTGCTCATTGGCTTTAATACAAGGCAGGCGCCTTTTTTCAATCCAAATATTAACCGTTTCTTCACTAACCGCAAAAATATCAACGACATCCCTAAACGTCAATTCCATTCTATTTTAACCTGCCAATATTTATCACTGAAATCTTACAATAAGTATATTACTCAATATATGGAAATATGAATATTATAAGTGCGAGTGGAATGTTGTCAAGAAAAAAACTCGCCGCTTTTTTTCTTCTCAAATTACAGGGCGCTTCAAAATTTTACTTCGGGGACAGTTTTGGCTTTTTCTTCCGCTTTAAAATATTCCGTGGCAGCTTTATAGCCGTACATCCCGGCTACGACATTTCCCGGGAACATCCTTACGGTAATATTATAATCCCTGACAGCCTCATTATAACGCATCCTTTCCACGGATACGCGGTTTTCAGTCCCGGATAATTCATCCATAAGCTTTAGAAATGACTGGTCCGCCTTTAAGTTAGGATAATTTTCCGTAACTACCAGAAGCCGGCTCAACGCGCTGTCAACCGCGCCTGCCGCTTTAACTTTTTCTTCAACAGAACCTGCCTTTGCCCATTGAGAACGGGCATTGGTAATATCTTCCAAAACTGTTTTTTCATACGCGGCGTAACCTTTAACGGTATTAACTAAGTTTGGTATCAAATCATTTCGCCTCTGTAATTGATTATCTACCTGTGCCCAGGCGGAAGTAATCGTTTCGTGTTTGGAAACAATATTGTTATAAGCTCCCGCAAACCACATAATAACTACAATCGCGATCAAAACAACTATTCCTAACCCAATAAGAACGTTTTTCATTTTCCTCTCCTTAATTTTGCCTTATTCAGGCTTATTCCTTACAAAATTAACTCCGCAGCTTGCCCCCGCTGCTTCGCTTTGCGAAGCAAAACGACGGGGGCGCTTAAGCAAGGAGTGCGCATAAGAGTTATTTGGGCGAATTAATCCCGCAGCCTGCGCAGTAAATTTCGAAGAAATTTACGAGCGTTTAGGCAAGGGATATCGTTATTTACCTATCGGACGTCCTCCTAAAATCCGCCTCCGGCTCCGCCGCCACCGCCTCTTCCTCCGCCAAACCCACCAAAATCTCCGCCTCCAAAACTATCATTGCCTGAACCGCCGCCGTAATAACCGCCGCCGTAATATCTATTACGATACGAAAATAAATTAAAAACCATAATCATTAATATGATAATAATGATCGTGATCAAAGTTACAAAATCATTGGGCATGCCTGATGACGACTGGTTTTCCGAAGATATTTCCGCGAAATCACCTAACGCGGCCAAAGTAACATGCGCGTCCTTTGCCACAATACTACTTATAGCGCGTAGCCCCTGGTATAGCCCCTCTCCATACTTGCCTTCCTTAAAATAAGGGATCATATAGTTTCGGGCGATCTCTCCGCATAAGCCATCAGGAAGAATTCCTTCTACACCATAACCGGTTTCAATGCGCCAGCGCCTTTCTTTAACCGCCAAAAGCAGCAAAATACCGTTATCTTTGCCCTTTTTACCCGGCTTCCAGTTGTCAAAAAGCAGCCTTGCGTATTCTTTTTCATCATAAGCGCCGATAGAATTAACCGTAACCACGGCAATTTCCGTAGAAACCTTCTGTTCTACTTCCGTGATTAAAACGCTTATTTTATCGGCAACACCTTTATCAATGACATTCGCAAAATCATTAACCCATCCCACCGGCTGAGGTATATTTTGCGGATAGCCCAAAAAAGGCAAAATTAAAAACAGGAGTGTAAAGATAACTTTACGCATAAAATTACAATTTATCTACTATGACAACTAACGATTCTAATTCCTTAACAAAACCGATGAATAATTGTTCGATCTTTCGGCCGGTTAACTTATTCTGGTTATTCTTCGCGGCTAATATTTCTTCCCAAACACGCGTATCAATTTTCAGCTCAACAGCCAATCCATTCAAAACATCCTGTTTTAAATGCGGCAGAGTTACTCCTTTTAGCCTCAAAACATTGCGCGATATATGTAAAACTGAATTAAAAGACAAAAATAATAACCGGCGCAGCGCGGAAATATTATTATTCAACATTAAGTACGCCTGCCTTAATTTAATAAGTTTTGCCTTTAATTCCTGCTCACACTGAAACCGTAAATTACGGCTATCAATTTGAACGCCTTTTAAAACATCCTTGCCGTATAACACAAAGTAATTCTCCTGCATATCCATAAATTCAATCGGAAAAATATCCGTAGAACACAGGATATAATCTTCGGTTAAAAACAAGGGTTGTATCATCTTAAATTTACGCGTCAGATTTGATGCTTTCTTTATCGCCGCTAAATCCGTATTTTTCAATACGATAAGCAAATTAAAATTAGAGTATTTATCTACAACTTCTCCGCTGGCCGCGCTGCCATAAAGGATAAGCGCGGTTAGTTCTTCTGCGTAGATTTCTTTTAAACCTTGTGTAAAATTCTGAAGGATTTGTTTATACCCGCCCGAGATCTTTAATTGCTCCATAATTGCCTCCTAATAATCAAGGAACCAAAATATTTTCTTAAAATAAGCGGAATTAATACCAAACACAGCTGGCTCTAAGTAAGCCGCCAGCTTAAAAATCATGGCAAAATATTACTTTGAATGGTTTTTCCTATGCGCGGACTGGTTCGTAGAGGGACGAAAATGGCGGAATTTATTTGATTTTTGGTTTTTATGCTGATTAAAACCTTTTCTGGCAGGCGCGCGATGGCCTTCAACAAACATTTCAGACGGAAGCTCCGGATGTTTTGATACCGGGATAGAAGACCTGATAAGTTTTTCGATATCCCGAACATCTGAACTCTGATCCGGAGTAGCAAAAGAAATCGCGTGGCCCTTGCATCCTGCCCTGGCAGTGCGCCCGATACGATGCACATAATTTTCCGCGTCCTCTGGAAGATCATAATTCACAACCAGTTCGATTCCTGTCACATCAATACCTCTTGCAGCAATATCTGTAGCGACAAGCACTCTATACCGGCCGGACTTAAAACCATCAAGTGCTTCCCGGCGCTGCCCTAAAGAACGGTTTGAATGTATTTCTGAAGCGCTATATCCCATATCGCGTATTGAAGTAGCAATTTTACGCGCGTTGTGTTTTGTACGTGAAAACAAAAGGACCGCGCCGTGATATTCCTTAAGAACTTTACTTAAAAGCCTGAGTTTAGCTTCCTTCCTAATAATGAATAACTCCTGAGTGACAAGTTCTGAGGTAGTCCCTGAAGGAGCGATCTCAACAGAAACCGGTAATTTCATATGTTTAGACGCGATCGCCATGATCTCTTTTGGAATAGTTGCTGAAAAAAGCATAGTTTGCCTGTCTTTAGGCAAAAACCGGAATATTTTTTCAATCTGTGGAGAAAACCCCATATCCAACATACGGTCAGCTTCATCAAGCACAAGCATACACACCTCATCCGGCATAAAATTCCATTGGCCCATATGGTCCAGCAGCCTGCCGGGAGTAGCAATTACTACCCGCGGATGTTTGCGTAACGCCTGTATCTGCGCACCCATAGGCGCTCCACCTATAAGGCAAGCTGTTTTCATCCCAAAGGCGTAAACAACCGCCTGAAAAGTTTCTTCTATTTGAATAGCTAATTCTCTGGTAGGCGCAAGGACCAATCCAACTCCTTTTCTTTGTGTAAGGCGCTGGCACATAGGAATAGCAAAAGAAAGAGTCTTGCCTGTGCCGGTCTGCGCGATACCGATTACATCTTTACCTTCAATTGCAAGAGGAATTGCCTTAGACTGTATCGGAGTCGGCGTTTTAAACTTCATACGCTCTATAACATCCAACATTTTAGGCGAAATGCCTAACCCATAAAACCCTTGCCCAACCTGATTAACCTGTTGTAAAGTCATATCTTTATCCATACCTTTCTATATAAAACTATGCTGCATACTTATCGTGATTATAACAAAAATGAATAGATATAGCAATCACTAAACAATACCTAAATTACTCAAAATATTTAACAACCGTTCCTAAAGGCAGTTTTTGGGGCCCGCTGCCTTGCCGGGAAGGATATCCGATAGGGATTACTGCCATAAATTCCCCTTCCGGTTCACCGATAAACTTTAAAATATCATTCTTGATCAACACCAGCACTCCCAGCCAAACAGTGGAAAGGCCCAAAGATGTCGCGGCAATTAATAAATTCTGCACCGCGGCCGCGGAGCTTTGTATCTCCATGATCCGGAAAAAATCAAAGGCAATGTTCTTATCTACTTTAAACAATTCCGTCCCTCTCGAAATAAGCTCGCCTGTGTTGGCTACCGCGATCACTACAGGAGCAGATGCGATACTGCGGGATGCCAAGCGCAGCAATACGCAGGACGGCTTAGGAAAACTGCCCGCCTTAGCGCAAATAAGATTGACTAAATCGCTTTTCTTCTCTCCTCGCAAGACAATAAACCGCCAGGACTGCTGATTATGAGCTGATGGCGCAAGATTAGCCGCGCGAAGAACAGTTTCAAGATCAATAGAGCTAATAGGCTTATCAAGGAACATCCTAACGCTATGCCGTTTTTGGATCGATTGCAAAGTTTCGTTCCTTAACAAATAACCTTCTTTATCATTCATATTTTATTCTGGGATCGGGACAATAGTAATTGCCCCTCAACGCCGATTCTTAGTTGCCGCATAATTGCTCGCGCGCAAGATCCCGCAAAAGGTTATAATCGGCGGATAAATATATCGAGGTATCAATCGGAGGCAATACTTTTATCAGGCAAGAAGATTTAGTCGTAATACGCCAACTTCCTTTGGGGATAGCATCTTTTGTTCCCTGAATAAGAATGGGCAGAATCGGAACCTTTTCTTTTATAGCTAATTTAAACGCCCCATTCTGAAATTCTCCCACCGCGGAATTATTATTTCTTGTGCCTTCGGGAAAAAACACTACTGAAATGCCGCTGCGAAGCCAGCCGGCAGCTTCTTTATAAACCTTCTTTATGCTTGAGAAGTCACTGCGCCTTAACCTGATATGTTTAGCAAGCCGCATATTCCATCCTAAAACAGGGATCTTAAAAAGGCTCTCTTTGGCAACCCACTTAAACTGCATCTTATTTTTATACATCAATACTATATCGGCCAAACTCTGATGGTTTGACACGACAACATATGTCTTCTTATAGTCAATATTTTCCAGGCCTTCGACCTTAACATCCCAATAAGGGTTTAACGCGGTAACCGCGTCAGTCCACCAGAAACATTGGGCGTGCGTAAATTTACGCTTCCTGTCAAAAGGAAACAATATTATTGAAAAAAACGCCATGACAAAAAACAATACAATTGTCAGGAGAATTATTACAAACCAAATGATTAACGATTGTATGCTTCTCTTCATACTCTATCCTTGAATTTTCATTTTTATCTCCCGGCAAACTTTCTGCCGGCCAACAAAAAGCCGTAAAGGTTAGTTAACTTCCCCTTACGGCATAAGTTTCTCTAATCTCTTATCAAAATTAATACTCATTTAGTATACTACTTTTATCGGCTTTTGTCAAATATTAACTTTTATTTTATACTCAATCCACTCTGCGGCCGATAAAGCGGTATATTCCCGCGCCGATCAACGCGCCGGCAATCGGTGCCAGCCAAAACAACCAAAGCTGCGAGATCGCCCAATCACCGGCAAATAATGCCACAGCAGTGCTGCGCGCCGGGTTAACCGATGTGTTAGTAACAGGAATACTGATAAGATGGATCAAAGTCAGGCCCAAACCGATAGCAATCGGAGCGAAGCCTTGCGGCGCGCGTTTATCGGTAGACCCCAGAATAATAAGCAAAAAGAACATTGTCATAACGATTTCCGTTACCAGTGCCGCAAGCATTGAATATCCTCCCGGTGAGTTAATACCATAACCATTAGCGGCGAATCCCGAGGAAACACTATATCCGGCCTTGCCCGTGGCAATAATGTAAAGAACGCCTCCAGCTGCAATGCCGCCTAAAACCTGGGCAATAATATACGGGATCAGCTTACCGGCCGGAAAACGGCCGCCGGCACATAAGCCGATTGAAACTGCCGGATTGAGATGGCAACCGGAAATATGCCCAATAGCGTATGCCATGGTTAATACAGTCAGCCCGAACGCAAGCGCGACACCGAGCAATCCAATACCTACGCCGGGAAAAGCCGCAGCAAGCACCGCGCTCCCGCAACCTCCCAGAACCAACCAAAACGTTCCAAGGAATTCCGCGCAATAAGCCTTCATATTCTTCTCCTTTAGAATTTATATTTAATGCCCGCGATAAATTGTTTATCAGTAGTGGTTTTATCATCCGCGGGTTCAGAATTATAATCCACGATATACTTAAATTCCAAATCCAAATTCCCATTCAACGGATTTACAAACGCGGTCTCCGACCTGCAGACCACGGCCGAACCGCTTTTTAAACCGGGATACGCGGTAAAATCTTCAGAAAGGAACGCTTTGGTAAAGATTTTTCTCTTCATAAATGTGTGCGCTATAGCAGTCAATACTTCATCATCCTGCGCTTTATTCACACGATAACGTGTAATACGATAACCCAAACCAGCGTCAACATCCCATGTCCAGTTTTCGCTCCTGGATATATGATAGCCGATACCGGCAGCCGGCGTAATCCGATAATTAATATCCGCGAAATAATCATGATCCAGCAAAACCTGGTAAAAACTAAACCACTTGCCTGCTTCGCCAAAATCAAGCGCGTATTTTGCCAATCCGTCCCATTTTTGCGTATCCATTTTTTTGTTTGTTTCAGAATAAAACATATTTCCTTTAAGAGAAAACACCGCTTTTTCGAATTGCTTCACTGCCTGGGCTGAGAGATTAGCGGAAGACCTGTCTGTATTCCCACTTGTCAGGTTGTAACCGGCAAACACATCCCCTGACCAACCTTTCCCGGCGTTTTCCGCTACAGCTAATGATATAAAAAAAGAAAAACTTAAAAATACTCCCGCGGACACAAACATACACTTCATTAACAACATTTTTTTCACGCGCCCTCCTTTTCATTTAGAATAAGTGTAATTGCTTAGCTGTCCAAAAATTATACGCGGTATTTTAATCTAAGCCTCTTTTCTTTTTAAAGAATTGAGCCCTTTAATAACCATAAATATAGAAAATGCTACGATCACAAAATCAATTACTGTATTTATAAACATACCATAATTAAGAGTAACCGCCGGCACATCCAAAGTTTCCGCTTTAAGAACTAATTTCAAATTCTTAAAATCAACGCCGCCAAGCAACAAACCTATAGGAGGCATAATCACATCGCTGACCAAAGATGTAATAATTTTGCCAAATGCCGCGCCTATTACTATACCCACTGCCATTTCTACAGCGTTACCCTTAATAGCAAATTCTTTAAATTCCTTTACTATAGACATTTGCGCCTCCTTTTGTCAGAGATTTGCGCTTAATTCATTCTATCTAAGTATATCTATGCCTAAAAAATAGACATAGGACTATTATCCGCTTTTTTTTGACTTTTTTCCACAAGCCCGCGATAAATAAGCAAATTTTTAATTCGCCGCCTTGGATAACATTTCACGGGCATGTGTAAGTGCGATAGAGCTTTCTTTTTCCCCGCTCATCATTTTGGCAATTTCTTTAACTCTGTTTTCTGAATCAAGTTTTTCTAATATATTGACAGTACGGTTGTTTTCTACTTTTTTGGAAATTTTAAAATGGCTTTCGGCAAAAGACGCTATCTGAGGAAGATGTGTGATAAGAATGACCTGCCGGCCTTTTGCAAGCTCGCGCAGTTTAAGGCCCGTGACAGTTCCTAACCTGCCGCCTATTTGGGCGTCTATTTCATCAAAGATCAATACAGGAACCGGGTCAACTTTAGTTAATGCTTTTTTTAGCGCGAGCATTAACCTCGCGGCTTCTCCTGATGAAACAATATTGGCTAAAGGCTTTAATTCTTCTCCGGCATTAGGGCTTATATAAAACGTAACGTTATCCCGGCCGTACTGGCCTAAATCAGATTGCTCGATCCGGCATTCAAACTTGGCATGGCTGATCCCTAGGTCCACAAGCTCTTTTTCAATTGTCTTTTGCAATAGAGCCGCGGTATATTTTCTTTTTTGAGTGATTTTCTGCGCAATTTGCGATAACTCTTCCTGAATTTTAGAAAGTTTAATCTTTAGTTCGGCGTCGTTATGCTCAAGATTAATTAAAACTGAATACTTTTCTTTCGCGGCCTCATAAAACTTTAACGCGTCATCTAATGTGGGGCCGTATTTGCGCTTAATGTCCTCATAGCTATCGCAAAGCGCGTTAATCCGGCTTGCTTCTTCAGGCTCAAAGGACAAGCCTTCGGTATAATTTTTTACTAAAGACAAAAATTGTTCCACACTGTCCTGTGCCTGGCCTAAATGAATAGAAAAATTATTTGTGGATTCATCAATTTGATTAAGCTTTTTTAATGGGATAAAAGCCTGCTGTATAGTTTGGGCAACCCCTGATTCTTCATTTTCCAGGATATTGATCAATTGATTAGCGGATTCATAGAGCCTCTGGCTGTTATTACATCTGATCTGTTTTTCCAGGCATTCTTCGTATGCATTGTTATCCAAAGAAACCCGCTCTAATTCTTTTATCTGATGGCTAAGAAAATCCACGTCTCTTTCCCGGGACGCGGACATATCTTTTAACATTTCCAATTCTTTGCGCGTATTTTGATAATCTTCGTATCGCAAGCTATAACTTGCCCGCAGATCATCCATGCCGCATAACCTGTCCAGCATTCCCAGATGCGCGCTTGAAGAAAGCAGCATCTGATGGTCATGCGGCCCGTGAAAATCAACTAAATGGTCGCCAATTTCTTTTAATTCAGAAACAGTAACAGAGAAACCGTTGATTTTTATCCTATTGCGCCCGTCAGGAAGATAGGTGCGTTGTATAATAATAGCAGGCTGGTTATCATGCAGATATTCAGACAGTTTAACGTATTCAGTAATTATTTTTTTAGATAATTCAAAAACGGCCTCGACTACGCAAGGCAATTGCCGGTCGCGTATTTGTGAAGGGTCAAGCCGTTCCCCCAGGCAAAACCGCAGGGCATCAATAAGAATAGATTTACCCGCCCCGGTTTCACCGGTAAGAATATTTAACGCGGCAGAAAATTCCACCGCCAGCTGGTCAATTAACCCAAAGTTCTTTATAGTTAGCTGAAGAATCATATAGCAGCGATTATACTACTATCAACTACAAAAGCAATATTGAATTGAAACAGCGGCCATCACTTTCACCGATCGACTTTCTTTTAACGTCCGCTATCTTTTCGTTTGGAATAACATTCCTTGCAGTAAATAGGGCGGTCTCCTCTGGGCTTAAAAGGAACATCACATTCTTTTTTGCAATCTGAACAGACTGCTTTATGCATTTCTCTCGGTTGCCTATCATATCCATCATTAAATCCCATCTGTTTCCTCCTTTAGATACCTGTCTTTGTAAAAAAAATCATACCGCGCGTTTATCGCGATCTACGATTTTTATCATCGCGCCTTAAGTGGACATGGCAATATTCGTCATGATTGTAAATACTTAGAATCTGCTTACAATGCAAGAACCTACATTTTCTAGCCTTCGATGAAGTCTTTATCTTTTTAATAGCGTACGCCTTCTTTCTTTATATCGATCGGCCTATTTCGATTTTTTCTTCGATTTTTTTTGCGCTTTAACCACCGCGCATAGCGCGCCCGCGAACGGCGATAATTTCCCGTCTTCGTACGGAAATTCTCTGCAATGAACCGGTTTCAAATTATAATCAACCTTATGAATGGCACATAGCCCTTTTGGGGTAAGAAAAGAACAGTTATTAATTTCATAACTTGTCCCGACTTTGTATCCGGAAGGAAAACTGGAATCCTTCGCTAAATGATAAAAATCTCCTTTTAATCCAAGGGATAATATTTTTTTAGCTTCTTCCAAATCTACCCATGCCCCAAAATCGCAGCATGATTTTTGTTCTTCGCATTTGGTACAATCAATTGTTTTCATGCCTTCCCCCTTACTTTCCATGCCCCAAAATCCGCTTTATTGAATATCCCCGCCCTTATTTTTCTTTTTTGTTCAAAATCTCTTTACATTTTAAACACACCATTACTCTTTTTATTTTTTCATTTATTATCGTAGATATTGTTGTCAAATAATTATGTGACTTCTTCTCTCCGCATCGCGTACAGCTGTTCATTTTAATTCCTCCTTTTACCCCTCACAACTCATAACTGATTTTCCGGTACCTCATACGCGAGATCATTACTTAGAAACCTTCTGCTTATACCCCATATCAACAAAACTAAGGTGAATACGGCAATATAATTCATGGTTATAGATACTTAAGATATGCTTACAATGAGGAAACTTACATACCCTGCCTTTATATGAAGTCCTTATTTTTTTCATAATGAGTTCTCCATTGAATAAACCCCGGCTAAGATTTTTACACGCTTGGGTAATTTGCTGCACAATACAGCGTTTTTACGCTTTTACGATATGTACGTTAACAGCGCGCGGGCCCTTTGGAGAATTCTCAATTTCAAATTCCACATTTTCTTCCTCTTTCAACGCGTCAAATTGCATATCTATTAAGCTGCTCTGATGAAAAAATACTTCTCTGCCATCAGTATCGCTGATAAAACCAAAACCTCTTTCCCTCACTACTTTCTTGATCTTTCCTGTGTGCATTGTGACTCCTTTCAGCTTCATTGCTTTGTTAATAAAAAAACCGTAAAAGGTTAGTCGTCTAGCCCCCCCTTACGGCCTATGATTTTCTAATCTTTGCGATTCGTTTCCAAATGTATTATACTCCTTTAATACAAAATAGCAAAACAAATTATCTGAAATTATTCACAATTATTCATTTTTCGCCTCTGACATCTGAGGCAAAAAAATAAAAATCGGCAGGCAATGTACCGTAATCAAACAGCAATACCTATAGCAAGCAAGTATCTGTTATAAGCTCCTAAAGCGCTGATATCAAGAAAAACCGTTATCTCATAAAATTACAATGCCGGAAAGCGGGCCCGCTTCCCGGCATTAGGAAACCTAAGAACATCCACAGAAATCATAAAAAGCTTTTATCAAAGCCTTCAACGATCCCGTTTTGGAAGGATCTTTCGCGCTTATTTCGACTTGAATGCCTTTTGGCGTTTCTTTTGCCTTACAGTCAAGCTGTTCGCAAAAAGACTTCCCGTCTTTACCGCAACAGTTAAACATTACAATCACCTCCTTTCATTCTATTGTTCCAGTACAATCGAACTATAAAAACAAAAAAATTTATTTTAGCATTTCCTTAATTGAATTAACTATGTCCTCATTAACTTTACAACGAAACATTTGGCCATCCCGCTCACAGGTGATCAGCCCCGCGTTTTGCAGTTCTTTAAAATGATGCGAGACTGTGGATCTGCAAAGATTCATCCGCGCGCACACTTTTGTAAAAGCCTTTTCAATAACCCCTGCCACAGGGCAACAGGGTTTATTTTTTACGCGGACTTCCAAACTTGCCTTACCGTCTGCCGAACAACAGCCTTCGCGGATCATCATAAAAATCTTGAGCCGCTGTTCATTCGCTAAGGCTTTAAATATCTTTACACAGTTTGATAGTTCCATAACAATAGAAATATATCATACCCCTGTGAAATTGTCAAGTATTTTAAGAAAATATGTCAAGCCAAAATAGAAATGTCGTATTTCTGTTTTTAAAGAGCTCCTGCTAAAACTTCTTCTTTTTCCTTTGAGCCGAATTTAAAGTTGTGCCAAGGATGATCCTTAGGTGGCGTATAGGCTCTAGCAAATAGATGCGGCTTTGGCGCTTCTATTG
>OBEQ010024441.1_pt1 | contig 54841 bp, 53 predicted proteins | sample 1670901 | NCBI WGS metagenome assembly OBEQ01 (sample SAMEA104232315, study PRJEB22302) | groundwater metagenome | biome: forest; feature: aquifer; material: groundwater | place: USA | collected 2011-08-07 | depth 5.4 m
CGACAACGTCGTCTGCACCGACTCCTCGGTGTTCCCCACCTCCACCGGCTACGGGCCGACCCTGACGATCGTGGCTCTGGCCATCCGGGCCTGCCGCGCCCTGGCCGGCCTCGAGCCCCTTCGATCGGAGCGTCCGGCGGGGGCGTAGCGGTCAAGGCGGCGCCGAGACGGGCCGATGAGCCCGCCATGACCACCCGGCGGAGACCGATCAGCGCGACGTCGCGGCTCGGCCTCGCGCTCGGCGCCCTTGCCCTGGTCTCCGCAGGCTGTGGCGGGTCGGGCTCGGACCACTCCTCGTCGACGCCGACCGTGCCCGAGCCCGTCGTGTCCACCACGCAACCCGCGCCGGCCGCGGCCGCGAGCGCCGACGACCAGGCCATCGAGCAGGAGCTCGCCCGGGCCGACGCCGAGAGCGCACAGGACGACGCGGATCTGAGCGCGCTCGACGGCGCCGAGCGGCAGGACGGCGCGGGCCCGTAGGGCGGGGAATGGTTCAGTCGGCGGTGCCGCCGGCACAGAGAAGGCGAGCAGTACGGAGTACGGGGCCCGAGCGGTTGGGAACGACAAGGAGCACCACGTGATCAGCATCCGAAAGGCCGTGTGCGGGGTGATGGCGGCGGGCGCGTTGACCATGGGCGTCGGCGGCGTGGCGTACGCAGAGCACGGACCGCAGCCGCCGGGCTCGGTTCCCAAGCCGCCGAGCGTCGGGCTCCGGAGGGACCTGAAGCAAGACGTCGAGACCGAGATCACCAAGCGACGCTGCGAGCGCGCCGCCGACCGCCTCGCCAAGGTCCGGGCCCTCGTGGGCAAGGCCGAGGCCCGGCTCGCCAAGCTCCAGGCTGCCTTGGCCAAGGCCCAGGCCGAGGGCAGGACGGAGCTGGTGAAGAAGATCCAGAAGCGGATCGACGGGCTCGCGCGCCGGCGCGACAAGGCCGTGGACCTGATCAGCCGGGTCAGGGCCCGCTGCACCACGCCGTAGCTCGCGACCGCCGCTGCGCACGCGTCCGACACCTAGCGTGGCGCCATGATCCTGATCACGTTCCTGTTGCGGCGCCGGGCCGACGTCGCGCTCGACGAGTTCCACCGGTACTGGCGCGAGGAGCACGGGCCGCTGGTGGCGAGCCACGCCGCGACCCTCGGCCTGCGCCGCTACGTGCAGCTCCACTCGGTCGACGCGGCGCTCGCCGAGGGGCTCCGGCGGAGTCGTGACTGCTTTCCTTCGGACTTCGACGGCGTGGCGCTCGTCGCGGTCGACAGCATCGACGCGCTCGCCACCGCCGCGTCCACACCCGAGGGCGTGGCAGCGGGCGTGGCGCTGCTCGAGGACGAACGGCGCTTCATCGACCTCGAGCGCTCTGTGATCTGGCTGACCGACGAGCACGTCGTCCTGGCCGGATGACGCCGCGGCTCGTGGCCGATCAGGCGAGACCCTGCTCCTTCGCCAGCGGCTGGGCTCGGATCGTCGTACCGCTGAGGGCACGCGCCTCCTCCGCGGTGGCGACCCAGGCCACCACCGCGCCGATGGTCTCGGGCGGGCAGCCGCCGTGGACGGAGAACATGTCGCCCTGCTCGATCTCTATCCGCTCGGTAACCACGTAGCCGGGCTCGACGTTGTAGGCGAGGATCCCGTGGGGACCGAGTTCCACGGCGAGGATCCCGGCCATCCGATGGAGGGCGCCCTTCGACGACGCGTAGCCGAGACCCCAGCCGCCCTCACCGGTCGGAGCCGTCGGGTCGAACTCGGCTACCGCCGACGTCATGTTCATGATCGTGCCGCGGCTCCGCCCGAGCATGCCCGGGAGCACGAGCTTGGCGAGGACCATCTGTGCGAGGACGTTGGCCTCGAAAATTCGCTCGAGCTCGTCGACCGGCGTGTCGAGAAAGCGGCTCATCGTGCCGGGCCCCGTATAGATGGCGTTGTTGAGCAGGAGGTCGACGCGCTCCCATTCGCCGAGCACCGTGTGCACCGCGCGTGTGAGCGACGCGCGGTCGAGCAGGTTCATCGGGACGGGCAGTGCTCGTGACCCCGCCTGCTCGACCAGCTTCGCCGTCGTCTCGAGGCTCCCCGGGAGCACCTGCGGCGAGCCGGTGAGCGTCGGGCTCTCGGTCACGCCCTCGCCCTCGCGCAGGGTACGGGCCGCGATCGCCACGTCGAACCCCGCGCCGGCGAGCGAGACCGCGCACGCCTTCCCGATCCCCCGGCTCGCCCCCGTGACCAGCGCCACCGGTCTGGCCATGCCCCGCTCCCCCGTCGAATGCGCCCGCATCATAGGGTCGGGGTGCCGGCGCGACCGGCGGGCGCGGCACCTCAGCGCGCGAACGAGCCCGTGGGCCGTCGCACGGGAGCGACACTAAGCCTGCGAGAATGGCCCCGTGACCCGCGCGACGAACCGGCACACGAACAGCTCCACGAACAGGCACACGACTCGGGCCGTGCTCCTCGACTTCTACGGGACGCTCGCCGAGGCGACCCAGTGGGTCTCGATCGACGACGTGTTCCGGGAGCACGGCTACGAGCTCCCCGAGCGCGTACGCGGCGACTACTGGAACCAGGGCATCGACGGCATCGAGCATCTCGAGCACTCACAGAGCCGCGACCATTACCTCGCGTGGCAACGGGAGCGACTGCTCGGGATGCTGGCCGAGACCGACGTCCACCCCGGCGAGTACGACGTGATCATCAAGAAGCTCCGCGAGGGCAGCACCACCCGCGTGCTCGAGGCCTACCCGGAGGTGCCCGAGGTGCTGCGCGAGCTGCGGGCGCGGGGCCTGCGCCTGGCGATCTGCTCCAACTGGGACTGGGACCTCGACGAGGCCGTCGACGAGGCGGGGCTCGCCGGGCTGGTCGACGTGCAGGGGTCGTCGGCCTGGGCCGGCGCCCGCAAGCCGCACCCGCGCATCTTCGGGCACACGCTCGAGAAGGTGGGGGTGCCGGCCGCCGGGGCGCTGTTCGTCGGGGACTCGTGGGGGCCCGACGTCGAGGGCCCCGTAGCCTCGGGGATGACCGCCGCGTACGTGAGCCGGTCCGGGCACTGGCCCGACCCGACCGCGCCGGAGTGCCCCGCCAACGAGCGCCCCGCCGTGCCCGTGGTCACCGATCTGCGCGGGCTCCTCGACGTGATCTGAGCCGATCCGAGCAGGCCCGACTCGGCCCGGGGCATGCGAGCCGGCGCGCGGGTACGGTGACGGCGCCGACGAAGGGGGGCCCATGTCCGTCGCGAGCTCGGTCCCGGTTATCCAGGACATCCCCGACGTCGTGAAGCGTCTCCGCGCCTCGTTCGACACCGGCCGGAGCCGACCGGTTGAGTGGCGGCGCGAACAGCTCCTCCGGCTCCTGGCGATGCTGACCGAACGCGAGAGCGAGCTCCTCGGCGCGCTGCACGCCGACCTCGGCAAGCCGGCCATCGAGGGCTTCGTGACCGACCTCGGGTTCGTCACCGCCGAGATCCACCACACGTTGAAGCACCTCGACGACTGGATGCGGCCCGAGCGGGGGCGCGTCCCGATCAAGCAGCAGCCAGGCAAGGCCCGCATTCATCGCGAACCGCTCGGGGTCGGGCTCGTCATCGGCCCGTGGAACTACCCGATCCAGCTCGTGCTCGCGCCACTGGTCGGCGCGATCGCGGCGGGAAATTGCGCCGTGGTCAAGCCGTCCGAGGTCGCGGCGCACTCGTCGGACGCACTGGCTCGCATCCTCCCCCACTACCTCGACTCGGAGTGCATCGCGGTGGTCGAAGGCGGGGTGCCCGAGACCCAGGCCCTGCTGGGAGAGCGGTTCGACCACATCTTCTACACCGGCAACGGAGCCGTCGCCCGGGTCGTGATGGAGGCGGCCGCCAAACATCTCACACCGGTCACGCTCGAGCTGGGTGGCAAGAGCCCGGTGATCGTCGACCGGCGCGTCAACGTCGACGTGGCCGCACGGCGCATCGCATGGGGCAAGTTCCTCAACGCCGGCCAGACCTGCGTCGCGCCCGACTACGTGCTCGTCGACCACCAGCAGAACCAGCCACTACTCGACGCGCTCCACCGGGCGATCCGCGCGTTCTACGGCGACGACCCCCAGGCCTCGCCCGACTATGGCCGCATCGTGAACTCTCGACACTTCGCCCGGCTCACACAGCTGCTCGGTGACGGCGCGGCGGTGATCGGCGGGGGGACCGACGAGCGCGACCTCTACATCGCGCCGACGGTGCTCTGCGACGTCGACCCGAGCGCGACGGTGATGGGCAGCGAGATCTTCGGGCCGATCCTACCCGTGCTGCCGATGGCCGACGTCAACGCCGCGATCGAGTTCGTCAACGACCGCGACAAACCGCTCGCCCTCTACGTGTTCTCGGAGGACGACGTGGTGCAGCAACGCGTCGTGAGCGCGACGTCGTCGGGCGGGGTCTGCGTGAACGCGACCATGTTCCACCTGGCCGTGCCTGGCCTGCCGTTCGGCGGCGTGGGCCCGAGCGGCACTGGCGCGTACCACGGCCGGGCGAGCTTCGAGACCTTCAGCCATCGCAAGAGCGTGCTGACCAAGCCCACACGCATCGACCCGAGCGTGGCCTACCCGCCGTACACGTCGTTCAAGCAGAAGTTGCTGCGGCGGTTCCTCTAGCCGATCACGAGGCGGACCGATGGCCACCAGCGCTGCGCTGCACTTCGTCGACTCGGACGGCCACATCCTCGAGCACCCGAGCGGCATGCTCGACTATGCGCCCGCCGGCTTCGAAGACCGCGTCTGGCACATCGAGACCGACGCCGACGGTACCGAATGGTGCGTCTACGACCGTCAGCGCATCCCGGCCAACCCGCTCGCGCTCGCCGGTACGGCCGGCATGACCCTCGAGGAGCGCGAGCAGGCCCAGCGGGGCAAGCTCCGCTACACGCAGATCCGGCCGGCCGCGTACGACGCCAAGGCCCGCCTCGCCGATCTTCGGGCCGACGGGATCGACATGTCGGTGCTGTACCCAACGATGCTCCTCGGCATCGCCGCTGTCCGCGACGTCGACTTCGCCGAGGCACAGTGTCGGGCGTACAACGACTGGCTCTCCGACCACGTACGCGGCGGCGACGGGCGCATGTTCGGCGTGGCGATCGTGCCGCAACAGGACATCGAGCGCGCGGCCGCCGAGATCCGCCGCGTCGCGGGCAAGCCCGGCATCGTCGGCGTGATGCTCCGGCCGAACCCCACCGAGGGATGGAAGCCGTTCCACCACGCGGCGTACGACCCGCTCTGGAGTGCCGCCTCCGACGCCGGGCTGCCGATCGGCCTCCATCCCTTCCTCATGGCCGACCTACCGGGCACGTGCGTCGGCCTCCGCATCAACCGGCTCGGCATCTCCGACCTCCCGCCGGGTGACGCCGGCGAGAGCGGCATCGACAACCTGTACTTCACCCAGGCCATCTCCAACCCGTTCGACATGATGAGCACGATGACGTTCCTGCTCGCGGGCGGCGTGTGCGAGCGCTACCCCGAGCTCAAGATCGTGTTCCTCGAGTCCAACGGGGGCTGGGTGGTGCCGTGGCTCGAGCGGCTCGATCACCACGCCGAGATCTTCTCGTGGGACGTCCCCTGGCTGAAGGACGAGCCGTCGGAGTACTTCCGCCGCCAGTGCTGGATCAGCTTCGATCCCGACGAGTCGACACTCGCGTTCACTGCAACATCGCCGCTCGTCGGCGCCGATCGCATCGTGTGGGCGTCCGACTACCCGCACCCCGACGCCAAGTTCCCCGGCGTGACCGCGGAGCTACGGGCGAGCATGGCCGGTCTGAGCGAGCAGCAACAGGTGCAGATCGCGGGTGAGAGCTGCCGCGTGCTCTACGGGATCTGACCCCACCGCGGCCATCTCGCTGTCAGCCGCTTCACGCTCTGGGTGGGATCACGCGCCACCGCTCGAGCGAGCGCGGGCGCGGGCGCGTCGAAGCCCGGCGGCTGCGTCACCTGGGGGTGAGACGAAGGAGGTGCGGCGGCGCGCTCAGGCGGGGCGGACGTTCTGCGCCTCTTCGCCCTTTCGGCCGGGGGCCACGTCGAACTCGACCTTCTGGCCCTCCTCGAGGGTCCGGTACCCGGTCCCCTGGATGGCAGAGAAGTGCACGAATACGTCCGGCCCGTCCTCACGCGAGATGAAGCCGTAGCCCTTCTCTGCGTTGAACCACTTCACGCTACCTGTCGCCAACGCCTTGACTCCCTGATTACGTGTTGCTTCGGTCGAGACGCGATCACGCACGCCTCGTTGTGCACCGAGCACGGTACCAGCCCGGCAAGGCCGGTGAGACACACGGCTATTTCCCCCCGTAATGGCGCAGCTCGACCACGTTGCCGTCGGGGTCGCGGACGTAGATCCCGAGCCCTTCGCCACGCGCGCCGAAGAGCCGGGCCGGGCCGCCCACGACGTCGAAGCGACCGGAGCCGACGATCGTCTCGAGCTCGGTGGGCTCGATCTCGAGGCAGACGTGGTCGACGTTGGTGCCGGTGCGCTCCGCCGCCACGAGGTCGATGATCGTGGTCGCATCGACCCGCACCGACGCGAACGGCGCCTCGCCCCGGCGCCACTCCTCCACTCGCACACCTTCGAGGCCGAGCTCGCCGCAGTACCACGCCAGCGCGCGCTCCACATCGGCGACGTTCAGCACGATGTGATCGAGGCCGACGGCGCGCACCACAGGCACCACGCTACCTGCGCGCTCCTCGTCGGACCGCGCTACTCGCGGGGCAGGCCGAGGATGCGCTCCCCGATGACGGTGCGCTGCACCTCGGACGTCCCGCCGGCGATCGACGCGGCCTTGCTCCACAGCCACTGACGCTGCCAACGTCCGGCGCCGGGGTTGCCCCGGGCCGGCCCCCACAACGGCGCCGCCTCACCCGTCAGCCCGAGCCCCGCCTCGGAGAGGTGCTGGGTCATGTCGGTCCAGGCCAGCTTGATCCAGCTCGACTCGGGGCCGGGCTCGATCCCCTCCGAGAGGCGCGAGAGGGTGCGCCAGTTGTGGAGCCGGAGCACGCGCAGCTCCACGAAAGTCTGCGCGAGCGCGTCGGCGACCTCGGGCGAGTCGAGCGTGCCGCGCTGCGCGGCGAGCGCGTAGAGCTCGTCGAGGTACACCTCGTGGACCACCTGCTCCTTGAACGGGAACGCGGTGCCGCGTTCGTGCGCGAGCGTGGTATTCGCGACCGCCCAGCCCTGGTGAAGCCCGCCCACGAGGTGGTCAGACGGCACGAACACGTCGTCGAAGAACACTTCGTTGAACTCGGCCTCGCCCGTGATCTGCACCAACGGCCGGACCTCGATGCCGGCCGCGCGCATGTCGACGACCAGGTACGAGATGCCACGGTGCTTGGATGCGTCGGGGTCGGTGCGGACGAGCGCGATCCCCCATCGGGCGAACTGCGCGTAGCTCGTCCACACCTTCTGGCCCGACAGCAGCCAGCCGCCCTCCGTCGGTGTGGCTCGCGTGGAGAGCGACGCCAGGTCGGAGCCGGCCCCGGGCTCGCTGAAGAGCTGGCACCAGATCTCGCTGGCATCGAGGATCGGAGGAAGCCAACGCCGCTTCTGCTCCTCGGTGCCGTGCGCAAGCAACGTGGGCCCCGCGAGGTTGATGCCGACCCGGTTCACCGGCTGGACCGCACGCGAGCGCGCGTACTCCATGTTGAAGATCGCGACCTGCACGGCCGACGCGCCCCGTCCGCCGTACTCGACCGGCCAGTGGATGCCGACCCAGCGACCAGCGGCGAGCTTCGCCTGCCACTCGCGACCCCAGGCGATCTCGTCGGCGAGCGTGTCGAACCCCGGAGGGAGCTCGAGGTGGGCCGCGAGCCACTCGCGCACCTCCCGCGCGAACGCGGCCTCCTCCCCCGTGAAGCTGAGATCCATCGCGGTGCTCCTACAGGTCCCAGAACCGTTCGCGCCCGGCCCGTACGAAGGCGTCGTGCAACGCGCGCTCGTCGTCGGCCGTGAACGAGCGATACGCGTCGTCGCCGCGCAGCCGCACGAAGATGGGGTCGCCGCCGGTGCGGTCGGCCCGCCACTTCTGGTGCACCAGCGTGCGCTTCACGATCTTGTTCGTGCCGGTGGTGGGCGGGTCGAGCAGCACACGCACGTAGCGGGGCCGCCACTTCGGACCGATTCCCTCTTGGTCGTCGAGCCAGGCCGCGAAGCCCTCGGGATCGAAGCTGCCGTCGTCGCGCAGCACGAAGCCGGCCATCGCCTGGTCGCCGGCCTGGTCGTCGGGCACTCCGTACACGGCCGCGAGCACCACGTCGGGGTGACGCGCCAGCGCCGCCTCGATGGGGCCGGCCGGGAAGTTCTCGCCGTCGACCCGGATCCAGTCGGCGTTGCGACCCGCGAAGTAGAGGTAACGGTCGTCGTCGAGGTAGCCGAGGTCGCCGGTCCAGTACCAGCCGAACCGGGTCGTGCGCTCGGTGGCCTCGGGGTTGTTGTAGTAGCCCTCGAACGGGCCGACGCCGGCGGTGTTGACGATCTCCCCCACGCACTCGTCCGCGTTCAGCAGGCGGCCGCGGACGTCGAAGCGGGCCGGTGGTTTCTCGACGCCGTCGTCGTCGACGACCTTCACGTTCGCCCCTACCCGACCCAGCGTGCCGGCCCGCTCCTCCGCGTCACGGTTGACGGCCACGCCGCCTTCCGTCGCGCCGTACGCGTCGATGACCTCCACATCGAAGCGGCGTGCAAACGCCTCGACGATACCGGGCGATCCCTCGTTCCCGAACGCGACCCGCAGCGGATTGTCGGCGTCGTCGGGCTGCTCGGGCGTGGCAAGGAGGTACGCGAGCGGCTTGCCCGTGTAGTTGAAGTAGGTGGCGCCGTAGTGACGAACGTCGGCGAGCCAGCGCGATGCCGAGAAGCGGCGGGCGAGCCCGACCGATCCGCCGTACACGAGCGACGGCGCCCATCCCACCATCAGCGCGTTCGAGTGGAACAGCGGCATGCACACATAGCCGGTGTCGTCGGGGCCGAGGTCCATGATGATCCCCATGCGGGTACCGGTCACGAGCAACCGACGCTGGGTCGTGATCACGGCCTTGGGCGCGTCGGAGGTTCCCGAGGTGAAGATGAGGCCCCAGATCGTGGAGGCGTCGGGCTCGACTCCGGGGTCGGCGCCGGGCACCTCGGCCAAGGCATCGTCGAGCAGCTTGCCCAGCGTCGCCGGCGGGTCGGCGTCGACGGGGAATCGCGTCGAGACGAGGATCTCGGCGCCGATGTCGTCGGTGATGGGCTCGAGGAGCCGCTGGTGACGGGGCTCGGTGACCACGAGCCCGCAATGCGTGTGCTCGACGTCGCGCAGGAGGTGCTCCCCCCGACGGGTGTGGTTGAGCCCGACGACGGCCGAGCCCGAGAGCGCGGCGCCGCCCAGCGCGAACAGATAATCGGGAGTGTTGTCGAGCAGCACCGCGACGTGCAGCGCGCGGTGGGCGGGCTTTGCGGCCAGGAACAGCTGTGCCCACCGGCACGACTCGGCGACGTACTCGCCGTGTGTCCACACCCGATCCCCGAACTTGACCGCCGGACGGTCGCGGATGGTGGGGTCGGTCACGTTGCGGCGGAGGAGCGCGGCCGCGTTCGGCGCCGGCATGGGCGCCTCGCCGGGAGCGGGCGTGGGGCGCCGCTTCAATGAGGTCATCGTGGCGCGCGCACGGGAACCGACATGAGCGTCAACTGTAGGACAGCCGCGTGCTCGCGGCGCCGCCGGACGCGGTCACCTAGGCTCCTCCCGCATCGCTCGCGACAGGGGGGAGGACGGCATGAGCACGCGCGACGTTCGCCAAGACGGGGTCGAGGGGATGGCCGGCCAGTCCAGCTTGTTCCTCGCATTGGGATGGGCGGTCTTCGTGCTGGGCTGGATCGGGGTCATCTACCTGATGGTCGATACGGGCAATGGCGACCACTCCTTCGGCATTGGTGGCGGCGGCGCCCAGGGCAAGGTCTTCCTCGCGCTCGAATTCGGCACCCTCGTCACGATCGCAGCCGGCATCCTCTGGGGTGTCGCCTCCGCGATCTCCACCCGCGCCGCGATCGTTCGCGAGATCGCCCGGGCCGGGGAGCGCCGGCCGGCGTGAGCCGGGTCGACCTGACGGGGGCGGCCGACCTCCACTGCCACTTCGGCCCCGACGCGCACCGCGAGCGCTCGGTCGACGCGCTCGACGCCGCCCGCGACGCGGCCGCGGCTTGTCACGCGGCAGTGGTGCTGAAGTCGCACGACTATCCCACCGCCGCACTCGCCGCGATCGTCGACCGGGTCGTCGACGGCGTGCAGGTGTTCGGCGGCATCTGCTGCGACCGTGAGGTCGGCGGAGTGAACCCGGCTGCCGTCGAGGCCGCGCTCCGTGTCGGGGCGAAGGTGGTGTGGCTCCCGACCCTGTCGAGCCACCAGGACCAACAGAACGGCGTCGGCCCCGCTCTGGGGATCCGCGGCCCCGGCCTCTCCGTCGTCGATGCCGAGCGCGGCGCGCTGCTCCCCGAGACCCATGCGATCCTCGACCTGGTGGCCGAGTTCGACGCCGTCCTCGCCACCGGCCACGTGAGCGCCGGCGAGCACCTCGCGGTCGCGAAGGGGTTCGGGCACCGGGGCAACTTGCTCGTGACCCACGCGATGGAGGAGCTGGCGGGGCCCAACCTGAACGTCGAGCAGTGCGTGGAGCTGGCCGACCTCGGCGCGCGCATCGAGCTGTGCGCGCTCACCTGCCTGGGGGCCCTCGCGACCCGCCCCGTGGCCGAGATCGCGGCCGCCACCCGCACGATCGGCTTCGACCGGGTGACGCTCGCCACCGACTACGGGCAACGAGTCAACCTGCGGCCCGCCGACGGCTTCGCCGCGTTCGCCGACGCGCTGCTCGACACCGGCCTCGCCGAGCCCGAGATCCGGCGCATGGCCTGCACCAACCCCGGCGCGCTGCTCGGGCTCGACGCCTGAGGACCGATCCCGCCATGGGCGACTCCCCGACCGGGCGGTGGCAGGCGAGCTGGATCTGGGGCCGACTGCCCGCGATCGGGCTCGAGAGCCACGCCCTCGCTCTCGGCGGTCATGTCCGGCGCATCCAGACCGTCATGCGTGAGGGCCTTCGGTTTGCCCACGCGAAATACGGGATCGCGGTGAGGGTCACGTCGCTCTCGGGAGGCGGCGCGGCGTCGACCGGCCGGTAGAGCGGGCCGTACGGCTCGACCGGCACCCGGCCCGGGCCGCGTACCGTCGTGACCCCGCCGAGCAGGTCGGGTCGGTGCTCGGAGGCCAGGTCGCCGCCGGTCACGAGCGCGGCCTGGAGCACGTCGATCCCCGGATTGTCGGGACTCTCGAGGCAGTAGACGAGCGGGCCGCGCACGAGGGCGACGCTCGCTCGGTTCTCGGCCACCCGCGGGTTGCACCGCACGGGCGTCGTGACGAGATCGAGATCGAGCGTCACGCGATCGCCCGCCGACCAGCGGCCGTGGAGCTCGAGATACGTACCCGCTGTCGGCACGACGGGCCAAGGCACGCCGTTCACCGCCACGGCCGGGGCGCGGCTCCACCCGGGGATGCGGAGCACCACCGAGCGCTCGAGCGGCGCGTCGTCACCGGCCGGCTCGACAACGAGCTCGACGCGCCCGTCCCACGGGAAGGCGGTGTGCTGCGTGACGCGCAGGCCGGCGGCGGTCACCCGCGACGCCGCGTAGAGATGCACCCAGAGCGCAGTCTCCGTCTCGCCGTAGAGATAGCCGGGCAAGGACGCGAGCATGCGGGCCGCGTTGGGCGGGCAGCAGGTGACGTCGCGCCACGGCCGTCGGCGGAGCGGGAACGGCCCGGCCATGTCGATGGCGAACGTGTCGGACGCCCACGGATCGGGCTCGGGCTCGCCGGTGGCGGCGAGCGGGTTCGCGTAGAACCACTCGTCGGCGCCGAGCGACACGCCGGCGAGGAACGCGTTGTGCAGCACGAGCTCGAGCCGGTCGGCGAACCGGGCCTCGCCGGTGCGCGCGAGCATGCGCCACGCCCATTGCGCGACCGCGACCCCGGCACAGGTCTCGGCGTAGGCACCCTCGTTCGGGAGCTCGTAGTCACGGCCCACGGCCTCCCCGATCCAGCGGCCGCCGAGCCCGCCGGTGACGTAGGACCTCGCGTCGGTCATCTCCGTCCACAGGCGGTCGAGCACGTCGAGCAGATCGAGGTCACCCGTCTCGAGCGCGAGGTCCGCGAGACCGGCCGCGAAGTACGCCGCCCGCACCGCGTGCCCGGCGAGTGTGGCCGGCGTTCCCGAGTCGACCCGGCCGACGAGGGTGGTCGCGAGCTCGAGGTAGCGCGGCTCCCGCGTCTCGCGGTACAGCTCGACCAGCGCCATCTCCACGCCCGGGTGGCCATCGGTCTCCGCCCGCCGACCCGGCCCGAGCTCGTCGACGAGGAGGTCGGCGAAGCGCGTCGATGCACGGAGGAGGCGATCGTCACCACTCATGCGGTGCCGCGCGACGGCGGCCTGGAAGAGATGACCGGCGCAGTACAGCTCGTGCGACCAGCTCAGGTCGCGGAGCCGGGTCGCGGCCGTGAAGTTGGTGTTGAGATAGCCGTCGGGCTGCTGCGCGGCCACGACCACGTCGATGAGCTCGTCGAGACGCGCCTCGAGCGCCGGGTCGGGATACCAACCCAACGACCACGCCGCGGCCTCCATCCACTTGTACAGATCGGAATCGGTGAACCACAGACCTCGTCGGCCACCACCATCTGCACCTGAGGAGGGGGCCGCACCGGCCGCGGGTCGGAAGTTGTCGACCACGCCGTGCTCCTCGAGCCGCTCGGCGAGGCGCGGGACCCCGGCTGTCCGGTTGGCCTCGACTCGGTCGCGCCAGAACCCGTCGAGCATCTCGACGCCGGCCGGTGACACCGCGTGGAGACGGGCGTGCGGGCTGGCCCCGGTCGCGGTGATCCCGGTCATGAGGCCACATCATGGCCCGTGGCACCGTGACGCTCTTAGACTCCTCGGGCGTGGAGGACAGGATCACCGCCGGGCTCTACCTCGAGATGACCGACCGGCCGGTCGAGTCCTACGTCAGCGCACGCGCTCCCGACGTGGTCGCGCTCGCGCAAGTCGAGCACGCCAGCTGGTGGAGGAACGTGCACCGCGACCGCACCGACGTGCCCCGCGAGCTGCCCGAGTTCGGGCTCCTCGCGGTCTACGAGGTTGCCGACGGCTTCACCGCCCCGACCACGCCCGGCGACGTGACCGCCTACCACTTCCGCCACTACCCGCGCCCCGGACAGGGCCGGCTCACCGGGAAGCCGACGAGCGGCCTCTCACTGGTGCTGATCAGCCCCCGTGACCCGGCCCAAGCCCAGCACCTGCGCGACTGGGGAGATTTCGTGCACATCCGCCGCATCGCGGAGGTCGCGGTGCCCGGATACTCGATGATCACCCCGTACGAGAACGTCACCGGTGGCGACCCGCGCTTCATGCACTTCTACGAGATGGACACCGACGACCCCGAGGCTGCGTATCTGGCCATGACCCCACTCGTGACCGAGCGGATCGGCGCGGCGGGCACACCGGCCTGGGACCAGTGGGCGTTCCACCCGGCGCTCCGCATCATGTACGTCAACAACTTCCGTCGCCTGGGGACGGCGACTTGAGCTTCTTCGACGTCGTCCGTAGCCAGCGCGCGCACCGCGCCTTCACCGCCGACCCCGTCTCCGACGAGCTCGTCGAGCGAGTCCTCGAGGCGGCCACCTTCGCACCGAGCGCCGAGAACAGCCAGCCCTGGGCGTTCATCGTGGTACGCGACCACGCGACCCGGGCTCGCATCGGTGAGCTCACCGCCCGGGCGTGGGAGGCCGGCGGTCGCGACTTCTCGCGCGAGCGGTTGCCCCGTGCCCTCTTCTCCGACGTCGATCGCGGCGCGACGGGGAGCGTGAGCGCCGCGCCGGTGCTCGTCGTCGTGTGCGGTGACACCTCGCACTGCGTCGAGTCGATCCTCGAGGCATCCGTGTTCCCCGCGACCCAGAACCTCCTACTGGCGGCGCAGGCGGTGGGGCTCGGGGCCGCGCTCACCACCTTGCCCATCTCGTTCGACGACGAGCTGCGCGAGCTCCTCGCCCTCCCGGACCACGTTCAGGCCATGGCCGTGGTGCCGCTCGGGTGGCCGGCACGCAAGCTGGCCCCACCGCGGCGCGCACCGGTCGCGAAGAAGGCCTACCGCGACCGCTACGGCGCGGACTGGTAGCCGCCCGCGAGACGGACCGCCTCGCCGCCGCCCGAGGCGCTGGTCCGGATCGCGTCGAGCACCTGCATGCAAGCCAGGCCGTCGGCGAAGGTCGGCACCGGCACCGACGCGGTGAACGGCCAACCGTGGACACCGGCCCCGAACGCCTCGCACAGCCGCGTGTACGGACCCAGCTCGAGATGGGTGAAGCGGTGGCGGAGGTCTTCGCTCGGCTCGGCCGGGGGCGGGAGCTCGAGGTCGGGTGGCACGGGCAGGGGCCGGGTGCCGCTCGCGTCGGCGAGCCAGGCGCCACCGGCGTCGATCGGGCCGGCGTCGATCCAGATGGTGCCGTCGGTCCCGGTCACGCGGGTGATGCCCGCCATCGGGCCCCACGCGGCCGCCGTCTGCTGGAGCACGCCCTCGACGCCCGACGCCAGCGTGAAGCGCACCGTGAACGAGTCCTCCGCGGTCGCGCCACGCCGCGACACGTGTCCGAGGGCCGCGCTGACGGACGTGAACTCGCCCAGCCACGTGCGCACCTGGTCGACCGCGTGCGAGCCCGATGCACCGAGCCAGCCTCCTCCCTGCTCCGCGTCGAACCACCACCGCGGTGCCTTCGCCTCGGGATCGGCGACGAGGGGCACGAGCTGCACCAGTGATGCGAGCCGGGGCTCGCCGATGCGACCCTCCGTGATCGCGCGGCCGACCACCGCCCGCTCGGGGACCCAGCGGAACTCGTGGCCCACGAGCGCGGTCGTGCCGGCACCCTCGGCCGCGTCGACCATCGCCGCGGCCTCGGCGACGTCGAGCGCGAACGGCTTCTCGCACAGCACGTGCCGACCGGCCTCCAGGGCGGCGATCGCGAGCGCGGCGTGCCTGGACGGTGGCGTGGCGATCGTGACGGCCTCCACACCCGGGAGCGCGAGCGCGTCGCCGAGCGACGTGAACGCGTGGCCCACGCCCAGGCGCGCGGCCCGTCGCGCGGTGCGCTCGGGATCCCGGCCCACGAGCGCCTCCACCGTGAAGCCGGCGGCCCGCAGGGCGGGGACGTGGACCCGGGCGCCGAAGCCCGTGCCCACCACGACCGCGCCGGGCACTAGTAGCCCTCGTCGGGGTCGATCAGGCCCTCCAGTGGCTCGCCGGCCACGTAGCGGGCGAGGTTCGCCACGAACGCGTCGATGATGCGGGCGAACGCGCGCGGCGAGCTCCACGACACGTGGGCGCTCACCCGCACCTTGGGGTGCGAGTACAACCAGTGGCCGGCGGGGAGGGGCTCGGGGTCGACCGTGTCGAGGCTGGCCATCGCGACCCGACCGTCGTCGAGCGCGGCGCGCAGCGCGTCCTGATCGACCAGCGTGCCACGCGCGATGTTGACCACGTGCACGCCCGGCTTGACCAGCGCGAACGCGTCGGCGTCGAGCAGGTGCCGGGTCCGGCTGGTCGCCGGCGCGGCGAGCACGAGGTGGTCGGCGGTCGCGAGCAGGTCGCCGAGGTCGGTCGCGATCTCCACGCCCGGGACAGCGCTCGCGGCGCCGGTTCGCCGGAGCGCGCGTACCCGCATGTCGAACGCGAGGGCGCGGCGCGCCACTGCCGTGCCGATGCCGCCCAGGCCCACCAGGCCCAGCGTCTTGCCGGCCAGCTCGCCCAGCCGGTCGAGGTTCCAGTGCTCGGGCGGCTCGTCCAGCCACACCCCCGGCATCCGCTTCTCGAACGCCAGCATTGCCGCGAGCGCGAACTCCGCGATCGGGATCGCGCTCACGCCCCGGGAACACGTGACGGTGGGGCCGGTGAGCAGCTCACGGGGCCAGCTGTCGATGCCGGTGCCCGGCAGGTGCATCCACGCCACGCCGATCTCGTCGAGCCGCGCGTACACCGGCGACTCGAAGAACGCCGCGAAGAGCACCTCACCGTGGAGCGCGGGCGGTAGGTCGGAGCCGAAGGGCACCTCGACGACCTCGATCTCCGGCAGCGCCGCGGTCACGGCCTCGGTGACCTTGGGCCCCATCATGTTGAGGACGCGTACGACCATCAGAACGTCTTCGTGACCGCGTGGGTCGGGCCGAAGCTGTGGAGCGCGAGCGCGTGCAGGTTCCCGAGGCCGCCGCACACCAACACGATCACGTGCTCCGGGCTCGCGACCAGGTGGACGAGCCCGGCCCCGTCGACCCGGCCCTGCTCGGCCGCCTTCGCCCGATGCGGTGCCGGCCACCAGTCGACCGGGAGCGCTGCGTGCGCGTACAGCCGCTCCTGCACCTCGGCGACGTCGGGATACGCGCTCGCGATCAGCTCGGCCCACAGTGGTGCGATGGCCACCAGGATCTCGGCGCCGTGGTGCGCGCCGATGAACGCGTTGGTACCCGGGAATGCCAGCGACTTGCCCACGATCTCGAGGAGGTCGACACCGTTGTCGGCCACGATGTCGGCGACGTCGATCGTACCGGTGCAGCCGTGGACCGTGACCGCGTTGGCACCCGCCGGCGCGCCTCGACGCTCGGCCAGCGGCGCCCACGGTGACCGCTCCTCCCACTCGGCTACGACAATCCCGCCCACTCGCCCCGGCTGGCCGAACACGCTCTTCGAGCTCTCCCCCACCCGCTGTCCCGCGACGTTGCGCATCACGAGCCGGATCGCCCGCCCGATGGCCGGGCCGGGCCCGGCTTCGCCTCCGAAGCACCCCGGGCCGTACGGGATCCCGAGGTCGTGACGCGCGGGCCCGTTCACGAACACGCCCGGCACGACGCACGAGGTCGTGGTGTTGAGCGCGAACAGGTTGAACTGCGGGTCGGCCATGGCCTCGATCGCCGCGCAGAGCAGCCGCATCGACGTGGCCGCCGCACCGGCCATCACCGCGTTGATCGCGACCTTCTCGACGGTCGCTCGGCCGTTGCGAGGGGGAAGCTCGGCGACCACCTCGTCGGGGAAGCGTCCCGACGCGGCGACGTGCTCGCGCACCAGCGCCTCGCGCGGCGGGACGAGCGGGAGCCCGTCGCCCCAGCCCGCATCGGTGGCGAGCTTCGTGAACGCCACCGGGTCGTCGTCGACCTCGATGCGTTCGCTCGCGAGCCAGTCGATCTCACAGCCCTCCGGCCCGCAGCTGACCCGCGATGCGATCTCGCTCACTTGGAGCTTCTCCTTCCACCCCTCGCGGATGTCACGTCGAGGCCCCGATGGTGCGCAGGAGCTTCGGCCAGTGATCGCGGGCGATCTCGCGCACCTCGGCCTCGGGGCGCGATTCGAGCGGGTACGGGAGCACGTGCACGCGCAGGCCCGCCCGCCCGGCGTTGGCGGCCATGGTGTGAGCGAGACCCTCGAACTCCGCTGTCACGACGACGACCGCCGTCTTCCCCCTCGAGGCCACCGCGACGGTGTCGTGGACGCTCCAGGAGGTGCAGGAGCCTCAGTTGCCCAGCCCGATGAGGGCGAGGTCGACGTCGGTGGCGAACTCGTCGAGCTCGGCCCGCGTGCGCTCCCCGTCGTCACCGATACGGTTGCCCGCGCACCAGACGCGGACGTCCGCTCCGGCCGCGCGCAGCTCGTGGATCCACTCGTCGATCACCCAGTCGAACGACCTCCACGCCGTGTCGTGACGGACGCCCACGACCTTTCCGGACAGCTCCCCGGCGTCGGGCCCCGGATCGGAGCTCACCTCGGGGGGCGGCGCGGTCGGGTCGAGGATCATGACGCGCGCCATGCAGACCTCCTTTCCGGGCAGACCTCTTGTGCGGCGGTTGCGTCCAGCGTAGGTGATCGCTTCGGGCATCAGCACGAGGGGACAGCGGGCCGTGGGACGCGCCAAGATGCGTCGATGCGGGCCGAGCGGGTGGCCGAGGGCATTCCCTTCGGGGAAGGACCGGTGTGGTGCCCCGACGGCACGCTCGTGGTCACGAGCGTGCAGCTCGGCGGGCTGTTCCGCGTCTGGCCGGCCGAGCAGCGGGCCGAGCAGTTCGCCGACACCGCCGGCGGCGCCAACGGTGCCGCGCTCGCAGCCGACGGCTCGATCGTCGTCACCCAGAACGGCGGGCTCGACCTCTCGAGCGTCGGTTTCGAGTTCGACACCCCGTTCCGGCCCGTCACGCCCGGCCTGCAGCTCGTCTCGCCCGCGGGCGAGGTCGCGTACCTCGCCGAGGGCGGCTTGCTCGCCCCCAACGATCTCGTCGTCGCGCCCGACGGCACGATCTACTTCACCGACCCGCCCGCGTTCCCGCCCCCTGAGGAGCCGGTCGGTCGCGTCATGGCCTATACGCGCGACGGAAAGCTCCGGGTGATCGCAACGGAGTTCTCGTACTGCAACGGGATCGGCCTCGACCGCGATGGCATGCTCGTCGTCATCGAGGCCCGCGGTCTCCAGCGCCTCCTCCCCGACGGCGGGCGGGAGTGGGTGGTGGAGGTGCTCGGTCGCGGCGGCGGCGACGGCTTCTGCCTCGACATCGACGGCCGGTTCTACGTGGCCGCGACCGTCGACCACGGCGTGCGCGTCATCGACCCGGACGGCACCGAGATCGAGTTCCTCGCCATCGAGGGCTCCGGCGTCACGACCAACTGCTGCTTCGGCGGCCCCGACGGGCGCACGCTCTTCGCGACCGACGCCGTGCCGGGCGTGGTGGTCGCGTGGGAGGGCCTGCCGACCCCCGGGCTCGCGCTCACGCCCTGGCCCGGCACCGCCTGATCACCTGCGCACTGGGAGGCCCGCTCGCCCGGTGGGACCCGAGAAGGGTGGATCAGAGCAGGCGGCGGACATGGGCGGCGAGGTCGAGGGCCCAGCCGAGTGGGTCGTCGAGTGGCCAGCCCACCTCCGGTAGGTCGAAGTACTCGACGCTGAGCACGCCGCGGTAGCCGAGCTCGTCGAGGCGGCGGATCACCGCGGCGAAGTCGACCACGCCGGTCCGGTCGTCGACGTGCACCTGCGTCGCACCCGGCCGTCCCTGGCGCAGCTGCACGTGGTCGGCCTGCTCGAGCAGCTCGAGCGGGTCGCCGCCCCAGTCGGCGACGTGGCCGGTATCGACGAGCAGGCGCAGGCCCGGCACCTGCTCCATCACCGCCCGCGCCGTCTCGGCGTCGTGGACCACGGCGCCGGCCCACGGCTCGAGCAGCGCGCCGGGCGCGGCCCGCCAGTGCTCGATCGTCCACTCCCACATCCCCGGCCCGTCGCGCGGCGCGGGCGTCGAGCACCATCCGGGCTGCGGCCGTGGGAACGCGGTCGGGCAGCCCACGGGCAGCGAGAGCGTGGCCGGATCGGTGCCGACCATCGGGTCGATGTGCGCGAAACCGAGGTCCCGAGCCCGCTCGGTCGCCTCGGTGATCGAGAGCGGCGCGAAGACGACGTCGACGACACCGAGCGGGAACCGGCCCACCGCTCCGGCGCTACTTCTTCCCGCCGGGATGCTCCATCCCGGCCGGCATCACCATGCCGACGGGCTGGAGGTGCTGGCCGAGCACGGCATCGAAGCGCTCCGCGACCGCCTCGGGATCCCACCCGCCCTCGCGCCACATCGACGCGATCTGCCGCGGTGTCTGGAAGATCGTGTACGAGTAGTCGGTGCGGCCGAGGATCTGCCCGTTCACGTGCCCGGCGCGCTCGGAGGCGAGAAAGGCGACGAGCGGCGCGTTGAGCGCGGGGTCTTGCTCGGGCGGTGGCTCGGCGCCCGTTCGCTCGAACAGGCCCGCGGTCATGCGGGTCGCGCCCGCCGGCGCCACCGCGTTCACAGTGATGCCGTAGCGGCCGAGCTCGAGCGCCCAGACGAACGTCATCCCCATGAGCGCGGCCTTGGCCGCGCCGTAGTTGGTCTGGCCGAAGTTCCCCCGCAGGCCGGCCGACGACGTGATGTTGATGATGCGGCCGTATCCGGCCTCCTTCATGTGCGGCGCGGCGTGGCGGGCGCAATTGAAGGAGCCCTTCATGTGCACCGCGACGACGGCGTCGAAGTCGTCCTCGGTCATCTTGAGCAGCGAGCGGTCGCGCACGATGCCGGCGTTGTTCACGAGGACGTCGATCTGGCCGAACGTGTCGAGCGCGGTCTGCACGATGCGCGCCGCGCCGTCGAAGTCCGCGACGGAGTCGTAGTTGGCGACCGCCCGCCCCCCTTCGGCCACGATCTCCTTGCATACCTGCGCCGCGGGGTCGGCGTCGGTACCCTGGCCGTCGAGGCTCACGCCGACGTCGTTCACCACCACGGCCGCGCCCTCGCGCGCGAGGCAGCGGGCGAACTCACGCCCGATCCCCCGGCCCGAGCCGGTGATGACCGCGATCCGTCCGTCGAGCAGCACGGCGACCTACTTCGCGACCGCGGCCGTCGCGGCGCCGGTGAGCTTGGTCTCGCCGTCGGCGTTCTGCACGAGGAGGTCGAGATCGACGAGGCCGACGTCGCCCTCTTCGCGCAGCCCGGTGACGGTTGCACTGCAGGTGAGCGTCTCCCCGGGCCAGACCTGCTTGGAGAAGCGCACCTGGAAGCGCCGCATCGCCTCGGGCCCGAACCAGTCCTTCACGACCCGGGCCATGAGCCCGGCGGTGAGCATGCCGTGGCCGAACACGGAGGGGTTGCCCACCTCCGTGGCGATCGTGTCGTCGTGATGCATGGGATTGAAGTCTCCCGACGCGCCCGCGTACTTCACGAAGTGCGTCCGGGTGAGGTTCTGGACGACGAGGGGCGGCGCGTGGTCGCCGACGGAGAGGTCGGACAGGCGCGGGGTGGTCGCGGTGCTCACGCGGCGGGCTCCTCGTCCGTGATCGCGGCCCGACGGCCGCGAGAGCTTGCTGAGGACATGCTGGTCGGAACGGTCTCCGGCCCGGGGACCGTGAGCCTAGCGCGGCCGCGCGAAATGTGACACCGGCGTCAACGAGTCGTAGCCTGGGCCGGATGGCCCGGCCGAACGACGCACCGCCAGCCGGCCGCGCCACCTCACGTCGCGTGGCCCGGACCGCGGCGGTAAACGGTCGTCGCGGCACTGCGGTCCCTGCCGATGCCGGCGCCGGGGTCGGCACTCCTGCTCAGGGTCGTGAGCTGCGTGCCCGCGGGAAGCGCACGATGCGCAAGCTGCTCGACGCAGGCGTCGAGGTGTTCGCGCGGCGCGGCTACCACGCAGCCCGGGTCGATGACATCGTGAAGGTGGCCAAGACGTCGCACGGCACCTTCTACCTCTACTTCACCAACAAGGAGGACCTGTTCCGGGCGCTGGCGGTTGAGGTGGCCGACGCCATGACGGCACTCGCCGACGCGCTGCCCGCGCTCCGCCCCGATCGAGCCGGCTACCGCGAGCTCCGGGCCTGGGTCGAGCGCTTCGCCGGACTCTACGACGAGTACGGAGCGATGATCCGGGCGTGGACCGAGGCCGAGATCGGCGGGAGCGAGTTCGGGCGGCTCGGCACCGACGTGCTCACCGAGTTCACCCGCGTCCTGGCCGGGAGGATCCGCGACGCCGCGCCTCCCGGGGTCCATCCGCAGATCGCCGCCGTCGCGCTCGTCGCGATGACGGAACGCTTCAACTACTACGTGCTGTCGCAGCAGGTCGAGGTCGATCGCGAGGCGATGGTCGACACGCTGGCGACCGTCATCCACTCGGGCCTCTTCGGCGGGGCCCGGACGGGGCCCCGAACCGCGCGCGCTTGAGCTCGACCGACGCGGGAACCCCGACCGACGCGGGAACTAGGCCTCGCCCTGCCCGTTCACCGACACCGCCCCGGCCCGACCACCGGGCAGCAGCCGCTCCGACAGATCGCCCAGCTCCCCCGCCGGCCCGCAGAAGCTCACCTGGCCCTTGCTCAGCACCACCACGTCATCGGCCAGCGCGAGCGCGTGATGGACGAGCTGTTCGACGAGGAGCAGCGCGGCGCCGGCCTCGCGGATCGTCACGAGCGTCCGGTAGACCTCGTCGACGACGATCGGCGCCAGCCCCAGCGACAGCTCATCGGCGATGAGCAACCGCGGCGGGTGCACGAGCACCCGGGCCAGCGCGAGCATGCGCTGCTCGCCGCCCGACAACGTGCCCGCGATCTGACGACGCCGCTCGCCGATCCGCGGGAACAGCTCGAAGGCCCGATCGAGGGCGGAGCCCACCGCGGCCTTGCCGAACTCGGCCCGGAAGGCGAGCGACAGGTTCTCCTCGACGGTGAGCGACGCGAACACCGAGCGGCCCTCGGGCGCATGCGTGATGCCGAGTCGGGCGATCCGGAACGGCTTGAGGCCAGTCACGTCGACCCCGTCGACGAGCAGCCGGCCCGACGTCGGGGTGATCAGGCCCGAGCACACGCGCGCCACCGTGGTCTTGCCCGCGCCGTTCGAGCCCAGCAACGCGACCACCGCGCCCTCGCGCACCCCGAACGACACGTCGAACAAGGCCCGGAACGGGCCGTACCCCGCGCTGACGTCCCGGAGCTCGAGCAGGGGCGCAACGCCCACCGCAGTGAGCCCGCTCAGCCCAGCCGCCTCGCTCACACCAGCTCTCCGAGGTAGGCCTTGCGCACGTTGGCGTCGCCCATCACGTCGGCCGTCGGCCCCGACGCGATGAGGGTGCCGAAGTCGAGCACGTAGAGACGCTCGACGAAGCTCTGCACCATCTCGACGTCGTGCTCGACGAGCAGGATGGCCGTGTCCCGCTCGTGCTGCACGGCGCGGAGTGTCTCGGTGAGGTCGGTGGTCTCGGCGCGGTCGAGACCCGACGAGGGCTCGTCGAGGAGCAGGAGCGTGGGCTCGGTCATGAGGGCACGGCCTACCTCGACGAGGCGCCCGCGCCCCAGGCTGAGCGATTCGATGGGCTTGTACGCGACGTCGTCCAGGCCGAGGAGCCGGAGCGTGCGATGGCAGCGCTCGAGCTCGTCGGGCTTCGCGCCGCCCAGGTTGAGGAGGTCCTTCCACAGCCGCCCGTCACCAGTGCGGGCTCGCTCGGCCACGAGCAGGTGGTCGATCACGCTGGTGCCGGTGAAGAGCTCGACGCGCTGGAAGGTGCGGCCGAAGCCCAGCCGCGCTCGCCGGTAGACCGGCAAGCGGGTGATGTCGCGCCCGTCGAACACCACCCGGCCCGCGTCGGGCCGCAGCATGCCCAGCAGGCAGTTGAAGAAGGTCGTCTTGCCGGCGCCGTTGGGGCCGATGAGGCCCACCAGCTCACCGGGCTCGACGGTCAAGGAGACGCGGTCGAGCGCGCTGATACCGGCGAAGCGCTTCGTGATGGCGGTCGCCTCGAGGAGGCTCACGGCTCGACCCCGACCTCGGCCGGGGCCGGCACCGCCGCGTCGGGGACAGGTGCGCTGCCGGTGTCGCTCCCGGCGGAATCGGCGGGCGCGCGCCGCCGGTCGATCTGGCGCTGCACGAACTCGAGCGACTTGCGCTTCTGGAACTCCAGGATCCCCTCGGGGTGCTTGGCATAGGTGAACGCGCCGAGGCCGAACCCGATGTACTCGACGATGGGTGCGTATCTCACCGGTAGGCCGAGCCAGCCGAGCGGGTACTTGAGCAGCTCGGCGAAGAGGACGAAGCCGAGGCCGGCCTGGATCGCGCCCTCCACCGTGCGGGAGCCGAGCGCGACCACGATGACCACGAAGAACAGGCCGTAGAAGTAGACGAAGTCGGTGGGGTTGGCCTCCCCCTTCTGCGTCGCCAGGAGGCCGCCGCCCAGGCCGGCGATCGCGGCCGAGAGCGCGAAGGCGGTGATCTTGGCCCGGGCTGGGCTGATGCCGATCGACGTCGCCGCCACCTCGCTGCCTCGGAGCGCGTCGAGATAGCGGCCGGTGGTGCCGCGCCGGACGAAGATCACGAGCACGCTCACCACTGCGAGCACCACGAGGCAGAGGACGAGGAACGACTTGTCGCTCGCGAAGTCGACCGGCCCGATCACCGGGCGGGGAACCTTGACCGGCACCTGGCCGCCACTGACCCAGTCGAGCGGCACGAGCACGTTCTCGAACATGAGCGCGAACGCGAAGGTCGCCAGCGCGAGGTAGATGCCCCCGAGCCGCAGTGCAGGGATGGCGAGCAGCCCGCCGACCACGCCGGCGAGCAACGCCCCCAGGACCATCGCGCCGAGCACCGGGAGGTTGAGCTCCTGGACGAGCTGGGCGGTGGCGAACGCGCCGACGGCGGCGAAGGTGGCCTGGCACAGGGAGATCTGGCCGCCCATGCCGGTGATGACGGTGATCGATAGGAAGATGATGCTGAAGATGAGCGCCTGGGTGAGGAGCAGGAGCCAGAAGCTGTCGACCACCCGGAGCGCGAGCACCACGAAGACGACGATCGCGACGACGCCCAGCACCCGCGTGAGGTGGGTCAGCACCGCGCTCCGCTCGGCCGCGGCAAGCCCGGGGGGCGGCGGGTCGATGCCCACGAGCGGGTCGGCGGCCTCGCGACGCTTGCGCAGGCCGGGCCAGAAGAGGAGGAGCAGGAACAGCGCCACGAACGGGAGCGAGGGACGGAGCCCGGTGGCGAGCACGCTGTTGAGCGGGAGGTAGCCCCCCAGGAGCCCCTGCGCCACCCCGAGCAGGATCCCGCCGAGGAACGTGAGCGGGATGCTCGAGAGCCGGCCGAAGGCGGCCGCGGCGATGGCGGCGACGAGCAGCGTCGTGAAGTAGATCGCGTTGACCTGCGAGAACAGCGGCGCGAGCAGCACGCCGGCCAGCCCGGCGAAGAAGCTCGACAGCATCCACGAGAACGTGCTCACGCGATCGGCGTTGATGCCGCTGAGCTCGGTCATGCGCGGGCTCTCCACTACCGCCCGCATCCGCAGACCGATGGTCGTGAAGCGGAAGAGCACGGTCAGCGCGAGCACGGCGACGGCCGTGATCACCAGCGTGGCCACCTGGTTGCCGTCGAGCGCGAAGTCGCCGAAGTGGTAGGTGGGCAGCTGATCGCCCCCCCACGGCCAGATGCTCGGTGGGCCGTAGGCCGGACTCGCGCCGAACCACAGCTTCACGATCTCGGGGATGGCGACGAGGAGGCCGAGCGAGGTGACCAGGCGGGCGAGGGCCGGCGCGGTGCGCAGGTGCCGGAACAGGGCCCGGTCGAGGATGAAGCCGAGCAGTGGCCCGACGATCACGACCGCGAGCACGAAGGCCGGGAGGATGTCCCAGTGGTGGCGGAAGCGCGTGTCGTAGAACACGGCCGCGGAGACGAAGGCCTGCGCGCCGAAGGCGAGGTTGAACACGCCCGACGTCTTGTACGTGAGGACGATCCCGATGGCCAGCAATGCGAAGACGCAGCCGAACGGGATGCCGAGGATGACGTACCGGAAGAGGTCGTTCATGCTCGGGGCCTTCCGCGTCGCCTTCGGTATCTCTCAGGGCTCAGCCCCGTACCTCCGGCTTGTCGGGCACCTTGTCGGGCCGATAGGGGAAGCAGACGAACGGCTTTCCCGGCTCTCCGAACACCGGCACGAACTTCTTGCTCTCGACCTTGGTGAGCGCCGCACAGCCACGAACGCGGTGGCGCTCCGCGGTGGGCGCGTCGTGCTGGAGCGTCCAGTCGATGCCCGATAGCAGGCCCTGGGCCGTGTAGTTCGTCATCTTGTTGAGCGCGTCGATCACCTTCTGGCGGGTGAAGTCGGGCCCCGCGGCGCGTAGGCCGGTCACGAACATGTCGGCGTCGATCCAGCCGACGAGCGAGAGCTCCTGCTCCTTCTTGCCGAGCTTCTTCATCCACTTGTCGAACTCCTCGAAGCCCTTGGTCTTCGGGCTCGTCTCGAAGGGGGCGAAGCTGGTACGGACGTAGGAGCCCTCGAACAGGTCGCCGAACTGGTTCATGAAGTCGTGGTCGTACGCGTTGGGCAGGTACTGGATCGCGTTCAGGCCCTGCTTCTTCATCTCCTTGGCCACGGTGAGGGTGCCGTTCTGGTCCATGCAGGTGGTGACGATGTCGACTCCCGCGTCCTTCATCTTCTGCACGTCGGTGCTCAGGTCGGTGGCCCCGAACGCGAGGCTCCGGTCGTCGAACGCGACCTCGGCGATCGGCCACTTGTCGAACGAGGCCTTGATCCCCTTGGCGCAATCGGCTGACTGCGCGACGCCGTAGGCCAGCACGCCGAGCTTGTGCTTGCCGAGCGTCTGCACCAGCCACTGGAGGTCGGGGTATAGGACGCAGCCGATGCAGAGCGCCCCTTCCTGCTCGAACAGGTTCTTCGGCCCGGTCCAGTCGGCCTGGATGTTCCAGCCGAAGGTCGGGATGTTGGCCTTCGCCAGCGCGTCGGCGCCGCCGAACAGCACCGTTGCCATCGGCAGTGCGGCGAAGACGTTGTCCTGGGCGAGCAGGCCCTGGACCTCGGTCTGGTTCCTGGCGAAGTTGTCGTCGCGCTTGGAGACGAGGTGGATCTTGCGGTTGAAGACGCCGCCCTCGGAGTTGACCATGGCGAGGTAGGCCTCGACGCCGTCGAACGCCGCGCCGTAGGGGCCATTCAGGATATTCGTGACCGCGGCGACGCCGCCGACCCGGATCTCGTCCTTGCTCACGCCGGGCTGCTCGTTGGTCTTGCCGCCGCCACCCGCCTTGTTGGACGTGCCCGAGTTGCTGCACGCCGCCGCCACCAGGGCGAGCACCGTGAACATGGTCATGACGATGCGAGTGCGCATCCCGAACCCCCCGAGCTGCCGGCCGAAACGCCGCGTTTCCTAACCCTAACGTCAGGTTACGTGAGCGGCCAGGTCTCGTCCGCGCACCCCCGGTGGCCAGGCCTGACCGTTCCCTCACGTGCCCTTGACCGGTGCCGGACGTTGCCGCCCGAGGATCCGGGCATGACCTCGACGGCACGACACCGGAGGCGCCGGCTCACGCTGGCGCTCTCGAGCGCCCTCGTGCTCGTCGCGGCCGGCTGCGCCGGAGGCGGCGACTCGTCACCGGCTCGCGTGGTGTCGTCGCCGTCGACGAGCGTGCCGGCCGCCCCCACCACGCCGAACCCCGCACCCACGACGCCACCGGTCGCCGCCCCGGCCCAGCCCGGATCGGCGGCCGACCCCGAGCTCGACCAGCTCGACCAGCAGCTGGACCAGCTCGACCGGGAGCTGAGCGGGATCCGCGCCGGCCTCGACCAGGAAGAGGCGACCCGGCCCTGAGGCCACCCGGCCCCGAGGCCGCCCAACCCCGAGGCCGGCGGCGCGCGCGAAGATCACCGCGTGCCGTTCACCCTGGTCACGTTCCACGCCCATCCCGACGACGAGGCCATCGCCACCGGGGGCGTGATGGCGCGGGCCGCGGCCGAGGGGCACCGAGTCGTGCTCGTGGTGGCGACAAAGGGAGAGCACGGCGAGGTCGACGAGGGCGTGCTCGACGACGGCGAGACGCTCAGCGAGCGCCGGGTAGTGGAGACCCGTCGCGCGGCCGAGATCCTGGGCGTGCACCGGGTCGAGTTCCTCGGCTACGCCGACTCCGGGATGATGGGCACGCCCGAGAACGACGCCCCCGGGTCCTTCTGGTCGGCCGACCGCGACGAGGCGGCCCGGCGTCTCGGCGCCATCCTCGCCGAGGAGCAGGCTCACGTCCTCACCGTGTACGACGAGCGGGGGGGCTACGGCCACCCCGACCACATCCAGGTGCACCGGGTCGGTATCCGGGCGGCCCAGCTGGTCGGCACGCCGCGCGTCTACGAGTCGACGATCAACCGCGACCATATCCTCCGCCTGATGCGCGACCACATCGCCGAGATCCAGGAGCACGTCGACGCGCCCGACCCCGACAACTTCGACATGGGCGTCACCGAAGGCGAGATCACCACCACCGTCGACGTGCGTGCCTTCATCGAGCGCAAGCGGGCCGCGATGGCCGCGCACGCGAGCCAGATCGCCGACAGCTCGTTCTTCCTCGCGATGGAGCCGCAAGCGTTCCGGGAGGGCTTCGGCTACGAATGGTTCATCCGGCGGGGCGAGCGGCCGCCCGAGCACGAGACCTCGCTGTTCGACTCGCTCGGCTGAGATCGGGAGCAGGTCACCTCCGTCGCCCGCGCAGGGGTGGCCTCCTGTAGCGCAGCGAACGATCCGACGACCAGACTGCGTACGGCGCCATGACCAGACCCGCGATGGCGATGAGCACCTGGTCGTAGTTGACCCGCCAGCCCTTGAAGTCGCGCCACGCCTGCTCACGGTCGGGCTTCAGCCGAACGCCCGCGTCCGCGAGCTGCCGACAGGTGTCGTCGTACTCCTCGCGGGCGATGCTGATGGGGTCGTCGGGCGACGGATCCTTGTCGTGCGGGATGCCGAAGAGGTCGGCGATGGCGCGCAACGCGGTGAAGCCGGCTCGCACGCACATGCCGGCCTGCGGCGCCCACGGCACGTCGACCGTGGAGTTGACGAGCGAGGCCGCGTCGAGGACCGCCCCGGCGGCCGTGACCCACGACCGATCCGGCGCGGGCGACCGGAAGAAGTTCAGCACCGCGAGCGAGGTGTGGGTCTCCTCAAGCTCGGCGAACCACAGCTGGTACGCCCTCCACAGATCGTCGAGGTCGTCCAGCCGGAGGATCGCCGCGGCGCGCCGGAGCAGCTCGACGGCCGAGGGCGGCGCGCCCGCGTACACCGAGACCTGCGCGACCATCACCTCCCGCTTCGAGAACGCGCCGTAGATGGTCGGGAGGTACGCGATGAGCAGCGCGAGCACGGCGAGCCCGATGGCGGCCTGCGAGAACGCGAGCGAGGTCGTCGGCAGGTCGGGCGGGTGCTCGAAGCCGAGCGTGAGCAGCGACGAGCCGCTCGTCGTGAAGGCCTTTCGCCAGCCCGTCACTCCGAGCGCGTGGAACATGAGCGTGTAGCCGGCGAGGACGGTGACCAGCCACACCGCCGGCAGGACCATGAGCGTGACCGGCGCGTAGAGGGCCATCGCCCGGTCGCGCGCTTCGTACGACCGGGCCCAGCGGGTGCGGAGCGTGAACAGGCTCCGCACGGTCGCGAAGATGATGCGCGTGAACGGCACGGCGGCCGCCCGTGGCAGCACGAAGGTGCGCAGCGCGGAGTCGAACACCACGACGACGAGGAACGCACCGATCGCGAAGGTGACGACGCCGGCAGCCACGTGCACGGTCGTCAGCTTCGCGCAGGAGTCACTCGTCGAGGTCGGGGTGGGCGCGGCGCCGGCGCTTCAGCTCGCCTCGTCGGCGCTTGGCCTCGATCCGGGACCGCCGCGCGGCGGCACTCGGTTTCGTCGGTACCCGCCGCCGCTGGACACGGAGCGCCTCGGCCAGGCGCGAGCGCAGGCGCCCGAGCGCCAGCTCACGGTTGCGCGCCTGCGAGCGGGCGTCGCCGACGACCACGCGAACGGTGGGACCGAGTCGCTCGATCAGCCGAGCCCGCTGACGGGGGCCGAGCGAGGGCGAGCCCGCGATGTCGAAGCGCACCTCGGCGCGCGTGTTCGAGGTGTTGGCGTGCTGGCCGCCGGGCCCACCCGAGGGGCCGAACCGCCACTGCAGCTCGTCGAGCGCCACGCTGCAGGATCTCGTGACCCGGAGCCGACCCTCCACGGTAGGTGACGGTATCGCCCCCGGGACCCTCGCGAGCCTGACGGGCGAGGCCCGTGCGGCGCCCATTTCGTGTATGACGTTGTTGACAAGGGTCACATTTGATTCCTACGTTGCGACCCGGATCCGGACCCGGCGGTCAAGTGCCGCCCGGTGCTCGGCGGGCACGGCCGTGCTCGAAGCCATGCCCACGATTTGGGGGGACGCCGTGCGAGGAAGCATTCGGCGGGCGCCGCGGGCGCTCGGAGCGCTGGCGATCGCGGTGGCACTCGGCCTGGTGGCCGCGTCGTGCGGCGGCGGGGGCGGCGGGGGCACCAAGACGGCCCCACCGGCCAACGAGGGCACACCCACGCCCGGCGGAAAGGTCGTGTACGGCCTCGACGCCGCGCACGACAACTTCTGCCTGCCAGTAGCGCAGCTCGCCATCGCGGGCATCATGGTCGCCCAGTCCGTCTACGACACCCTCACCGAGCCCGACGACAACGGCAACTACGTTCCTTACCTCGCGAAGTCGGTCACCCACAACGCGACCTACGACGAGTGGACGATCGGCCTGCGCGAGGGCATCAAGTTCCACGACGGCACCCCGCTCGACGCGAATGCGGTGAAGCAGAACATCGACGCCTGGCGCCACGGCGTGCTGCTGTCCTTCGTGTTCAAGAACATCGCGGACGTCACGGTCAAGGACCCGCTGACCGTCGTCGTGAAGACCGCCACGCCCTGGGTCGGCTTCGACCAATACCTCTGGGCGACCGGACGGGTGGGCATCGCCGCGCCGGCTCAGCTCAACAACAACGACACCTGCTCGACCAACATGATCGGAACCGGACCCTTCAAGAAGAAGTCGTTCGACCCGGTTAGCGGAAACGTCGACGTCGTGAGGAACCCCGACTACTGGCGAAAGGACAGCGCCGGCCGACAGCTGCCCTACCTCGACGAGATCGACTGGCGCCCCCAGCCCGAGGACGCGCAGCGCGTCACCGGCCTCCAGGGCGGCCAGTTCGACGTGATCCAAGAGTCGGTCGGCAACAGCCTCGCGAGCCTGCGCGACCTCCAGAGCCAGGGCCAGATCAAGGTTCACGAGGAGCCGGCGGGCCACCAGGAGATCGGCTACACGCTCATCAACGTCACCCGACCGCCGCTCGACGACCTCAACGCACGCCGGGCGCTCGCGATGGGTACCGACCGCAAGGCCCTGAACCAGCTGTACAACCGGGGGCTGTTCCGGATCGCCGACAGCGTGCTCGACACCAAGATCCCCGGCTACGTGGCCGACCCCGGCTACCCGAAGTACAACCCGGACGAGGCGAAGAAGCTGGTCGACGACTACAAGCGAGCCCACGGCGGCCAGTTCAAGTTCACGCTCCAAACCGTCCCCGATCCGGAGACGGTCGCGTTGGGCCAGGCGGTGGCGGCGCAGCTCAAGAAGATCGGCGTCGACGTCAACCTGCCCGCGCCGGTCGACCAGGCCACGCTCATCCAACAGGCCGTGCTCGGGAAGGTCGACGCCTTCCTGTGGCGCAACCACCCCGGCCTCGACCCCGACAGCAACTACGTCTGGTTCCACTCCGGCTCGACGGTCAACTTCACCCACATGAGCGATCCCATCGTCGATCAGGCGCTCGACGCAGGCCGGGTGGAGACCGATCCCGTCAAGCGGCGACAGGACTACGAGACGTTCGACAAGCGCATGGCGTCGCAGGTGTACAACTTCTGGGCCTGGTACCACATCTGGAGCATCTCCACCAAGCCCAACGTGCACGGGATCCTCGGCCCCAACCTGCCCGACGAGACCGGCAAGCCGGGCAGCGTCAAGCCGGCGCAGATCCTGGCCGGCTACCACCAGCTCCTGGGCATCTGGGTCGGAAAGTAGGACGCGATGGGCGCGGGCACGCTCGGCCTGATCGGCCGGAAGCTGCTCCAGCTCGTCGCCGTCCTGCTCGCCGTCACCTTCTTCTCGTTCAGCCTGATCAAGGGCCTCGGCCACGATCCGGCCAACTCGATCATCCCGTTCGGCACTCCGGCGCAGAGGGCACAGGTCGACAAGGACCTCGGGCTCGACGAGCCCTTCCTCGCGCAGTACGGGAAATGGCTCGGCAACCTCGCCACCGGTGACCTCGGGAAGTACTACTCGACCAACCAGCCGGTGAGCGAGCAGCTGCGCGAGGCGCTGCCCGTGTCGCTCCAGCTCATCCTGTACTCGCAAGTGCTCGCGCTGCTCATCGCCATCCCGCTCGGGATCCTCACCGCGTACCGGGCCGGTACGAAGGTCGACGGAGGCGCGAACACCGTCGCCTTCGGGCTGCTGGCCCTGCCCAGCTTCGTGCTCGCCTTCATCCTCGCCATCTACGTGGGCGCCCGGTGGAGGCTGCTGCCGACCCAGGGCTACGTGCCGTTCGGCCAAGATCCCGTGCAGCACCTCAAGGACATGGCCCTCCCCGTCATTTCGCTCGCGGCGGGCCAGATCGCGATCTACATGCGGCTGCTCCGCAGCGACATGATCGCCACCCTCCAGGAGGACTTCATCACCACCGCCAAGGCCAAGGGCATTCCTACGCGCCGGGTGCTGTTCCGCCACGCGTTCCGGCCGTCGAGCCTCACGCTGCTGACCGTGGCCGGGCTCAATGTCGGGACCCTCATCGGGGGCGCGGTGGTGATCGAGGTGATCTTCGGCCTGCCCGGCATCGGCGACCGCATCACGAAGGCGATCTTCAAGAACGAGTACGTCGCGCTCCAGAGCTACATCGCGATCATCGCCATCGCCTACGTGCTCATCAACTTCGCCGTCGACCTCCTCTACACCGTCCTCGACCCCCGGATCCGCCATGGCCGAGCCGTCGCGTAGCCCGGCTCGCGAGCTCGTCGCCGACTCGCTCGGCCCCGGCCTGCCGGCCGACGCCGCTAGCACCGCCATCGCCGCGATCGAGGCGGGGCCCGAAGCCGGCGCAGTCACGAAGAAACGGCTCGGGATCGCGGCATGGATCGCCATCGGCTGGCTGGTCCTCGTGGTGGGCACGGCGATCCTGGCCCCGCTGCTCCCCCTGCCCGACCCGATCAACGACAGCAACGCGGCCCTCGCCCGCCAGGGACCCTCGGCGGCGCACCTGTTCGGCGTCGACGGCAATGGCCGCGACGTGGCCTCCCGCGTGATCTGGGGCGCGCGGGCCTCGCTCGAGATCGGCGTGGGCGCGGTAGTCCTGGGCCTCCTGGCCGGAGGGTTCCTCGGCCTGGTGGCCGGCTACTACAAGGGCCGCATCGGGGGCGCGATCGGGGGACTGCTCGACAGCCTGCTGGCCTTCCCTCAGCTCCTGCTGGCACTCTCCATCGTCGCCTTCCTCGGCCACAACGCGTTCAACGTGACCCTGGGGCTCGGCATCGTCGCCACGCCCATCCTCGGCCGGATCTCGAGGGCGAGCACGCTCTCGTGGTCGGAGCGCGAGTTCGTGCTCGCGGCGCGGGCACAGGGCGCGAAGCATCGCCGCATCATCGTGCGCGAGATCCTGCCCAACGTGCTCCCGGCCATGTTCTCGATCGCGCTGCTCGGGATCGCGGTGGCGATCGTGGCCGAAGGCGGGCTGGCGATCCTGGGCGCCGGGGTCAATCCGTCCCAGACGATCTCGTGGGGCACGATCATCGCCGACGGCCGCTCGTTCATCCGTGACGCGCCACACATGGTGCTGGCGCCGTCGATCGTGATCTTCCTCACGGTGCTCGCGCTCAACTACCTCGGCGACGTGATCCGGGCTCGGTTCGACGTGCGCGAGAGCGCCCTGTGAGCCTCTTCGGCCGCCGGGCTCGCGAGCCCGTCGACGCCGGCGACCGCTACCCCACCGCTCCGCTCGACGGTCCGCTCCTCGACGTCACCGACGTGCGCACGCACTTCCGCACCGGCCGCGGTCTCGTGCGGGCCGTCGACGGCGTCACCTTCGCGCTCGAACGGGGCAAGACGCTCGGCATCGTGGGCGAGTCGGGCTGCGGCAAGACGGTCCTGTCGCGCACGATCATGGGCCTGCTCCCCAAGAGCAACGTGATCCGCGAGGGTTCGGTGCGTTTCGAGGGGCGGGAAATCGGCAACGTCGGGACCGACGAGCTCCGCTCGCTGTGGGGCACGCAGATGGCCATGGTCTTCCAGGACCCGATGACCTCGCTCAACCCGGTGATGCGGATCGGCAAGCAGATCACCGAGCCGCTCCTCTACCACCTCGACGTCTCGCGCGCGTTCGCGCGGGAGACCGCGGTGTCGCTGTTGGCCTCGGTGGGGATCCCCGAGCCCGAGCGTCGGATGAAGCAGTACCCGCACGAGCTCTCGGGCGGCATGCGCCAGCGTGTGATGATCGCCATCGCCATCGCCTGCGGCCCGAAGCTGCTCTTCGCCGACGAGCCCACCACCGCGCTCGACGTCACGGTGCAGGCCCAGATCCTCGACCTGCTGAAGGCCCAGCAGCGCGAGCGCTTCATGGCCATGATCCTCGTCACCCACGACCTCGGCGTGGTGGCCGGGCGGACCGACGAGATCGCCGTGATGTACGCGGGGAAGGTGGTCGAGAAGGCGCCGGTCCGCACGCTGTTCGCCCAGGTGCGGATGCCCTACACCGAGGCGCTCGTGCGATCCATCCCGAAGCTGGCCGACCCGAGCCACACCCGCCTCACCGTGATCGCGGGCCGCCCACCCGACCTCGTGCACCCGCCGAAGGGATGCAAGTTCAGCCCGCGTTGCCCGTATGTGCAGGACAAGTGCCGCGAGGAGGAACCGCCGTTGCGCGGCGCCGACGCTGCCGGCCACGAGTTCGCGTGCTGGTTCCCGGTAGGCACGCCCGAGGGCCGGGCCGCGCTCGAGCGCAACCGCGCCGCGGGTCGGGTCGGGGGGGGCGCGCAGGCCGGCGCGGGCGCGCCGGGCGCCGCGCCCGACGGGGCGGCCTGAGATGGCCGGGAGTGGCACCGCGCACCTCCGCGACCCCGACGACGCGCTCCTGCGGGTCGAGAATCTCGTGGTCGAGTTCCCGGCCGGTGCGGGGCACAAGGTGCACGCCGTCTCCGACGTGAGCCTCGACATCAAGGAGGGTGAGACCCTCGGCCTCGTCGGCGAGTCGGGCTGCGGCAAGTCGACCACGGGCCGGGCCGTGATGCAGCTGCCCCGCCCGACGTCGGGGCGGGTGGTCTTCGAGGGCCAGGACCTCACCCGGCTCAAAGGCGAGGAGCTGCGCCGCACCCGGCCGCGCATGCAGATGATCTTCCAGGACCCGATCTCGTCGCTCAACCCGCGCCGGAAGGTGCGCGACCTCGTCGCCGAGGGATTGGGCATCTGGGGCATCGGTGACGCCGAGAGCCGCAAGGCAAAGGCGGCCGAGATCCTCGAGACGGTAGGCATCGACCCCGAGGCCGCCGGCGGTCGACGACCGCACGAGTTCTCGGGTGGTCAGTGCCAGCGCATCTCGATCGCCCGGGCCGTCGCCACCGATCCGAAGCTCATCATCTGCGACGAGCCGGTCTCCGCGCTCGACGTGTCGGTGCAAGCCCAGATCCTGAACCTGCTCGAGGACATGAAGGCCCGCTACGGCCTCACGATGATCTTCATCGCGCACGACCTCGCGGTGGTGAAGAACGTCAGCGACCGGGTCGCGGGGATGTATCTCGGCAAGCTGTGTGAGGTCGGGCAGCCGGACGCGATCTACGCCGCCCCTGCCCACCCCTACACCGCGGCGCTGCTGTCGGCGATCCCGGTACCCGACCCGACGGTGCAGCCGAGCCAGAACGAAGGCGTCGGGGGCGAGATCCCGTCACCACTCGCGCCGCCGAGCGGCTGCCGGTTCCGGACCCGCTGCCCGCGCGCCGCGCAACGCTGCGCCGACGAGGAGCCCGAGATCGCCGAGGCTCGCCCCGGCCACTTCGTGGCCTGCCACTTCCCGCTCCAGCCGAGCGACGCGCCCGCGACCGCCGCGGCGACCGGCCCCGCCGGTGACGGCTCGGGCTGAGCGCAGCCCCGGCCTGTCGCTCTGGCGTCACAGAGCCATCGGATCCGAGGGCTCTGCGACGCAAGAACCACTGGGGCGTGTCGCTACGCGCCGGGCGGTGCCGGCGCGCCGCCACAGGAGGACTTCGCGGGCTTGCCCGCCTCACGGTCGGAGGTCCATGTGACCACGTCGGCGAGCGACGCGGCCACCACCCCACCGTGGTCCTGGCCCGGATACACGCGGTAGTCGAGCGAGTCGCCGAGCGCGCAGGCGCGCTGCACGTACGCGTCCGTCGTGGGCTTCACGACGAGTTGGTCCTTGTCGCCCTGGAACACGAGGAGCGGAGCCTTGGTGGCCACGTGGCCGGGCGTGTTCTGGTCGAGCAGCGTCGGCCACGGCGGGACCGTGAGCGGGTCGTGGGCGAGGACCTGGTCGAGGGGCCGGTTGAACGCTCGGATCACCCCGTCGCCACACTCGCTGTCGACGACCTTCGTGTCGGCGAGCGCCTGCGGCGTGAGCACTTGGTCGAGCCTGGCCTCCGGGTACGCAGCCTGGAACCCGGCCCCACCCATCACCATGTACCCGAACACCGACGGGATCTTCGATGCGGCCTCGAGGAGGAGCTTGAGGTCGCCGACCGGAGCGCCCGCGGCGACGCCGATCACGTCGAGGTCAGGTGCATAACTCGACGCGATCTGCCCGGCGAACAGCGCCGCGTGCCCGCCCTGGGAGTGGCCGTACACGAGGACCCGCTTGCCGGGCGGCGTGAGGCCGTCGACGTGACGGGCAGCGCGCGCGATGTCGAGCACGCCGCGGCCCTCGCTCTCGCCGACCAGGTAGGGGTGACGGCCGGGGGTGCCCAGACCCTCGTAGTCGGTCGCGACAACCATGTCGCCGGCGGCGAGGAAGCGGTCGAGGCCCGGTACGAGCTTGTCGCCGCGCTTCGACGGCGCGCACGCGTCCGCGATCCCGCTCGTGCCATGGGCCCAGGTCACGATGGCCCGCCCGCCCGAGGGCACCGGGCCGTCGGGTGCCATGACCACGCCCGACACCGCGATGTCGTGGCCGTCAAGAGCCCGCGAGTGGTACAGGACCCGCCAGGCCTTCGAGCCGGCCTGCGGGGCGCGCACGGGCGCGGACCAGATCACGTCGCCGGGCGCGCCCTTCGGCAACGGGTCCGGCGGCTTGTAGAAGGCGTCGCCCAAGGGGGCCGCCGGCTTGGCGGACGGGGTGCTCCGCCCCGATCCACTGGAGCAGGCCGCGAGCACCAGCGCGCCGATGGCAAGCAGGCCGGCGAGGCGTCTGGGCATGCGTATGGTCTACCGCGCCATCGGGACGGGTGGGTGACGGACCGGAACCACCGGCACCTAGCCCAGCAGCTGCTCCTCGATCGCGCTCACGAGCTCGGGCGCCTCCGGCGCGACCAGCGGCCGGAACCGGGCCACGATCTCGCCCTCGGGCGACACAAGGAACTTCTCGAAGTTCCACACGACGTCGCCGGCCTTGCCTTCGGCGTCGGCTGTAGCCGTGAGCTCGCCGTAGAGCGGGTGGCGGCCCTCGCCGTTCACGTCGATCTTGGCAAACATCGGGAACGTCACGTGGTAGTTGGTCGAGCAGAACTCGACGATCTCCTCCGGGCTGCCGGGTTCCTGTGCGCCGAACTGGTTGCAGGGGAAGCCCAGCACCTCGAAGCCGCGGTCGCCGTACGCCTCGTGCAGCTGCTGGAGGCCCGTGTACTGGGGTGTGAGGCCGCATTGGCTCGCGACGTTGACGACGAGCAGCGTCTTGCCCTTGTAGTCGGCGAGCGAGGCCGGGCTGCCGTCGAGTGCATTGACCGGAGCGTCGTAGATCGACACGAGTACCCCCTGCTGGATGCGTGTGCCGAGCAGCTTCGCGCAATGACGGCTCGGGTGCCCGCGCCGCTCATGCGCCCCGTTCTCAACGCCCCCGCGCCGTAGTGACACACAGCGTCGTCGAGAACGGAGGACGTGAACTCGGTCAGCCCGCGCCGGTCAGCCGGGGCCGGTCATCTTCTCGGGCTTCACGGCCTCGTCGAACTGGTCCCCGGTGAGATAGCCGAGGGCCAGCGTCGCCTCACGGAGCGTGGTGCCCTCGTGCAGCGCCTTGTGCGCGATCTCGGCCGCCTTGTCGTAGCCGAGCACCGGGCTCAGGGCGGTGACGAGCATGAGCGACTCCGCAAGATGCTCGGCGATGCGCTCGCGGTTGGGCTGCAGCCCCTCGACGCAGAACTGGCGGAACGTGCGGCAGACATCCGTGAGCAGATCGACGGAGTGCAGGAAGTCGAAGATCATCACCGGCTTGAACACGTTGAGCTCGAAGTTGCCCATCGAGCCCGCCATGGCGACGACCGTGTCGTTGCCGATCACCTGCACGCACACCATCGTCATGGCCTCGGACTGGGTGGGGTTCACCTTGCCGGGCATGATCGACGAGCCGGGCTCGTTCTCGGGGAGCAGCAGCTCGCCGATGCCGCAACGCGGCCCCGAGCCCAACCAGCGAATGTCGTTGGCGATCTTCATCAGCGAGACCGCGAGCGTGCGGAGCGTGCCGCTCGCGAACACGAGCCCGTCGTGCGCGGCCAGCGCGGCGAACTTGTTCGGGGCCGACACGAACGGCAGGCCCGTGAGCTCGGCGATCTTGGCCGCGGCCCGTTCGGCGAACTCAGCGTGGGTGTTGAGCCCCGTGCCGACGGCCGTTCCGCCGATGGCCAGCTCGTAGAGGCCGGGGAGCGCGGCGTCGATCCGGGCCAGGTCGGCGTCGAGCTGGGCCACGTAACCGCCGAACTCCTGGCCCAGCGTCAGCGGCACCGCGTCCTGGAGATGGGTGCGGCCGATCTTCACGATCCCGCCCCACTCGTCGGCTCGTCGCGCGAGCGCGTCACGCAACTCGCGCACCGAAGGAACGAGCTGGCGTGTGACCTCCGACGCGGCTGCGATGTTCATCGCGGTCGGGAAGGTGTCGTTCGACGACTGCGACATGTTGACATGGTCGTTGGGATGGATCGGGTCCTTGCTCCCGCGCTCACCGCCGGCCAGCTCGATGGCGCGGTTGGAGATGACCTCGTTGACGTTCATGTTCGTCTGCGTGCCGCTGCCCGTCTGCCACACGTAAAGCGGGAACTCACCATCGTGCTTGCCGGCGATGATCTCGTCGGCGGCCCGGATGATGAGATCGCACTCGCGGGGGTCGAGCCCCCCGAGATCACGGTTGACGAGCGCGGCCACCTTCTTGAGCACGGCCATGCCGCGGATGACGGGAGTCGGGATGCGGTCGTCGCCGATGGAGAAGTGGTGGAGCGAGCGTTGGGTCTGCGCGCCCCAGTACCGGTGCGCGGGCACCTCGATCGCGCCCAAGCTGTCGGTCTCCCGCCGGGTCTGCCCGCTCGTGTCCGTCGCCATCGTCCGCGTCCCCGTACCGTCGCCCCGTACCGTCGCCTCATACGACGCCCCGGGCCGTCCGTCCGCTCGGAACGTAGCGCGCCGTCGTGTCAGACTCCGCAACCTGCACCGGCCGCCGGTCGGGGGGCCGGTCGATGAGCCCGGTCGAGGAGCAGGGAGGTGCCGTGCCCACCACGTCCGCCGTCTACGAGATCGCCGACCGCTACGTCGACCGCTCGGCTGCGCTCGACCCGGTGTCGGCCACGTTCCGGGGCCTCCCCGGCCACGACGCCGAGATGACCGACTACTCCCCCGACGCGGTCGAGGAGCGCGCCGAGCACACCCGCTCGACGCTCGCCGCGCTCGCCGACGCCGAGATCACCGGCGAAGGCGACCGCATCGCGGCCGCGGTGATGGCCGAGCGACTCGACCTGGCCGTCGAGATGTACGAGGCGGGTGAGCACTTCCGCGCCCTACGCGTGCTCGGCAGTCCCGTGCAGGGCGTGCGCCAGTGCTTCGACCTCATGCCCACCGCCACGGAGGCCGACTGGGGCGTGATCGCGGCACGGATGGCGCTCGTGCCCCAGGGCCTGTCGAGCATCCAGGCGCTGCTCGCAGAGGGGATCGCGCAAGGCCTCGTGTCCCCCCGACGCCAGGTGGTGGCGTGCACCAAGCAGGCGGAGACGTGGAGCGGCCTCGACGGCACCACACCGTTCTTCGTCGCGCTGCTCGACCGCTACGGCCAGGCCGGCATCGACAACCCGGCGCTGCAGGCCGCGCTCGAGGACCGCGCGCAGCGCGCCACCGAGGCCTACGCCGCGTGCGCGCGCTACCTCGCCGACGACTACTCGCCCCACGCCGAGGAGCGCGACCCGGTCGGCGCGGAGCGATACGCGCGCTTCTCACGCACCTACAACGGCATCGACCTCGACCTGCGGGAGACGTACGACTGGGGCTGGGACGAGCTGTACCGGATCGAGAGGGCCATGGGCGATGTCGCCGAGCGGATCCTCCCCGGCGAGCCGGTGGAAATGGTGATCGAGCACCTCGAGACCGACCCCGCCCGCGCGATCGAGGGGGTCGACGAGTTTCGCGGCTGGCTGCAAGACCTCATGGACCGCACCATCGAGGAGCTCGACGGCATGCACTTCGACATCCCCGAGCCGGTGAAGCGGGTCGAGGCGATGATCGCGCCACCCGGCGGCGCGGCCGCGATGTACTACACGGGTCCGTCGGAAGACTTCAGCCGGCCCGGTCGCACCTGGTACCCGACGCTCGGCAAGACTCGCTTCCCCCTCTGGGGCGAGGTCTCGATCTGCTACCACGAGGGCGTCCCCGGCCATCCCCTCCAGATCGCGCAAGTGCGCTACCTCGCCGATGAGCTGAGCCGGTACCAGCGCACCAGCGCGGGCGTCTCCGGGCACGCCGAGGGCTGGGCTCTCTATGCCGAGCGGCTCATGGGTGAGCTCGGCTACCTCGACGTGCCCGACTACGAGTTGGGGATGCTGCGCGCGCAGGCGATGCGCGCGGTGCGCGTGATCGTCGACATCGGGATGCACCTCGAGCTCCCGATCCCCGCACGCGAGCGCTACCACCCGGGCGAGACCTGGACTCCCGAGCTCGCGCTCCCGTTCGTGATCGGGCGCAGCCACTTCCCGCCCGACTTCATGGCGAGCGAGGTAGACCGCTACCTCGGCCTCCCCGGCCAGGCGATCAGCTACAAGGTCGGCGAGCGCGTATGGCTCGCGGCCCGGGACGATGCCCGGCGTCGTGCCGGCGCGGGCTTCGATCTCAAGGCGTTCCACCGCCGCGCCCTCGACCTCGGTCCTATGGGACTCGACCAGCTCCGGCGGGAGCTGGCGACCGACGGCGGCTGACCCTGCCGTGCCGCTTTGGCGACGCCAGAGCGCAGAGGGAGAGGGCTCCTCGCCTCGTCAGCCGATCCGTCCGGCGGCGACGGCGGCGGCCTCGGCCGCGTCGAGCTGGACCTCGACGATGGCGAGCCCGCCGTCCCAGAACGCGGGATCTGCGAGGTCGACGCCCACGATCCTGCCCAGCTCCTCGGGCGGGAGCGACCCGCCGCGTCCGAGCAGCTCGAGGTAGCTCGGGACGAACTCGGGGCCGCGGCGCTCGTACTCGCGGTACACCGACAGCGCGAGCAGCTGCCCGTAGGAGTACGCGTAGACGTAGCCGGGCATACCGATGAAGTGCGGGATGTAGCTCCACCACGTGCGGTAGCCGGCGGTGATCTCGACCGTGTCGCCGAGCATCTCGGCTTGCGTCTCGGCCCACAGGTCGCCGATCCGCTCCACGCTCAGCTCGCCTTCCTCGCGCCGCGCGGTGTGGGTCCGATCCTCGAAGCGATTCATGGCCGTCTGGCGGAAGACGGTCGCGATCTGGCCCTCGAGGCTCTCGGCCAGCAGCGCGAGCCGCGCGCTCGGGTCGGTAGTCGCGTCGAGGAGCCGCCCGAACGTGACCGTCTCGCCGAACACCGACGCGGTCTCGGCCAGTGTGAGCGGCGTCGACTGCTCGAACACGCCCCGATCGCGCGCGAGATAGCCGTGCAGGCCGTGGCCGAGCTCGTGGGCGAGCGTGAGCACGTCGCGGCGGCGTGACGTCCAGTTGAGGAGCACGTAGGGATGGTGTGACGGCACTGTGTACGCACAGAATGCACCGGGTTGCTTGCCCGGCCGCACCGGCGCGTCGATCCACCGCTCGTCGAAGAAGCGGCGCGCAAGAGCCGAGAGCTCGGGCGAGAACGACGCGTACGCGTCGAGGACGATCTCCCGTCCTTCGTTCCACCCGAACTCGGAGTCGTCGGAGGTGACGGAGGCCATGCGGTCGTAGTCGGCGAGCCGCTCGACACCGAGCAGCCGGGCCTTCAGCGCGTACCACCGCTGCGGCAGATCGTACCGGCGACGGACCGCGCCGACCAGCGCCTGCACCGACTCGTCGCTGGCCTCGTTGGCCAGGTTCATACTTGCGATCCAGCTCGCGTAGTGGCGCAGGCGGTCGTCGGTGGCCTTGTCGGCAAGGAGCGTGTTGAGCACGAACGCCCGGGTGCGTAGCCCTGGCGCGAGCGCGGCGGTGACGGCCTCGGCCGAGCCGAGCCGCAGCTCGCGATCGGGCGAGGCGAGCCGCGACAGCCCCTCCTCGAGGCTTGCGGTGTGGCCGTCGAGCTCGACCGTGATGGCCGACGTGAGCTCGCTGAACAGCCGGGCCCACGCGCCCCGGCCCGTGACCGCCTTCTCGGCGAGGATCACCTCCTCCGGCTCCGAGAGCAGGTGCGGTCGGTACCGGCGCACCGCGGCGAGGTGGTGGCGGCAGAAGGCCAGGCGCTCGTCGGCCAGGAGCTCCTCGACCCGCTCGTCGTCCAGCGCCGCCCACTCGAGCTCGAAGAACAGCAGTTGGTTGCCGATGGCGGTGCTGCGCTCCTCCACCTTCTGGAGCAATGCGCCGCGCTCGGCATCGGTGGTGTCGACGCTGAACCGAAGCCCAGCGTACGACCCGGCCTGGCCGACCAGCTCGTTGACCGCCGCCAGCTCGTGGAGAAACGTCGCGAGCGCGGCCGCGTCGAGCTGCGCGATCGCGCCCCGCTGCGCCGCGAGCGTCGTGGCCCGCCGCTCGGCCTCGTCGAGCAGCGCGTCGACGCCGGACGCGCCTCGCCCGTCGACCAGAGGCTCGAGATCCCAGGCGACGTCGGCAGCGGTCAGGTCTGCGGGCTGTGCGCCGGATTGGCGTGGGCCTGATTCGCGTGGGCCTGATTCTCGTGGGCCTGATTCTCGTGTGCCGGATTTTCGTGTGGTGGTCATGGCCGGAGCCTACGGCTCGAGCGCCTCGGGCAGCGGTGCCGCGTGCACCACCGCCAGCGTGCGGGTGGCCCGGGTCACCGCGACGTAGAGCAAGCGGAGGCCGACCGGGTCGGGCGTCACGAGCTCGGCCGGCTCGACCACCACCACATGGTCGAACTCGAGCCCCTTCGCGTCGACAGGGGTGAGCACCGCCACCGGCGCCTCGATCGCCGCGGCCGCGCCCGCGACGGCACGCACGTCGGCGAGCGCGTCGACGAGCGCGTCGTGCAGCGATCCCGGCGCAATCACCGCTACCAAGCCGCCCGCGGCCACCGCGTCACGTGCAGCATGGGCTGCACCCGACACGAGCTCACCGGCGGCGACGGCGACGAAGCGTGGGCGGCTCCCGGTGTTTCGCACCGCACGCGAAGGCTCGGCCTGTGGCGCGGCGACGCTGAGGATCCTGTGCGCGAGCTCCATGATCTCGGCGGGCGTGCGGTAGTTGACCGTGAGCGTGACAAAGCGCGTCCCTCGTGCGCGCGGCACGCTGTCCAGCACCTCGTCCCACCCCGCCGCGGCACCTGGCCGGCTCGCCTGTCCGAAGTCGCCCACCAGGGTCATCGATCCCGACGGGCTCCGCCGGGCCAGCATGCGCCACTCCATGGGCGTGAGGTCCTGGGCCTCGTCCACCAGGACGTGCCCGTAGATCCGGAGCCCGGAGCTCGTGTCGGGTCGGGCGTTGGGCGGCGCGAAGCGCGCCGCGAGCTCGGTCGCGCTCACGCGGCCGCGCAGCCCCAGCTCGTCGACCACCCGCCCCGCGACCTCGAGCGCCTCCGTCTCGGCAGCTCGTCCGCTGCGGTGGGCGGGGCGGGCAGCTTCCGGCGGGCCGAGGAGCGCGTCGGCCTCGTCGACCAGCGCGATGTCGGAGTCGGTCCAGGGAACGCCGTCGACCGTCGTGGAGCGGGCGCGCTCCAGACCCTGAAGCTCCTCGCGCCCGAGAACACCGTGGGCCGCGGATCGGATCAGGGCCGTGAAGCTGAACAGGTCGTGCACGAGCTCGGCACCGCTGAGCACGGGCCACATCCGCTCGAGCGCCTCTCGCACCTCGGGCGTGGCTCGCAGCCGGGCTCGCAGGTCGCGCTCCCATTCCTCCGGCGACGTCTCGCCGCGAGCGAGGGCGCCTGCGACCGTGGAATCCGTGCCCGCGAGGTCGGTGGCAGGAAGGAGCGGCTCACCCGACGTCGTGGCGGCGAGCGCGGCCCGGTACTGCACGCCGAGGTGCTCGAGCAGGCTGCGGACGACGAAGGAACGTCGCGCGTTGTGGAAGCCACGGCGCCGGCGAGCCCGCTCGACGATTCGAGCGGAGTCGCGGCGCGAGATCCGTAGCCGGAACCCGCCGAGGATCAGGACGATGTCGCGTGGGAGCGCTCGTTCGCGGTCGCGGACCGCCTTCGCGATCACCTTCGCCATACGGACGTCGCCCTTGACCACGGCGACCTCGGCCGGGTCGGGCCCGACGATGCGTAGGTGGGGCTTCAGCGCCCGGAGCGTGGCGAGCTGCACGTCGTGCTCGCCGAGCGACGGAAGCACCTGTTCGATGTAGCGCAGGAACACCGACGTCGGCCCTACGAGCAGCACGCCCTGCGACCGAAGCCGGCGCCGGTGCGTGTAGAGCAGGTACGCGGCCCGGTGCAGCGCGACCGCCGTCTTGCCCGTTCCGGCACCTCCGGCGACCACCAGGATGCCGCCCAGCTCGGCCCGGATCGCCTCGTCCTGCTCGGCCTGGATGGTGGCGACGATGTCGCCCATCCGGCCGGTGCGGTGGCGATCGAGGGCGGCGAGGAGCGCGCCCTCCCCGAGCACCGTGAAGCCCGCCTGCGCACTGGCGTCGGCATCGAACACCTCGTCGTCGAGACCGACCAGCTCACGGCCTCGACGGGTCTGGAAGTGACGACGGCGGACCACGCCCATCGGCTCTACCGCGGTGGCCCGGTAGAAGGGCTCGGCCACGGGCGCGCGCCAGTCGACCACGAGGGGGGTGTGCTCGGCGTCGTCCACCGCGATCCGGCCCACGTGATAGGTGCGGTCGCCCTCGAGGTCGATGCGACCGAAGCACAGAGGCGCGTCGCCGATGTCGAGGGCGGCGAGGCGCCGGTGGGTCACGTCGACGGCGATGTCACGCTCGAGCCTCGCCTGGTGCGTTCCGCCCCGGCGCACCTCGGCATAGGCCTCGGAGACCCGGGATGCCGAGCGGCGCATGCCGTCGAGCCGGGCATAGGCCGCGTCGACATGGGCCTGCTCGGCCGCGACCTCGGCTCGGTGGTCGGACTGGGGCACCCGCAACCTCGGATCCGGGGAACCGATCAGTTTATTCGGTCTCCCCCCATCGCGACAGGGGCTCAGATCTCGTCTCAGATCTGGCCGGGCACCGTGACGGTGACGTCTCCGGGGTCGACGAGCAGCACCCGCTCGCCGAGCGAGAGGACCGAGCCCTCGGCCGTCACCCACCGGCCGCCGAGGTTGGGCAGGGGCGGAGCCTCGCCGTCGAGGTGACGCTCGACCACGCGGATCAGCCCGCCGTGACCGACGACGAGAACCGTCGCGTCGCCGGCTTCGGCCGCGATCCCGTCGATCGCGGCAAGGCCCCGCCCGCGCAGCGCCTCATCGGGCTCGAATCCCGGAGGCCGTCGGCCGTCGAGCAGGAACCCCGGCCACCGCTCCTCGATCTCGACGCGGGTCAGCCCGGTCCACTCCCCCGCGTCGCGCTCGCGCAGCCGCTCCTCCGTGCGAACCGGCAACCCCAGGCCCGACGCGATGATCTCCGCGGTGCGGCTCGCGCGGGCGAGCGGCGACGTCCACACGACCGCGACCGCGAGCCCCTCGGCCGCGGCGATTGCCGCCTCCGACTGACGCTCGCCGAGCGGTGAGAGCGGCGGATCAGCATGACCCTGCCAGCGCCCGTCGGCGTTCCAGGTCGACTGCCCGTGACGGACGACGAAGAGACGCGTCACGCACGACCCTCGTCGGCCGCGACGAGCTCGAACTCGCCGTTGCGGAACACGAGCGTGACCGCGCGACCCTCGAGCGGCGGCCGCAGGCTTCCGCGGGTGGGATCGACGTAGACGCGCACCGTGCGCTTGCCGGCCGCGGTGGGGATCGCGACGCGGTCCGTCGCCGGCCACCGGAGGGCCGATGCGGGAAGCGTGAGCGACTGGTTGTCACTGAAGCGCCGGCGCCGACCGGGCGGCCCGGTGAGCGACTCCTCCACGCGCTCCAGCGCCGGCGTCACGAACGTGGCCGGGAGCTTGAACCGCTCGATCTCGGCCTTCACCCGCGGCCGGAGCGCGGCTGGCGTGGTCGCACCCTGCTCGAGCGCAGCGGTGCGGGCCGCGTTGCAGGCACGGTTCACGCGCTGGAGGGTCGAGAGCAGCAGCTCGTGCTGCTCGGTGTCGGCCAGGATGCGGACGAGGTCGGGCACGCGAAGATCGTGCCCGATGGCACCCGGGCGGGGCGAACGCGTCGGCGCGAGCCGGCTCCGCCGTATTCGCCGCCTGGTGGGCGCGGGGCCGCAAGAGGTACCGTCCGCCCCCCAGCAGCGATGAGCGGGCAGCGGGCGCGGACGAGGGGACCAACATGAGGGGAGCCGTCTACGTCGGGCCGGACCAGCCACTCGTGGTCGAAAGCCTCGAGCCGAGCCCGCCCGGGCCGCGCGACGTGGTGGTGCGCATCGGTGCCAGTGGCGTGTGCCACTCCGACTTGTCGGCCACCAATGGCACCGTCCCCATGCCGCCGCCATGCATCCTCGGCCACGAGGGTGCGGGGATCGTCGAGGCGGTCGGGGCCGAGGTGAGCCGTGTGCAGACGGGTGACCGCGTGATCGCGTCGTTCGTCGCGTCGTGCGGCTCCTGCTGGTGGTGCCTGCACGGGCAGTCGAACCTGTGCGACACATCGCTCGGCCTCAGCATGACCCCGCGCGCCACCCGGCCCGACGGGAGCGTGGCCACCGGGTTCGCCGGCCTCGGCACGTTCGCCGACGTGATGACGATCGACGAATCGTCGGTCGTGAAGGTCGAGACCGACCTCCCCGACGAGCAGCTCGCGCTCATCGGATGCGGCGTGACCACCGGTGTGGGCGCCGCGCTCAACACCGCCCGGATCGAGCCGGGTTCGACCGTCGCCGTCATCGGCTGTGGCGGCGTCGGGCAGGCCGTGATCCAGGGCGCGCGCATCGCGGGCGCGGGGCGGATCATCGCGGTCGACCCGGTCGAGCTGAAGCGCAAGTGCGCCGAGCAGCTCGGCGCGACCGATCTCGTCGACCCGTCCGCCGGTGATCCCGTCGGTCAGGTGCGGGCGCTCACCGGTGGTCGGGGCGCCGACTACGCCTTCGAGGTGATCGGGCTCCCCGAGACCATCTCCCAAACGTTCGCCACCGCGCGTCGGGGCGGCACCGCGGTGGTCGTCGGCATGCCGCGGATGGATTCGCAGGTCACGCTGTCGGGCTGGAGCCTCTTCTACGACGAGAAGAAGCTCTTGGGCTGCGTCTACGGCTCCGCGCAGGTACGACGCGACTTCCCGCGCTTCATCGGCCTCGTGGAGACCGGGCGGCTCGATCTCGGCGCGATGGTGTCGCGCCGAATCGGCCTCGACGACGTCAACGATGCGTTCCGTGCCATGCAGGACGGCGAGGTCATCCGCAGCGTCATCGTGTAGCAGCCCCATCGAGCGACAGCCCATCGAGCGATGGGGCCGCCCGACCACTCGCCGCAGTCACCCCACCTTGCCAGCGGGGCGGTCGGAGGTCGACAATCTTCGCCCGGCACGGAAGCGGGCACGGCGGTCGACAGGGAGTCCCCAGGGTCGACGGGAGTCGAGGTGCGGAGACGGGTGCGGAGACGGATGACGCCAGCGCATCGGGTGAGACCGGCTCGGCAACGGGTGAGCATCGTCGCGTCCACCCTCGCGGGCGCGCTCGCCATCGCCGGTGGCGGTTGGCTGTACGCGATGAGCCACCTCGATCGCGCCGCGGCCGAGGGCACGTTCCTGGAGGCCGTCCCGCACCTGCGGCTCACCACGACGCCGCCCGACGGCGCCACCGACGTGCGTCCCGACCTGCTTGTGAACGCGACCGCGCAGTACGGCGTGATCAGCCGCGGCGAGCTCGCGGTCGACGGCGGCGCACCGATGACGGGCACGATCGCCACCGACGGGAGCAGCTGGTCGTCGGCCGGCACCACCCTCGCGCCGGCAGCCCGCTACCACGTCACGCTGTCGCTCGACACGCCGCGCGGTCCGGTCCAGCGTCGCTTCTCGTTCTCGACCCTCAAGCCCACGCGTGTGCTCGGCGCGGAGCTCTCCCCCGACGACGGTGACACGGTCGGCGTGGGCCAGCCGGTCGCGGTGCACTTCGACAGCGCCGTCAAGGATCGAGCCGCGGTAGAGCGGCGGCTCCAAGTGCAGACCGCGCCGGGGGTGGCGGGCGCATGGCACTGGTTCGGCGACCGCGAGGTGCACTACCGGCCGAGCACGTACTGGCCCGCGGGGGCACAGGTCACGGTGGCCGCCAACCTCTCGGGTGTCGACGCCGGCGGCGGCGTGTGGGGCGAGCACAACCTCACCGTGCACTTCGCCGTGGGCGACGCGCACGTGAGCGTCGTCGACGTGCAGCAGCACACGATGACCGTCACCAGCAACGGCAACACGGTGAAGGTCTACCCGCAGAGCGCGGGCTCGATGAAGTACCCGACGATGGCCGGCGTCCATGTGGTGCTGAGCAAGCAGGCCGACATCATCATGGACTCGGCCACCAACGGCATCCCGCGCGACTCTCCCGACGGCTACTACGAGCACGTCTTCTGGGATGTGAGGATCTCGAACGGCGGGGAGTTCGTGCACGCGGCCCCCTGGTCGGTGGGCGCGCAAGGCCGCGACAACGTCTCGCACGGGTGCGTGAACCTGAGCCCGGAGAACGCTATCGAGTTCTTCGGCTTCAGCCGGAGGGGCGACGTCGTGCGGGTCGCGGGGTCCGACCGGCCGCCCGAGCCCGACGCCGGGACCCAGGACTGGAACATGTCGTGGGCCGAGTGGCTGGCCGGAAGCGCGCTCGCGAGTGCGCCCGGGGCCACGCCGGTGCCCGGCACCTAACCGCCGGGCCGAGCTCACACTCCGTTGGTCGTAGGCTCATAGGGGCTTCACACCCGGCCGCGACGATCCCCGCGGAAGAGACCACGGAGGTGGCTCGTGAAGACCGCGGCAGGCCCGACGCGCGAGCGCAGGCTCACCCGGGCGGCCACTGCGCTCCTCGTGCTCCAGGCCTCGGCGATCGCGCTCTCCGGGCTGGCCCTGCTCGTCCGGGCCGGACGCTCCCCCGGGCAGGGCTATGGCGTTGCGGCCTTCCTGGTGCTGCTCACTGCCGGAGCGACCGGCCTGATCGCCACCGCCGTCGCCACCGGCCGACGCTGGGGCCGGCCGGGGGCCTTCGCGATCGAGAGCCTGTTCGCCGTGTTCAACCTGGCGACCGTGACGAGCCGGCCGGTTGGCGCCTCGATCGGCTTCGCGGTCGAGGCGGCCGTCTTCGTGTTGCTGACCCGAGCGAGGCGGCCGCCGCCGGCCACGTCTCCCACGTCGCCCACGCCCGCGGCCGGGATGGTCGAGCCGGCCGACGCGCCGGACGCCCACCGGCGTCCCAGCGCGGGGCAGCTCCTGCTCGGACTCGCGACGCTCACCGTGTTCCTCGCCGCTCTGGCGATCCGCAGCGAGATCGTCTTCGGGCTGGTCGTGGTGGCCGCGGTCTTCGTCCCGCTGGAGAAGCTCTTCGCCCTGCACCCGCAGAAGACTCTGCGCACGGGTTGGAAGACCGACGTCGTGCACTTCGTCGTCAACAACCTGCTCACCACGCTGGGTGTCGTGATCGGCGTCGTCGCCGTGGGCGGGCTGCTGCACACGCTCGTGCCCGACGCGACCCGCACCGCGATCGCCTCGCAGCCCTGGATGCTCCAGTTCGCGGAGGCCATGCTCGTCGCGGGGCTGTTCGGGTATGCGGGTCACCGGGCCACGCACTCGGTGCCCTTCCTGTGGCGGTTCCACAAGGTGCACCACTCCATCGAGGAGATGGACTGGCTCGCCGCCGCCCGGCTGCACCCGATCGACCAGGCGTTCACCCGGTCGTGCACGGTGATCCCGCTGTTCGCGCTCGGCTTCTCGAAGGCGACCTTCGGCGCGTACCTGGTCTTCCTCGCCTTCCAGGCCCTGTTCATCCACGCCAACGTGCGGCTGCGGTTCGGTCCGCTGCGCTGGCTCGTGGCCACGCCCGAGTTCCACCACTGGCACCACGCGGGCGATCCGGCCGCGTACAACTCGAACTTCGCCGGCGAGTTCCCGTTCGTTGACGCCCTGTTCGGCACGCTGCACATGCCCAGGGGACAGATGCCCGCTCGCTACGGCATCGCCGACCCGGTGCCGAGCGGCTACCTGCGCCAGCTGGCGTGGCCGTTCCGCAACCGGACGGCCGACACCCGCGTCTCTGCGTAGGCCACGTCCTACTCGTTCTATTCGGCCGACTTCGCCGACATGATGGGAGCTCTGGCCGCGGCGTCGCCGCGACCGTCTACCTCCGCCGCTTCGCCGGGGCCTTCCGCTTCGCCGGGGCCTTCCGCTTCGCGGGCGCCTTCCGCTTCGCGGGCGCCTTCCGCTTCGCGGCCGCCTTCTTGCCCGACAGGACCGCTTCCTTGAAGGCCTTGAGCGCCGTGATCCGGGCCCGGCGTGACGCCTTGATCTTGATCGGCTCCCCGGTCTGCGGGTTGCGGCCCATGCGCGCGGCGCGGTCGACGCGGGCGAACTTGCAGAACCCGGTGATCGCCACCGGCTCGCCGGTCGAGACGGTCGCGGTGACGACGTCGACGAACGCCTGGAGCATCGCGTCGGCGTCCTTGCGGTCGGTGTCGGCGCGTTCGGCGATTGCCAGCACGAGCTCTCTACGGTTCACAGGACCTCCCTGGATCGGAACGGGGCTTCACACTAGGAGCTAGGAGCAACCCGATGTCGCCCCGCAGCTCGGGCAGGCGTGGCACGAGCCGGCCCGCTGCATGATGTCACCGCAGACGTGGCAGATCACGGTGTCGCGGTCCCTCGGCGTGGTCGGGGCCTGGGGCGCGGGTGCCGTGGCCGACGGCGCCCGGTCCTCCATGGGGAGCACGTCGAGCCCGGGCTCGGTGACCGAGACGGCCGCCGCCTCCTCGACCCCCGGCAGGGTCGGCTGGAGCCGCTCCCCCACCGTGAGGATACCGAGCTCGGTGCGCTCCTCGACCGACAGGTACTCGACCGCGAGCCGGCGGAAGATGTAGTCGACCAGGCTGGTCGCGAAGCGGATGTCGGGGTCGTCGGTCATGCCGGCCGGCTCGAAGCGCATGTTGGTGAACATGTCGGCGAATGCCCGCAGCGGTACGCCGTATTGGAGCCCGTGGCTCACCGAGATCGCGAATGCGTCCATGATCCCGGCGAGCGTGCTGCCCTGTTTGGCCACCTTCAGGAACAGCTCACCAGGGCGGCCGTCCTCGAACTCGCCCACCGTCACGTAGCCGTGGCAGTCGGCCACGCGGAACGAGAACGTCTTCGAGTTCCGGGTGCGGGGCAGCTTCTGGCGGACCGGCTCCTGCACGATGACGTGCTCGACGATCCGCTCCACCACCTGCGCGGGTGTGCTCCCCTGCCCGGCCTCGGCCTCCTCGCCCGCCTTCTTCTGGGTGGCGAGCGGCTGGGCCACCTTGCAGTTGTCGCGATAGATGGCCACGGCCTTGAGTCCGAGCCGCCACGCCTCGACGTGCAGCTGCTGGATCTCCTCGACCGTCACCTCCTCGGGCATGTTGACGGTCTTCGAGATGGCGCCGCTGATCCACGGCTGCACCGCGGCCATCATCGTGACGTGGCCTCTGTAATGGATGGTGTTGTCGCCCATCGAGCAGGCGAACCCCGGCAGGTGCGCGGGGTCGAGGCCGGGCGCGCCCATGATCGTCTTGTGCTCGTCGATGTGGGCGACGATCCGATCGATTTGCTCGGGCGGATAGCCGAGCTTGTGCAGCGCACGGGGCACGGTCCGGTTCACGATGAGCATCGTGCCCCCGCCGACCAGCTTCTTCGCCTTCGTCAGCGCGAGGTCGGGCTCGACGCCGGTCGTGTCGCAGTCCATCATCAGCGCGATCGTGCCAGTGGGAGCGATAACGCTGGCCTGCGAGTTGCGCACGCCGTGGGCCTCGCCCAGCTCGACAGCTTCGTCCCACGACCGCTGCGCCGCGCCGAGCAGCTCGGGCGACACCAGCTCCTCGTCGATCTTGGCCACCTCGGCCCGGTGCATGCGCAGCACGTCGAGCATGGGCTCGGCGTTGGCCGCGTAGCCGGCGAACGGCCCCATACGACCCGCGGTGCGGGCGCTCGTCGCGTAGGCATGCCCGGTCGTGAGCGCGGTGAGCACGCTCGCCCATGCCCGGCCCTCGGGCGAGTCGTACGGGAGGCCCTGGGCCATGAGTAGCGCGCCGAGGTTCGCGTAGCCGAGGCCGAGCTGGCGGAAGGCGCGGCTGGTCTCGCCGATCTTCTCGGTCGGGTAGTCGGCGTTGCCGACGAGGATCTCCTGCGCCGTGAACATCACCTCCACGGCCTGCTGGTAGCCCGCGATGTCCAAGGTGTCGTCATCGCGCAGGAACGGCAGCAGGTTGATGCTGGCCAGGTTGCACGCCGAGTTGTCCAAGTGCATGTATTCGCTACAAGGGTTGCTCGCGTTGATGCGGCCGGTGTTGGGCGTGGTGTGCCAGCGGTTGATGGTGGTGTCGAACTGCATGCCCGGGTCCGCGCACTCCCACGCGGCCTCGGAGATCTGGCGCATGAGGTCGCGCGCCTTGAGCGTGCGCACGGTGTCGCCGGTGGTGACGGCCTTGAGCTGCCAGTCGCGGTCGTCGAGGACGGCCCGCATGAACTCGTCGGTGACCCGGACCGAGTTGTTGGCATTCTGGTACTGGATCGAGTGGCCGTCGGCGCCGTCGAGGTCCATGTCGAAGCCGGCGTCGGCCAGGGCCCGGGCCTTGCGCTCCTCTCGAGCCTTGCACCAGATGAACTCCTCGATGTCGGGGTGGTCGACGTTGAGGATCACCATCTTCGCGGCGCGCCGAGTTTTTCCTCCCGACTTGATCGTACCGGCCGACGCGGCGGCACCGCGCATGAAGCTCACCGGCCCGCTGGGGGTGCCGCCGCCCTTCAGATGCTCGTAGGACGAGCGGAGGTTGGACAGGTTGATGCCGGAGCCGGAGCCGCCCTTGAAGATGATGCCTTCCTCCCGGTACCAGTTGAGGATGGCGTCCATCGTGTCGTCGACTGCGAGGATGAAGCACGCCGCGGCCTGCGCCGGGACGCCCGCCACGCCGATGTTGAACCAGACGGGCGAGTTGAACGCGGCGCGTTGGTGCACGAGCAGATACTTCAGCTCGTTGCGGAACGACGCGGCCTCGTCGTCGGAGACGAAGTAGCCGTCGCGTACGCCCCACGCAGCGATGGTGTCGGCCACGCGGTCGATGACCTGACGCAGCGATGACTCTCGCTCGGGCGTGCCGAGCGTGCCGCGGAAGTACTTCTGGGCGACGATGTTGGTCGCGTTCTGCGACCAGGTGACCGGGAACTCGACGTCGGACTGGAAGAAGGCGTCGGTACCGTCCTTGAAGTTGGGAATGCGCGCGTCGCGCCGCTCCCACTCGACGGTGTCGTAGGGATGGACGCCCGGCTCGGTGAAGAACCGACGGATCCCGATCCCGATCTGCTCCGGCGCCATGGCCATCCGGCCGCCCCTTTTCCCAGGTGTCGCTACCGACACTTTCTACCTTGGCAATCTCGCTCGCTCGCTGCCCCGCGACAACCACAAGATGTAGTGGGTGCCCCCCATGGCGAACACGACATGGGGGGTAATTACAGCACCGTAGTTACGCGGCTGTCAACGCTTCAGCGTTGCCATCGGCGCAGGTCTCAGCCCGCTCGCGAAGGTTCGCACTCGTGAACCGGGGCACACGCTCAACGGCTCGAAGCCGCGCTCGGGCCTGCTCGCCGAGCCCACGCCCGGGCCTACGGGCGCCGGCGGGCCCGTAGTTTCGGGGCGGTTGTCTTCTGGAGGAGGCCCACCTCGCGCTCGAAGTCGCTCACGTCTTCGAAGCCCTTGTAGACCGACGCGAACCGCAGGTACGAGACCGGATCGAGGCTTCGGAGCCGCTCGAGCACGGCCAGACCCACGTGCTCGCTGGTGACCTCGGCCCCCCGGGCCCGCAGGAGCTCCTCGATCTCCGCCGCGATGGCCTCCACCGTCCCCTCCTCGATCTCGCGACTGGCGACCGCGCTGGCGATCCCCGCGGTCAACTTGGCCCGGTCGAAGGGCTCCTTCGCGCCCGAGCGCTTGAGGACCACGAGCGGGAGCTCCTCGAGCCGCTCGTAGGTCGTGTAGCGACGTCCGCACCCGAGGCACTCGCGCCGGCGGCGGATCGCGCCGCCGTCCTCGGCAAGGCGAGAGTCGACGACCTTGTCGTCGACCTCACGGCAGTAGCGGCACCGCATCCCGCCACGGTACCCAAGTGCCGGAGCCGTGACCATGCCCCGGACCGCCTCGCATCGGCGCGGCGGGCTCAGCGGCGGGGCCACACAATGATCTCCCCGGGCAGCAGCGGCGCGCCGTGCCGGGCCTGCTCGAGCGCGTCGACGATGGGCCGGGGATCGGCGCCGGGCGCGAGCCGCGTCGCAACGGTCCACAACGAGTCACCGCGGCGCACCACGGAGGTGGTGAGCGGCGGGCGGCGCCCGGGGGCCCCGAGGGGTGGACCCCCGAGCGCGACGCCCGCGTTCCCCGCCAGGACCACCATTGCCAGCGCCAGCCCGACGGCGGCCACTCGCCGGCGTCGGTAGGTCGCGGCCGCGACCCGTACGCGCCGGCCGGCGGCGCGCGGCACGCCGACCGGTGCGAGGCGGGGCCGCGCCGCGGGGCCGGGGGCCGTCCCGGCGGGGGCCCCCCCCCGCGGGCCCCCGGGGCCCCCCCCGCCGCTCACCACCTCCGTGGTGCGCCGCGGTGACTCGTTGTGGACCGTTGCGACGCGGCTCGCGCCCGGCGCCGATCC
>OBEQ011802321.1_pt1 | contig 54813 bp, 61 predicted proteins | sample 1670901 | NCBI WGS metagenome assembly OBEQ01 (sample SAMEA104232315, study PRJEB22302) | groundwater metagenome | biome: forest; feature: aquifer; material: groundwater | place: USA | collected 2011-08-07 | depth 5.4 m
ATTAAGACTACCGGAGGGATGGTGTCCGTGCCGGGGGCGACGGTGGGAGTGGGGGTGGGAGAAGGAGTGGGGGGAGGAGGCGTCGGGGTCGGCGCCGGCGTAGGAGATGGTGTCGGCAAGAGAGTAGGACTTGGAGATGGACTAGGACTCGGAGAAGGTGATGGAGAAGGACTGGGCGACGGCGATGGCGAGGGTGGGGGTGGTGGGGTAGCAGGAACAGGAGGAGGAGCGGATGGTGTTGGAGTGCTCGATCCTACTGAATTAAATTCTACCATTTTTCCAGCACTACTGGTTGAGCCAGCAATCATAAGACGATGAAAATCAATACCGGTTACGCCACCAGCAACAAACCCTGGATTCCAAAAACGCGTCTCCCTAATGGGTTGAACCATGTCACGAAGAAAAGTAGGATCATTAGCCCCTGTATTATTAAATCGATCATACCCGCCATAGGTAGTAGCCCCTGAAACCCCTGAATTTACATTATTTAAAAGGAAACCGCTGAGCGCCGCAGGCGAAGTCAAGTCATGCCAAACAACCGTCGAACTTATAGGAAGCCCGATAGATTGGTTGAGCCAAAAAAGATTATTCATTACCAGCATTTTAAACAATGATCCATTTCCCGTGAGCTGGAACCATGGTGTTATCAGGCTATTGACACTAAGGAATTGATTAGTAAAGAGGGCAAAAAGTCCTTTAAAATTATCGGTAGCAAATGATGGCAACGATGCAGAAGCCGTAAAGGCAATTTTCATGGCATCCAATGAAAGAATGCCATTGTCACTCAACACAATAGGCTGGGGGGACGGGCCTGCTCCCTCTTGATAGACGCTCCGTGCAACCAGTCTGCCCCCGTTATTGACGGTGTAAAAATGATTAGAACTCCCGGTCGCTCCTCCTATAATGGTAACCTGACCCGGTGAGGATTGCCCTGAACTGCGCAAAGGTCCGCCCACAACATGCATCCAAGAATTGTTTTGACTGCCACCTTGGGGGTCACGCATAAAAACATCGCTATTTTCTACTTGGTTGACTAAGACGCCATCATAGCCGCCATTGGTCATGACCTGGTCTAAGAAAATTTTTCCGTTGCTTTGGTCGGCATTGGTAACGAGCACTCCGTTGGCAGTTCCCACATTAAGGTACAAATCTCGGAGGGAAGCGTGACTCGGTCCTTGCAAAAGAATCATGGGGTCAATCGCGCTTCCTGACCAATTAAGAATGGTGCCCGTTTCGGCCCCGCTATCACCGATAAGTTGAATGTCAGAATCAGCAGGCAGGGTAAGGGAATGATTTATAGAATAGGTACCTTTTGGTAAATGCACCACGGGGCGAGACCCTACTTCTACTGAAGCCTGATTAATTACTGCCTGTATTTGGTCAGCAGTAGCCCCCGTTGGCACTTCGAAGATATGGCGATGCCTATTAGGTGGCGTACTCTGAAGCACGGGCAGAGAAGTGTCTACGGATGAGGGACTAACGGTCTGATTATCTTGCTCAATGTGCCCAGCTGAAGTGCTAAATTTTATAGGATTAGAAACGGTAAATGTATTTCCCAAGATAGTTTGTTCACCCCAATTCTCACATAATTGCGGCCGGGTATCACTGGTGCTAGACTTAATGACATTATCCATAACAAGATAGGGACCGGCATTACCAAGCCCAATCGGACAGGATGAAGAATCCCCCGTAGTATCAATCACGCGGTTTCCGGTAATAGATGTTGGGCTTCCCCAGGTGTGACCACTGGTATGCCAATCTATAAATGCTTTGGAATTTATGGATGTATTGTTAAGGAACGAAAAAACCATTAAGTTAGAACTTCCTACATCCCCATTCGTTGAGCGCAAAAATAAATTATGAAATGCGTGGAAGTTGCCCGCACCGTTATATAAGGCCCAACCATTATCCTCAAATCGCGATTCCCACACCCATTCATCTAAAGAATTATATCCGCCAGTACCAATTCCCGTAGACAGCCGATAAAAAGAACATCTCAAGATGGAATGTTCGGCTTGGCCTGCCACCCCAGGTCCCATATTAATTCCAATGGTCGCGTCTTTAAAAATCAAATCAGAAATTTCATTATAGGTGGAAAAACTGTCTCCTCTCAACAAAAGATTATTTGCCTTGCTGCGGCCATCTAGAGTCAAACGGCTGATTTTTGAATACCACATATCAATGTGCATCAAATTCCCCCCTACTGCCCCATCCCACATGATGGTAGTGGTAGTTGGATCTTCCCCTATAAGAGCAATTCCCATATAATCTTGGTGGGCGCTCCGCGTGGTTACAAGAGTGCTGGTAACCCTATAGGTACCTGCAGGAAAATATAATACATTTGCATTGACATGAGTTTTTAGGTCATTTAATCCCGCTTGAATGGCCGCGGTATCATCAGCCACTCCATCGCCGACTGCGCCGTAATCTGTCTTAACATTTTTCCAGCTGGGAAAAGGCCCTACGAATTCTTCGCTTAAATCTTCAGAAACGCTGGCCCGGACCACTTTTATGTTACTAAAATTTGGAACAAAGATTACCAGCAAACTCAAGATTAACGCAATTGATAGACTGGCTTTAGATTTTGAACTCATATAGTATTATGCAGTTTAATACGTTATTAGATTATACAACAAAAAAACCACAACTTTAAACACTGCTTGTGGATACTGGAGCCGGAGGCGAGATTCGAACTCGCGACTTACTCTTTACGAAAGAGTTACTCTACCACTGAGTTACTCCGGCCTATTTTTTAAGTATCATTAAGAAAAAAGAAGAAAGTTTTATTGTGGAGCGAGAGACGAGAATCGGACTCGCACCTCAACCTTGGGAAGGTTGCGTACTACCACTATACTACTCTCGCAAATTTTTTATGGCGGGTGAAGGAAAGTTACATTAATCTTGCGAAAAACTTACTACTTTTTGGAGGCACTGCCAAATAATTGGACCAATGTCCATTCCCAACCTCCCGATAGCCAGCCAAGCCACGATTGAATGCCGTGAGGTGTTGCATTACTAGCTTCTTGGATTGGTTTTTGCTGGGTAACAAAAGATACGACTGTCTCTCCTTCTTTTTGAAGATCCAATTCTTCTCGGGCCACTTTTTCGACATAGGTATCATTATCTACATTTGATATCCTTTCCTTTAAATTAGCATTGCTGTCTTGAAGGTTTTTTATTTGGCGTTGCAAACTGGATACTTGGGACAAAAAGGCCTTTCTTTTTTGATATATCTTTACATTAGCAACAACGAGCACCACGAGTACTGCTATTACTAACATTCCTCCCGCATGTATTAAAAAATGTGTTAACCCATTCCTCTTTTTATTTTTCTTAAAATCTGCTACCATGGTTATTGAGGTTGACTACATTAAAATTTATGAAATTTAAACGAAAGAAAATTTTTCACATCGTCTGGATTATCTTAATAAGTTTAGTGGCGTTGAGCACGGTAATGTGGTCGGTAGCCATAAGCTTTTATCGGTAATCAAGTGTAGTATAACAATTCTTCAACTAAAAAACCAGGACTTAAAGAGTACTGGTTTTTTAGTTGAAAGACACATATTACGTGACCGATATGGTTTTAATAACGCTCTCATATACGGATAAAATCTTCCTTGCCTTTTCAGCGGTTATGGCATAGTCAGGCTCATAGACTATGGAGTTTCTAACCTGGTGAGCCTCTAAAATTTCTGCGGCGCGGGTTGGTATTTTTTTAATAGCTTCTCTAACGAGACTCTCAAATGTTTCCCCCTCATAGCCCATATCCTGCAGGGTTTCTTCTAAAAAATCGTCAGCCTCTATAATGGCAAGTTTCAATTCTGATTCGGACCCAGACTCCATCCTTTTTCTAATTTTCTTCCAGTTCTTACTTACTTTCCTTAAACCATAACTTTCTTTAGAAAGAAATTCGGTGACATCTTGCAAAAATTTGTACTGAATATAGCTGCTGTTGATATAAAACCAAATAACCGCACACAAAAAAAACACGGTGAAAAGAATAAAAACAATTTTTATTGGGAACAGAGTGTCTTGGATGCTCGGAGAAGAAATAAAGTAAATAAACTCCTTTATCCCAAGGCGGTCGTACCACGCGTCCCAGTCAATGATAGTTATCATACGTGTAGTTTTATTGTAACACTTTTTCCAAAAAAGACGCTATGGAAAAAATCTTATTTTCTTCAAAATAGTTTCCAATGATTTGCAGGCCTACCGGCAACTTTCCAATATTACCTGCCGGTAATGAGAGTGCGGGCAGTCCGGCTAACTTGACAGGACACGTGTATACATCCATTAAGTACATTGAAAGCGGATTATCCTTTTTTTCACCGATTTTAAATGCCGAGATAGGAGAGACCGGTGAAAAAATCAAATCCACTTTTTCAAAAGCCTTTGCAAAATCTTGTTTTATTAATTCCCTCACCTCTTGGGCCTTTTTATAATACGCATCATAGTATCCGCTGGAAAGCGCATACGTTCCTATTAAAATTCTCCTCTTGGGTTCTTGCCCAAAGCCCTGTCCCCTACTCTTTATGTATACGTCCAATAAATGATTGCCCTCTTGATTGCTCAACCCGTACTTTATTCCATCAAACCTTGCTAAATTTGCGGACACTTCAGAGGGAACAATAATGTAGTAACAGGCAATAGAATACTGGGTAGTGGGCAAACTGATTTCTAGTACCTCTGCGCCATGTTCCTCTGCTTTCTTAATGGCATTCTTAATAATCTTTTCAACTTCAGGGTCAATGCCTTTTGCAAAATATTCTTTTGGTACGCCGATTTTTAATCCTTTGATATCAGTCTTTGATTCTTTTAATACATAATCAACCGATGTGGCGTCTAAGTTATCTTTGCCGGAAATAGCATTAAAAATAATTTTTGCATCTTCTACAGTTTTTGCAATTGGCCCTATTTGGTCTAGCGAAGAGGCCATGGCAATTAATCCGGAGCGAGAAACAGCGCCGTAGGTTGGATTAAGCCCCACTACTCCACAAAAAGAAGCTGGAAGGCGAATAGAGCCGCCGGTGTCAGACCCAATTGAATAAACAGCTTCTCGTGCCGCTACCGAGGCGGCCGACCCGCCCGAGCTTCCTCCAGAAACACGGGTGAGGTCATGAGGATTTTTTGTTATTTTAAAAGCAGAGTTTTCCGTGGAAACTCCCATCGCAAATTCGTCTAAATTCGTTTTCCCTAAAACAACCGCTCCCTCTTTTTTTAACTTTCTAATAACGGTGGCGTCATAGGGTGCTACGTAATTTTCCAAAATCTTAGACGCCGCAGTAGCTCGTTGTCCTTCAACTAAAATGGCATCTTTAATTGAGTATGGGACTCCGGTAAGTAAAGAAGCTTCTCCCCCTGAAATTAATTTGTCAGCATTTTCGGCTTGTTCTAAGGCCAAATTTTCTGTAACTACTAAATACGCTCCGATATCTTTATCAGTTTTTTTGATATTTTCTAAATAAGCTTTGGTAACCTCAACCGACGTGAATTTTTTATTTTTAAATCCCTGGCGAAGTTGCGTGATAGTTAAATCTAAAAGTTCCATTACAGTATTGATTTTACTTTTATGTACCCGTCTTTTTTATCGGGAGCTTGGGCTACCAAATTATTTACCAAACTCGTAGGCTTTTGCAACACCTCATCTTTTCTTACGTGCTTACTCTCGCGAATAAGCACTCCTGGACTATTGGTTGTTTTACTATTTTTTGCAACTTTGACTTTCTTTAGTATGTTAAAATAATCCAAAATAGATGACAAATCTTTTTGCATTTTTGTAATTTCTTTTTCGGTTAATTCAAGTCTCGCCAATTTTGCGATATGTTGGACCTCTTCTTTTGAAATCATTTACCCGGTTGAATAATTTTGCCCTATAAAATTAGCGCAGAGCGCCATTCAACAGGGGTTCATTCAAACATTGTATCAAAACTAGAGAACCAATAAAAGACTTGACAGGTATCTTTATTAAATGTATAATTAAGCTACAAGGGGTCAGAACTGTTTTTGCCCCTTCCCAACCAAAAAGACCCTAAGTGGCGGAACCATTGATCCACAAACACCCCCGGCGCACTGCGCATCCGGGGGTTACTTTTTATAAAACAGTAATCCACAGATTGACATTGTTGCTTGATAAGTATATACTTAGACACGGGATTTGGTAACTTTCTTAAAAGGAGGATGTTCTAATGCAACGACGCCTTTCGTACCTGCCCAAAACGGGCGAAGATATTGGTCAGGTGATCAATGCCGCGCTCTGCTTGGCAAACGAAGAGAGGGCGCTCGTCCGCACATACCTTGGAGGGATTCCATTTTTAATTCAGCCTGGCTCGAGTTTCGCCGAAATTTCCATGGGCTACCATCGGGTAGTTCAACAAAGCCGACGGCAAAGAGCATCGTAACCACCCCAAAAGGCCCGAATGCGCGTGCGCGTTCGGGCTTCTTAATTTTTTACATTGTCGACGGAACTTATACCGGCGCGCCCCATTCCTCATCCTTCTGCATCAAATCGGCCAGGGTATCAATATTTTCTAGTGCTAAGCCCGAACCGCGAACCACTGAAGTCAACGGGTCATCAATCATTTTGCAAGGCATTTTTGTTTCTTTTGAAATAAGGAAATCTAATCCTTTAAGTAAACTGCCCCCACCCGCTAAGTAGATTCCATTAGTCATTACGTCGGCTAACAGCTCTGGGGGAGTTTCTTCAATGGTGGTTTTAATGGCTGAAATAATTTGCTTTACCGATCGTTCTAAGGCCCGTTGAATGTCGTCATTAAATACTACCACTTCCTCTGGTAAACCGGTTACTAAATTCCTGCCGCGCATGGGAAGTTCTTTTTTTTCCTTCAACGGCAAAGCGGACCCGATGTTTATTTTTATCCACTCGGCAGTCCGCTCGCCAATTAATAGCTTGTATTCTTTTTGGGCAAACTGGATAATATCATCATTGAGCTTGTCACCGGCCACCCGCAAACTTCGAAAGGTTACGATACCCCCCAGCGAAATAACCGCCACCTCCGTCGTCCCCCCACCAATATCAACAATAAAGTTTCCACCGGCTTCTTGAATGGGAAGTTTAGCACCAATGGCCGACGCCAAAGGTTCTTCAATTAAAAACACGGTGCGAGCTCCCGCATTTTTTGCCGCATCCCTCACGGCTTTCCTCTCTACTTCCGTAACTCCACAGGGGATTCCAATAATAACCCGCGGGTTGTAGCCAAAACCAAATGCTTTCTTGCTTCCTGAAACCGCTTTTTCAATAAAATACTTTAACATCTGCTCGGTAACCTCAAAGTCAGAAATGACTCCGCTCACCAAGGGTCTGGTTGCGGTAATGTATGAAGGAGTACGCCCTACCATTTTTTTGGCTTCTTCGCCAATGGCCAAAATTTGTCCGGTTTTATTATTGACCGCCACCACCGAAGGTTCGTTGATAATGATTCCCCTGCCCTTCACATATACCAAAGAGTTGGCCGTACCTAAATCAATGGCCATGTCAAGCGACAAAAACGAAAAAAGTTTTTTAATTCTATTAATCATTACAATAGGGCAATTAAATTTTTTACCTTCACTAAAGTTGTTTTTTCTTTACCTCGTTCTTTTATTTCCATAGAACCAGTTTTCAACGTTTTTTCACTCACCACTACTCGGTAAGGAATGCCAAGCAGGTCACTCTCGGCAAATTTTTCTCCTGCAGTTTTATTTTCCCTATCGTCGTATAGTATCTCAATACCTTCTTTCTGACAATCGGCATATATTTTTTTAGCTGCCTTTTTGGCGACAGAAGAATTTTCTAACTGTAGCATATGCACCAAGAATGGCGCCACACTCTTTGGCCAAATAATCCCTTTTTCGTCATGGCTAACTTCTACAATAGCTCCCATAAGCCTTCCTAATCCAATGCCATAGCACCCCATCAACACAGGCTTGTCGTGGGCATCTTTATCGGTGAACTTTAAATTAAATGGCACAGAAAACCTAGTACCCATTTTAAATATATTCCCCACTTCAACAGCTTTTTTGTCTTCAAATTCAGCATTACCACATTTTGGACACTTTGAATTTTCGGGTTTTATCTCCTTATTAATTGCAATGTTGCATTTTTTACAAATATAAATTACATCCTCTCCGGCATTGGTAAGAGTTTGAAACTCATCCGAATACTTTGAAAAACTTCCGCCGGATGCCAATGTTCTGTACGTTATTTTTCCGATACCACACTCTCTGAAAATTTTTTCGTATGCTTTTGCGGCGACTTCATAATACTTATCCAAATCTCCCTGGTTTGCGTGAAAAGAATACAAATCCTTCATTAAAAATTCCCTTACTCGCAAGAGTCCAGATTTTGGCCTCAATTCATCTCGTAATTTTTCTTGGATCTGAAATATATAAAAGGGCAGATCACGGTAAGAAAACACCACTTTTTTTGCCAAGGGTGTTACCACTTCTTCATGAGTTGGTCCCAGCACATATTCTTTATCGCCGTTGCCTTTTAAGATAAAAATAATTTCTTTTTCTATGTTAATCCTGTCAGTTTTTACCCAATTTTCTTTTGGTTGCAACACCGGAAGCAATATCTCCTGCCCGCCAATGGATTCCATATTTTTCCTAATAATGGCCTCAATATTTTTTAGTACTCGAAATCCCAACGGCAAAAAACTATAGACTCCGGCCATAAGCTGGTCGATATACCCGGCCCGCGTCAGTAAGTCATGCGACACCGAATCTGCGTTAGCATTTTTGTTTTTGTTTGTTTTGTAAAATAATGTTGATTGGAGCATGATAACAAATTTTCAATTCTCAATTATCAATTTTCAATGACAACGCAGCCAGTTGATAATTTGATAATTTATGATTTGATTGATAATTGATACTTGATTATTGATAATTATAAACCTGTTTTCCAAAAGTTTACCACACGGGGGATATCAAATTTAACGGTTATAAAAAGTGACATTGATATGAGCACCACAAAAAAGAAAATGGTAATTCCCTGCTCCCACGGAACCGGAACCGGTTTTTTCATGACTTTTTCAATAATTAAAAACAATAATTTCCCTCCATCCAAAGCCGGGATGGGAAACAAATTAAAAATGGCAATGAGAACAGAAATAGAACCGATAAAATACAAGAAAAACCCTAAACCGTAGCTCGCTGCATTCGCTAGAAAAATAGTAATGCCAATGGGACCTGCCAGTTCTGACCCCTGGGGGACTCCCCTTCCTTTAAAAAGGCTTGCAAAAAATTCGAATATGCCCTGTAACGATTGCCAGGTAACTTTACCCGTGAATAGTATTCCTTGTATGGGGGCTTGGTACCAGCTATGTTTTTCAATAATGGTCGCTGAACGTTGTAGAGAGACTCCTACCACAGCCTGGTTTGTAGAAGGCAACACAGTGGGTGTTACATCAAACGTAAGACTTTCTTTGCCGCGATTTACCATTACGGCAACATTACCCTCTTTATTTTCTTGGATAAATTTCTGAAAGCCACTTATCGTGTGTACTGCCACGGTTTGCGTTTTACTTTTAAGACTTGTCACCATGTCTCCCGCCCGAATGCCTGCTCTTGATGCAGGGGAATCCTTTTGGACCTCTACTATTTTTACTATTACCGGGGCATCTCCCACAACATCTTGGTCTCCAACGGGAACGCTCGCCCCGATGCTAAAGAGAACAGAGAAAATGATAATGGCAGCCACCCAAAAAGCAATAACTCCCCCTAGTACAACGAGAATACGTTTCCAAATAGAAAGATTAGAGAAACTTCGGTAGTCATCAACGCCTCCTTCTTCTCCGTAAATTTTAACAAACGCACCAAAGGGTATGAGGTTTACTGAATAATATGTCTCTCCAAATTGTTTACCAAAGATACGGGGCGGATAGCCTATGCCAAACTCTTCAACCTTAACCCCGAATTTCTTTGCAATAAAAAAATGGCCAAACTCATGGATAACCATGAGGGCAATGAGGCTGAATAATGCTACGAGTAAGGCAAGTACCATAATAATTTTAGCGGTTGATTTAATTAAAGCAGCTCTTTCTCTTTTCTTTCAATGAGATCTTTTATCTTTTTTTGGTATTCATCAATTAATTTCTGCAATTCGTCTTTTCCCCTGAATTTATCGTCCTCTGAAAGAGCTTTGTCCTTTTGGGCTTGTTGGATTTTATTCCAGGCATCATCTCTCCAATGGCGCATTGTTTGGCGTGCTTCTTCTGCTTTTCCGTTGAGTATTTTTATTAAACTGTGCCGATACTCTTCGGTAAGCAAGGGCAGACTCAGCCGTATCACATGTTTATCTACTGCAGAAGACATTCCCAGGCCGGATTGTAACACGGCTTTTTCTATGGGCTCTATATACGAAACATCCCACGGCTGGATGACGATTTGATTAGGTTGAGGAGTCGAAATTGCTGCCAATTGTTTTAAAGAAAACGTATTGCCAAAACAGTTTACCTCCATGTCCTCCACCAAACTTGGCGTGGCGCGGGAAGTGCGGATTTTATCTATTTCTGAATGTAAAAATTTAAACGACTTTTCAAATTCCGGCCTTACCTTATCAATAAATTCTTTATAATTCATAGTAGGTTGATTTACAACTCTAATAATAGTATTTCTAATGCCAACTTTGAGTTAACATTGGTGGTTAATAGCTGGGTGTGCAAACTCGCTATTAAACGGATAATATCCTGTATCTTTTCAATTGAATACTGTTCCTCCGAAGATACCCTAACTTCTTTCAACACCCCCAGTTTTGCGAGCAGGATATTTCTAAAGTATCGTTGTAATACCTTGAGAGCTTTATCTATATATTCTACCTCTCCGCTTGTCTTTTTAGCGTATTGGAATTTTACTGCCAATTCTGCGTGCAAGACCGGAAGTAACTCTTGCAATAGTTCTTGTTCTTCTTTAGATTCTTTATATTTTTCTTCGGGAAAAAATGCAACCGACTGGCACCGCGAAAGAATGGTAGGCAGAACCAACTCCGAATGTTGGGCGAGCAAGATAATAAGGGTTTTACCCTTGGGTTCTTCAAGTGTTTTTAAAAGGCAACTTTGGGCTTCCTGGTTCATTCTTTCGGCGTCATGGATAACAACCGTTTTATAGCCTCCATAGTAAGATTTGTAGCTTAAGAAGTAGTTGAGCTGGCGTATTTGCGATATATCAATTTCCATCATGTCTTTTTCATTTTTCAAGGAAGACTCACTGTTTTGAGATTTTATTATTAGTAAGTCTGGGAAAATTTCTTTTTCTATTGCAACGTCCCAGGTCCCAATATTCCCACTGACTAATTTTACTAATTCTTTGGCAAACTGTTTTTTTCCAATACCGTGTTGGCCAGAAAATAAATAAGCGTGTCCTAAGCAACCGCTCTCAAATTTATTCCTCAAAAATTCCCACTGCCTTTGATGACTCAACATCATAGTTTTACTTTTTACTCATTACCACTTTTTTGTACTCATCTAAATGTTCTAAAACAATCCCAGTGCCACGAATGACACAAAATAACGGCTCGTCGGCAATAAAACAGGGTACGCCCGTGCTTTGGGCAACTAACTCATTTATTTTGGGCAACAAGGCTCCCCCGCCTGCCATAATAATGCCTTTATTCATAATATCGGCTGATAATTCTGGGGGAGTTTCTGACAACACTTTTTTTGCGGCGGCAATAATTTCGCCCAACACATCAGAAATCGCTTCGCACACTTCATTGTTTGATATTTTAATGTTTCGCGGCAGACCCAAAATTAAGTCGCGCCCTTGAATTTCAATATAGCGAACTTCTCTCTGTAACAGGGCGGTACCTACTTTTATTTTTATTTCTTCTGCAGACTGGGTACCGATGGCTAAATTATATTTTTTCTTAATGTATTCAGCAATAGCAATGTCTATTTTATCCCCGGCCACCCTGACCGAATGAGACGTCACAATACCCCCCAAAGATATCACCGCCACCTCTGAAGTGCCGCCGCCAATGTCAATAATCATGTGGCCGGAACAGGAGTTAATAGGAATGCCGGCCCCAATAGCTGCCAAAATGGGTTCTTTTGCCACAAATGCCTGGCGCGCACCAACCGACAAAGCGGCCTCAATGACGGCTCTTCTTTCGGTGCTGGTGATACCCGCGGGAACCGAGATAACTAGTTCTGGTTTAAACGGCCTAAAGTTTGTGGTAGTTTTTTTGATAAAGTAACGCAACATTGCCTGGGTTACTTTATAGTCAGCAATAACCCCGTCCTTGAGAGGTCTGTATACTCTAATATCGGCAGGAGTTCTTCCAATCATTTCTTTTGCCCCCTCACCTACCGCTAAAATTTTATTATCAGATAAAGAAACCGCCACCACTGAAGGTTCGTTTAAAACGATTCCCTTGCCTCGAAAGTAGACGAGGGAATTACATGTCCCAAGATCAATAGCAATACGATTATTAAACATAAATACGAATTGTAAATTTCAAACTTAGGCTGATATTCTTCTAATATCAGCACCGAGTTTCTGAAGTCGCTCCTCTATTCTCTCATACCCTCGGTCAATTTGAAAGACATTATTTATAGTGGTTTTACCTTCAGCCATAAGCGCCGCAATAATTAAACCGGCTCCTGCTCGTATGTCCGAAGATTCAATGGTAATACCTTTTAGCTGATTTGGGCCAAATACAAATGACCTATGAGGGTCCACTATTTCAATGTCGCCCCCCATTTTTCGCAGCTCATCCACATATCCAAACCTGCCACCATACAAAGGGTCATGGATTAAACTTTTGCCTTGTGCGCGAGTCAACAGTGGTACTAAAATGGGCAGTAAATCCGTAGCAATTCCAGGGTGAGGAAGCACCTGCACTTTCACCGGTTTTATAAACGGCGAGTAAAATACGGTTACTGAATTTTCGCCGCGGTCAAAGTTAACTCCCATTTCCTCAAGCTTAGACAAAAATAAATCCAAATGATTAAAATCAACATTTTTTACCATTACTTTACCCGGAGTTAACGCACCCATGACAATAAACGTCCCTGCTTCTACGTAATCGGAAGCTACCGCATGCTCGCAACCGTGAAGTCCTTCAACTCCCTGGATTTCAATGACATGAGTACCGTGTCCTTTAATGTCAGCTCCCATACTTAAAAGCATGTCACCGAGGTTTTGGACATGGGGTTCAGCGGCAGCTCCTTTAATGACGGTTTTCCCTGACGCCAGGGAAGCTGCCATCATAATGATTTCAGTGGCCGTTACTGAAAATTCTTGCAACACGATCTCCTTTGCGGTGATTCCATTCCTTTCTACCGAATAAAATTCCCCTTCTTTTTCAATTCTTGCCCCTAATTTTCTTAGAGCATTCAACTGCACGGTAATGGGCCGCAATCCAATTTTATCACCTCCAGGAGAAGGAAATTTGAATTGGCTAAACCTGGTAAACAAAGGGCCAAGGAATAGCACTGAAATTCTCGTTTTTGCAAACTTTCCGACGTCCATATTTTCAAGGTTGATATTTTGACAAGTCACTTTTACTTTGCGCTCTGATAGATATTCAACTTCGGCCCCCAAATCTTTTAGGATTTCAAGGGTGATACTAATGTCTTCAATCAACGGCAGGTTGTCAATGATACAAGGTTCTTGCGTAAGTAAACACGCCACGAGTGCTGGACCCGCGGCATTTTTTGATCCTCTCACTTCAACCTCTCCTACTAATTCTTTATTGCCATTAATGATAAATTTTTCTGACATATTCAGCGATAAATTTATACCTTATACTATGTGATTTAAAGCGGCATGTCAAATTTTCATAATGGAAAAATTAACATCATAAATTTGTAAAAAATAACCCGACGCTGGTGGTCGGGTCTAAGATTCAAATTGAGGAAGAAGAACATCCACAGTGGCAGCAAGCGCCTCTATATAATCTGGGAATGGCCCCTCGAAACCATTTTTAAAATAGCGAAAAATTCCCCTTTCCCTTCTTCCAAGTTTTTTGCGTATTAGAATCTGCGTTTTTACTTCAGCCTCTTGTTCATTTTTGGCCCCTACAATAACTTTCCTGCTAAACGACGGCGCTTCCTCGTCCTTTTCTTTTACGATTAAAATCTTAAACCAGAACCGCTTTTTATCCTTTTCTTCCATAGCTGTTCCCCTGTTTTAAGGCAAGCTAAACCTGAAAGAGCAACACCCAACTTAATCATATCACATGAACACACTCTGTCAATCGTTGAAATAAAGTCCATTTTTTGATAACATAGGTGCAAATGACCAAAAAAACTAGACTCATCATACTTACCGTTTGCGCGGTGTTATTTTTTATTATCACCCCCTACATATTACTCTACTCGCTTGGATACCGCGTTGATTTTGAAACCAAAAAAATAGTGGCAACCGGCGGGTTGTACATAAAAGCCCAACCCCAGGGAGCGACCATTACCATTGACTCTAAGATTAGCAATAAAACTAGTATGTTTTTCAATTCGGTGTTTGTCCAAAATCTTCTGCCAAAGCGCCATACCCTGAAAATAGAAAAAGATGGATACTATAACTACGAGAAAAACCTTGACGTACGGGGGAACGAAGTAGCGAAGTTAGAACACGTCGTCTTGATGAAAAAAAACATTTCTTTTGAACTGCTGAAAGATGCCGTTGACTATTTTTCTTTTTCGCCTGACGAAAACTCCTTATTAACTGCGGGAATAAAACCCAACACTATTAATATATATGTATCAGATATATCAGGCCGGCAAAGCAAGGCGTATACGGTTAATGTAAAAAATGGCAGTATCCAGGACACCCAATGGTCTGACGATGGGAAGACAATACTACTTCATATTGGAACCGACTATTACCGCTTAAATGCCAATGCGTCTGCTGTCATAAATGTACCCATCTTAGCAAGCGTAACAGAAGCCCAAATTAATCCTCAAAATAACCAAGAAATATTTTTTATAAAAAATAAAAACCTCTATTCCAACCTGCAAACCTTGCCCTTATTAAAAAATGTAGCTGCTTACCAGCTGATCAATCAAGACATTATCTGGCTTTCTTACGACGGGTTTTTATATGACTATGCAACTTCAAGTAAAACGCAAAACAAAATAACTTCACAAGTATTTGCGGTAAAACAAAACAGCAGTTATACCGTCACCACCCTTTCCGGGAATATATTTGTAAAAGAACATAATGCTTTTTTCAAACTAAACCAAGGGTCAAAAATATTGGAGAGTTTTTACAATCCAGTTGAAGATATAAAAGTTTCTCCGGACGGACAGAAAGTGGTTTACTGTAATGACCACGAAGTTTTACTTTCTTTCTTAAACTCTGATGACAAAAGCAGAATATTCTTAAACAGATTTTCGGGCACCATAGGCGGTTGCCACTGGTTAAATAACGAATACCTCATTTTCACCTTGGGGGATAAAATAATTATTTCTGAAATTGATAACCGCGGTAATATTAATACCAACGATCTGTCTCAACAGATTTCTCTGGCTGATGGTAAATCCATTACCATTAAGAATCCAAAAATATTTTTACGTCAGCAAGATAAAAAAGTATACATTTTAAGCGAAAGAACCCTTTTGTTTTCGGAAAGACTTATACCGTAAACGATAAACAAAAAACCGCGTAGCGCGGTTTTTTGTTGTTGTACAACACTACCTCTTTGCCCACTGATGAGGAGTGGTTACCCGCCCTCACTGAGGCGAGAAACAATATCTGGTGTATAAACTGGCAATCACTAAGAGAAATTCACACGTTATGGAAATTTCTTAACGTGAATTTACTCCATTATAGTCTGCCCAGGAGCCATGTCAAGCTCTCTAAAAATTATGCAAGATAAAAGCCCTAAGTTTCCGAAGGGCTTTGACGAGAGAAATTTTAGCCCAGGTATTCTCCCTTAACCTTTACCCAGTTCTACGAGGTGGGGTGCTCTTTCGTTTGGAGCCTTTTAAGTAAGGCCCGCACGTCAGAGACATGCACGCAGTTGCCCGAACAGTTGAGCATCAACCTGCCACGATTTACCTTTAAGGGGTAGCCTGGCATGTTGAATGTCTTGGTCGGATACGAACCACTGGCCCCGCCACAGAACTCTTCCAGAGAGACACCTTCCTCTTCAAGAATCTGTTGGAGGTCGCTCATCCAATCAGGATACTTGTTGTCGCAGACGAGGCAGATATTCTCTTGCGCCGTGGTTTTCTGCATGAACTTCTTCAGAATCAATTCGACGTTCATGTTTATCTCCTTCTATTTCGGAAACTACGGCTTCCGAAGCGCCGCCCTGAAATAGGGTGTTTTTGTGCTGTTTTATAGATAAAACCCATTGCTTTATCCCATACTTCCATTGTATCACTATCTAACCACATTGTCAATAGTAACACGTCCTTTTGATTTAGTCAATACTTTTAACCAAGAAACAACAAAACCACCCCAGATGAGGTGGTTTTGTTGACAATTCTGACGGGTCTTGTTATCTTTTCGCCCACTGTGGTGCTTTTCTTGCACGCTTTAATCCAAATTTCTTTCTCTCACGCATTCTTGGGTCTCGGGTTAAGTATCCCGCCTTCCTTAATCTTTTCCTAAAGTTATTGTTAAAGTCCACCAACACTCTAGCCGTTCCATGCCGTACCGCTTCTGCCTGGGCATTTCTGCCACCGCCCTTTACCATGACGGTAACCTTGAACTTATCAAGGCACTTCATTTTTCTCATAGAAGACGTAGAAGTATCTTGGTCTTCTTTAAGGGTAAAATAATCTTGGTAATTCTTGCCATTGATTAAAAATTGTTTTTCGCCCCTTGTAAAAAGTCGCACCCGAGCCACCGCAGTCTTTCTGCGGCCAATCGCTTCAAAGTAACGGTCTGGTTTTGAGGCCAACTCTTTTTCTGCTGAAAAATCTTCTGGGAGTGCATCATCTGACTCGTCATCAAAAGAAGCTACCGTTACAACTGGCTTTATATCTTCCTCAACCTTCTTTACTATGGGTGTTTCTTTTTCTGAAGGTGGTCTTTTTTTTGCCCCAGCCTTAGCGTGGACAACTGATGGCTTTGCCACTGGTGTAATATCTTTTTTTAGCATGTTATTTTTCAAATCTTAGTCTTTTAATCTGTTTTGCTCTTAACTTGTTTTTAGTAAGCATTCCCATGACTGCTTTTTTAAATATTTCTTCTGGCCCTTTTTTGGCATAAACCTCCTTCATCGTAGCCTTTTTTAAGCCTCCCAAGTACAAGGTGTGGTGGTAGTATACCTTGTTATCAAACTTTTTCCCGGTAAATTTCAGTTTATCTACATTCTTTAACGTAACATAGTCCCCCATGTCTTTGTATGGGGCAAACCCCACCTTATTTTTTCCCCTCAATAAAACAGCAACCTGGGTGGCCAATCTGCCCAATACTTTATCCGTTGCATCAACGATATGTTTTTCTCTCTTCATTGATTCCATATACGTTGTTATGTAGTCAGTTCTATGATTACCATTTTTGCGCTGTCTGACTTCCGAGAACCAAGTTTTATAATTCTTGTGTAACCTCCCGGGCGTTGTGTGTACCGAGGGGCAATCTCATCGCATAATTTTTTAACGGTGAAAGGAGATAAAGACTTTGCTAATTCTCTGCGGTTGGCGATGGTATTGCTTTTTGCCCTGGTAATGTATTTCTCGGCAACCACTCTAAGTTCTTTTGCTTTAGCCTGGGTAGTTTTTATTTTCCCGTGCAAAAAAAGACTTGTCGCTAATGTTTTTAATAACGCTTCCCGTTGATTTTTTGGCCTTGATAATATTCTCCCTTTATTTTTCTTTCGCATGGAGGCTGAAATTTAGTTAAACTTATTTGCTGCTCTTCTTAGCTTTCTTCTTTTCCTTTTTAGGCTTGGTTTTTTCTGTCGGTTTTGCTCCATTTTTTTCGTTTTTCATATTTGCACCTTGCAATGACGCCACTGGCTTTCCTTCAAAAACTAAACTGAAATGCTTAATTAATATTTCAGTAGCTCCATAAAATGCTTCTTCGGGCGTAATTGTTCCATCGGTTTCAATTTCAATGGATAACTTGTCAAAGTCGGTTCTCTCACCAACCCTCATATTTTCAACTTTAAAATTTACGTTTTTAATGGGAGTAAAAATGGCATCAAGGGGAATAGAACCTATTTCTGATTTTTTTGTTTTCCTATAATCTTTCGGTTCATACCCTATACCCTTTTCTATCGTAATTTCTATATCAAGTTCTGTTTTCTTATCAGTAATAGTAGCAATATGAAGTTCTGGGTTAACCAGCTCTATCTGGGGGAACATTTTAAAATCAGATCCTTCTACCTTTTTTTCGCCTTTCGCCAAAAGGTGCACTTTTTGCATTTCACCCTCGTAAATCTTAAACCGTAAGTTCTTTAGGTTCAAGAGTATCATAATGGCATCTTCTAAAACTCCCGGGATCGTAGAAAATTCATGGGGAACCCCCTTTATCTTCACTTCGGTGACAGCAACGCCCTCTAACGAGGACAGTAATACCCTTCTTAGCGCATTTCCAATAGTAACGCCGTAACCTGGATAAAGGCCGTCTACTTCAAACACCGCCTGGTTTTTATTTTTTTTGATTACCTTGGGTGGTAATGGAAGTGGAATCATACTTTGAATTTGGATATTAGGTGGTAGGTGCCAGATAAGAAACGCTTCTAGTATCTAACACCCAACATCTAACACCTATTAATTAACGTGAGTAAAACTCAAATACCAACGAAATTTCAACGGGCGGATTAACCTCGGCCAAGCTTGGTTCGCCCACAACACTGCACTCTAACTTTTCTTTGTTCAGATACAACCACACTGGTGTTTCAATTTTCTTAACCACGGTAGTTAAATCTTTAAAAAGAGTTTTTTTCTTCTTTGCCTCTTTCATAGAAATCACATCTTCTTTTTTTACTTGAAATGACGGGATGTTAACAGGCTTGCCGTTGACTAAAAAATAGGCGTGATTAACGAGCTGGCGGGCATGAGACCTTGATTTTGCAAGTCCCATCCTAAAAACAACATTATCCAACCTTTTCTCAAGAGTTTTGATAAGCTCATCTGACACATTTTCAACCCTACCCATTTTTTCAAGGGTTTCTTTGACATACCTTTTAAACTGCCGCTCTGACAATCCATACAACCTTTTAAGGGTCTGTTTTTCTACTAAGGATTTCTTGTATTCAGAAACCGCGCTCCTTCTTTTCCTTTTTTCCTGGCTCGGAGCTCCTACCCCGGTTGGTTTTATATTTTTGAATTGGTTATTTTCTACCATGGTTTTCTATACTCGTCTTATTTTTTTAGGTCTTACACCATTATGAGGAATTGGGGTGACATCCTTTATGGAAACTACATTTAATCCTTGATTTACCAATGTCCTAACCGCTGATTCACGTCCAGCACCCACCCCCTTTATGAAAACTTCAATTTTTTCTACCGCCAATTTTTTGCAGGTATTTACGATGGCTTCTGCAACCCTTGAGGCGGCGAAAGAAGTTGCCTTTTTAGCTCCCTTAAAACCTACTGCCCCTGCTGACTTTGACACCAAAACCTGCCCCTTAGAATTAGTAAGGGTGATAATGGTGTTATTATAAGAAGAGGACACATAAATTCTTCCTTCTGAAACTCTGTCGGCTGACTTTACCTTAACTTCTTTTTTTACATTTTGGTCAACCTGTTCTTTCTCTTTTATGCTGTCTTCCTTGCTTGTTTCTATAACGTGTTTTTTACCCACATTGGTGAGCGTTTAGCATATGGTGTTAGGGTTTAGTCATTGACTATACCCTACGCCCTAAATCCTAAACCCTACGCATTACGTTGGCGCTGCTGGAGGCTTTCTTCCAGATCCCATAGTTTTTCTGACATTTCCCCGCACCGTTCTCGTATTTGTTTTTGTCCTTTGTCCTCGTACCGGTAATTTTTTAGAATGCCGCTGGCCCCGCCAGGTACCAATATCTTTTAATCTTTTTATATTGACCATGACCTCTCGCCTCAAGTCTCCCTCAATTTTATGGCTTTTTTCAATATACTCCCTTAAATCATTCACCTCTTTTTGGGTCAAATCTTTAGCTTTTTTATTAGGATCAATTTGAGTTTTCTCTAAAATTTTCTTACTCAAAGAGTTTCCTATTCCGTAAATATAGGTGATGGCTATTTGGACTCTCTTATTGTCGGGGATACTCACCCCTGCGATTCTTGGCATTTTTCTTGAAACTTTAATCTTCAAACTTGAAACTTTTACGTCGTTGGTAGGTTTTAAGTTTCAAGCTTTAGGTTTTAAGATTTAAGGTTTATGATTTATCCTTGTCGTTGTTTGTGTTTAGGATTTTTTTTACATATAACAAAAATTACATTTTTTCTCTTCACAATCTTGCAGTCGTTACAAATTTTTTTCACTGATGGCCTGACTTTCATCTTATGATTTAGGATTTAGGGCGTAGGGTATAGTCATTGACTAAACGCTACACGCTATATCCTAAGACACTACTTTAACCTATACACAATCCTGCCTTTATTTAAATCGTACGGAGTCATTTCTATTGTTACCTTGTCCCCGGGTAAAATCTTGATTCTATTAAGCTTCATCTTCCCAGATAGAAATCCCCTGACTTCTTTGCCATCGTCCAATACTACTTTAAAAAAGGCGTTTGGTAAAGCCTCTATTACCCTCCCCTCCTTCTTTATTACTTTTGGCAAAGAGGGCGATTTATCGCTTTCTTTGGAATAACCGTTACTTCCTAACCCCATAGCATTACTTGCCCCAGAAGGAGGCAATGGGCTAGAGTTTTGGTCGCTATTTTTAGGTTCGTTTGATTCCATTCACGTACCTTAGATGGTAACAAATATAACTACAAAGGTCAAGTCTTTACCCTTGTAAAAATGCTTTTATTTAAAATAATAACCGTATTGAGTCGGAGGAAGACTCAAGCCCTCACTCAAGATTTACCTCAATGTTAATCCTATTTCTATTATTCGGCGCGGATTTGACCCAGAACGGCCAAAAGGTAACTTTCACCCTAGAAATCTTATCGTTGTACATTTGCTCAACAATTTGCTGTATTTGGTCAGATGACTTCATGTGGAATAAGTCAACTAAATCATCAGAGTTGATGCTTTCATAAGTATCAATTGACGATTGGGCGGTAAGCATTACTTTTCCACCCTTTATATCAACAGAGTCTACGGTATAACTGCTGTGCAGACTTTTTTCAATAAAGCTAGTATCGTTTTTTAATTCAGACACCATATCATTTTTAAGAAGTGTTTCTAAATCCTTTTTCTTAAACACCAATGCAGAAATTTTAACTTTTCCCTGCTCATTAAACTTGTCAGTAATGGTATCTGATTTCACATTACTACTTACATCAACGACACTCGTTATCATGGCGCCATCAAGCAACACGTCGTCTGGGGAAAGTTTGCCTTTCAAAGAATCTTGTGCTTGCGCCAACACACTTTTTGCTACCGCATCTTTTGCTTTTTGAAGATCATCGCTGGTTACCTTTTTCACGCTTCCGGTATGTCCTCCCGTCATGGCACTGCTTGAATCAGCATAAATACTGTAGTAATACGATGTACCATAAAGTTTTGGCACAGAAAACTTGGAGGGTCCTATATTATAGTCAGCCCCTGACTCCTCAGCCTGAATTCCTACATCAACCGACCCTGGCACATTTTTTTGCGCAGCCGGAATAATAATTTTTTTAAGGGTTACAAAGTACTTGCCAGAATCAGATAAAAAATGGGTGCCTTTTATCAGGGTAAATGGGGAATTTATCTTACTATGCACGGTAATAGTGCCCTGGCTCTTGCCATCATCTGAGGCTGTCCCGGTCGCTAAAAATTCTTGAGTGATACTTTGCTCTTGCTCCACATATTTGGCAGGAATAATTTTCCCCGTTATGTCTAATATGCTTTTTGACGTATCGGCGGTAATTTTTTCTGAAAGGGTTATCGTGCTCACTTTAGGCCAAATCTGCACGTCTGCTTTTGGTAGCGTACGGTAAAAATACAACGCAAGCACTAGAATAATGACCCCTCCTCCGATTAAAGACCACTGCAAGAAAGATTTCTTCTTGGTGCTAGAAACTTTTTTATTAGTCTTAATTGTTGGTTCACTTTTAACGGTCTTTTTTTTCTTTTCTTTAATATTCAAAGGCACCACAGTTTCTTGAGTGGCCTCGTCCACTTTTGGGGGCCTGATATCGTAAATTTTTTTAGCCATTTTTTAAAAATATTATTTCAGTATTGCTTTAATTCTTCGTACTCCCGCAGAAACGCTTTCTTCTTTTATAATGTTAAACTTCCCTAATTCGCCGGTATTTGTAATATGAGGCCCCCCGCAGAATTCTTTGCTAAACACATTTCCCTTTTTATCCTCAATAAAGTACACGGAGACCGTATTACCGTATTTTACACCAAATTCCATTTCAGCACCAATTTTTTGCGCTTCGTCAAGCGGCATTTCGCGTTTTACGACATTCAAACCTTGCTTAATTTTCTCATTTACCATATCTTCAATTTTTTTCTTTTCTTCACCAGTCAATTTTCTGTCAAACGAAAAATCAATACGCAGACGTTCTTGGTTGATATTACTACCCTTTTGTTTTACCGACTTGCCGAATAACTCTTGAAGAGCAGCCAAAAGCAGATGGTGAGCCGTATGAAGTTTTATCGTTTTAGGGTCGTGATCAGCCAATCCCCCCTTAAACATACCCGCCGAAGCAGTTCTTGATAAATCCTGGTGCTTTCGCATTTCAGTTTCAAATGTCTCGAATCCCTTCATATCAATCTGAATATTTTTTTCTTTAGCAAATTCAGCAATAAATTCGAGAGGTATACCAAACGTCGATGAACCAAAAAATATTTCTTCGCCAGTAATAGTTTTTCCGTCTCTTGGGTAATCTTCAAATTTTTTGAGCCATTTTGATGCAAGTATGAATGCTTTCGCAAATATTTCTTCCTCCCTATTAAATTCTTGGGTTATAAGTTTAGCATTTAATTCAGGGTATGTTGGACCATATATCTCAACTATCTTTGTAAATATATCGTGTATCACCTTAAAGTCAGTCTTAACAATATAGAAATAAGTTATTATCCTGCGCATCAACCTTCGTAAAATATGGCCTTGATTTTTATTTGATGGCAAAATTCCATCAGAAATTAAAAAAGCCATAGCGTGGCAATGATCGGCAATAATTCGTTTCTTTTTTTCACCAAATTCTTCTGGAATTAACTTGATAATTAATTGAAATAAATCCGTTTCAAAAACGGTTGGAACTTTCTGCACCACCATCGCTAATCTTTCTAATCCCATTCCTGTATCTACACCTTTTACCTCTAAAGGTTTTAAGGTTTTATCTTTTTCTTGATAAAATTCATTAAAAACAATGTTCCAAATTTCAACTCCATTGACATATATTTCGGTCGTCGGTCCACATGGCCCTTCATCTCCCGTTGGCCCCCAAAAATTATCCTCACGCCCAAACTTTTTAACTACAATATTTTTATCAATGCTTTTCCAAATTTTTTCAGACTCTTTGTCTTCTGGAACTCCTTCTTCACCTTTAAAAACGGTAACATAGTCTATTGCTAAACCCAATTCTCCGACCACAAAGTCATAGGCATATTGAATAGCTTCTTTTTTCCAATAGCCTCCAAAAGAAAAATTCCCAAGCATTTCAAAAAAAGTTAAATGTCGTTCATCGCCCACCTCTTCAATGTCAGATGTTCTAATGCACTTTTGACACGAAGCTACATTTGGCCCCCAAGGAGATGTTTCTCCCAAATAGTAAGGCTTAAATTGCTGCATTCCAGCTGTGGTAAATAACACCGAAGGGTCGCTCGGTAAAAGCGAAGAAGAAGGCACTATTTTGTGCCCATGTTTCTCAAAAAAACCCAAAAACTTCTGACGTAATTCAGACGAATTCATAGTACGATAATTATACTACAAAAAATGTTTTTTACAAAAGAAAAATCCGAGATAATTTTTGTTTAAAATGTATCTCGGAGACACGGGGAGCAGGCTCTTAGTCTACGTCTACGATTGGTTCTGATGTTTCGCCACTACCGGTTGCAATACAAGTACCTATAAATACGCACAAAAGAAAATACAGTATTAAACTAGCTATTATCCAAAGTATCGTTACCACAAGATTTCCTCCCTGCTAGTTGTTAAGGTCCTGCTTGCTCGGGCGATCTACGTATATCGATCCGCCACCACCGAGGCGGCGAAACTCATTGGCTTAATTCTTGGTTCAAATCCATTGGCGCGAATCAGGCCCGTAACCTCCTTAACCATCTCTTTTGTTTTTCCTTGTTCACCCACATCGGCGTGAATGTACTGAAATTGATAATTAAAATTTGGGGTTGCCTTGTCCCGATTCTCATTTGAAATATTTTTCGGAAATCGAGGATCCTCGGTCGCTTTGCGACCGGGACCAAACTCTTTTTCAAGGGTTTCTCTCAACGACAAGGCCAGCTCACACGATAAGTAAACTTCCTGTAAAATCCGGTTTTTCCAGTTAATATGCATAAATCTTTTTAAGTACGCATCAGGATAGTGCATTTTTTTGAGAAAAAATCTGCCGCCAGCTCCGGTGCGTAGCACCACAATAGCAATAGGAAAGAAGGGCTTATCAGAAGAAGGCGAATCACACCCTACCACAATATCATAAAAAAATTCGGGTTGCTCCTGAATATAATTAAAAATTTCTTTTATAACTTCTTTAAATTCTAAATTTCCTTTACTGGGACTGAAAAAATGTCCGTTCTTTATATCTTTCGATGTATCTTCTTGCATATTACTTGAGTGTACTATCGTAAAAAAATTTGTCAAATGTAAATAAAAAAACCCGTAAAACTAGGACGGGTCTTATAAGGTAAGCTCAAACTCACTAATTGTTTTTTCAAGAGCCTTGGGCAAATCCATTCTCAATAGAGTTCTCTCATCTACTCCCAAAGTTCGCGCGATAAGGACGAGCACACGAAGGCTTGTCTTCTGTTTGCCAGAGAGTAGCCGACTTATTGAAGAGTGCTTAACACCCACTCTTTTTGCCAGTTCTTGCTGGGTTATACCCTTCGCTTCAGTGAGAATCTTAATGTTTTTAGAAAATTTGTTTCGAGAATCCTTATTAAGCCACACACTTTTGAATTCCTTTTCTAATGCATCCCATAAAAGATTTATAGAGTAACCTTCAGGAAAACTTTTGTTATCTCCACCTTGCTCTGAACTCCTGGTCATTTGACTCAATCCCCCTACGCACTATGAAAAGAGCCGAAAAGCCACACCTGGTTAAATAATACTTAATCTAAGCACTTTGTCAATATTTTTTGCCAAAGTAACTATTTTAACAAAATCCTCTGCATTCAGAGAGCTTCCTCCCACCAGCAAACCATTGACTCCCCCGTCTTTTATGTACTCCTCCGAATTCTTACTCGTGACACTTCCTCCATAAAGAATCGTCACCGCATTTTTGATTTTCTTGTCATATAATTTTAAGATTATTTTTTTTATCATCAACACTGATTCCTGGGTCTCTTCAATAGAACAATTACGGCCAGTGCCTATCGCCCAAATCGGCTCATAAGCAATAACCACATTTTTTAGTTGTTCTTCTGGCACATTTTTTAATCCTTCGGTAATTTGTTTTTCAAGTACCTCTTTTTTGTTTTCTCCCATATTTTCCCCAACACAAAGAATTGGTTTAAGCGATATACCTAAACATTCTCTCACTTTTTTGTTTACGGTTTCATCGGTTTCATGCAAATTTCTTCTAGCTTCTGAATGACCAACAATTACATACGTTACCTTTAAATCTTTTAACATTAAAGGAGAAACTTCCCCAGTAAAGGCGCCTTTTTCTTCATACGATACGTTTTGAGCCCCGAGAGTTAATCCAGAAAGCAACGGCAAATACACAAACGGCGGGCATATTACCACCTCTACATTTGTAACTTTCCCCACTCCTTCTTCTACGGTATTAAAAAGCTCCACCGCTTCTTTTTGAGTCACAGGATTTTCTTTCCAATTTGCAACGATTAATGCTTTCATGTTTGTATTTTAATATAATTTTTGCAAACAAAAAAGCCCCAAGGCGACAATTCGCCCAGGGCTCAACTTTTAGCTCGACACTTTTGCTTTCCTTTCTTCAGCCTTCCTTTTCTCTTTTTTATGGAAGAGAAAAACTTGGTAAAGGGCTAGAAACATATACCCCAGAAAGCAAAAGTACAGTATACCAAACCCGACATGGGCATACGGAGTCGGCATCAATGATATCAGATAAATTCCCACGCCGAGTACGAAAGTACTCAGGATGGCCATCCCGTATGGGTCTTTGTGAAACCTGACCATGATTAACCCTCCAACTTTTTACTCTTTCGTGCCACCGAGGTATGAAAGAGTAAAAGTACCGAAAGAACTGTTATACGTTAATTATAACATATAACTATATCTGTGTTAATACTCGTGCCCCATCCTTGGTAATCTCCACGGTATGCTCAAAATGGGCTGCCAACGAGCCGTCTTTGGTAGCAAACCCATAGCCATCGTCTGCTTTTTTTAGCAAATAGCTGCCCACAGTTACCATGGGTTCTATGCAAATCACCATTCCCTCTTTTAATTCGGTGCCTTTGTGCCTCTGCCCGTAGTTTGGCACCTGCGGGTCTTCATGAATTTTTTTACCAATACCATGGCCGCACAAGTCGCGCACCACCCCATATCCCTGGTCTTCAACGTATCGTTGAATGGTGTTCCCAATATCTCCCGTGGTTACCCCTGCTTTTGTTTTTTTAATTCCTAATCTTAGCGCCTTTTCGGTTACTTTTAATAATCTCTTTGCTTCAAAAGAAACATTCCCTACTGCTACGGTTACCGCCATGTCGGTATTATAGCCTTTATACAAAACCCCTAAATCTAAGCCCACGAGGTCCCCCTCTTTTAGGGCGTACTTTGAGGGAAAACCGTGGACGATGACATTGTTTACCGAAGCGCATAAAGAATAAGGGAACTTTTCATATCCTTTAAATGCCGGTTTCGCACCATGCTTTAAAATAAGGGCCTCTGCGGCCCTGTCTAATTCCAAAGTGGTAATTCCAGGTTTTACCATAACGGTAATTTCCTTGAGCACCGTCGCTAGAATTTCACCGCCCTCCCTAATAATAGCAATTTCTCTTTTTGTTTTAACTAAACTCATACCTTCAAAATTTTCAAGATATTTTCATGGACTTCTGCCACGCTTTTTTCGCCGTTCACCTTTTCAATATTAAAACTATTATTTTTAAAATATTCGAACAAAGGCAAGGTTCTTTCTTTGTATTGTATGAGACGGATTTTAATAGTTTCGGGATCGTCCAATCCTTCCCGCTTTACTAACTTTGAACCATCCAACGGACACATCGTCAGTTTTTCAGTTTCTTTATTATGTAAAATAGAATGGCGCATAAGTTCGCAGATTTTTCGGTTTGAATTCCTGAAAGCCGTGGTTTCTGGAGATATTTCAATGAGAATAATGTTGATATTTTCTTTGCTGTAAAGTTCTACCAATAACGGCATTTCTTTTTCTGCTTCATACACCGTACGCGGAGACCCAGACATCATAAGACTCTCTCCCTCGTCAAAAACCCGCTTAATTTCCCGAGAAATTAAATAGGTTGCAAAAGGGGGGCTGGTTAGGATTCCGTTTTTCCAATTTTCCAGTTCGACAGATATGTCAAACTTTTCACCAAAGCATTCAAAAAACCGTCCAGGAGAATCTTTCGGCAGCTTTTCGGCTTTCTTGAATTCCCTTTCTATCACTTTACTGCTTTCAAGAGAAAACAGCCCCAATTTCTCAGAGAGGAGTTCTGATTGCGTTCCCTTTCCTGCTCCCGGCGGCCCGAATAAAATAATGACTTGCTTACTCATGGATTCATTGTATCAAAAGTATAACATTTAATACATATTGACATTATAAGTAAAAGATGTAATATCAAACTTGTGTTCTTCATCCCAGCCTAATGAGTAACAGTGATATCCTAAAAAGGAGGTATCTCTTGGCACCAGTACGCGTTCTTTACAAAGATAAAATGATTACCATCAAACTGGTAAAAAAGAAGGGCAAATCCAATGAGGGCTGCAGTGATTTTCATGTTGTTGTCCAAAATCACTGCATAAAAAATGAGGGCAAGAGAGCCATCCTGGTTGATCCCGTTGGGAAAGGATTCCTGATTTTCTGTCCGGAAAATATGAAATTCTCCCCCTCAGACAAACCGACAATGATGGCGGTAACGCCCAAGTCCTAATACGCAAAAGCCCGAGAATAGAATCTCGGGCTTTTTTTTATATAAATCCGTCTTCCTTTCCAGTTGCAGAGCCCGCAGGTGATTTTTCCAAAGAAAAATCCTGCAACTGGCTTTGAAATCCAAAAAGCGAGATACTTATTTAAAAAGTAACTCTCGCAGGTTTGCTGGCATGGTCTTTTTGAAGCAAAGCAGCAAACCGAGAGCGTAGATAAAAAAATCCGGCTGGTGGGGTTGCGAGAATTATCCGCGTAAGCGGAAATTCCCGACCTGGATTTTTATTATCGGTACTTTTTAAATAAGTGACGAAGCGATCAAAACGTGTCGTACTCTCTCATCTCTAATTGTGCGTTGATTTGGCGCATCGTATCTAACACTACGCTCACCACGATTAACAGTGACGTTCCTCCAATCAAAAAAGTAAAACCGGTCACGCCGGTGATTCCTCCTACCACACTCGGCAAAACCGCAATGAGCGCTAGTGAAACGGCTCCGGTAAACAGTACCCTGTTCAAAATATGTTTTAAATAGTCAGAGGTTGATCTTCCTGGTCTCACTCCGGGAATAAATCCTCCCATTTTTTGCAAATTTTCTGCAATGGTCTTTGGATCAAAGGTAACGGCGGTATAAAAGTAAGTGAATACTACCACAAGGACAAAATAGAGCACGCCATGGACCCACGCATTGTTAAAGAAGGCAGCCACATTGGCAGCCCACGTACCGATAAATCCGGGCACCGTGCTCAAAAATCCAGCAATCATTCCGGGAAATAACAGTATGGAAAGGGCAAAAATAATAGGAATAACTCCTGCGGGATTCACATTTAAGGGCAGATAGGTTGAAACTCCGCCGTACATTTTATTCCCCCTTACCCTTTTTGCATAGGACACCGGGATGTTCCTCCTTGCCTCGGTAATCAAAACCACTCCGGCAATAATAACGAGTGATAAGGCAAAAAATAATAAATAGGAAGGTATTTGCGACGGATCCCAACTCACAAAGGTTTGAAATATACTAACCGGCAACCGGGCCACAATACCCGCAAAAATTAAAAGTGAAATCCCGTTGCCGATGCCCTGCTCGGTAATAATTTCTCCAATCCACATTAAAAACATAGCGCCGGCCACGATAGTGATAATTGAACTTAAAAGAATCATGGGGGTAATCCCCCCAATAACTCCTTGGCGGGTGAACAGGGTGAGCATTCCATACCCTTCAAAAGCGGCCAAAGGAATGGTTAATAGTCTTCCGTATTGGTTGAACTTGTGGCGTCCGGCTTCACCTTCTTCTTTATACATTCTCTCTAAAGCAGGAAATATCATAGTCAACAACTGCAAGATAATGGTGGCGGTAATATAAGGTCCAAGGCCGAGCAAAACAATAGAAAAATTACTGAGTGCTCCACCAGAAAATATGTTTAAAAGGCCAAAAACTTGATTTTGGGCAAAAAACTTCCTTAAGTTCTCTGATCCGATTCCGGGAATGGGGATGTTGGCTGCTACCCTGAAAACGACAAAAAGAAACAACACAAAAACAAACTTTTTTCTAAGATCTTTATTTTTAAAAAGGAATACTATTTTATCGTACCACATAGGCGAATTTTTAATTTGAAATTTTAAATTTTTAATAAGCAAGTGTCAAAAGTTTTACAAAGAAAACTTTTGACGGATTTAATTATTCCAAATTTAGATATTTTAAATTGATTTCAAAATTCAAATTGTAAATTTAAAATTATTTTACCGTGCCTCCTGCTTTTTCAACAGCCCCTTTGGCGGCCTTTGAGATGTTGCAATTTTCTATGATGATTTTTTTACTTATGGTACCATTGCCCAGTATTTTAACCTTAGGGATTTTGTTTTTTACCTGGCGGATAATCCCCTTTTTAACTAAGTATGCAGGAGTAACTATATCGCCATCGCTGCAATGCTTATCTAGCACTCCAATATTTACCACCACGGAATGGTCTTCTAATACAAACGTCCTGTATCCCTTTAGCTTAGGATACCTTTTAATTAATTCTCTTATAATCGGCACCATTTTTCTGCCTGATCTGGCGGCCTGGCCCTTAATCCCTCTTCCAGAGTAGGTGCCCTTTTTGCCCCCTCTGCCAACTATTTTCCGTGCCCTTGAGATATGGTTTGGTTTTAACTGGTGTATTTGCATGATAATTTATGAACGTAGTGAATAACGATTATCACCCCGCCCTCTAAGCTTTTGATATAATTCATTTAGCATAGAGGGCGGGGTTTAAGCTCACTACGTCCGTTTTAACTTTCTTAGTGCTTCCATCGTTGCCCGCGCATTATTCAATTTATTTTTTGAGCCAGAAAGAATTTTTGAAGAAATATTTTTGATGCCAGCCAAGTCGCAAATGGTTCTTACAGCTCCTCCTGCAACCAATCCCCTGCCCTTTTTCTGGGGTTTTAACATAATCATCGCAGGTCCCACTTTCGCCTCCACCTGGTGGGGAATGGTTCCGTCAACAATGACTACATTAATCATATTCTTTTTTGCCCTGGCTGTCGCTTTTTCTATGGCTTGAGAGACATCCTTTCCCTTATCTATACCAATGCCGATCTTACTTTTTTTATCCCCCGCAATAACCACGGCGCGAAATCTCAGTCTTTTGCCACCACCGGTAACCCTCGTAACTCTCGCTAAGTCTAAAAGCTTCGTTTCATACTCATCTTTGACTGCCCTTCCTCGTCCAAAACCAAATTTTCTGATTGGCCTAAAACCATCACTATTTCTAGCGTTGTCATTAGGTTGTACCTCTTGTTTTTTTACTTCTTCTGCCATAATGATTGGGATTTTGGGTGTAGGATTTAGGGTGTAGGTTGTAGTCACTGACTAAACGCTATACGCTATATCCTAAACGCTAGTTAGAACTTTAGCCCTCCTTCACGGGCACCGTCAGCCACCGCTTTTATCCTGCCATGAAAAACATTGCCTGCTCTATCAAACACTACCTTTTCAATCTTTTTTTCAAGCGCGACTTTAGCAATTAATTTTCCCACTTCCATAGCATGGCTGGATTTATTTCTTTTGGCTTTTATTTTGACATCGTTGGCTTGAGCTAATACCCTGCCATTTTCGTCGTCAATAAGTTGCGCATACACATGCTGGCTTGACCTAAAAACCGACAGGCGAGGCCTTAACTTTGTACCAAAAATCCTAGCCCGTATTTTCTTATGAATTCGTTGTCTTTTTAACTGCTTCTTTAACATGCTATTTCTTTGTTGCACTATAATTGGCAGAGCGGGGGGGAGTAAGAAATCACAATTTATTATTCCGACCGAGCGACCAATTATATAATTTACTTTAGCAAATTCTACTTTTTCGTAGCCACTACCTTTTTACCTTCTTTCCTTCTAATCTTCTCGCCTTGGTATTTAATTCCCTTACCTTTATATGGTTCTGCTTTTTTGCTCTTTCTGATGATAGCTGCAATCTGTCCCACTACTTCTTTATTAATTCCCGATACGGTAATCACGTTTTTTTCAACTAAAAAATTAATTCCTGCGGGTTTTTTTATTTTTACCGGATTTACAAATCCCACATTCAAAACAAGTTCATCTCCCTGCAAAGCCGCCTTAAAACCCACTCCCTCAATTTCCAGTTTTTTCTCAAAACCTTTTTCTACCCCCTGGACCATATTAGAAATTAGCGCCCGGTAAAGACCCCACATTGCCTTGGCTTTTTTAGACACCTCTTCTTTTGCAGGCACCACAAAAACCTTGCCATCTTTGTTTTCAACTTTGATGTCTCGGTGAATGCTTTGTGACAATTCCCCTTTCGGGCCTGAAACTTTAACCGTTTCGCCGTCCACAGCCACTTTCACCGTTGCGGGAATTTCAATTAATTTTTTACCGATTCTACTCATGATTATTTGACTTTACGAATTTGTTATTATAGTATATTTCTAGTCCCTGGTCAATCTTCTTTAAGGAGTCACAAATGACACTTGGATTACTGGCTATGATAAGTTCCTTGGCAATAATTTTCCTCGGCTTCCCTATACAAATATTGAAGAATTTTAAGTCTAAAAATTGTAAGGGAGTTTCGCTAACTCTAATCGCTTGCAGCTCTATTTCATTCACTCTTTGGGGAATATATGGCTATGAGAAGGAAGATATCTTTCTCATTGCTTCTCAATTCCCTGGATCAATACTAGGAGCTGTAATATTGTTTCAATTTTTCTTATACCGGAAAAACTAATTCATCGATCGGCGCTGAAAACCTCGGCGCTCTTTTTTTTACATCGATCCGCCTTCCTTTCCAGTTGCCTACTCACGAAGTGAATTAGCGAAGCGGTAGGCAGAACTGGTAACTAATCAAGGAGCAAGGATGTCCTGACAAAAGAGACTCTCGGAGGCGCGCCATTGTGCGCGCCGAGAGTGAGGTGCGGCTAAATTTATGCAGCAGCATATTAATTTAGACGACACCGTGCTCTTTTGTCAGAACATCCGAAGCGACGCTCTTACCAAATTTCCAGCATCACCTCGCCTCCTAACTTTGCCTTTCGTGCCTGATTATTAGTCATCAATCCTTTTGGCGTTGAAATAATGGAAATACCAAATCCTCCTCTTACTTTTTTTATTTCGGTATTTTTTACGTAAATTCGTTGGCCCGGTTTTGACACACGCTTTGCCCCTTCAATTGCCGGAATGCCATTATCATACTTTAATACAATCTTCATTACCTTATTTTTATCTTTGGCAACTTTTTTAACCTCTTGGACAAATCCTTCCTGCGCCAAAATTAATCCAATTTGATTTTTTAACTTTGAAAAAGGCAACAAAACTTCCGTTTTTGCAACGGCTTCTGCGTTCCTTATTTGATTTAACATGTCGGTAATTGGATCGGTCATTTCTTCTTGAAACTTTAATCTTGAAACTTGAAACTTTTACGTCGTTGGTAGGTTTTAAGTTTCAATCTTTAAGCTTGAAGTTTTGTGATTTTTTTTTACCAAGATGATTTTGTAACACCTGGTATCTCGCCTTTATTAGCTAATTCCCGAAAGCATATCCTGCAAAGTCCAAATGCTCTCATAAACCCCCTCCTTCTTCCGCACTTAAAACAACGTCTCTGCAGTCGGCTGGAAAACTTTGGTTTCATTTTTGCTTTTGCTTCTTGTGATGTTTTAGCCATATCAATTAATACTTGTTATTATTTTTCTTTTATGGGAAACCCTATCAACCGGAATAATTCCAATCCCTCGTCATGGGTCTTTGCATTGGTAGAAACGGTAACTTCTAATCCAAAAATGGTTTTTTCTTTTTCAACAAAAATTTCAGGGAAAGAAATGTGCTCGCGAAATCCCACGCTTATGTTTCCTCTTTTATCTATTGATGTAACTTCAAGACCCTTGAAATCTCTGGACCTTGGCAAAGACAGGTAAATAAACCTTTCCAAAAAATCCCACATTTTGCCTTTTCTCAACGTTACCATGGCCGCAATATGCAGTCCCTCTCTTAAGCTAAACCCGGCAATTGATTTCTTTGATTTGACCAACGTTGGTTTTTGGCCGGCAATAAGGGCCAAATCGTTGACCACGGTGTTTTGCACTTTTTCCCGCTCTCCAGAAGTCTTGTTCACGACCTGTTTTCCAAAAGAGCTGTTCAAGGTAACCTTCGTTATTTTGGGGACTGCCATGGGATTTTTATAACCAAACTTTCCCATCATCGCTGGAATTACTTTTTCTTTATATTTTTTTTGTAATTTTTCCATGGTGGTTATACTTGTGATTTACATTTCTTACACACCCGGTATTTTTTTTCTTTTTCAACCCGGTAACTGAGCCTTGTAGGTTTTCCACATTTCGGGCAAAGAAATTTTACATTAGAAATATCCAGGGGGGCTGGTGATGAAATCGTTTGTCCCTTTTCCCCTTCTCTTTTTGGTTTAATATGCTTTTTCTTTAAGTTAATTCCCTCAACTAAAACTCTTCTCTCTTTCACCAGAGATTTTATTATCTTTGCAGTCCTACCCCTGTCTTTTCCTGCAATAATTAATACCGTGTCACCTTTTTTTATTTTCATGGTGGAATAATTTATAACAGTTCTGTGGCCATCATGGCTATCTTATCAAAACCTTTATCTTTTACCTCTTTCGCGGCAGGCCCGAATACCCTTCCGCCCTTGGGTAACTTACCGTCTCCCAAAATCACCACCGCATTATCATCAAACCGTATATACGAACCATCCTGCCTTCTTAATTCTTTTTTCTGTCTAATGATGACCGCTTTTACTACTTCGTGCTTTTTGACCAATTTTCTTGGTTCAGCTTTCTTAACGGTTCCCACAATCACGTCCCCTATCATTGCATAGCGCTTGCGTGTTCCCCCGGGGATATTAACACACTGGACTATTTTAGCCCCCGAATTATCTGCAACTTTTAACATTGACCTTGGTTGAATCATGATAATTTATGAACGTAGTGAATAACGATTATCACCCCGCCCTCTAAGCTTTTGATATAATTCATTTAGCATAGAGGGCGGGGTTTAAGCTCATTCTATTCGCTTAAATTTTTTTAACTACCACAAAGCGCTTATCCCTGCTTATGGGATTTGTCTCTTCAATAACCACGTTATCTCCCACATGATACTCAGAATTCGGGTCATGGGCTTTATATTTTTTGTGGATTTTATATCTCCTTTTGTACTTTGGATGCTCTTTCACTCTTTCTACCTTGACGACCACCGTTTTTTGCATCTTATCTGAAACCACAATTCCTGTTAATTTCTTTTTTGGCATGAACGTTTATTAATTTTTTACTTTTTTATTGCTAACTCTTTTAGCACGGTTAATATCCTTGCAATGTCTTTTTTGGTATTATGGATCTCTTTTACATTCTTGAGCTGGTTGGCGGAAAATTTAAACCTCAAATCACTTAGCTTTTTCTGCAATTCTGCGACTGATTTTTCCAAGTCTTTTTTATCTCTTTTGCGAATTTCAATAGGTTTCATAGTAGTTATTACATATCCCTCTTAATAAACTTTGTCTTGACGGGTAACTTGATTGACGCTCCCTTAAAAGCCTCTCTTGCTACCTCTTCTTTCAATCCATCTATTTCAAAAATAATTCTCCCTGGCTTTATGGGGTATACATAATGGTCCACGCCGCCTTTTCCTCCTCCCAAGGGGACTTCTTCCCCCTTAGAAGTTACGGGTTTATCAGGAAAAATCCTAACCCATAATTTCCCTCCTTTTTTCATGTAACGTATGATATGTCTTCGTGCTGCTTCGAGTTGCCGAGCAGTTATCCATTTGGTACCCAATGACTTCAAACCAAAACTACCGAAATTCAACTCGGTGGCACGTGTTTCCACGCCTTTGGTTCTGCCTTTGTGCCATTTGCGGTGTTTTACTTTTTTCGGCATTAATAAACTCATAACTGTTGAAAATTACTCAAATTTTTCCCCTTTATATATCCAAACCTTAATTCCTATAACTCCATACGTGCAGTAAGCTTCAGATTGGGCATAGTCAATATCCGCTCGGATTGTCTGCAACGGCAGTCTACCCTGCTTTAGCCATTCTTTTCTGGCAATTTCCACGCCATTTAACCTTCCTGCAACCTCAATTCTCACGCCTTTTGCTTCTTTGTTTTGCATCACCCTTTCTAAGCCCATCTTTAACACTTGTCTAAACGGAATTCTCTTTTCCAATTGCTGGGCGGCCCATTGAGAGACCAACATCGCAGAAATCCACGGATTTTTAATTTCTTTAATATCTATTTTTATCTCTCTCTTTTGCCTTCCTACTGGCGTTAAACCTATTGTCGGTCTTACCGTTGAAAATTTCTTGTCATCCATTTTTTGGAGTATCATTCTCTTTAAACTCTCCACCCCTTCTCCCCCTCTTCCGATAATCAACCCCGGCCTGGCGGTTTCAATAATAATATTTAACTTATTGGCAGAGTGCTCTATTTCTATATTAGCTACAGAAGCTTCAGACAATATTTTTTTTAAAAAATCTTTGATCAAAAAGTCCTCTTCTAGGTATTGAGGCATTTTTTTACCATAAAAACCTCTGACATTCCAGTCTTCCATGCCTTTTATTCTAAATGATTTTGGGTGTACTTTATGTGCCATATTACTTTGTTTTTTTCCTTGATGTTATTTTTTTTGAACTTTTTACTTTCTGGGGTTCTTTTTCTACCGTGGTTTCAATACGTACCTTCTCCTTGGGTTGATTCTGGGCACGGTCGCTTAAGACAAGGGTTATATGGGAAGTTCTTTTATAAATGGGGTACGCCCTGCCCCGAGACATAGGATGAGACCGCTTTAATTTAGGGCCCTCATCAACCATAATCTTGGCAATGTAAAGATTTGATTCTTCTAATTGGAAATCATGGACAGCAGATGCCACAGCACTGTTTAATAACTTTAATACGGGATCAGCCGATCGTTTTACTGCAAATTCAAGCAACGCGCGAGCTTGGGATGCCGTTTTATTCCTTATTAAGTCAACCACTTCTCTTGATTTGCGTGGCGCTATCCTTACATTTCTTAATACTACTTTAACTTCCATACGTTTTATTTATTAGCGGGAGGTTTAGTATCAACGGCGGTTTTTTGAGCTTGAGTCTCCTCGGCTCTTTGATCAAGACCTCGTTGTATTTTACCTCCGTGCCTTGAAAACTTAGTCGACGGGGAAAACTCTCCAAGCTTATGGCCCACCATGTCTTCGGCAATATACACCGGTACAAATTCTTTACCGTTGTGGACACCAAACGTAAACCCCACCATTTCAGGGGATATCGTAGAGTGACGCGCCCAAGTCTTTATAATCACCTTTTCATCCTTCCTTACCCTTAAAACCTTTTCCATTAACCTTGGGTCAACATAGGGACCTTTTCGTAAACTTCTTGACATGTTACTTCTTTTTTCTTCTTTGAATAATATATTTATTTGTCCACTTTTTCTTGTTCCTCGTTTTTACACCCAATGCTGGTTTCCCCCATGGAGTTTTTGGGTGTTTTAACCCAATGGGCTGCCTGCCCTCGCCCCCTCCATGCGGATGGTCAACGGGATTCATAGCAGACCCTCTCACGTGCGGCCTTCTGCCCTTTAACCTTGATTTTCCTGCTTTTCCTATGGTGTAAAATCTATTTTCTGGGTTCGAAACCATTCCTATAGTGGCAAAGCACTCGCCACTCACTTTTCTCACTTCAGTTGAAGGCATCTTTAAGTTAGTAAAACCTTGTTCCTGGGCTAATACTTGTGCCGAAGACCCCGCTGACCGCACTAATACTCCTCCTTTTCCAGGATATAACTCAATATTATATACATTAGTCCCGACCGGAATATTTTTTAATTTCATTCTATTCCCCGGATTTAAATCGGTTTTTTCTGAAAAACCAATCATATCGCCCACTTTTAATCCTTGTGGCGCTATTATATATTGCCTTTTTGAGCCTGCTGAAGGATAGTATTCTATTAAAGCAATAAATGCAGTCCTATTAGGATCATACTCCAAAGCAATAACTGTAGCAGGTTCGTTCATTATTGTCTGGCTAAATTCTATAATTCTGTATAACTTTTTTACTCCCCCGCCCTTATGACGCACGGTAATTCTTCCCGAAGCTCTTGACCTGCCCACACTTCTTCTGACATATTTTACCAGCGATTTTTGGGCCCTCTTTTTTGAAAGTAACGAAAAATCAATCCCGGTCATCCCGCGCCTCGATGGAGTTGTTGGTTTATATACTTTCATGGTTTCTACAAAATTTCAATCTTCTGACCTTCTTTAATGGTTACGATAGCTTTTGAAAACCCCTTTTTAAAACCTTGGGTTCTTCCCAATCTCCTCTTTTTCCTAGGGATTTTTATGACGTTAACCGATAGCACATCTACTCCGTAAATACCTTCTACTGACTTTTTTATTTCCGGTTTGTTTGCATTTGCATATACCCTAAACGTATACTTATTACCCTCTGATAAGTTAGTAGCTTTTTCAGAAATATGGGGTTCTCGGACAACCCGGTAAGAAAAATCTCCTGCTCTTTTGATAGCTTGTGGGTAAACTGGTTGTGAATTTTTTTCTTTTGTTTTTAGTGATTCTGATGCAACCGAAGTCTTCTCAACTTTTTTTACGGCTGGTTTTTTGGATTTTTCTACTTCTTTTTTTCTTTTTAAAAAATCAAATAATGCTACCATATTATTTTGCAAATGTTTTTTCTATGTCTTTTATTCCATCTTTTGAAATTAACACGTACTTGTAATCCAACAAATCTTTCACATTTAAGTTTCTCGCTTCCAAAACTCCTGTTTTTGCAATATTTCTTGCGGCTAGGAACACCTTTTTGTCTGCATTTTTCGATACTACTAACCTGCTATCGGCTTTGATGGGCAAATTCTTAATAGTCACTACCATCGCCTTTGTTTTTGGCTTTTCTATTTCCATGGTGTCTAACACCACCAGTAAATTATTCTTGGCTTTTTCCGAAAGAACCATATACAAAGCCTTTCTTCTCATTTTGGTTGGAACGTCCTTTTGGTAATTTTTATCATTCCTTGGCCCACCGGTAACTCCGCCGCCTTTCCACAATGGTGACCTGATTGACCCGTGCCTAGCTCGTCCGGTACCCTTTTGCCTCCAAGGCTTTCTACCTCCCCCCCTCACTTCGCCGCGCATCTTTGTGTGAGCTGAAACCTGGCGCTTATTTGCAGCCTGTGAAATTACCACCTGGTGCACCAAATCAGTGTTCATAGGAACCTCAAATATTTCTTTTGGCAGCACCATCTGACCTGTCTCTTTTCCTTGTTGGTTGTATACAGTGACTTTCATTTATTTAAAAATTACCCTCTAATCTCCAGCAATGTTCCCCTGTGTCCCGGTATCGCCCCTTTCACCGCTAAAATATTATTCTCTGTATCAATTTTTGCTATCTTTAAGTTTTTTACAGTAGTTCTGTCGTACCCCATTCTGCCTGGCATCTTCCTTCCTTTAATAACGTGCTGGGGAAATCGTTGCCCCACCGACCCGATGGTTCTTGCCTCGTGCTTGGCTCCGTGAGTAGCATTTCTTCCTGAAAATCCATGCTTTTTTACTCCTCCCTGGAACCCCTTTCCTTTAGAAATTCCAACAACGGTAACCCTATCACCTTCTTTAAATATTGATACCCTTACCTCATCCCCGATATTAGCTTCATTACCATCTCTGGCTTCTCGTATGTAACGATACTCTTTTCCCTTCATTGATTTCTTAATTTTGCTTTTTTTTAACAATTTACCAAATCCTACTTGTATTGAATCGTATCCTTCCTTTTCTTTTGACTTTTTCTGTAACACATAGCAAGGCCCAGCTTCAATTAAAGTCACCGGAACAACATTCCCCTTTTCATCAAATAATTGAGACATCTCCAATTTTTTACCTAATATAAATTTCATTATTCTAGAAGTTCTTCTAATTAAATACCGGGCCCTAGCCCGGTACATTAAAACTTTCTCTTAAAGGTTTTAATACGGACTTTTCTCTTAATATATATTTATTTTATATTGAAGAGTAGTATCTCGTGAGCATAGCGGACGACCCCGCCCTCTTTGCTATCTAAATTTTAATATCAAGTGAATTTATCACCCTACACTAATAATATCGTTTTTGCAAGTACGTGGCGTCTAGAGGGCGGGGTTTTCGCTTTGCGAAGCTTAAATTTTGATAGAAATATCAACCCCCGAAGGCAAATTCAGATCCCTTAGCGCCTCAATAATCCCTTCATTTGGGCTCAAAATGTCAATAATTCGCTTGTGAACTCTCATTTCAAACTGCTCCCGTGCATTTTTATGGACGAAAGTTGACCTGTTTACCGTATACTTTAAAACTTCGGTGGGCAAAGGCACAGGTCCCACTACCTCCACTCCGTAGCGATTGGCAATATCAATAATCTGCCTCACCGAATTATCAATAATTTTATGGTCGTAAGCCCTTAGTTTTATCCTAAGTTTTTGGATGCCTGCTGTTTCTGATTGCTTTGCTTCTTTAATTTTTGCAACTCCAGGCTCAATCGTTTTTTTACGGCTCACAGGTTTTTTAACGGGCATGACAATGGTATGATTTACAAGCTCTGCAGCTACTGTTATTTAATAATCTTTGTTACAACACCTGCTCCCACGGTTTTTCCCCCTTCTCGAATAGCAAACTTTGATTTTTCTTCCAAGGCTACCGGCACAATTAATTTAACCGTTAAGTTGGCAGTGTCTCCGGGCATGACCATTTCGGTCCCCGCTGGAAGCGTTACATCACCGGTAATATCTGATGTTCTAATGTAAAGCTGGGGTTTGTATCCAGTGAAAAATGGTGTGTGTCTTCCGCCTTCATCTTTACTCAACACATACACCTCGCTTTCAAATTCAGTATGAGGGGTAATTGAACCGGGTTTGGCTAACACCTGACCTCGTTCTACGTCTTCCTTTTTAAGACCTCGCAGCAAGATACCTACGTTGTCTCCCGCTTGGCCTTGGTCTAAGCTCTTTTGGAACATTTCAACAGAAACCGCTACCGTTTTCTGAGTTGGCCTGATACCGACAATCTCTACTTCGTCGTTTTGTTTTATGACCCCTCTTTCAATTCTGCCGGTGGCAACTGTTCCCCTGCCTTCAATAGAAAACACGTCTTCAATGGCCATGGCAAAAGGCTTGTCTAATTCTCTCTTGGGTTCAGGAATGTAGTTATCACAGGCGTCAAGCAATTCTATAATTGGTTTGGCAGCTGGGTCGTCAACCGAGGTTGCTGACAAAGCTTTTAGGGCAGATCCTCGTATAATAGGCGTCTCATCCCCAGGGAAACCGTACTTTTTCAATAATTCTCGTACTTCTGATTCTACTAAATCTAAAATTTCAGGGTCGTCAACCATATCTACTTTATTCATAAATACCACCAACGATGGCAAACCAACCTGGCGAGCGAGTAAAATATGTTCTTTAGTTTGAGGCATAGGTCCATCAGGTGCTGAAACCAGCAAAATTCCACCGTCCATTTGGGCGGCCCCGGTAATCATGTTTTTAATGTAGTCAGCGTGTCCCGGGCAATCAATTAAGGCATAGTGCCTCTTCGGGGTTTCTGTTTCCAAGTGGGTAATAGAAATCGTCACTCCTCGTGCCTTCTCTTCTGGAGATGCGTCAATCTTATCTACATCAGCTTCTGTATGCTTAAAACCGCGTAATCCTGAAACTTTCATAATTGCGGCTGACAAGGTGGTTTTTCCATGGTCAACGTGGCCAATGGTACCAATGTTTACGTGAGGCTTGGACCTCTCAAATTTTTCTGCCATGATAGTTTGAATTTCGAATTTTGAATTTTGAATTTCGAATAAATTTTGAATGATTTAATTTCGAATTTCGAATTTCAAATTCCTATTAAATTTCTGATGTGTTAATACTATTATACTATTTATAATAAGTCAACGGTTTAAGAACAAAAGAACGCTTCCTTGCGTCCTTAATATAAATCGGGCTAATATTCCAATTTTATTCCTATTTTCTCCGCAATTTGCTTTAACCACTTGTCATGCCTATCAACTTTAGCAGTAACCATGGCGTATTCTTGACTCAAATCTGCCACAGCTTTAACAAGTTTATCCACAGATACCACTAAAGCCTGTACCATTTCTTGAAGACCATCAAAACCCTCCTTTAATTCTTTGATATCTTCCTTAGTGGCCAACACCTCCATTAATTTTACTATATCATTATCATCTAACATACTTTGATTCTAATCTATTATAATCCCCTGTCAAATTTGACAAAATTTTATTTTTAAATTAGCATTCGTGTAGTGTCGTAATCACATCGCACCTTTATATCGTCTTTTTTTGGAGAGAGCAATGAACGCCTATCTTGTGTCAGAGAGGATAATAGCCTCAAAAGGCCATTTGGTAACCTTACCCGAAGTTTTCATTTGGGCAGATTCGAAGTTAGACGCTGCTAAAAAACTTAATATTAACGTTACCGAAACTCATCGAAAAACTTTCATTGGAAAATACTGTGTCAAAGGTACGACACACGAAACCATTATCGAGTACGAAATTCAAGAAATCAGAGAGGTTTCTGGTGAAGAGGGACTCATAGACCACCTCGACCAAAAGGTGTCCCGGCTTCTCGAAGGGTTATCAAAGTACATCGCCTAATGCCTTGCGGTACACCCGCCGGGCTTTTTTCTTGCATAAAAATAAAACCCGAATCATTTCCAGTTGCAGAGCCCGCAGGCATTTTTTCAGTAGCAAAAATTCTGCAACTGGCGTAACCTGACTAAGCGACGGCAGTTTCTCTACAAAAATGCCTCGCCTAGCAAACCCCGGGCTCTTTTGTAGAGAGACTGCCTAGCGACCCCTATTTCACTTTCCCCTCCATTATTTGTGTTGCCACGTTGTTGGGAACAATCTCATACTTATTGAACTCCATCGTGAAAGACGCTCGGCCTTCGGTAAGAGACCTTAGCGCAGTTGCATATCCAAACATCTCGCTCAATGGAACCATGGCATCTAGCACTTTCATACCCATTCGTTCTTTTGTTTCTTCAATTTTGCCGCGCCGTGAATTCAAATCAGAAATTACTGTCCCAAAAAAATCCTCTGGAGTAATTACTTCAGTTTTCATAATGGGTTCTAAAATAACCGGTTTTGCTTTCTTAGCGGCGTCTTGAAGTGCCATGGACCCAGCAATTTTAAAAGCGAATTCTGAAGAGTCAACTTCGTGAAAACTTCCGTCAAAAAGCGTTACCTCAACATCAACTAACGGGTATCCAGCCACAATTCCCTTGTCCATGGCCTCAATAACCCCTTTTTCCGTTGGCTTAATAAATTCTTTTGGAATGGCTCCCCCTTTAATTTCATCAATAAATTCAAAACCGGCTCCCCGTTCCTTTGGTTTTACCCTAATCATCACATGTCCGTACTGTCCCTTTCCTCCAGACTGCCTGATGTATTTTTGTTCGGCTTCGGCTTCACCGGTAATCGTTTCACGGTAAGCTACTTGAGGCTTACCGAAATTTGCATCCACGTTAAACTCCCGGCGCAACCTATCTTGAATAATATCTAAATGCAATTCTCCCATACCAGAAATAATGGTTTCACCGGTTTCTATGTCTTCTTTAATTCTAAAGGTCGGGTCTTCTTGGGTTAATTTTCTAATAGACATAATGAGTTTTTCCTGATCAGCCTTTGTCTTTGGCTCAACCCGCATAGCAATAACTGGTTCTGGGAATGAAATTTTTTCTAACACAATGGGCTTTTCCTTATCACACAAGGTGTGTCCGGTAACCGTATTTTTTAATCCAACCGTAGCGCCGATTTCACCGGCATAAATGACATCGAGCTCTTCGCGAGAATTAGATTTCATCCGTAAAATTCGCGAAATTCTCTCTTGCTCTCCGGTTACCGAGTTTAATAAGTAGGTTCCTTTATTTAATACTCCTGAATAGACCCTGAAAAAAGTCAGCTGGCCTACGAAAGGATCAGTGGCAACCTTAAATACCAAAGCCGCAAAAGGTTCATCATCAGAAAATTTTCTTTCAATTTCGGCTCCCGTTTTAGGATCGGTTCCTTTTACTGATCCAATATCTAGCGGAGATGGCAAGTAATCAATTACTGCGTCTAAAACCAGCTGGGTTCCTTTATTTTTCAAAGCTGAACCGCAAAATACCGGCACCAATTTAAATGCCAGGCAAGCTTTTCTCATGGCCGCCATTAATTCTTCATTGGAAATTTCCTGACCGCCTAACAATTTATCAGTTAATGCATCATCTTCTCCGGCAATCCGGTCTACCATTTTTTCACGCCACTGCTTGGCTTTTTCTAGCATATCGGCAGGAATATCGCGTTCCTCTACTTTCTCTCCTTTCTCGCCTTCAAAATAAATGGCCTTCATTTTCAGTAAATCAATGACTGCTGACAAATGCTCTTCTTCTCCTACGGGAATATTCATGGCCACGGCATTCTTGGTTAATTTATCTAAAATTGACTGGTAAGACTTTTCAAAAGACCCACCCATTCTGTCTAATTTATTAATAAAACAAATACGCGGAGTGCCATATTTATCAGCCTGCCTCCATACCGTTTCTGATTGGGGTTCTACACCCGCTACTCCGTCAAAAACCACCACAGCGCCATCTAATACGCGCAAGGATCGTTGCACTTCCGCAGTAAAGTCAATGTGGCCTGGGGTGTCAATTAAGTTCATTTGAATGCCCTTCCATTGCATGGTAATGGCAGCTGCGGTAATGGTAATTCCGCGCTCTCGTTCTTGGGGCATCCAATCCATAACGGTGTCTCCTTCATGGACTTCTCCAATTTTATGGGAAACTCCGGTATAAAACAAAAGGCGCTCCGACACCGTAGTCTTGCCGGCATCAATATGAGCAATGATACCAAAGTTTCTAAGTTTTTCTAAGGGATGAGAACGATTCATTGACAAGTTATATTTTATATAATATAGTGACCTATCGGCAGGTCCCTGTAGTAATCCACAATTGAGGTGAACTATGAGCTTTAAGTGTGAAGACTGTGGTTACTCAAGAATCGGAGAGGGTAGGAATTATTGCCCGAATTGTGGCATCAGAATAGCACCCATTCCACCAATTTCCCGACCACCCGATTATCAGGGAGATATTTATCCTCCTCGAAACCTTTGTGCAATTGACCCCGATTATCACAAGGAGGGAAAACTCTATGGATGGATTTATTGTGATGAGTGCGGGGAAAAATTGTAGTTAATCTAAGACACCAACCCAAAAAAGTTGGTGCGTTTTTTATTTGTAATTCACTTAAATTCGTAATTCGTACTGGTTATCTTGATCTCGCAAAGTGTGCAAATGCCTTGTTGGCTTCTGCCATTCGATGCATATCGTTTTTCTTTTTCATTGCTGACCCTTCGTTATTTGAAACGTTCACGATTTCTTGGCTCAACTTTTCTTGCATTGATTTTCCTTTTGAAGACCTGGCTCCGTCAATAATCCACTTTAACGCCAAAAATGTTTTTCTTTCCTGCCGTACTTCCATAGGCACCTGATAGGTAGCTCCTCCAATTCTTTTTGGTTTTACTTCCAGCAATGGTGAAGCGTTTTCTACGGCTTTTTTGAAAACTTCCAAGGGTTCCTTTTGAGTCTTTTCTTTTATCGCAGTAAAAGCGCCGTACACGATTTTTCGTGCGGTTGTTTTTTTGCCTTTTTTCATTACTTTATTGATAAGCTGGGCAACTTGGACATCTCCGTAAAGGGTGTCCGGCGCAATTTTATGTTTTTTGTAGGCCCTCCTCATGTGAATTATTCTAATTATTTCTAATTGCTCTAATTATTCTAAATAAATTCTAAACCCTAATTTCTAATTTTGACATTCACCCATTGGGATTTGATTAGGTCAATTAGGATAATTAGGTTAATTAGAAATTACTTCTTGGCTGCTTTTGTTCCATACCTGCTTCTCCCCTGTTTTCTATTTTCAACTCCCGTGGTATCTAAAATACCTCGCACGATGTGATATCTAACCCCTGGCAAGTCTTTCACCCTGCCTCCCCTGATCAATACTACCGAGTGTTCTTGCAAGTTGTGGCCTTCGCCAGGAATATAGGCGGTGACTTCCATGCCATTGGACAATTTAACCCTGGCCACTTTTCTTAAGGCCGAGTTTGGTTTTCTGGGAGTTTGGGTAAATACCTTAATACACACGCCTCTTTTAAACGGTGAGGGATAGCTCGATGGCCGGTTCTTTAAAGCGTTAAAACCTAAATGCAGGGCAACGGTCTTTTTGCGCTTTTTGATACTTTTCCGGTTATGTTTAATTAGCTGGTGTATCGTTGGCATGAAACATTATTAAAAGAAAGCGCTTTTGCGCTTGTTTTGATATTAAATGTATCAAATAATTAAACCTATGTCAATATTTTTAACTTATATACCCGGTGACCAAGGCAAAGAGGTTATCGGTAATGATTCCCAGCACCTGCAGCCCCCCAAAGACAATGAAAAAAATAAGGATAAAAATTCCGTATTGGTTCAGGAACACCTTAACTTTTTCAAGTCGGGAGGGAAGAAATTTAAAAAGCACCCACGAACCGTCAAGCGGAGGGATGGGAACAAGGTTAAAAATGGCAAGTAAAATGTTAATATGGACGATAAAAGAAAATATAATGAGCATCCCCGGAACTACGACAAATAGTCCCGAAAAGTAATTAATGCACCGTATGAGCAACCCAAAAAAGATGGCCAAGGATATGTTGGTTAAAGGTCCTGAAATGGAAACCTTAAGAGTCCCCCATTTTTGATCCCTAAAGTTGTAAGGATTGATGGGAACCGGTTTTGCCCATCCTACCAAAATGGGACTTCCGCTAATAAATAAAAAAAGGGGCAGAATAACAGAGCCAAAAGGGTCTAGATGTTTTAGCGGGTTAAGAGTAAGCCTTCCCTGGTGTTTTGCGGTGGGGTCTCCTAAAGAATAGGCAACATATCCGTGAGCCAACTCGTGGATGATAACCGAAAAAATGAGGACAATAAAGGAAAAAATAGTGATGATAAAGTCCATATTAATTGTAAGTATATCAAAAACTTGAAAAAAAACAAATACATTGGTACAATAGCTTATCGTATTATAGAATTTTGAATTCTGTATACGGTAGCTTGAATGGAATGGTGAATTATGAATAAGAATGAAGTAGCAATATTTTGTATTCTAAATTCAATTCTAGGTTCAAAATACTAAATTCTAAATTCTTTTTTAATAGAATAAAAACATGGCTTCAAAAATTTGCTCCATTTGCGGTAAAAAATCAGGGATGTCTACTACCTTAGTAAAATTGAGGGGTAAATACAATCCCACCCAAAAACTAAGAAAATACCCAAATTTACAATGGGTTCGTTTGTTTTCTGGAAAACGAGTCCTAGCCTGCGCCAAATGTATTAAAGCTATGGCAAAAGTGTAACTTGAATTTTGAATCTCAAAAAAACGCCCCAACGAGAAGGTATCCAAGGCGTTTTTTGTTGCGATAATTTTTACTAGTTATTTGTCATTTGCTTTTCAATTTTGGAAGCGAAGTAGATGACGATGAAGGAACGGGAGGATTTATGGGAAGCGGAGTTACTGGTGGGGGTGGGCTAACTAAATTATCTAAAGCAGACCTCCCCGCCCTAAGGTTATCTAATATTTTTTGGATAGCCTGATTCTGGGGATTTGCCTCTAATATTTTAGAGAAGGCATTAATGGCATCATTCTTCTGACCCTGTTGGTCGTACGTTAACCCCAGAAAATACAACGCATCAGCATACTGTGGAAACAGAGACAGTGCCCTTTGGAATTCTACTTCTGCCTTATCTAAATTTTTATCTTGGTAATACATTACCCCTATCTGGAAAGCCATACCGGCGTCATTGGGGGAATACTTTTCTGCATTAAGGAGTGCCTGCGACTCGTCACCGGTATTGTGTTGTAATTTTGAAACAAGCGCTACCTGTAGATAGGCCAAAGAGTAATCTGGCTTTAAGTCAACGGCTTTGGTAAACATATCTTTAGCTTTTGATAATAAACCATCTTTATTTTGAGACTGGTCGCTTTGCAAATTGAGGGCTTGCGCCACATACACATACCCCTCCTGCAACAATAAGTAAGGATTCGTAGGATTTAACTCAATGGCCTTGTCGTATGACTGTATTGAGCAATCGGCTGCGCTTGCAACAAGCCCGATTAGACTTTGGCACACGTATCCTTTTCCTGACCAATTCTCAACATTATTAGGATTTACATTAATGGCCACATTTGCTGCGCCAATAGCGTCTGAAGCTAAGGTGGTAACCTGTTGCTTGTCCTCTACAGTTGATGTAGTGGTGTTGGCCAACATGTCCTGCAAAGACGCTAAAGAAAATAACGAAAGCTGGTTAAAATACAAGTCCACATTCGAACTTGCGTTTGCGGCTCTTTTTAAGTACTGTACGGCGTCACTCTTATTACCGTTTTGCCAAGCAACTAAACTGTTACTGTAATACACGCTTGACACATACCGCTGTCCTTCTAAGATAAGCAGTCCCACGCCAAAAATAAACACCGAAGTAAAGACAACGGTTATTATGAGGGTCAATAACGAAGAAGGCTTTAGCGCGTATATTTTTTTATTTTTAGAAATCAATGCCATCAAACATCCTACCAGAAAAAAATAGAGAAAATCCAGGGAGATGTTAGTGTTCGCTAAAAAATACCCCAGCGTTTGCGAAAGTAAGACAGAAAGAATACCCAAAACCGACACTAATACATACATCCCCTTTTGAGATTTTTCAAAAACCATGTAACTTACTCCGTAAAAAAGAGGAGCAATCATTGCTAACACATACGCTAAGAAACCTATGATACCGAGCGTCGCAAAATACGTCAGCATTTTTGAAGCCCCAAGCTGGAACTTCACATTCCACAGGATGCCTTGGTTAAAGTTTTTGTCCCTGAATTTTGCGAAGTCATAGGCAAAGGTGCCGGGACCCGACCCCAGCAAAGGAAATGATTTCATTACTTTGGTATCAAGTTCTAGATTCGCCCTTTGAGAGAGTGAAACCTCTAAAGGTTTTGAAGGGAGCCAATTCATTTGGGGATTAAAAATAATAAAGAATAATGCAATGACAATAAAAAATATGGGCAAGGCCATCCACCTTCCATCAAAAATATCTCTTCGCAGAATCCAAAAAAGCACCACGAGGCTAGATGCCGCCAACGCAATCCACCAAAGAAAATCGTAGTCAATCAACACCAATAGGGCGAATATAGCTATTACATTTGCGATAAAGAGAGCCTTCCACCATCGTTGGCCCATGATTGAAATGACAATCCATAAGGGCAGTAATACCACTGCAAAAAACCCTAAACTTGCGATGGACCCTACCGTATTAAAGGCATTATTGTTAGCGAAGCCGAAGGGAATAACGTGCAAACCGATTATTTGCAAAACGCCATAGACTAACGCAATGAGCGACGAAATACCCAATACTAAAAAAGAGGTGAAAATTTCTTTCTCCAAAAAGGTGTTAGCGGCAAGAAAATAAACAATTAAAAAACAAATCACCGAGAGCAAGCTTTCAGATCCGATTTGAGGCCAACCCCAGAAACTCCCATATCTGGAAACAGAAAAAATAGTTGAGGCCAGAGAAACCAGAAATAACATTCCCATAGCTATATTAACCTTATTGATATTAATGGGAATGTTTCCAGAAATTAACACGTTTACCATCCATGCAAAAAGCGATATGAACACCAAAAAAACTAACAAGGCTTGTTTATTAAAATCAAGGGCATCAGGGGAAAAGGGAACAGCAAAAACAGGGATTAAAAACACCAACGCGTAGATGCTATATTTTGTAACAAGGTGAGAAATTCTCAGGATTTGAGGCTTAAATTCCATGGCAACTGATTCTACTATTTATTTTATTTAAAAATAAGGCTTCCTTTAAATTTCAAACTTCCTTTTAGTTTAAATGAGGGGTTTGTGGTACCACTGCTAAGCGTTAAGGTATACGTAACACTGTGAGTAGTGCCAGATGTGTCTTGATTCCCCCAGGTGTCCTGGCAAGCGAAGTAAATCGTTTTAGACCCGTTACTGCCCAAGGTTGGCATCAAACACTGACCGGCGCTACTCCCATCACCCGTGCAATCAGACCCTGACATTGCAGAATAGCTTGCGTTGGTGGTGGAAGCTTTGCAGTCACCTGCCTCGTCTAACGAATAATAAATAATGGGGGTCGCGGTTTTAATTGTAGACGTAGTGGCGGGATTGAATCCCGAAGGCACCGGCGGTGTATTGTCCGGAGTGCTGATTTGCGGAGTAACGGTATAGGTGGTTAAAGCAGTGCCGGCATTAGTAATCCGGAATTGGTAGGAGTGGCCTGCGGCGGTAGATTGCAAGATGAGCGAATACTCGTCTTCAGTGTTAATACTGGTTTCAATAGTGATGACGCTGGTGTCAGAGCTGGTATCTTTCCCCTGGCCGGCGGTAAAAGTGCCTACTGAAGTTAACCTTGCGGTGGTAGCCGCTCCGTCTGTAAAATTTGATGAGTCAGAAAGACGCACGTTATTAGTGGCGGTGGTAATTTGCGTCCATGCTCCTGCATCTTCCTTAAATTCCAGCCGCCTGGTAACGCTTGCTCCACAGGTTCCGGTATTAGCAGTTTCTATTCGTAGTCTAAAGGTATTGCTTACTCCTACATTATAATTAGCATCTTCAGCGGCGTAAAAATCAGCTGAATTCAAACCAGCATTGTCCCGGTAGAATTTAAAATGTTTTTGGTCAAGAGTGGTAGTTCCTGCGGTAAAACTCCAACCAGAGTTTCCCGACACGTTGGTGGAATTGGCTCCGGCAGTCCATGTGGCTCCGCCAGTGGCAGCACTGTCTTTAATTGACATAAAATCAACACACACCGAGCCAGAAGATTTAGAAAGGGTAGCCGCCGATGCGGCGGTGGTGGAAACTAATTTTGCCAAGCTCCCTGATGCCCCATTGGTGCTAAATCCTGTTACCGTCTGGGTTGTCCCGCTGGTCAATAGTAATCCATTAGTAAGTCCCGCGGTGTTTACCGCCATAATGGCAAAGGTGTTAGACCCAGAAACGGTAATATTATCTCCAGAAAACGTGATGTTATTAAAGGTGGTAACTCCTCCTCCTGCAAATGTTTTTGAGGTGGCAGTGCTGTTGTTTACCACGATAGTTGATGTATTGCCGCTTAAAGTTAATCCCGTGGTAGTTGCCGTGGTCCACACGGTGCCCGTACCCGTTAACGTCCATGTGCCGCTTCCCATGGTAATAACCCTGGTATTGGAGTTATTGGAAGAAAATGTTCTTGCGGTAAGATCTTTATTGTTGGCGTTAAGGGTGCCATTAGTCAAAATAATATTTCCATTCGTGCTACCCAAACTTAACGCATCTTGTAACTGCCAGGTACCCCCCACACCGTTGAAGGTAAAAGGAATATCAAGGCTGATGCCATTGGTGGTAATAGTTTTAGTACCGGAGGTTGCCGCAAATGTGTTAACATTAGCTCCTGCGGTAACTGTCATCCCTGATGAAATAGTCAAGCTTCCATACATAGTCCTTGTACCATTTCCCAGTGATCCTGAAAAACCGGTAAAATCCAAACTTCCAAAGCTTGTGGTATTAATGGCAAGATTGTCAGTCCCGGCAGTGATATTAAAACTGGGGGCGCTTCCCTCGGCTAAATTTCCGGGGTTTAGTGTTCTTGTCCCCGTAGCCCCCGAATAATTGCATACAATTGCATTTCCGTTATTGAAAGTAAGACCCGTGGTAGTTCCAAAAATCCAAATCGTTTGATTATTTCCGGTTACCGTCCATGTACCCGACCCCATGGTAAGGGTACGGGTATTAGAGTTAGATGAGGAAAACACACCAGCAGTGACATTATTACCATTAGCATCAAACGTGCCATTGTTAAGGGTAAAAATACCACTTCCATTAGTTGCAGTTAAACTGTCCTGCAAGGTTAATGTGCCCCCAATCGTTTGCACCGTTATATTCCCAAATGTTTTACCAGCGGTGGTAAGGGTAAACGAACCACGACCTTCAAATGATGGAGTATTTCCCGTGGTAAATGTCATTCCAGAAATCAAGGTAAGCGAGCCATAAAAAGTATTTGAAGCGGAATTAATGGAAAAGGTAGGGCTATTAGTGGCTCCTGTCCAATCAACTGATTTACCGGCACGGGGCATATCAGCAGTTACCGTGGTACTGGTGGCTCCAATGGAGCTTGCGTCAAACACCACGTTATCTTGGGGTAATGGCACTCTTCCCGCTCCACCTCCCCCATTAGTGGCTAAAAACCAGTTACCCGCCGTTGACCAATTTTTAGATCCCGTGGTGGTAGTCTTCCAATATTGAGTGGCGGCAGTAGTAAAGGTGATACCTGAATTACCCCCGGCATCTCCAGATTTTCCAGTGATACCTGATGCATCAAACGAAGTGCCCAGCGTAATATCCCTAAAGTCCACATTAGACCATGTCATCGTAGCGCCAGTATTGGTAATGGTTACCGCGGTTCCAAGAGTTTGAGACTGCACCAAGATACGGTTAGCCGCACTATTGCCCGCAAGAGTGAGAACCCCTGAAACAGTCTGATTGGAATTAAGTTGCAAGATGCCAGTTTTTGCAGCAGTTCCTGTTCTGTTAAGATTGGTGAAAGTATTAACTCCGGTAACGATTGCTGTGGCTGAACCGGTCAAGTCCAATTCAAAGTAGGTTTGACCTCCACCTGCAAAAATTGGACTGGCGGCAGAAGATAAGGTTATGGTTTTGCTATTGGTATCAATAGTGCCGGCGGTATACGTCCAACCGCTATTGCCGCCAGAGGTTAAGTTATCCTGTAATTGGAAAGTACTTCCAGATCCGTTAATGGTAACATTGCCTAGTGTTTTGGTGCCCGTAGTGATGGCAGTGATCCCCGCAGTTGCCGTAAATGAAAGGGCAGAGGTAGAAGCATTTCCCAACGTATAGGTCATTCCAGACACAAGCTTAAACGTGTTTCCCGCAATAGTTAAGGTTACCGCAGAATTATGGGTAAGCGTATTTATGTATCCTGTCATGTTAAGCGTACTAATAGTAATATCTGCAGATAAAGTTGAGTTGCTCGCTCCCGTCCCCACACCGTCAAAAAACACGTCATCAGCGCTTCCTGGCACTGAAGCGTTGTCTTGCGTGTTTGAAGCTGTTCCCCAATTGGTATTTACGGTAGCAGACCAATTTACGCTTGAACCACCCCCCACCCAGTACCTTGAGGCATTGTGCAACCTTATATCATCGGCAATATACGAGTGGTCTCCAGAGATGGTAATTCTTACCCACTGGGTTTCATTTTCCAGTTTTTTAATGCTTACAACCTTAACTGCCTGATTATTATCATCGTAAATGGTGTCTCCAACTTTTAGTTCAAAGGCATGAATTACCCTTTTGTTTGCCCACAGAGACTGGTTTTTGAATAATTCGTATTTACCATTGATAAGGTAAAAAGTGAAGGGAATTTGAACATAGGTTACATTGTTTCCTTTTGCATCCTGTTTCCAATAGTTATAATTTTTAGGGGTGATGGTTTCTTTCTTTTCAATGGTATTAATTATTTTTTGCCCGGTCTTGGCGTCGTAAGAGACCACTTCGTCCCCTACTTTCACTATTGATATATCTTTATATCCTGACGGTGTGAGAATTTGATGATTTGAGGCATAGGTAAAACTTGGACCAAAAAGAAAACCACCAACGATAATGGCAAGAGAAAGTAATAATATTTTGGACAGCTTGATAAACATATTCTTTGTTAATTTCTAATTTCCAATACCCAATTTCCAATAAAAATCCTAATTTTAAATGTCTAAATTGCTACTTTTATTTTTATTAGCTTTAGATTTATTAATAATAGCAATAAATATTCTTTGCAACTCATTTGATTCTTTCCATAACATTCTTGCTTCATTACCCGATTCTGGAACGGCTTTCGTTGTCATTCTTAACCAATGCTTAGATTCTTTGGCTTCCTTCTTTGCAATACCCAGTTTGTGTTCAAAATCCTTACGAGATTCTGCGCAATCTGCTTCACAATAATTAGACCCAACACTAGTACCTGAACGTATTAACTGACCTATTAAAGGAATTGTGATAACATTCTTTTGTAATTTTTTGGCAAACTCAATGATATTTTCTCCAAATTTAGCAGTTCTTTCTTCTAAGTCGTAGATTTTACCTTTTTCATTATTTGGCATTTTGTTGGAAATTGGAAATTGGATATTGGAAATTATTGCACTGGTACTGGTTCGGGTACAGGAACAGGAACAGCAGCAGCAGCAGCAGCAGCAGGAGCACGAGGTCAGCCACCAGCCACGCTGCGGCGCCTGTACCATCACGCCGCCCGGCTTCGTGTCGAGCGAACTCGGCGAGCGGTGGCCTTGTCGCGCACACTGCCACGTGGCATCCCGAGCGCACCGCGATCATCCGCATGCGGTTGGTGCGCGGAGAGGACCCGAGCATGCAGGTGGTCACGCCGGGCCTTGATCTTGAACGGATGTTCTCGATACCGCCGAAGTCGGCGCCCACACCGAAGACGAAGAGGGCACGGAAGGAACGGCCTTCGGATCGGGCCAAGAACGTGGTCGCCGCTCGGGAGCGAGACCGGCGGACGAACGACCTGAGCTACATGGACGAGGAGTGAAGCCGCTTCATGATCACACCTGCCGCGCCGAAGAAGAACTGCGAGGAGCTAGGTCAGAAGCACATCTGGAAGAAAAAGATGGAGTGGTATTCGCCCTGGTCGACGCAATCGGTCGGGCCAGTCTGGAGATGCCTCAGATGCAAGACGGAAACGGACAAAGAGCCCAAGTGACAGACGCTCGCCGATCCTCGAACATCTTCGCTTCGATCTCGATCAGGGCAAGACGCTAGCCCGTAGACCGCGCCGACGCTGGGAGGCCGACAATGGCTAACAGTCCGTGGTTAAACTCTTCGCGTTCAGCACGCTCGGGCGGTAGTCCATGAAGTGGACAGGACGCCCGGCAGTGATCGCGAGACGCGCCAGAACCGCCGGGCGACCATCCAGACGCACGCGACGAGCATTCCGAAG
>OBEQ011721681.1_pt1 | contig 54701 bp, 60 predicted proteins | sample 1670901 | NCBI WGS metagenome assembly OBEQ01 (sample SAMEA104232315, study PRJEB22302) | groundwater metagenome | biome: forest; feature: aquifer; material: groundwater | place: USA | collected 2011-08-07 | depth 5.4 m
CGCGCTCCGCGCGTGCGACATCATTTGTTTTGAAAATAAGTGCGAGCTTGGTACAATAGAGACACAAATGATAAGGGCGGGAGTTTTGCTCCCGCCCTGTCGAACTTTAATTTTTCTTCCCCCTCCGCTTTTTGGCCCAGTACTTTTTGGTGGCGGCAATCTGTCGGGCTCGGCCTTCAGGACTGATCTGTCGCTTTTTCGGCGGCGCATCATTGGTACGTATGATCTCTCCAGATTCATTGATTGGAAGCGGTCTACCACCCTTCTTCGGATTCTGCCAACTTCTGCCAGGCTCTCTGCTTTTCTTTAACTCTCGGACTCCAGCCTTCAGCTCCTCCTTCAATGCTTGAAAGAAGGTATCCGGCCCCATTTCAACGATTTCGATCATTTGCTCTGGCGACAGTGTTTCGAAAATGCTTTTTTCCATAGGTTCTATTTCTCCTTCCCGCACCCTAGCATATTGTGGGAGAAAAGCAAGGGTTAAAATTGAAAGTTTGGTTTGGATATGTCAGAATGATTTTGTTCCGAAAGGAGCGAATGGTGGCTATAGTTTAATGGTAAAACTCCGGTTTGTGGAACCGGTAACGAGAGTCCGATTCTCTCTAGTCACCCAAAAATAACAAGACAAAGTCGAAGAACCAAATAATCCCCAACAAAGGAACCTCTTTTCTTTTTCTCTGCTAAAATAAAGTTATGGAACTCTCAAAGGAAGACTACAAAAATATCATTACGGAAATTATCAAGAAGCAAGCAATTATTTTGGGCCCTCAAATCGCTGTGCTAAAGGCGCGTAATGTGGTCGGTATTACGGTAGCTGATGACGGCATGATTACAAATATCACAGGCAATGAGCAGGAGATTCTCCAGAAATTGATTGATCAATATGTGGCTCTGTCGGGCGAGATTGTGAGGAATGCGGTAAATTCTGTTTTCGCCAAATATCCATCTCTCAATAAGTAAAAAATAAATAACATGAACACAAATGTTGATGCTATCACCTACGCTTCCACCCTTACTGGCAACTTTTCTCTTTGGGTAGCTATTTTAATAGGAGTAATCGCAAGCGTCTTGGTCCTGCGGGCCGCGCACAAGATGGGCGGCGGTCTTTTCGGCACTGTACTCAACTTGATCGGTGTAGGCATGATCCTCGTTGCTCTCGGCACCATCTTTATTGCCGCATCGCCGTGGTTTCCTGAAAATTTCCTAAAACTTTCTTACACTGTCTTTTTCAGCGTCGGCTTTATATGCATGGTGCTTGGTGCAAATAAACTTCTCAAAGGTATAATGAATTGATGGAAAGTGCCGTAGTTCTTGTTTTAATTTTAGGAGGAACACTTCTCGCCCTTCTCGGCGTAATCTTTGCGCTTAAGCGTGAAATAATAAAAGAGAGGGAAGCGGGGAGCCGGAGACTTTATGAATTGGCGATTCTTAAAGAAATAGGCGATCGGACCGGCTACTCTTTAAACATTGAAGAAATTTTACAGATCATCACTGGCTCTCTCCGTCAATTTTTGGACTATTCCGCTGTCTCTTATATCGTCATCGGGGAAAAGCTGAAACTCTCCACTCATTTGGAAGAATCGGTAGACAAATCTTTTCTCTCTGAAATGAAGAAGAGAATGCTTGCATCGCTCTCTGCTCTTCTGGATAAAAATGTGGAAGAATCTCAAGTTGAAGAAATAATTTCTGGCGTAATTTCTTCGGATGATATTCCCAAGCCTGTCGGCTCCTTTTTCAATATTCCGATGGTTGTGAGCGGCAAGCTCTCTGGTCTTTTGACTGTCGCTCATACGCGGCAAGGACTTTATCGAGAGGAAGATATGACCATTCTTTACAAAATCACCGCTCAAGCCTCCAATGCGGTGACTCGGCTCGAGGAAGTGGTGCGGATCGAAGAAGAGAAATTGTTGAAAGCTAAGGAAGAGTTTACCTCAATGCTGGTGCACGAACTCCGAAGCCCTCTTGATGGCATTCGGAAAATAATTGAGCTGATCGTTTCCGGCACCGTAAAGAAAGATTCTCCTAAGTTTGACGAATATATCAATATGGTGCATCAGGGCTCTACTTCGATGCTTGAACTTGTAAATGATATGCTGGATTTCGGAAAGCTCTCGGCTGGCAAATTTGAAATAACCAAGGAAGAAGTAAGCATGAAAGAAATAATAGTAGGTCGGATTTCTTTTTACAAAGCTCTGGCTGATGGCAAGGGAATAAAGCTTCTAGGATTTTTTGACGAAAGTCTCCTAGAGAAAGCGCTTTTTGACACACATGCAATCAAGCAGGTTTTGAATAATCTGATTTCTAATTCCTTGAAGTTCACTCCGGCAGGAGGTTTTGTGGAAATTATTGCTTTTCTTTTTGAACCAGGACCAGAAGGAAGTATCCCGGAAGAAATACAAGAAAAAATAACTGAAATGCCGGTCAAATTAGCGAAAGAAGATATCAAGGCAGATAAAAAATCGATTGTAGTCGCTGTTTTTGATTCTGGTCTCGGTATTCCGGAAGACAAAATGGAAAGACTCTTTGCCTCCTACAGCCAGGCTGGCAATAGCGCTATCGATCCTGAAGCAAGAAGCACGGGTCTCGGCCTGGCTATTGCTCAAGGGATAATCAAGGGACATGGAGGAGTAATCGGCCTCAAATCTGAAGAACACAAAGGCACAGTCTTCTTCTTTGCAATCCCGGTATAAGGTGTATAATGGTAGCCAAGTAAAAAGTTAACTTTAATTAAATGAAAAAAATATTAGTGATTGATGATGATCAATTTTTTGGAAAAACTTTAGAAGCAGCTCTGCCCGAAGGGAAATATGAAGTAGTAGGGGCGGCGGATGGGGAAGAAGGCTTAGAAAAGTTAAAAAGCGAAAAGCCCGACCTCATCATTTTGGATATGATGATGCCCAAAATGGACGGCCAGACTTTCCTCCGGAAACTTCAGGAGACTCCCGATTTGCACAAATGTCCCATCTTAGTTTCTTCTAATTTATCTAGTGTCAAAAAGATTAGTGATGTCATGGCTATGGGGGCGGTTGGCTATGTTATCAAATCAGAAGAATCTATGTCGTCTATCGTCCAGGATATCGAAAGGATCATAGGTTAGGGAACACTAATGCAGAAATCTTACTCCCTTTTAGATTCTGGTAATTTTCGCAAACTAGAAAAGTTTGGAGATTTTATTTTGTCTCGGCCAGATCCGCAAGCGATCTGGAAAAAGGGATTGCCAGATAGGGAATGGGCCAAAGCAGATGCCATTTTTGATAAGAGCTGGGAATTTAATAACAAGCTTCCGAAAAGCTGGATAGTAGAAATAGCGGATCTAAAATTTAAAATAAATTTGGGCAATTTCAAACACGTAGGAGTTTTCCCCGAACATGTTCCAAACTGGCAATGGATTTCCGAACAATTGAAAATTGAAAATTCCAAATTGAAAATTTTAAATCTGTTTGGCTATACAGGAGGCGCGACGCTTGCGGCGGCGAAAGCGGGAGCCGAGGTGGTGCATGTGGATGCGTCAAAGGTTTCAATCTCAACTGCTAGAGAAAACGCGGAACTTTCCGGCTTAAAGAGTGTACCGATAAGGTGGATTGAGGATGATTGCCTAAGTTTTTTAAAGAGAGAAGTAAAAAGACAAGAAAAAGGATCAGCTAAGTATGACGGTATCATTCTCGACCCGCCTTCTTTTGGCCGAGGGGCAAAGGGGGAAGTTTGGAAAATAGAAGAAAATTTACTGCCGCTTCTAGAAAAATGCAAAGAAATTCTAGCCGAAAGTGGTTTCTTACTCCTAAACGGCTACGCCGAAGGCTTTTCCAAAATGGCTTACGGTCAGATTCTTGCTTCTGTTTTTGAGGTGCCTCTAGAAAAAATAGAAATAGGAGAACTTTCTATAAAAGAAGAGAGCGAAAGAAGATTTAATTTGCCAGCTGGAATTTTTGCGCGGTTTGCGAACTAATCTCGATCTCTCTCCGGACTGTCGTCTCGACTCTCCCCTTGCGAAGGGGAGAGTAAATGCCGCTAGAATCGAACGTAGTAGCCCCTTCACCCTTTGCAAGGGGAAGGGGTTGGGGATGAGGTAGAATAAAAGGATGCCTTTAATCCATAACAATCAAAATCTCAAAGATCGAAGAAGAGAATTGAGAAGAAACGCCACTCCACAAGAAGAAATTCTTTGGCAGGAATTGAGAAATAATAAGCTGGGGTTTAAATTCAAAAGACAGCATAGCATCGGCGGCTATATTTTAGATTTCTATTGTTCCGAAAAGAAATTGATTGTAGAAGTAGACGGAGGAATACATAACACAAAAGAAGCCAGAGAATACGACGAGGCACGAGACAAATTTTTTACCAGTTTAGACTATAAAGTGTTGAGAGTTTTGAATAGAGAAGTGGAAATTAATTTAAAAGAGGTTTTGGAGAAAATTAGAAAATATTTAGAGAATTGATTTCGTATTTTCTTACCTTCTCCCTTGGCAAGGGGAAGGTCGAGACGAAGTCCGGGATGAGGTCGAGGTTAGAAGATGAGGTCGATTATGCTATACTACCCGCATTAAAATTAAGCTAACAAATATATGATGCCAAATATAAACAGCAAATACGTCAATTGGGCTTTTATTCTGCTCTGCTGCTTTCTAGCGGTATTAACGCTTTCGGGGCTGAAGCGTTTGAGTTATATCGGCAAAGAAATTTATCCGCAAAAGACTATACAGGCATACGGCGAGGGCGAAGCTTACGCTATTCCGGATATTGCCACTTTTTCTTTTTCGGTAACTGAAACGGGCAACACTGTCAAAGCGGCTCAAGAGAAAGCGGATGCGAAAATAAACAAAACTCTTGCTGTCGTGAAAGATTCTGGTATCGAGGAAAAAGATATTAAGACGACAAGTTACAATGTTTATCCGAAATACGAATGGAATCAAATCTACTGCCTCAAAGCTCCTTGTCCTCCAGGCAAAAATGTCTTGACCGGTTATGAAGTCAGCCAAACAATCACTGTGAAAGTACGAGACACTGGCAAGGCCGGAGACTTGGTAACCAAAGTAGGGACAGTGGGCGCCTCCAATATGAGCGGCCTGGAATTTGCGCTAGATGATAAAGCTAAATATATTGCGCAGGCAAGGTCAGAAGCAATTGCGAAAGCAAAAGAAAATGCAAAGCAGATGGCCAAAGATTTGGGAGTAAAATTGGGCGACCTCATTTATTTCAACGAAACAGGTAATTATCCAGGACCATATTATGCTGAAGGTATGGGCGGGGATATGAAATCAATGTCTGCTTCTGTCGTTCCACAGGTAGCTCAATTGCCAACCGGTGAGAACAAAATTACTTCGCAGGTCACTATCACTTACGAAATTAAATAACACCCCCAGCCCCCTCTTACATTAAGAGGGGGAAATCAACGCTTGACATCTACTTATAAAAGAGTACACTGTCACTAATTAAACAAGGAACCCCGAAAGGGGTTTTTTGCTAAAGATTATTAGATAATTACGAAATAACGAATTTATTACGAATAGCTACGAATGAAAAGTGTATTATTCGGATGATTCGTTAACTTATTCGTTACTTCGCATCAAAATGTCACTAACAAGTTACCTAAGAGAAACCAGAGCCGAACTTGCGCATGTCACCTGGCCAACAAGAGCCCAGTCGATTGCTTTTACTTTGGTGGTTATTATTGTTTCGATCGCGACCGCTTTTTTCCTCGGCTTTTTTGATTTTCTTTTTTCTAAAATATTAGGCCTTTTCGTAGCTTAACTCTAAACACAATGTCTAAACAACAACTAGAAGAAGGCCGAAATTGGTACGCCATCCACACTTATTCTGGCTATGAAAACGCAGTAGCTAGAAATCTTAAACAAAGAATTGAGAGCTTGGGCATGGAAGGCAAAATTTTTAATGTGCTAGTGCCGACCGAAAAGAAAGTGAAGATTAAGGCGAACAAGCGCGTAGAGGAAGACGAGAAAATTTATCCGGGCTATGTGCTTGTCGATATGGTGGTCACTGACGATTCCTGGTATGTGGTGCGCAACACCCCGAGAGTAACAGGCTTTGTCGGGTCTGGCGTTTTCCCAGTACCTCTTGATAAGAAGGAAATTGAAGAACTTTTTGCTCGGATGAATTCAGGGACGGTCAAGCACAACATCGATCTCTCTACCGATGATACAGTCAAGATTATGGATGGACCATTTAAAGATCTCGAAGGCAAAGTAGGCGAAGTAGACGAGGAGCGCGGCAAGGTCAAAGTGCTCGTGCCCATGTTCGGCCGCGAAACTCCAGTCGAATTGGATTTTCTCCAAGTAAAAAAGATTTAGTTGCATTATTCGTATTAATTCGTTAACCTATTCGTTACTTCGTATGAAAAAGGTATCCAAAAAAATAAAGATTGTAATTCCGGCGGGGAAAGCCACTCCGGCGCCACCGATCGGTACCGCGCTCGGACCGACGGGTATCAACATCGGCGAATTTGTCAGCAAGTTTAATGAGCAGACGCGCGAAATGGCAGGCTCCCTGATCCCTGCTGAAATTTCTATCTACGACGACCGCACTTTCACTTTTGTCCTGAAAACCCCCCCAGCTTCAAACCTAATATTAAAAGCTCTTGGTATCGAGAAGGGTTCCGGCAAAGCGCCTTCAGTCAAGGTAGGCACTATCACTCGCAAACAGCTCGAAGAAATCGCTCAAACCAAAATGGCCGACCTAAACGCCAACGACCTAGATGCCGCTGTCGCCATCATCGCTGGTTCTTGTAGGTCAATGGGCGTGGAGGTTAAGGGGTAAAAATTTATGATTCACAATCGTCAAACAAAAAGCTGGTCCGGATTCGTAATCTCACTTTCTAATTTACTGACTTAGAGGGCAGGTTTTGATTTTCAAAGCCTCGAAACTTGCCCTGCTGGGGCAGTTTTTTGTTCTTTAAAGGAGATAACTGTAAGATGCAGAAGAAGTTTTGGGTATTGTGTGTTTCTAGAATGCCAGGTACTAGGGAGGTAACTGTAAAAATTTTCTCTTCTGAAGATATTCCTGGTAAGGGAGAGAAGCTATACGTTCTTGGTAAATTCAACAGCAAGAAAGAAGTGGAATTATTGAGAAGCCAAAACGGTGATGAGAATATCATTGAGGCGTGGAAACGCGGAGGATATTTTATGACACTTTCTCAATATATAAAATCAAGATCTGGAATAAGATGAACCTTATTACTGACGCTCCATGCAAGATCGGGGCGTCTTTCTTTTTATATAAAAAACTGTCATATTTGAATCCAATATGGTTCCAAACATGGCTCTAGTGAAAGAATTTTGTGAGGAGGAGGGGATAATTTCTCGCGCGATAGACAAGCGGGGCAATTTGCTGGAAATAAAATACAACGGCAAGCCGTATTTTTTCACTTACACTACAACGCCTTTTAATACCGAAGATGTGCAACATGTTTGTAATGACAAGTTTCTGACTTACGAACTTCTGCATTCCAAAATTTCTCTGCCGAAAACTAATAAATATTTGAGGCCGGATCTGGATCCGAACTGGCATGATGCAATTGAATTTAAAAGTGTTGCAGAAATTGCGGCAGATATTCAGAAACATTTTTCTTTCCCTTATATTCTAAAAATGAATGCCGGATCTCTCGGCCGGAATGTTTTCGTCTGTAAAAATGAATCTGACTCTGCAAAAGCGATTGAGAAAATTTTTAAAGAGGATTGGACGCTACTTGCGCAAGAATTAGTTGAGAAAGAAAAGGAATTTAGAGTTATGATTGTCGGCAACTCTATTGAGCTCGCTTATCCTAAAGGTAGCGGGGAATTCTTAGAAGATTTGAGAGAAATGAAAAAATTTCTAGCGCCTATCGCCGGCATTATCAACCTCGGCTGGGCCGGGCTTGATGTCATTCTCGATAAATCTGGTAAGTATTGGCTAGTCGAGATTAATACTAAGCCTTCTCTCATCTCTGCTATAAAGGCTGGCCAAAAAGAAAAACTGAAACCTCTCTACAAAAAAGCTTTTCAAGAGATTTTGTAGTAAATAATTTTATTTCTTCTTAATATCTCTATCCTGATATAGTCTCGGTAGCATACTTTTTGGATCCCATTCTTTGAGCATTTTTTTGATGTTGCTGGTGGTTTGGTATTTGCCAGTCTTTGCGTAGTCCTCGGCCAAAATTTCTCCAGTTTCGAAGAAAATAAGCTGGGCGATACGTCGGCCGACGACGAGAGGAATATAATAATGTTTTGAGTTGTTAGTGATTTCCATAGTCCAGCGATTGATGTAGCCGACATCGCCCCAGCCGGCGCATTTGCAGACTTCGATAAAGCTTCGACCGAGAGAGGAGCGGGCTTTCATCATGGTGGTAATATGATTACGCCCACCGATAAATTCATTCGTATGAGCGAGTATTGTTTCACCTGGGGCCAGAAGAATCACCTTATCCTTTTTTGATATGTTACCAAAAGTGAATTTGTAATTCGCAAATACTTCCTCTGCATATTTAGCTTTGAGTGAGGTAGTGCCCCAGACTCTTTCGACATGTTCTTTCTCGTAAATATTGAAGATATTTTGGAAATGTTGCGGCGGCTGTTCAGCAAAAAAGTGTTCTCCAAGAGTCAGATCATAACTTGAAGTAGAGAGGTTCTCTCTTTTGAATGGCTCGATAATGACATCGCCTTTCTTTATTTCCGCGAGTATTTGTTTATCGCTAAGTGCCATTATTTTATAGTTATATCATGTTCTCCGCGTTTTACATCAAACCGATCTGGATCGGCGTCTAGGTGGATTTTCAGCCCAGAAAGCGCAAACTCTTTGCTCAAGGCTTCTGCTATCTGGATAGCTCGGAAACGGAGAGTCGGGTGGACGAAGCGAGTGGCTCGCAATTCTACCAAATAAACTAAAGCCGGGAGCGATCCAGTCACTCGATTCGGCAATTGATAGCCCATTGGAATGTAATACTGGGTTTCTTCTGGACTTAAGGAGAGTTTTTTTATTTCACTCTCTTGTTCTTTTAGAATGACACGGGCTTCTTCTGCGAACTCCTCCGGTAATTCAGAGAAGTACCACTTACTAAAGCCGTGATCCATGGTTACTAGCGGCATGCGTTGGGTAACAGCGCGGTGGCGTTGGATATCGCGGAAAGAACCGAAGTCGAGTAAGAATTCAAATTGGACCTGACCGCACTCGGCAATTTCCTTCGGCATTTCTGTTTTTGGCGGTCGGTTGATCAAAGCCTCCTTGAATTCTTGTAGAGCTTTGATATCAACAGAATTTCTAGTCATGGTAAATTCGATATGGTCATTTTTGGTAAAATAATAATTTGAATTCATCCACTTTTTGTTGAATTCTTCTGTACTATCATAGCGTTTATGCCCAAATGAGCTTGGATAGGCTTCCTTTAAAGTTTCTTCTATTGTATTTGCAATTTCCCTCACTTCAGAAAGAGGATGATGACGTAGTCGCATCATATGATCAGCGGCTTGTCGGAGATTTGTGTGCCAAGCGAGATTAGTGGTGACGCCAGCCGGCAAGAAACTTCGCATGATATCAAAGGCTCTAGCCATGATCGCTTTTTTGTAAGTTGTCTCTAGCTCGCCTTCTTTAATCGGAAATCTTTTGGGTAATTCGAGAGATAAAATCCCTAAACCTTTCATATAAAAGGCACGCCACTTTTCGAGAATTCCTTTAGATGTGGGAGTTCCAGCTGGATCAAGAAAAAGTTGATGAGCAAAGTCTATATAGCGAGTAGAAGCTTCTTGCCCAGAATAAAGCGGCCAGTCTTGAATAGCTTTGGCTGCAAGCATCGAAACTCCTTCTATAAAGAGGGTGCAGGTGCCGCAGTCACCAATTGATTTGTGCCCATAGCCCACGTAAAAATTAGACATAAATTTCTCTGAGCCTTTATTGAGAAGTACCTCTAGGTGGCTTTTGATGCCACCGATCGAGCGGGAGTGCAAAGCCTGAAGCATCGCTTCGGATTCTGGACCAATCATAGCTCCAGTGTTTAGAATGAGCACCATACCTCCATTTGGAAGCGATTTTTGAGTGTGTTGTAGTGATTTTAGGTCCATTTGAATAATTGTTAATATATCATACACTGAAGACTACCCAAATGAAAAAAGGCAAATTTATTGTCATAGAAGGAACGGATGGCTCTGGCAAGGGAACGCAAATTGAACTCCTCTCTGGTTACCTCAGAAAGAAGAAAAAGAATTTTGAAGTCGCTGATTTTCCTCAATACGATAATTTCTCTGGAGCTTTCGTGGCTAAATATCTCCGGGGGGAATATGGCTCTGCTGAAGAGGTGGGGCCATACAGGGGATCGATTTTTTATGCGGTTGATCGGTATGATAAATCTTTTGATATAAGAAAATGGATTGATGATGGGAAAATAGTTTTAAGTAATAGGTATGTCTCTGCGAACATGGGCCACCAGACAGGGAAAATTAGTGGTAAAAAAGCGCGCGACAAATTTCTTGGGTGGTTAAATAATCTTGAGTACAAAATCTTCGATATTCCGAAGCCGGACCTTACGATTCTATTGTATGTTTCTCCAGAAATAGGTCAGAAACTGGTAGACAATAAAGCCGCGAGGTCCTATGTAAATGGCATGAAGCGCGACATCCACGAAGCTGATTTAGATCATCTGAAGAAGGCGGCAGAAGCGTATTTGTACGTAGCAAAAAAATATAGATGGATTATTATCAATTGTGCTCCAGATGGAGTGATGAGAAGCCGCGAATCAATCCACGATGAGATAGTTAAAAAACTTAAATTCCCATGAAAGACCCCCAAATCAAAAGATTAATAGAGGCGGAGAAAAAGAGACAGAAAAAAGTGATTAACCTGATCACCTCGGAGAATTATGTTTCGAAGGATGTGCTGGAGGCGCTAGGATCAGAGTTGACCAACAAATATGCGGAAGGTTATCCAGGGCACAGGTATTATGGCGGCAATGAATTTTCGGATAAAATTGAAGATTTAGCCAAAGGAAGAGCTCTAAAACTTTTCAAACTTTCTTCGAAAGGATGGGCGGTGAATGTTCAGCCGCTTTCGGGCTCGCCGGCAAACCTGGCGGTTTATTTAGCTCTCGTACCACAAGGGGGGAAAATTATGGGTATGAGTTTAGATCATGGGGGACACTTGACGCATGGGCACAAGGTTTCGGCCACGGGCAAGTTTTGGCAACAGGTTCCGTACGGGGTAGATAAAAAAACTGAAGTTATTGATTATGAAGTGTTAAAAAAGTTGGCGCTTCTCGAGAAGCCTAATATTATTGTAGCTGGCTTTACGGCCTACCCTAGAATTGTCGATTTTAAAAAGTTTAGAGAAATTGCAGACTCAGTCGGGGCAGTATTAATGGTTGACATGTCGCATTTCGCAGGTTTGGTAGCTGGGGGAGAGTACCCGACTCCTTTCAAATATGCTGATGTCGTTACCACAACAGCGCATAAAACTCTTCGAGGACCAAGAAGCGCCATGATTTTCTCAAAAATTGATGAAAGAGAAATTAATAAAAAAATAGACAAGGCGGTTTTCCCGGGACTCCAAGGTGGGCCGCATTTAAATCAGATTGCCGCGACCGCTGTAGCTCTGAAAGAAGCTGGCAGTGTAGCTTTTAAAACTTATGCCAAACAAATAATAAAAAATACGAAGACTCTTGCGATGGAATTGAAAAGACTTGGTTGGAGAATCGTTTCTGGAGGCACAGATACGCATTTGATTTTGATGGACACCTGGATGAGTGGAACTGGAATTTCCGGCAAAGAAGCAAGTGATAGGCTGGAAAAAGAGGGAATTATCGTCAATAAAAATACTATTCCCGGCGAAACTCGGTCTCCTATGGATCCATCTGGTATCCGCCTTGGCGCGGCGGCCGAGACTACTCTTGGAAAGAAAGAAAAAGATTTTGTCCTAATTGCAAGAAAGATTGATAAAATATTGAGAAATGCTAAAATAAGTCAATGAAAACTCGTTCTAAAAAAACAAAAATTTCCAAAGTTTTAAACTTGCCGGTACTTATCGAACAGGATGAGAATGGCATGTACGTCGGCTCCGTGCCATCTTTACGGTCTTGCTATACTCAAGGTAAGACACTAAATGAACTTTACAAAAATCTAGATGAGGTGGTTGAACTTTGTGCTGAAGCAGAGAAAGAATTTTTTGGGAACAAAATCAATGTTAGTAAGATTATTGGATTCCAAAATATTTCCTTTTCTATCAAATAATGCCTCACCTATCACCAATTTCTCCAAAGAAACTGATCAAATTTCTCGAAAGAGAAGGCTTTGTTCATGTCAAAACAAAAGGAAGCCATTACTTTTTCTTACATCCGATTGATAGGTGCACCACTTCTGTACCACTGCATGGTAATCAAGATATTGGGGTTGGACTTTTAAGGAAAATTTTACAAGATATTGAAATGTCGGTTGAAGAATTTAGAAAGAAATTATGAAAAAGGATATAGATTTTTTGTATGAAATTGGGTCATTGCGCAAGGTGCCGAGAGCCTGGCAGCAACTTTTAAGTGGGAAAGTGCAGAATATTACGGAACATATTTTTCGAACTACTATGATTGCTTGGGTTATTGCTACATCTGAAAAGGCTGACGTATCAAAAGTCTTGAAGATATGTTTGATCCATGACTTAGCTGAATCTAGAACAGGAGACATTGCTTTTATGCATAGGGACTATGTCACAAGGCACGAGGAATTGGCCGAAGAACATATTTTCAAAAATACGATTCTAGAAAAGGAAGCACATATTCTTTTGAAAGAATATGAAGAGAGAAAGTCTATTGAGGCAAAAATTGTAAAAGATGCTGATAACTTAGATGTTGATCTGGAACTCAAGGAGTTATCTAAGATGGGCGATCCTGCGGCTTTGCAGATGCAGAGAGACCATCGGCCAATAGTGAGAGCGAAAAAGCTTTATACCAAAACCGCTAAAAGAATGTGGGATGAAATACAAAAAGCCAAGCCTGATACGTGGCACCAAGCTCTAAGCGATAAATGGCTCCAAAATAAAAAAGGCGCGAAATAATTTTTTAGAAAATAATCTAAAAGCCGCACCGAGAAGTTCCGGTGCGGCTTGAGGTTCAGGCGTAAGTGCTCTCGCCTTCTTTTTTCCAAGGAGCGTGTCGGTCTAGAAATGGCTCAAAGCTCAATGGCGGATAGAACCAGTAGGCCGAAAGTGATCCGGTGGGAAATTTGTTTTCCTTGTGCCTTCGCTCTACTTCCTGCCAACGGAGATTGAGAGCTAGCTTTTCAAAAAGATGAAGCCAATTCCCATGGGCGCAGATAACTACAGTTTTTCCATCATAATAATTATTGAGATCATTAAAGAAACTTCTTATCCGCACCTCCACCGCTGGGCCGTTCTCGCCACCGAGAGGGGTAAAGTGATACCAGCCATATTTTTCTTGAAGGGCGATCTGGTCTGCATACCTATGCTCAATTATTTCTCTCGGGATGGAGTGAAAAATACCATCCCACTTTTCATCCAGCCGACTGTCCTCTATCATAGGAGAGTCAAAGTGGCTAGTAAACTTTTCGGCCACCACTCGAGTTCTCTGGGCCGTCGAATGAAAAATCACAGCCGGAGAACAAAATTTCTGATCGATGTAGGCTTGTAAAGATAAATCAATTTCTCCCCAGCCTTTTTCGGTTGGTTCGAACAGATGGTTAGGCTTTGGCAGTCTCGCCATCTCGCTGTTGTCTACCAAGTTACCTTCGGTTTCAGGATGACGAATAAATACTATCGTTATTCTATCTTGCATTACAAAGTACCTCCTTTAGCAACTTATATAATTTAAATCATTTTGTCAATCATTGCCTTTTTCTTTCGTTCTGATAGTTTGTACAAGGATTTATAGATTACAGTAAGGAGCGAAAATGTCTGCGTTCAACGAATCAATCGTGCTAGTTGGCGGCGGCGGGGGAGTTTACCGCGTAGCCAAGTTTCTTACCCATGTTCGGCCGAATATTACGACCGTTCAAACAGTTTTCGACCATGGGGGACACTCTGGCGTTCTGCGAGACGAAAGGGGAGTATTGCCACCGGGAGACATTCGCCAAGCTATCCTGGCTCTTTCGGAAGCACACTCGGACCCTGCTCTTAGGGCACTCATGGCTTATAGGTTTTGCGAGAAGGGCAATTCTTCTTTGAACGGCAATACCGTGGGTAATATTATACTTACGGCGCTGATCGAAATAACTGGTAGTATGCCGGCGGCTGTAAAATCTTACAGCAGAATTTCTGGAGCGCGGGGTACGGTATTACCGGTGAGTCCAGACGATGCGGAACTCTGTGTCAAATTGAGCGACGGATCAATTCTCAAGGGTGAAGGAAATATTGATACTCGTTCCATTGACGATGACAGAACAATTGTCAGAGCTTTTCTCGAACCGAATGCTCATATTTTTGTCGACACTTATCAATCAGTGGTGAAAGCGGACAAAATAGTTTTTTGCCCCGGAGATATTTATACTTCTTTGGTACCGAATCTTCTCGTGGACGGTTTTACGGAAGCTTTGGCCGAAACTACAGGCAAGATTGTCTATGTAGTGAATATCATGACGAAGAAAGCGGAGACAGATAGATTTCAAGTCCACGACTTTGTCAGGGTAGTTCATTCTTATATCAGTCGGAAAATTGATTACGTGGTTTACAACGATTCCAAGCTAAGCCAGCCGGTGATTGATGCCTACTACGAGAAGGAGAAGTCCAGACCGGTAGTTTTCACCAAAGAAGATCTGTCTATTGCTTCGCATTGGGTTCCAGCACCTCTCTCCGACGAATCCGGAGGCATTGTGAGGCATCATGAAAGCATTGCTTCAGTCATTGCAGATCTATAGGTTGATTTTGGTGCGTTCTGTGAAGGCGGGACGCACCTTTTTGTTTGTCATTTTCAATGCTAAAATCAGGCTGTGATAGGAGAAAAACTAGAAAAATGGATAAAGGAGACTTTAGGTAAAGAAGGAGACTTTGTATTGGAACATCCGAATGATCTTAAAAATGGAGACTATACTTTTGTGTCTACCAAAACGGCAAAAGAGGATGCGGAAAAATTGAAAAATAATCTCTTGCCGGAAATACAAACAGTAGAATTTGCCGCGCCGATATTTATAAATATTTTCCTCAAAAAAGAGTTTTTTGCTAACTCGGTGAAAGAAATAAATGGAAAAGGGAAAGAATATGGCAAAACCAAATTTTTATCTGGCCAGAAAATTTTTGTAGAACATACGCAACCGAATCCTTTTAAAGAATTTCACATCGGACATTTGATGAACAATACAGTAGGAGAATCAGTTGCACGTATTTTAAAAGCAAACGCCGCAGAATTAAAAGTTTGTAGCTATCACGGTGATGTTGGACTTCATGTGGCTAAATCGATCTGGGCAATAGTGAAAGTCTCGAGTTCTTTTGAGGATGCTTATGTGTATGGGCACAAAATGTATGAAGAAGACGAGAATGTAAAAAAAGAAATAATCGAACTTAACAAAAATATTTATGAAGAAGGTGACAGTTTTGTAAAAGGCCTATATATTAAAGGACGAAAAGGCTCTCTAGATCACTTTGAAGAACTCTATAAAAGATTAGACAGTCATTTTGATTTCCATTTTTACGAAAGCGAGTCGGGAGAGATCGGTAAGAAAATTGTTTTAGAGAAGATCGGCAAGGTATTTGAGGAGGGGGAGAAGGGAGCTATCATTTTCAAAGGAGAAAATTTTGAGCCTGTTACCCATACCCGAGTATTTCTAAGTTCTGAAGGTCTGCCGACTTATGAGGCTAAAGAAGTTGGATTAGCAGAAATGAAGAAAAGCAAGTGGCAATATGACCAATCTATTACGGTGACAGCCAATGAGCAGGATTCCTTTTTTAAGGTAGTGGAAGTGGCTATCGGTGAAGTTTTTCCTGAACTAAAAGGGAAATTAAAACATCTTTCTCATGGCATGCTTAAATTGCCGACCGGCAAGATGTCATCTCGCACGGGAAATATTATTACAGCCGAAGCTTTAATCCAAGAAGTTAAAGAGAAAATTTTTGAGAAATTGAGAGACAGAAATTTTGATGAGCAAGAAAAAGAAAACATAGCTGAGACCGTGGCTATTGGGGCGATTAAATATTCAATACTCCGGCAGGCAATTGGGGGGGATATTATCTTTGATTTAAACAAATCAATTTCGTTCGAGGGTGATTCGGGACCATATTTGCAATATACAGCTGTTCGAGCTAACTCCGTGCTTGCAAAAGCTCCCCAAGGCGTTGCCTTGGGGAAATTGGATCCTAAGGCAGCGCCTTGGGAGACCACTGATTTGGAAAAAATGCTTTATAGATTTCCGGAAGTTGTCGAACGCGCCGCGAGAGAATTTGCACCTCATTATTTGGTTACCTATCTAATCGAACTCGCTGGAGAGTTCAATAGTTTCTATGCGCGAGAACAAATTATTGACGAGTCAGATTCTTCTCCTTATAAACTGGCCATTACTTCAGCTACGGCAACTGTTCTCAAAAATGGTTTAAATCTTTTGGGAATTAAGGTTCCGGAAAGGATGTAGTTGCAATTTGGTTATAGATCAATAATAATTATTCGTAGAGGAGATTTACTATGCCTTATATTTTAAATCCAGAAGCTGAGGCTCTTTTGGAGCAAATTCGTGAGGTAAATGTAAGATATCGTTCGGAAGTCATACCACTGGAGATTTCACTCTCAATCCTCAGGCGAAGATGTAATCACCTTTATATTGAGACCAAGGTAATCTCTAGCAACGGGATGGATGTTACCGGTGTGCCGGTGCGTGAATTGCTAAGAACTGGTGCTATGCACCCGTATCGCATTACGGAAGTTTGCTCTCGGTGTGGAGATGTTAACAGTTATGACGACTGATTTGAGGAGGTTCGGTGTGAAAGTGCACCGGATCTCCTTTTTGATAAAGCTCCCAAAAATGCTATATTTTCTGCATGGAAGACAAAGAAAATACTAAGTCAAAAGTCGCTCTTAGAGAAGAAGAAATCCTAAAATTTTGGAAGGAGAACAAAATTTTTGAAAAGTCCCTCGCAAAACCTTCGCCAGAGGGTGAATTTGTATTTTATGATGGACCAGTTACAGCAAACTCTAAACCTGTGTTGCATACAATAGAACCTTTTGCTTTCAAGGATCTCATTCCTCGTTATAAAACGATGCAAGGCTTCCATGTGGCCCGCAAAGGTGGCTGGGATACGCATGGATTGCCGGTAGAATTACAGATAGAAAAGAAACTCGGATTCAAATCAAAAAAAGACATTGAAAACTATGGTATCGCTACGTTTAATAAATTATGCAAAGAAAGCGTTTGGGAATATATAGGATTATGGCAAGCCTTTACTGATCGTATTGGCTACTGGGCTGACCAGAAAAATCCTTATGTCACTTACCACAACAGCTATATCGAATCAGTCTGGAGTATTTTGAAGTATGTAAACGAAAGAGATCTGGTCTACAAAGACTACAAGGTTGTCCCTTGGTGCCCCCGCTGTGGCACTGCGCTTTCATCGCATGAGTTAGCACAGGGCTATGAGACGGTTAAAGATCTTTCGGTTACCGCTAAATTTAAATTACTTCCTGATCAAAAATTTGGAGAGAATGGTGAATTTGTAACCGGTCAAAGCGCTTATTTGCTAGCTTGGACGACGACACCGTGGACTCTTCCCGGGAATGTGACTCTCGCAGTAAATGAAAAAATTTCTTACAGCGCTGTAAGGATAGATGGAATAAAAGAATTATTAATACTTTCAACCGATCTAGTTTCCAAAGTATTGGATGGCCACGAAGTAGAAGTAGTACACACCTTTAAAGGGGAGGGCTTACTCAATCTTCAATACGAACCACTTTACGATTTTTTTCCAAAGGAAACTGTCGGATTAGAAAAGGCGTATAAAGTTTACGCGGCAGATTTCGTAAATACAGAAGATGGCACTGGGATTGTGCATACGGCGGTGATGTACGGGCAGGAGGATTTTGAGTTGGGAACCAAAGTAGGGCTTCCGAAGTACCATTTGGTCAACGAAGATGGCACTTTTAAAGAAGGGATGGATTTTCTTTCTGGTTTATCGGTCGGCGTGGAAGAAACTGCAGTAGAAATCATAAAAGATTTAGCTCATCGAGGTTTGTTATTTAAAAAAGAAAAATACGAACACCAGTACCCGCATTGCTGGCGATGCAAAACCAGGCTCATATATTATGCAAGGGACTCTTGGTATATAAAAATGTCGAGCTTGCGCGAAGAATTGGTGAAAGAAAATGAAGGAATAAATTGGGTGCCGGAGCATATCAAGGAGGGCCGGTTTGGCGAATGGCTCCGCGAGGTGAAGGATTGGGCCATTTCCCGCGAGCGTTATTGGGGCGCGCCTTTACCAGTTTGGGTTGATGAGAAAGGCAAGCCAGTTTTCATCGGCAGCATTTCTGAACTGAAAGAAAAAACCAAAAAGAGCGGCAATAAGTATTTCGCCATGCGGCATGGGGAGTCGGAGAAGAATGCGCAAGGCATTTTAAACCATGACCTTCGGAATGTTTTCCATCTGACCGAGAAGGGGAGGGAGATGGTGAAGGAAAGTGTGAAGGAACTAAAAGATAAAAAAATTGATCTAATAATTTCTTCGCCATTTCACAGATGTAAAGAGACGGCAGAAATTATCAGAGAAAATCTAAAAATAAAGGAAGAAATAGTTGTAGATAATGCGCTTTGGGAATTAAAAAAGGGACCTCTGTTTGAAGGCAAGACTCTGGACGAGTATCACAGGTTTTTTGCAAACACGGCTGAAAGGTTTGAGAAAGCGCCAGAGGGGGGCGAAACTTTGCTTGAACTCAATAGGAGAGTGGGCGACTTTCTGTATGATTTGGAAAACAAATACAAAAATAAAAATATTCTGATCGTTAGTCATATGGCGACTATTACTGCTTTGCGCATGGTTTCGGAATCTTTGACTTTGACCGAGGATATAAGACTGAAGGAAGAAAGCGTGCTTAATCCAGATCTCGCGGAAGTAGTCGGGCTTGATTTTACGTCCATGCCGCACAACGAAAATTACGAACTAGATTTGCACAAGCCTTTCATAGATGAAATAAAACTTGAAGAAGAAGGCAAGGAACTCACTAGGGTAAAAGAAGTTTTGGACGTTTGGTTTGATTCCGGTTCAATGCCTTTCGCGAGCGTTGCGGCTGGCTACCCGGCGGACTTTATTTCTGAAGCCATCGATCAGACGCGAGGCTGGTTCTATACCTTGCACGCGATTGGGATACTTATGAACAAAGGCAAAGCTTACAAAAATGTTATCTGTCTCGGACATATTCTGGATTCTGAAGGCAAGAAAATGTCAAAGTCGATCGGCAATATTGTCGATCCGAACATGGCGATGGCCAAGCACGGGGTTGACGCTCTGCGGCTTTGGATGTACTCGGTCAACCAGCCGGGAGATTCAAAAAACTTCGACGAGAAAACTGTTGAAGAACTACAAAAGAAAGTTTTCAATCCACTCGAAAATATTTTAGCTTTTTATAAATTATATAGTTCAGTCGAAAGTCATAATGTCGAAAGTCATAATGTCTTAGATAGATGGATAATTTCGAAACTGAACGAGCTTTTTGAAAATGGAACTAAAAATCTGGACAATTATAGAATATTTGAAGCTTCGCGCTCTATTCGCGATTTTGCCAATGATTTTTCAACCTGGTATCTGCGCCGTTCAAGAGACCGCTTCAAGTCAGAAATTACCGAAGATAAAAATGCGGCCCTTGCGACCACTCGCTTTATTTTATTAGAACTCTCTAAATTCATGGCGCCGTTTACGCCTTTCTTCGCGGAGTATTTATATCGAGAACTAAAGTCTGAAAATGATCCCGAAAGCGTACATCTAACCGAGTGGCCGAAGGTAGGTGAGGTTGATAAAAAATTACTTGAAGATATGGAATTGGTTCGCGATGTTGTTTCCCAAGTGTTAATGCAACGTAATGAACAAAATATAAAAGTGCGCCAGCCACTTAATCTGCTTAAAATTCAAGACGATAGATTAAAAGGTAGAACTGAACTTGTTGAATTAATTAAAGACGAAGTAAATATTAAGGAAGTCGTTTTTGATAAAATGATAAACGGCGGATTTGAGTTGGATATTAAAATTACAGAAGAGTTAAAAACGGAAGGCGAAGTGCGTGAATTTATTCGAGCTGTTCAAGAACTGCGCAAAGAAAAAAATCTAACTCCAGATCAGAAAATAGTTTTGGAAGTAGAGACTTCAGAAGAAGGTCAAAAATTTCTAGAATCAAACAAAACAGAAATTTCTAAACCAACAAATATTTCGGATTTCAAATTCTCTCCAAATTCTGGATCAGAATTGGAAATTGGAAATTTTAAATTAAAAATTCACATTAAATAGCTAAAACCCATTATTCTTGGCCATACTGTGGCCTCCCATTTTGTGCTTGACTTTTCAATTTATTCGTGTATAATATTGACGTAGTAAAGCCCTTTGAGATTCAAGGAAAAAAGGTAAAAAGGAGATTGAAAATGAAACTATACATGCTGTTTTTTCTGGTGACGATCGTGTTGTTCGGCCAGAACTCTGGCCAGAGTTTGAGCCACCAAGAACAATGGTTCATCTACAATGCCATGGTTCGGGTTGAGCAGGTTGGAGACTTCTACTCGATCGGCTTGCCGGCAAACTCTGGATGGATTGAGGAAGGTGGTACGGTTCCGAGGCGAGTCATTCTTCTCATTCTCAATGAGTTTGAAAAGAAGTACAATGTCTCGGTGTTGACGCCATATTCGATCGATCGAGACCAGGTTACGTATTCAGGTCGTTATGGCTATCGACATCCTGGGGTTATCCGAGCAATCTTCGTCAAGGCCGTACCGAAACCTGTGGCAAAGAAGAAATAAGTTTTTTCAGTTTTCCCGAGGCGAGTCCATGATTCGCCTCCTGTATTCACTTCACAACGCAAGTTGTGAGATGAAATTCAGGAAGTTCTTTGTAAGCGTAGTAGGTAAAAAGGAAGAAAGGAGAATTATGGAAAATCGTGTCAAAGGATACGTTCTCGGCAAAGATCTTGCCGACGGCGTACCCACATGGAAAGTCCGTGTTACCGACGAATCATCAGCCTTTGTGGGCGAAAAGTTATTCGTAGCTTCCATTCACGGAGATCTGGAGCTCGCTCAAGGACTCGAAGTCACTTTTCTCATCGGAGTGTTCAATGGACGCAATAGAGAGATCTACCACAAGGTTCTCGATGTGGCGCCACCAGTGATCATTCCGAAATGCGATTTCTGCGACTCTGTCGCAGAAGTTGGTATCGAGGTAAGTGAGTACGAGAACAAGGGCGCGGCAGAATACATTTGTTGCTGTTTGCCAGACATCATGCGAGCAATCGTACAGGGACAAACCAGTCCCGTGATTAAGGCGAAGACCAAGAAATTTCGCTGCGTGAATTTCAGCGCAGGCGACAAACAATGGCGCAAAATGAACGGCGTGTGCTAACAAGTAGACACGCTACAGGTAGAAAGGCACAAAGGAGATAAACGTATGTTCACGATTTTCGTAGTTTTTTGTGTTTCCATCATTCCGTTCATTGTCCTCATCACTCTGACGAGTAAGATTGAGGACGGGAACAGACCCATCAAACAAAGTCAGTTCGCTGAGATTTCGCTGTATGTGACACTTACCATAAACACTGTGGTAACGAGTGTCACCGGACTGGTGAGTTTCTTCTGGGGAGTGTACTTGCTACTTTCTTTGGTAGGAGTACCCGGCGAATGGATAGCCATTATCGGCTTCATCGCTTTGCTCTTCACTTTCGCGAATGCGCTTGATCACATGCACTAACCGCTAAGCGATTTCAAAATCCAGCTACACTGGTGGCCCACCCCTCAAAAGGTGGGCTTTGTTTTTGCTATAATATTCCCATGACTCTTTCGGAGAATAGGCTCAAGCGGATATCAGTACTTGTGGGAGATGTGGCTCAAGTATCTCTTGCTTCAGTGGTGATACAGCCCATAATGAGCAATACTTTCAACGTAAGTAGTGTAGTGATCGGTTCTATAGTTACTTTGCTCGCCTGGCTTCTAAGCATATTTTTGGACAAATAAATTTATGAATAACACGTCAAATATGATGATCAACATATACATATTTATTGGAGTAGCGCTTATACTAGCCGCTTTGATAGGAATTCTTGCCAGAAAAAATAAATAGAGGAGTCTCTATGCAAAAAGACAAAATCTTTTCATTAAAAGTTACCCTTAACGGCAGTTCTCCACAAATTTGGAGAAGGATTTTGGTACCAAAGGATTATTCTTTCTTTGATCTGCACTGCGCAATACAAAATGCCATGGGATGGTTTGATTCTCATCTGCATGGATTTGCCATAGCTCAAAAAGGAACGGCTAGAACTATAAACATAAAATTTCCTGACCCAGAAGGAGAAGATAGTTTTTGGCAAGACGATGATTATAAAGACGAGAGAAAAGAAAAAATCGCGGATTATTTTGGCAAATCAATAAAGCAATGCGTCTATACTTATGATTACGGCGACGGCTGGAATCACACTGTTCTTTTTGAAAAAGAATTAGCGGCCGACTCAAAACAAAAATATCCGGAGTGTGTTACTGGCAAAAATGCTTGTCCTCCGGAAGATTGCGGCGGCATTTGGGGCTATTATCACTTGATTGAAGTTATTAATAATCCAAAAGACGAAGAGCATAAAGACATGCTTGAATGGCTGGGGCTAGAAGACCTGAAAGAATTTGATCCAAAGCATTTTGATCCAAATGAAGTCGAGTTTGAAAATCCAAAACAAAGGCTTAAAGAGGTAGAAAAAGGTTTTGGCATAAAACCGATATAGAATCCTTATTCTTAGCCATATTTTGACATTCCTATTTCGTCTATTGACATTTTCATTTATTTCTATATAATATTGGCGTAGTACCTTGTAAAGCCTCTGCTTCTTCTTAGTCCGGATTTCCGGTTCCATACCTGCCTGTCCTAAAGACAGAAGCGCTGGTGGAGAGTGAGATGGTAACATCTTCCTGAAAACAAGCAGAGATATTTCGACCGGACGCGGTCAGAAAAAATACGTACTCCAAGCAATCGGTCGCTTTAGCGGGCAATTGAATTTGAACTGCAAGTTGAAAGCGAAAGAGGTTTGGAAGTTAAGGAGCTCCATGAAGATAAATTTCAAATCCGGTGACGTAAAAGAAGCTTGCGTTCTGGATTTTGCGAATACCGGCTCGGATAATGATCGAATCCGGGCAAGACTCGAATTTGCCAGCCATCAAGAAAGTCTCATCTACTTTGATGTAGATGTGGATATTCAGGGGTCTGGGTTCGAGCCAACGGTGGTGGTCACGCGGGAAATGGTTAAAGCTGGAGTATTTACTGCAGATGATTTAGTGGCGGCCGAAAGAACAGTGCCGGCAATTATTCTGTACTATGGCTGCGGACAACAGATTGAGGCCTCTCCAGCAAGAAACCGGGTCGTTTATGAGTTAAGAAACGGTCTGGGGGCAATTCGAGCGCTTGAGATTGCTCGATTTGTGGAAGTTTTCAACCGCAATCAAGAGATTGCGGAATTGAAAAAGGCCTTGGAAAAGTCAAAAAGAGAAAAGGCAGATCTCTTTCAATGGGGATGTGGTCACCAAGAAGAGATTGCAAGTCTCCAGAATTTCTTGGCTGAGATCGGAGGTAAGATTTCCGCTGACGCACACTTCATCCTAGAAAGCCGGAGCTTCGCAAAATCGAAAAAGCTCGCATCGGTAAGAAAAAGTCTCGAGGTATTAACGGAGAGAATCCGCGAAACCCTTGGAACTGACCAAGATGAAGAGGATGAGGAGACGGCAATTCATTCGGAGAGATAAACTGCAACAATTTACTCTTCTTTAATTCTTTGGGGAGGCAGTGCTTAGCTCGCAAGCGGGCACCTCTCCATTCAGCCGGTACTCACACTGCCGGCTTTTGTTTTGGGGAAATGGATTAATTGACTTTGCTTATATGGTCAATTAGTTTATTATTAGCAAGTATTAAAATAAAATATGGAAATTCTAAATAGTATATATACTTTTTCTGTTCTGGTCGTAATCGCTGTTTGTTTGATGATCCTGATTGTCATAAAAAATAAATAACTCATGTACTTGTGTATCACAAGCATAATACAGAAGGCGTAATAATAAGAGGGAGCGAGAGGGGAGAAGCGAGTAAGGATATTTTGCTTTTCACCAAAGAGTTCGGGTTGATTTATGCGTCTGTGCAAAACGCGAGAAGCCTTGAATCCAAACTCCGATATTCTATTCAGGATTTTACGATCGGCAATTTTGTCCTAGTTCGCGGCAAACACAGCTGGAAAATGGTGGGAGCGGAAATAAATCGCAATATTTATCAAGGTTTAACCTTGATTGCAAACATCTTTAATTTACTCCGCAAACTTATCGGAGAGGAGAAAAATGAAGAACTTTACGAAATTATTCGTAATTTTTTAGACGATTTAGAAAATACAGATTCCAACCAGACGAAAAATCTGGAAACTTTGACGGTGCTTAGAATTCTCAAGAACCAAGGGCTTTTAGAAGAAAACGAGAAACAAATTGAAATTCTTTCCGGCAATCTGTCGCAAGCTATAAAAACCATAAACGCTTCACTCTCTGCGGCTCAATTGAGCTTGTGATATAAAAAAGCCATATTTTGTTCTCCACAAGTTAGCCTAAAAGTTTGTTTAAATTAGTCTAATATTGTATTGTCGCCCATTATTTAACCACTACTTAAAACAATATGCAAATCCTCCAACAACTAGTCGCGAGCCTTACTGCTCTGGCCATGATTCTAAGCGGCCAACTAGCCAATCTTAATAAATCTAGTCAGTTATCTGCCATCGTTGCGACCTCTGGTCTTATGGGTCAGTGGAATTTTGACGAAAATAGCGGTACCACAGTATCTGATACAAGCGCAAACGGAAGAAACGGTGTCTTGGTAAATGGGGTAAGTTGGACGACTGGAAAAATAAATTCCGCGCTTAATTTTGATGGTAGTAGCGGATATGTCACTTTGCCGACCTTTATCGCTCCCACAAGCGTCACTCTTGAGGCTTGGATTTATCCTCAAAGCAATAGCACTGACAGTATCATTATTAATAAAGGAAATGTTGAATTTGATTTGAGGCTGTTTAGTGACGGTTCGCTCGGAGGGAGCGCGGGTAATGCTTTTTTCTATGATCCCACTTTTAACTTTTTTGCTCCTGCAAACGTGGGGCAGTGGTATCACGTTGCTCTAACGTATGATGGTGGAACTAAAACGTTAAAATTATATCGCAACGCAGTTCAGGTTGGGAGCAATGTTGGTACAGTCGGCATTGCCGAGTCAGGTCTGTCAATGTGGATCGGACGTCACGCCCAACTTAATTTCGGTAGTTTTGCTGGCAAAATTGATAATGTCAGAATTTATGACCGTCCTCTCTCGTCGTCTGAGATTTTAAATAATTATAATGAAGGTTCTTTGGTAACCTCGCCGTCCACACCTCCTCCAACGCCTGGCTCTACTCCAGCGCCAACTCCAGTACTGCCACCATTGCTAGCACCTATTGCAACTCCGCCTCCAATTGTTGGCAATGGTGTTGGCAATGGCATAACTATTTCTGACAACTCCGGTTCTGGTCAAGCTGGACGCCCTATTACCATTTCTCGCATCTTTGTTAAGGGCGAATTTCCTGCTGGCACCTATCCTCAGGCGCGACTGAATGGTTCAACTTTGCTCACGACTCAAGATGACGTTAAGAGCACCTGGTCAGATGGTTCGCTGAAGCAAGTATTAGTTTCCTTCGCTACTTCCATTCCTACAAATGGATCTATTGCTATTGATTTTATAAAACAGAACACTCCGAACAACACCAGCTACCTGGACAAACCAGGCATGCTTAACTATGGGGGAGGCTCTTGGGATGCGACTATAAATACCAGCCTTGGCAATGTCTCTGCCAGAACCATGCTAAACTCCCTTCCCTGGGCTTCTACAGACAGTAGCGGGAGCCAAGTCCGCTACTGGATGAAAGGGCCGATTGCCACCCAAGTAATTGTGGAAGATAAGTCTACAGCTTTAAGCTATGACTTTGGTTCCAATTCCTATAAATCCTTGCATCCTGCTTTTGTCCTTACTTTTTATCCTGGCACCTCTTTGGGAGTAAAAGCAGAATACATTGTAGAAAACGACTGGACTACCAAACTTCAGGATCAATCCTATTCCCTAAATTTAACTGCCAATGGCAGTAACGTCTATTCCAAAGGTACCTTCACCCATGCCGCGAACACCCGTTGGCACAAAGTTTACTGGGCTGGTACCAAACCATCTGGCTGGATTGATGCCGGGCACCCGGGCATAAATGTTAATTACAACCTGGCATATATGGCGGCAAGCGGCGCCATCCCAAATTTTGATCCGAGCATCACTACCGCAAGCAGTGCCATTAACAATGACATTTCCGCCTTCAATGCTTCTGACAAAGGCGATATTATGGGCCATGGCTTATGGACCCAATATATGCCGCAAGCTGGCGGCCGCGATGATATAGGCGTTATACCCCAATGGTACGCGCGCTATTTGTTCAGTTTTGATCCGGGCGAATACGCGGTACTTTTAGGCCAGGCCGAAGCTGGCGCTTCTGTACCGGCGCACTTTAGGGAATCTGCTACTGGCAAGTTTTTTGATAGCGCCAAAACCGTAGACGCTTTTGGCCGGGTGCTCTCCATAGATGCTCGACCCACTACCTATACCAAAAATTTAAGCTATCTGGCTTTGGATCCTGGCGACCAGATTACAGCAGTCGGTCCGCGCTCGACCAACGGCTGGGATTATGACACCGCTCACCTTGGTGCCTTCGAATATATCCCGGCGATTATAACGGGAGATTGGTTTTATGTGGAAGAAATGCAAATGTTTGCCAGCATGAATCTGGCATCAGTGGTTCAGGATATAAACCAGTGGAGCCGCCATAATAGTTGGGGTTATTTTAATGACACTGATCAACAAACTCGCGGCGTGGCCTGGGGCCGGCGAGACATTGGGGACGCAGGTTTTGTCAGCCCGGACGGCAGTCCGGAAAAAGCTTATTTTACCGAAAAAGTTAACAACAACATTGCCGTGGAAGAAGGTGTGATGAATATTACCACTGGCTCCTTTTACCAGCCATGTACAACGAATCCCTATGACGTACAAACAGAAAAGTCTAAATGGTGCTGGGGCAGGAACACGGTCGGATGGAATTTTACGGGTAGCTCCAATCCGCTCTATATTTCCGCCACCGGCAACAACAATAATCTATGCAATTATAAAACAGTTTGTTCTCCGGATCCGTACGCGCCCGCTTCACAGGATGCTTTTTACCAGCATGCCTACAAATTTAACACAATGGGCCACTGGCAGGATCAGGGGTATCCGACTATCAACCTAAACAACAAGTTATTTGTTTTTCTCATCCATATCCTGGGTGACCAGGCCAATTTTAATCCATGGCTCGTCAATTCTGACTCGATTGCCACCATCCGCGCGGCTCCATTGCAAATGTATCAAACTGCCGGAGACTTATTGAAGTCATTCATGACTAATTACAATGGCAATGTTAATTTACGCACAGTGACCGGTTGGTGGGACTCTGCTTCCGACGACCGGGTTGGCGATGGCTATCCGCATATTTGGCAAGCGGCGGCGAGCTACGCCACCAACCTTTCAGACGGTTCTGCTTCTGGCAATACTGCCTGGAACTGGACTGTGGCAAAGGTTAGCCGCGTGGGGCTTAGTTCAAATCCGCAATATGCTGTATTGCCAAGGTCGGGAAGTTTTCCAACTTCTGCGCCTGTTCCACCTCCACTCCCAACTCCGCCGTCTACTCCAGTTCCTTCTCCTTCTCCAACTCCCGTCCCGCCGCCTTCTCCAATTGTGCCTTCTCTGTCAACTAAATTTGTTACTGGTCAAAGAGTTCAAACAACAGCTAGTCTAGGTGTTCGCGCCATAGCTTCTGTATCAGGAACTCTTCTTGGAACTGAATCTATCGGATCTCTTGGAACAATTATATCTGGAGGAACTTCTGCTGATGGTTTCTTCTGGTGGAATGTCAATTATGACTCGGGTATCAATGGCTATTCTGCTGAAGATTTCCTTCAGACTTACATAGAGCCGACACCTTTGCCACCTCCAACCCAGACACCTGTGTCTCCGCCAATTTCAGCGCCTTCATCACCAATAACTCCACCAGTGAATAAACATTCTATCGATCGGTTTTTGATAGGAGATAGAGTCCGAACAATCTCTAATCTAAAAGTAAGACTCACTCCTACTATCAAAAAGCGCAATCTCTGCGTTCAGCCCCAAAATGCTTACGGCACTGTAACGGCAGGCCCAATTATAGCTAACAACTATACCTGGTGGCAGATCGACTATGACTCACATTGTGACGGTTGGTCAGTGCAGGACTGGCTTACGAAGTAGCAGAATGTAAACGCTTCAATTTAGTATAAATCTTAGGATAAATCTGATATAATTTTCCTATGGATAAGTATGGGACAGAGTATGAGAACAAAAACAGAATAGAAAGGCTAAGACGCAACCTGTATTCGCGCAAAGCGCCGGACATCCTAGACCTTGGCCGGAGTGAGCCAAAAATTGCGCCGACCGAGCCAAGAAGAGATGCAAGCTGGGGGTCTGCTACCCAAGGCGAGAATCGCTTTGACATGCTAGCTTCAAAAATTTCTCATGGCGCAGTCAAAAATCGCTCTTTTGCCAAGAAGCTGTTCTCAATTTCACTCGGGATTTTCGCGCTCTCAATTATAGCCGCCCTCTCTATTTTCTTCGGCGGTGGCAATCTGATTTCTTCCAAAAATGTCGATATTCAAGTATCAGGACCGGTCTCGGTCGGTGGTGGCCAGGAGTCCTCTTTTGACATTTCGGTAGTGAATAAGAACAATACCGACTTAGCTTCGGTGAAGCTTACTCTCGATTATCCTAAAGGGGTGCGCAGAGCGGGGAATCTGGGCGAAGATTTAACCACCGAAAGTTTTAATTTGGGCACCATAAAGTCTGGACAAGTCGGCAAACAGTCGGTCAAGGTGTTTATCTTTGGGGAAAAAGACGAAGTGAAGGATTTTAAATTGGTGGCTGATTACAAGGTCACAAATTCCAACGCCAAGTTTTTTAAGGAAAAAATATATTCGATTGCAATAAGTTCTTCTCCCCTTATTGTTGCCGCTACTTATCCGAAGGAGGTTAATTCCAATCAGGATATTGCTTTCGCCGTTGAAGTAACGCCTAATTCGACAGACTTACCCAAAGAACTTCTCTTGAATGTGGTCTATCCATTTGGTTTTAGCCTAAAATCTTCCGAGCCGGCTGCGGCCTATGGCAACAATACTTGGAAATTTGCTTCGCTTAAGCAGGGCGAGAAGAAGACAGTCAATATTTATGGGAAAATTGCCGGTCAGGATAATGAAGAAAGGATTTTCAAAATAACGGCTGGCACTCCCAGCCAGGATGATGCAAGGAAAATCGGAGTGCCGATAATGTCCGTGGATGAATCAATCTTGGTGAAAAAGCCATTTCTAGGGCTTGATTTCAAAATAGAAGGCCAAAGTGGAGACTTTGTAAGCAAGGGAGCTAGCGCTATAAACAGCAATTTGCGTTTACAGAACAATCTGCCGGAGAAAATATTCAACGTGCAAATTACGGCCGCTCTTTCCGGCTCGGCCTTTTCGGGCAATTCGGTCACGGTGGGCCAGAACGGATTTTTTCGATCTACTGACAACACTGTTTTCTGGGATAAGAGAGCGATCCAAAACCTCGGCGCTCTAGATCCGGGGGAGACGGCGGAAGTGTACTGGAGCCTTTCGCCCTTGTCTTATCAAAGCCTGCCTAAAAATGCAAATCCGGAAATAAATATTTCGATTAAAACTGAAGGTGACCGCATTCTTTCTTCTGGAGAGACGGAGCATGTTGTTTCTACAGTAGACCGCCTTATTCGGCTTGCGAGCGATCTTAGCCTTTCCGGACGATTGGTGAGAATTGGCAATAGTATTACAAACTCTGGACCTATTCCGCCCAAAGCAAACCAAATGAGCACTTATACGGTCGTCTGGTCAATCAGCAATTCGTTCAATAATGTTAGCAATGTGGTTGTGAGAGCCACTTTACCGCCGTATATAGAGTGGACGGGCTTAAAAAATCCGAGTACCGAAAAAATTACTTACAATCCTGACACGCACGAAGTAGTCTGGAGCCCCGGTACTATCCCAAACGGTACAGGGCTTGTCGGTACCGCGTCTCGCGAAGCAGCCTTTCAAATTTCATTCCTACCTTCGACTAGCCAGGTTGGCAGAGAAGCAGTTATTTTGAATGAAGCTCGCATAAGCGGTATAGATAAAGTGACTGGCACCCAACTCGAAAGTGCAATTCAACCTCTCACTTCCAAATTCTCCGACTCAACCTATCGCACCGATGATGAAAAGGTGGTTCCATAACAATTATTCATATGGAAGGAATTTCAAAACTCAAACCAAAGCATATTTCAGAATCATCTTTTGATTACAAAGCCGCGAGGGAAGAAATAATGGGTTATATTCCAGAATACGCAAAATGTTTTGGGGAAGCTGCAATTGGCTCTATAGATAAAGCTCGCGAGAGATTTAAAAGTATTGAAGAAAGCATAGCAAGCGTTGAAGAGAACGAACAAATTCGATCTGAATTAGAGGTGGTCAGATCTCGTTACGCTGAATTAATAAATGAACATTTAAATTCTCTTAGAGAGCGTTTAAGAATAAAATTGCAAAATCCCGATGAAGTTAGCGGTGCATTCACTTTTTTTGATGAAGCAGCAGTTATCCCAGAGTTGTCTCTCGCCATAGATCAAGTAATGGAAAAATTTCCTGAAAATAATCCAAGCAAAGGAACTTTTTTGGCAGCAATGTTTATGAACGATACACTAGATAACTCTCTGTTTGAGCCGATAATAAGGAATCACTTAAGGATTTTTCAGGAGAAAGAGAAAGAATTCGAAAGATATCTTCCCCATACTCTGGCTGATTTTAGAGATTCGATAAGCGAAGAAATTAAAAATGGTGATCTGCCGATAGACATTGAAACTTTAGAGGCTAGGATGGGAGAAACTAGGGTGTATTTGGTCGATAGCTTGCAAGCGACAGATCACGTGGGAGGTGATTATTCTCCTTATACTGGCATTATCCGTATTATTGATAATGAAGATAAAGAAAAACAATACAAAGTTATTTTCCATGAAATGGTACATGTCTTATCCGGTAGGACATTACTGAAAAAGAATAAACTAATTCCGGAAAACAAGCCATTAATGAGTGGCATCGATATACAAAGACAAGGTTTAACATTTGAAACCCAAGATGTGGGGCAGGATAAATTTCGCTGGCTAAACGAAGCAGTTACGGAGGATATTGCAACCAGTCTTTCTAAAATCGATACTGGCGCATATAATCGCGAGAGGAAAATGCTGCAAGAATTAATCGATGGGGGAGTTCCTAGAGAATTAATCTATAAAGCGTATTTTGAAAATTACGATGTAAATGCAGATGTTGCAATACCCGCATGGAAAGAACTAACTATGAGTATTTCCGAAAAGTTTCCCCACATGGGCGGGGCCCAAAAACTTCTTCAATTAGATGAGGAAGATAAGAAAGCGAATAACGATGAAGTAAAAGAAATAACAGATTTAATGAAAAAAAATTAAGACTCAATAATATTCTTTATTTTATTTGCTAAATAGAATTAATCGCTTATACTAAGCCACATAAATGGATAACAAACTCGAAAAAATAGTTTCCCTCTGCAAGCGCCGCGGCTTTGTCTTCCAAGGCTCCGAAATCTACGGCGGTCTTGCTGGCACCTGGGATTATGGACCATACGGCGCAGAGCTTTCTAATAATGTAAAAAATCTTTGGTGGAAAATGTTTGTTACAGATAGAGAAGATATGTTTGGTATGGATGCGGCAATAATAATGCATCCAAAAGCTTGGGAAGCTAGCGGACATGTACATGGTTACGGTTTTGCCGATCCTTTGGTTGAATGTCAAAAATGTCATCATAGATTTCGAGCTGATCAGTTGGATGATAAAACTAAATGCCCAGATTGCGGAGGAATTCTTGGAGAACAAACTCACTTTAATCTAATGTTCAAAACTCAGGTTGGAACTGGGGAAGAGATCTCTTATCTTCGGCCGGAAACTGCTGGAGGCATGTTTGTAAATTTCAAAAACATTTTGGACTCGATGCATCCAAAATTACCTTTTGGCTTGGCACAGATTGGAAAATCTTTTCGAAATGAAATAGCTCCAAGAGATTTCGTTTTCCGCTCTAGAGAATTTAGACAGATGGAAGTTGAATATTTTATTTATCCTGACAAATGGGAGCAATCGTTTGAAGAATGGAGAAAAACAATACAAACTTGGTGTGAAGCTATTGGCTTGGATAAATCTCACGTGCACGAACTTGAAGTTCCAGATGCTGATCGGGCTCACTACTCAAAGAGAACTATAGATTTTGAATTTGACTATCCTTTTGGTCGGAAAGAACTTTATGGTTTGGCGTATAGAACAGATTTTGATCTGAAGGCTCATTCAGTCGGGTCTGGAGTCGACCTCTCATATTTTGATGAGGAAACTAAAGAAAGATTTACTCCGCACGTTATCGAACCTTCCTTAGGTTTAGATAGGACAATACTTGCTATTTTAACGGACGCCTACACTGAAGATGAAATGAATGGCGAGAAAAGAGAATTTCTAAAATTAAAACCTGCGTTAACGCCAGTCAAAATTGCAGTTTTTCCACTTTTGAAAAATAAGCCGGAGTTAGTAGAAAAAGCAAAAGAAATTTATAAAATACTTAAAGCAGAATTTATATGTGAGTTTGATGACAACGGTAACATCGGCAAACGCTACCGCCGTCAAGACGAAATCGGCACGCCATTCTGCGTCACGATTGACTTTGAGACGATTGAAAAATCCAATGGCGTCACTGTTCGTGATCGCGACACTGGAAAACAGGATCGTATCTCTGAATCCGACCTAATTTTTCATCTCCGACAAAAACTGTCTCAATAAACTTCTATTTTTTGTAAAATATGATAATATACAAATAAATATGGCTAACACCACAATAAAATTTGATCTTTCAAAGAAGGAAGCGGAAAAGATCGGCAGACTTGCATTAAGCAGGGGGTTATCTTTGAACAATTTCTTTAAAAAGATATCCTTGCAGATGTTAGATACTCCTCAAAATAAATATTCGAGAGATGATTTTATAAAAACAGTAGTTGGAGATTTTCTAGCTACTAATCTTTACACAAAAGGATTTCTGAAAGATTTGGAAAGCGGTCTTAAAAAATCTTCTTATGTTCAATGAAAATAAAGCCAATAAGGAAAGATCTAGAAAGCTTTTTAGATAAAAGAAATTTAACTAAGAAGTGGAAAAAAGCGAAAAGACTTTTTGAGGCTAATCCAAGACACCCATCTTTGCATGTAGAAATATTGGAACCAAAATCGAGAGGCATTTCTTCTTTTAGGATTGATTTAAAATACAGAGCATTGTTTTTTATTGACGCAGAAGGTATGGTAGAAGTGTTTAAAATAACCAATCATTATAAAAAGTAATCCGATGAATTTCAAAAAAAAGGTTTTAAAAAACGGGCTCCGGATTATCGTGGTGCCGATAAAAGACGCGCCGTCCACGACGGTGATGTCACTTGTAGAGGCGGGGTCGGAGTATGAGACGAGAGAGAAAAACGGCATCTCGCACTTTTTGGAGCATATGTTTTTTAAGGGGACGGAAAAGAGGCCGAAGTCTATTGATATCAGCAAAGAATTTGACTCTATGGGCGCCGAGAACAACGCTTTCACTGGCAACGAATACACCGGCTACTATGGCAAGGCGGCTTCGAAATATTTTGAGAAAATATTGGATATCATTTCGGACATGTATCTGCACCCCACTTTGCCGGAGGCGGAAATGGAGAAGGAGAAGGGGGTGATTATCGAAGAAATAAATATGTACGAAGATCTGCCGCAGAGGAAAGTGCATGAAGTTTTTGGCGAGCTTCTCTATGGTGACACACCTTACGGCTGGGATATCGCGGGACCGAAGGAAAATATTAGAAACATGAAGCGGGAAGATTTCTTAAATTATCGGTCAAAACATTATGTGGCGGGTAAAACCATGATCGTAGTAGCCGGAAACGTAAATGAAAAGGACGCCTTTAAAAAAATAGAAAAAGCCTTTAAGGATATTGCAGTTGGCAAAATAATGAAAAAGAAAAGCCAGCGTGAATTACAAAAAATTCCACAAATAAAAATTAAGCTTAAGGCGACCGATCAGGCGCATATGATTATCGGAGTGAGGACGTTTGATATTCACGATAAGAGAGTGCCAGCACTTCGTTTGCTTAGTACTATCTTAGGCAACGGCATGAGCTCGAGGCTTTTCCAAAAGATGAGAGAAGAGCTTGGCATCTGCTACTACGTGCGCTCGGGCATAAATGATTTTACCGATCACGGCAACTTCATTATTTCTGCTGGGGTAGACAAATCCAGATTGAAGATTGCGGTAGAAGGCATTTTGGAAGAAATAAAGAAAATAAGAGATTTTAAGGTGGGTCAGGAAGAGATGAAAAAAGCCAAAGATTATATGATTGGAGGAATGTATCTCGGCCTTGAGTCCTCCGATGCGCTAGCCAATTTTTATGGTTTTCAAGAACTGATGAAAGAGAAAATTAAAACTCCTCAAGAAGTAGAGAAAGAAATATTGAAAATTACAGCGGCGGATATCCAGATAGTGGCCAAAGATATTTTTAGGAACGATAAGTTAAATATGGCCATTGTTGGCACGCCAGAAAATGAAAAAGAACTGAAAAAGGTATTTGTGCTATAATAAACAAAACAATAAGATAATAAGAATGGAGAAAACTCTAAACATAAACTCGGCCACTATCATTCGGACAATCTGCATCGCCCTTTTATTTCTGGTTCTGTATTATTTGCGAGATATCGTACTCGTAGTTATTCTTTCAATCGTGGTGGCTTCGGCTATCGAACCTGGCACCAAGTGGCTGACCAAGCGGAGAGTGCCGAGGCTTCTCTCTGTTATTCTCATGTATCTTATTTTGGCTTTGGCTATAGTCTGCATTGTTTACTTCCTCTTCCTGCCTATCTTGAGCGAAATGGTTTCCTTCTTGGGTAGCTTGCCATCTTACCTCGGCGATCTTAAAGTTTGGAATCCAATTCAGTCAAATGAATTTCTTTCTTCATCACCGATCGGCAGTCTTTCCCAAAGTTTCTCGCTTGTCGATATAGTCAATCAACTTGACGAAACCATCAGTCGTATTTCTAATGGCTTCCTTTTTACCGCGAGTTCTGTCTTTGGAGGCATGCTCTCTTTTATTTTAGTAATCGTGCTTTCCTTCTATCTCTCGGTCGAGAAAGATGGGGTGACTAACTTCTTACGTATCGTCCTGCCTTCTCGGCAGGAAGAATACGTCATCGACCTTTGGGAAAGATCGCAGAAAAAGATCGGCCTTTGGATGCAGGGGCAGATAATTCTCGCGATTATTATTGCAGTCCTGGTATTTTTGGGACTCACTTTACTCCGAGTTCAGAATGCACTTTTGCTTGCTGTGATTGCCGGCGTCTTTGAAATTATTCCGCTTTTCGGTCCTATCCTAGCCGCCATTCCCGCAGTCGCTGTTTCTCTCCTTGGTGGGGGCACTGGGCTCGCTCTTTTAGTTCTTGGACTTTATATCATTGTGCATCAGTTTGAAAACCAGCTTATTTATCCGCTAGTTGTGCGCAAAATTGTCGGCGTACCACCGATTGTCTCTATCCTTGCCCTTATCATTGGCGGCAAGCTGGCTGGTTTTGTGGGGCTCATAATCTCGGTGCCTATCGCCGCCGCCCTCATGGAATTTGTAAGCGATATTGAAAAAGATAAAAGAATGGCCCGCCGCGAAAATGCCTAAAAGTTTTTATATTACAACTACGCTACCGTATGTAAATGCGGACCCGCATGTCGGTTTTGCCTTAGAAATAGTGCAAGCCGATGTTCTTGCTCGGTCAAAACGCTTGCAAGGAGTGGAAGTTTTTTTTAACACTGGTACTGACGAACATGGTCAGAAAATTCTCGAAACTGCCCAAAAAAGCAATAAAGATGTAAAGGAGTACGTCGATCACTTCGCAGGAGAATTTCAAAAACTCAAATCTGCTCTGAATCTTTCGAATGATACTTTTGTTCGCACCTCTAATCCAGAACATTACAAAGCTGCGACAGAAATGTGGAAGCTCTGCGATATGGCCGGCGATATTTATAAAAAATCTTACGAAGGTCTTTATTGCGTCGGCTGTGAAAGATTTCTTACCGAAAGGGATATGAAAGATGGAGTCTGTTTGATACATAGTACTAAACCGGTTTTACTAAAAGAAGAAAATTATTTTTTTCGTTTTTCTAAATATCAGGATAAATTAATCGAGTATCTTTCCAAGCCAAACGTAATAATTCCAGAATGGCGCAGAAATGAAGCCATAAGTTTTGTGAAAGAAGGACTGGAAGATTTCAGTATTTCTCGTGAAAAAGGACGATTATCCTGGGGCATTCCAGTGCCCGATGACGACACTCAAATTATGTATGTCTGGTTTGACGCGCTTACAAATTATATTTCGACGCTAGGGTGGCCTAATGATTTAAAGAATTTCGAAAAATTCTGGCAAGAAGGCTACACACTGCAAACTGCAGGGAAAGATCAGGTGCGGTTCCAGTCTCTAATGTGGCAAGCGATGCTCTTTTCATCTGGGATTAAAAATACGGATACAGTTTTTTATCACGGCTTTATAAATTCTGGCGGGGTTAAGATGTCTAAATCACTCGGCAACGTCATTAACCCATTAGATTTAGGGAAAGAATACGGCACTGACGCAGTCCGCTATTATTTGCTGCGCCACATCCATCCATTTGAAGATTCAGATATGACGCTAGAAAAATTCAAAGATGCTTATAATAGTCATCTCGCCAACGGTCTTGGAAACTTAGTCTCCAGAATCATGAAAATGGCGAGTGATAATTTGGAGAGTGTTCCAGAGATCCCAGAAAAAAGCATTCCACAAGAATTTTTTGATTATCTGGAAACTTTTGAAATAAATAAAGCGGCTGATTTCATTTGGGCGAAAATTTCGGAGCTCGATGAGTTTATTCAAAAGAACGAACCTTTTAAGTTAGTAAAAACTGACAAAGAAGCGGGAGTAAAGATTATCGGGGAGCTTGTGATCAAACTTTACTCAATTGCTCGCATGCTGAATCCAATCTTGCCAGAAACTTCCACAAAAATTAAAGCTTTGATTAAAGAAAATAAATCTCCTGCGGAGCCTCTTTTTGCCAGGAAGGACTAAAACTTCAGGGTCGGCTTTTTAGGCTGACCCTGTGGTGAACATTTCCATCTGAACTAACTCTTTCTGCGGCTCGATTTCTTCAGAAATGACTTCCGGAACAACATCGATGTGACAACCCTCTTCCAGAGGAAAACTGAACCTCATGTCCTCGATCTTGACCGAAAAAATACTGTCGCTCCAAGACGGGATATGAACTCCTTCGAATACCCCATATTTTGAAAAAACTTTCACTCGAAGTCGATATTTCATAAGAACCTCTATCAAGATTATACACTTAGTTTCTGATTTGATAATATTCAATTATGAAATATATTGATATTCACTGCCACCTCGATTTTCCCGATTATAGGGATGATTTTCAAAATGTGCTCACGAGGATGAAAGAAAGGGAAGTGAGGGCGATCACTATCGGGACGGATTTGGAGAGTTCTAAGAGTGCAGTGAAAATCGCAGAAGAAAATGAAAATATTTGGGCCTGTATTGGTATTCACCCGAACGAAGGAACTTCCCCTTTGCAAGGGGACCTGCCCGAAATGACTTCGAGTCAGGCGGGAGTCGAGACGAATAGTCCGGATGAGGTATTTAAGGAGAACGAGTTCGAAAAGCTTCTTCAAAGTTCTAAAGTTGTCGCCATCGGCGAATGCGGCCTTGATTTCTTTAGAATTTCCCACTTCGCTGAAGCTACGCGGGACAAGCAGAAACAATTATTTATTCAGCAAATCGAGTTTGCTCTGAAGTACGACAAGCCATTAATGCTACATTGCAGGAATGCTTACGATGAAGTCCTAGAAATTTTAAAGAATTATCCTGACGTGAAAGGCAATTGCCACTTTTTTGCAGGAAATATTGAACAAGCGAAGCAATTTTTGGATTTAGGATTCACCATGTCTTTCACCGGTGTGATTACTTTTACCCATGACTATGACCAAGTAATTAAATTTTTGCCGGCTGATTCTATAATGTCGGAGACTGACGCGCCTTTCGTAGCTCCGGTACCTCACAGGGGTAAGAGGAATGAACCTGCCTTTGTAATTGAAGTTTATAAAAAAATGGCCGAAATAAAGGGAGAAGGGGGAGAAAAAATGAGAGAAACGATTATGCACAATGCCGAGAGACTATTTAATCTTACGTGATATATTTAAGACATGAAAAAACTTATATTTGTTTTTATCGCTTTGTTTATTGTTAGCAATGTGGCAAATGCAGCTACCATACTTCCGGTGCCAGCCTGCGCCTCTGGGCCGACTATGTTTACCCAAGAGTGCATCAATCAAGTGCTTGCTGTCCAGAAAGCCAATCAAGCCGCTCGGGATGAAGAACAGCGTCAGATCCTTTTGAAAAACTGCAACGACGCCTGGGCGGCGAATGACGCAAGATTTGCCCAGCTGGGGCTTCCAAGGCCCTCGAACGGCTGTGCCGCTATCTATTCTTCATCAGTGCCTTTGCCTGGCAATTCAGCCGGTTCTCCTGGCCAAACTGGTCAAACAATAAATTCAGGAGTAACCTTGCCGGCGCAATTTTCTGGCAACGTTACTCTTCAAAATTCAACAAATTTAATAAATTCTCTACTTGGTCAGATTACTTCTGTCTGTACAGCTCTCTCTAGCTCCAACAATTCTTCGATCTCCTTGTCTATCCAGAATTCTCTCTGCAGTAGCAATTCCACTTTTACCAATTTGATCAAAAATGCCTATAATCAACAAATAAGCAGTTTCTCTAGTGTTGTATCTGGTAGCTATGGTGGTAGCGCTCCTGTCAGCGGCACTGGCGATCTAAGGACAGTTACTGTCAGCATTCTCAATGTCAGAACCGCTCCGATAACAACGGCTCCTACCACCGGGTCTTTTGCATACGGCAGTCAATTTAGCGCTTCCTGCTATGTAATAGGCGAGACTGTTTCCGGAAATGACAGATGGTGGAAAGCTCCAACTGGTACTTATCTCTGGAGTGGTGGCACTGGCGGCACCGGCTCTGCGCCGCTGTGCTCTGGCTCTACTACGCCACTGCCTCCTTCTAACCCTATCGATAATCAAAAAATCGGTCTGTTCCAATTCCTCAAACTTACTATTACCGAACCAGGACCAATTTCAATTCGCGAGATAGAAGTCTACAACCTGTCGGGGACAAAACTCAAAGTAGTCTCGACCACTGCAAGCAATAACTCTACCCAAGCCACGAATGTGAATGATGACAACCCAGATACTGTATGGAATGCTGGTACAAATAGCGCTTGGATCACAATTGACCTCGGAGATTGTGTCGGTTCCTGCGCCAAAGATGTCTCCAGAATTAAAATCCTGTCAGGCAATGACAGTTCGAGCGGCACCATCGATGTTAAAATTGGCTGGAATGATGGATCTTTTGCCTCGCTTGGATCATATCCGTTCTTCTTCTCGCCAATTAATGTAAAAGCTGATACCTCCGTTCCGCTTGTTATTAGCGGGCCATTTACAGACAGGCAGTATGTGCAATATCCGCCAGTTTCCTATAGCGCAGATCCAACCGTATCCTTTACAGTTAATGGTCAAAAAAGCAAAGACGTTAGCAGAAGTGCTGGGGTAAATGGCGAGAAGATTATTTATGCCTGGACTACCACTAAAGCTGATTATGTAACCATAACCGGCAGCTTCGTGAAAGATCCTGCAGTTACCAGCACCCTATCTTCAGATGACCAAAGAATTTGCGATGTACTTAATAATGGATTAATAACAGATACCCTTAAGACAGCTGGCTGGATCATGCCTCTAAACGGATCTGCCGAAGGATTGCAATATTTTAGCGGTTGCGGAAACTACTTATTCACTTACACCATTACGGTTGGGCAAAGATATAGCGGCAAGACCGTTACAGACAAGGTTACCGTACGCTTGCTTCCTTAATTGTCATAAATTCCGATCTGTGTTAGATTGGAACCATGGATGAAGAGAAAATAGTGTATGAAATTGGCTACCACTTAGCGCCTTCCGGAGGAGAAGACGCAGTTCAGTCTGTAAGTGAAAAGCTCAAAAAAGCCATAGCTGAAAACGGAGGGATTATTCTTTCTGAAGAACTTCCAAAATTAGCGGCTTTGGCTTATGACATCAAGGGTGTCGGCAAAGCCTATTTCGGATGGATTAAGTTTGAAATGGAACCTAGGCTTGTAGTGGCATTCGATGCTTTCGTAAAGCAACAGAAAGATATTCTACGCTTCTTGATTGTCAAAACAGACAAAGAAAATAATATTCATTATCACAAAATTTCTGAACCCCAGGCCCTCGAAGAAATAATCCCAGAAGCGAAGAAAACTTCAGTCGAAGAAATTGATAAAAGCATTGAAGATTTGGTTATTAACTGAAAATTTTATGTATATAAATAAAGCTATCATTTATGGTAATTTAACTAGAGACCCAGAACTAAAGTCTCTGCCTTCTGGCGCACAAGTTTCTGAATTCGGGGTAGCGACTAATCGAGTTTGGAAAGACAAAAATGGCGCTAAGCAGGAATCTGTAGATTTTCATAATATCGTGGTTTTCGGCCGACAAGCTGAATTTGTAAAGCAATATCTTCACAAGGGTAGCGGGGTATTTATCGAAGGCCGGATCCAGACTCGCAGTTGGGAGGGAGAGGACAAGGTTAAGAGATATCGAACCGAAATCGTTGCCGACCGTGTCCAGTTTGGGCCTAAGAGTGCTAGCACTTCGGGGTCCTATACTAACGCTCCGACTAGCGAATCCGCTCCGAAGCCTGCTTCAAAAGAAAAGGGAGAAGAAATAGAGTATCCGGAAGAAGAAATTAATGCTGACGATATACCTTTTTAACTAATATCTATGAAAAATAATTGTTACTTTAAGGAAAATGGCATCAAATACGTGGACTACAAGGACGTAGAGCTTTTGAAAAAGTTCCTCAATCCGCACGCCCGCATCCAGGGCAAGAAGCGCACTGGCACCTCGAGCAAATACCAGAGGCTTCTCTCGGAGGCTGTTAAAAGAGCCCGATTTATGGGCCTGCTTCCTTACGTCTCAAGATAGGGAAAGTGGTCGCAGACCGATAGGGGTGTTAAAATAAGAGAATGGAAAATAAACTTCGCAAAATTTTTACCGTAGGGTTACTCATGATTCTCGGCGCCATTCTTTTCAAATATGTTCCCATGCACTTATGGGGCGCTGATATTTTATATGATGCTTCAGCGCATCTTATGATCGTCTCTTTTTTCCTTTACATCATATGGTTTTTCATAGATCAAAATCGGAGCTGGCGCATTCCTTACTTTATTTTCTGCGCTTTGGTGCTCTCGATAGTTTCTCTGCAAAGAATAGAAGCCAACGCGCACAATGACATCGGGCTTCTTATGGGTCTTTTGGTTGTTCTAGTCTCGATCGCTATTGCAGAAAGAAAAAGATTGAAAGGGAAAATAAAATTCTAAACTCGTTCGACGTAATCTCCCGTTTCTGTATTGATGCGGATGATGTCGCCTTGATTGATGAAAAGGGGAGCGTTGACGGAGGCGCCGGTTTCGACCGTAATTACTTTAGTGCCGTTCTGAGCGCTCGCGCCCTTGATGCCGGGCGGGGAGTCGGTCACTTTAAGTTCTACTTTGATTGGCATTTTGACGCCGATAATTTTTTCTTCGAATATCAGAGCCTTTGCCATCGCGTCTTTCTTTAGGAACTTAGCGCCAAAACCTAGTTTATCTGCCGAAAGGGAAAATCTTTTACTCGGAGCGCCATCTTCGTGGAACCAGTATTCGCCTTTCGCCTCGTAAATAAATTTAATATCTTTGGTTGTCAGATCTGCTTCCTCTACTTTCTCGGAAACGTGGAAAGAATTCTCGGTCATCCGGCCAGTGATCAAGTTTTTGAGCTTTGTTGCATTAACCGGCTTCCTTTGTTGCTTTCTGAATACATGAGAAGCCAAAACTTCCCACGGCTCGCCATTAAAAATAATAAATTTCCCAATAGTAATTTCATTATACTCAAGCATTGTGTGTGAATTATAGCCCAAAATAAGGCCAAAAAATACTTGACAAAAGTATAATTATAAGTTAACTTCTGAAGTGGAGGTGTTTCTTGACCGCAACTATTAAACAGGTAAAAAAGCAAAAGAAGTGGTATGTTTCAAAATTCAGTAACTACTGGTTCCAATCGGCATTGAGCGAAGCTACTGATTTTATAAACAAAGGAGGATTTTTACCGGGTGAGTTCCATATTGTCGCAGTTAAGCCAGAGAATCTAGATATTCAGGTAGCGGTGGTATATTACGCATAACAACCGGCAAGGCAGAAGATCTGCTTTGGCCGGCCCGCCCGCCTGATTGCATCATGCAGTCGGGCGGGTTTTCTGTTTTAAGCCATTCCTAACTTTTTCTCTACTATATAAACTCTCTTTTTTAAATTTTCAATTTGTACAAACGGATCATCTGGTCTCCTGGGAATCGATTTTAATAGTTTGTCTATCAAATCTAAATTTTTATTTCTAACTTTCTTTTTCATAAGAAGATTATATTAACACTTACTCTTCGGAAGAAGAACTTTCGTTGGAAGAAGGGGAGATGGAGAGAGCGTTTTCTGAGAGTTTTTTACGGATCAGTTTCAAGATTTCGTCAGAGACTTTTTTGTTTTCACGCAGGAATTGGCGAGTGGCGTCGTAGCCGCGGCCGAGGACGGTGTCGCCGAATTTGTAAGAGTTGCCGGACTTCTGCATGATGCCGAATTTCTCACCAAGAGCGATTATTTCGCCTTCTTTGGAAATGCCTTCGTTGTACATCAGGTCAAACTCGGTTTGTTTAAAGGGGGCGGCTACTTTATTTTTAACAACTTTGACCCGAGTGCGGCCGCCCATCACTTCTTCACCTTTTTTTATTTGAGCAATTCTTCTGATATCAAGTCTGACAGAAGTATAGAACTTCAAAGCCTTGCCTCCTGGGGTGGTCTCGGGATTCCCGAACATTACTCCGATCTGCATTCTGATTTGGTTGATAAATATCACTACCGTTTTAGATTTAGCCACGATAGCGGTCAGTTTGCGCAGAGCTTGAGACATCAGTCTCGCTTGTTTGCCGACATGATAGGCGCCCATGTCGCCTTCGATTTCGTCCTTTGGAGTAAGAGCGGCGACAGAGTCGATTACAATCACATCAATTTTTCCTGTTCGCACCAGAGAATCCACAATCTCGAGCGCTTGCTCTCCGGTATCTGGCTGGGAAATCAGAAGCTCGTTTATTTTTACCCCGAGTCGTTTCGCATACTCGGGGTCCAGTGCGTGCTCGGCATCTATAAAAGCGCCGATGCCATTTTGTTTCTGGGCTTCGGCTAAGATATGCAGAGCTAGAGTAGTTTTACCCGAAGACTCGGGACCGAAGATTTCAATAATTCTTCCTCTCGGAACTCCACCGACACCGAGTGCGGCATCCAGTCCGATAGAACCAGTAGGAATAACGCCCACATCAACCTTTGGCGCATCACCCAATTTCATAATCGCTTCGTCGCCAAATTTGGTTTTAATCTCCCGCAAAGTATCTTCTATTTTAGTGTCTCTAACATCTCCTTTTGTTTCTTTTTCTTTTATTTTCTTTGGCATATTAATTTACTTGTATAATTTTAAAGTATAGCTTGTCTCTTGACCAAAGCGGTCTCTACCGCTTATATTTATAATATTGTATCCAGGCAAAAGAAGCACTTCCTCGGAGAAATTACCTTCTTTGTCAGCGTAAATCTGCCGATCGTTTAAACTGATAAAAGAAACATTTTTGGCCAATCCTCGAACAGTGATCGGGTTTTCAGGGAAATTGGTAGAAAGAACTTTAATTCTTGGTCCCAGAAGTAAATTCCGACCGTTCCAAACGGCGTAGGCTATTATTATAGCAAATAGGACTATTCCGATTTTTTTACTCATCTTGAGGCTCTTTATTAGTTAATTCATCAAAATCGCTATTTGCTGTGGGAAAAGATTCATCCGGCTTTATCAATACATCTCTCTGCTTGGCTCCTTCTCCCGCTCCGACCACTCCATTCTCTTCCAGTAAGTCCATAAGCCTGGCGGCTCTGGCGTAGCCAATTCGCAGTTTCCGTTGCAGGTAGGAGGTCGAGGCTTTGCCGGCCTGTATTACTATTTCCTTGGCTTCTTCATACAAATCATCCTCGTTCTCTCCTCCGCCGACTCCGGAATCAAAGATGGCGTTCGATCCTTTTATCGCATCTAGATTTATTTCACTTGGCGCTTCATCTTCGTAAGATTTTGCCAAATATTCGGTTACATTTTTAACTTCGGTTTCTGAAATATAGGCGGACTGCAAGCGTATCGGCTTCGACATCTCTCCCGACATAAAAAGCATATCACCAGCGCCCAAAAGCTTCTCGGCTCCAGCCATGTCTAAAATAGTGCGGGAATCTATCTGTGAGGCTACCTGGAGAGCGATCCGAGTCGGAATGTTTGCCTTAATAAGACCAGTGATAACGTTTACTGAAGGCCTTTGGGTGGAGAGCAACAGGTGGATGCCGACTGCCCGACTCATTTGAGCGAGTCTCACTATGGCGCTTTCAAGTTCTCTGGGATAAGCCTGCATAATATCTGCTAGTTCGTCTATAATAATCACGATATACGGCATTGCTTCGGCTGTTTTAGAAGGGGTCAGAACATTTTTGTGATAAGAATCAATATCACGCACTTTATTGACCTCGAGAATATTGTAGCGGCGGTCCATCTCTTTGGCAGCCCACTTCAAGGCGGCAATCGTTTTCTTGGCATCTGTGATGACCGGAGTCAAAAGATGCGGAATTTTATTATATAAAGTTAGCTCCACTCTCTTTGGATCGATCATGATAAATTTCAAATTCTCGGGCGGATTGCGGAAGAGCAGGGAATTGATCAGGGCATGAATAGTGACTGATTTTCCGGATCCGGTAGCTCCGGCGATCAAGAGATGAGGCATCTTAGAAAGATTCGAGAAAGAAGCGTTTCCAGAAATGCCTTTACCGAGCGCCAAGAGGAGCGGTTTGTCAGAAGATTTGTACTCTTCGTCAGAAAGAAGAGTGGCGAGTCCGACAGTTGTTTTTGTACTATTCGGTATTTCTATGCCCACTAGAGATTTGCCTGGGATTGGCGCTTCAATACGGACTGGATGAGCCGCGAGAGCCAGCTCTAGATTGTTTTGGAGACCTAGGATTCTCGAGAGCTTCACTCCCTCGGCCGGTTTCAGAGCGTAGCGGGTAACCGAAGGTCCAATAGACACTTCGTCCATCTCCACCATGATGCCAAAATTTTGCAGAGTGCGCTTGATAATGTTCGCGTTAGCTTTGACATCCCCCACTCCTGGTTTACCCTTATCTTTCTCTAAGAGAGAAAGGGGGGGCGGTACGAAAGGTTTTACTGAAGAGGCTCTAGAAATCAGGCTAAGATCGTGGAACCCTGAATTTTCGTTGCTTATATTTGTTTTTTTATTTTCATCCCTATTAAATTTCTCTATGGATTTCTCAAGAGCAATACTCTGGTTCTCGGCTAAAACTGAAGCAGGAGATAGTTTAATCTCTTCTTCCGATTCCTCTTCACTATTTTTGCGAAAAATGGAGAAGCTTATTGGCACATCAAATATTACCAATACGGAAGCAGTAATTAAAGCGGCGAGAATGATAACGCTCGCATATATATCGAACAATTTAAGCAGAGGTTGCGAGATCAAGCCTCCTATCATGCCGCCCTGCCTGCCTAATCCTAGGTCTACCAATGCAAGAGAGGAAATGAAAAATATTGCAGCTCCTATTCCTTGTATTTTAGTTACCGGTCTTGAATAGGAGCGGGCAAAAGCGATAGAAAGAAGAATGCATATTATTGGAATCAAGAAATATCCAATTCCGAAAAGTTCTTTAAAAACAAAATAAACTTTTTCTCCTACTGGACCCGCTAAGCCTCTTGGACCTATTGAAGCCAAAATAAAGAAAACCGACAATGCTCCAAGGCCTATTGCGGACACCCACCCTATAGTCTCATTCTTCAGGCTTTGTCTATTTTCATTCTCCTTCGATTTGGCATTCTTCCCGTTTTTGTTTTTCTTCGACATGCAAATAATCATACCACAGTTCACAGGTGGGGCTGGCAAAATAATAAAGGACGCGCTAATGTCTTTTAGAAGGTATTGAGTGTCCCATTGACTTGTAAAGGACAGTATAATATAGTTAATGTCCTAAAGATAAAAGACAAAATATTTTAAAATGTCCGATTTAATTCTAATTAATCCAAATACTTTATATAATAAGTCTGAAAGGATAACAGCAGCTTTGTTTTTGGTATCCAATACTATGGCTGGTGATGAGATATTAAAGACAAAAATTAGAAGTTTGGGTTTAGATCTGGTTTCTCTATGCATCTCTTTAAAGGACAACACTGAAGCAAACAGCCACTCTCTCTTGAAGACTTTGGAGAGAAAAGTTTTGGAGCTGGTTTCTTTGTTAAATATCACCTCTATCTCTGGATTTATCTCAGAAATGAATGCCTGTATTCTCAAAAAGGAATTTGAATATTTTTTAAAATCTATCTCCGATCTGATTCATTTTGTGGAAACAAGTAAGCTCGCTATTTCGAAAGAATTTTTTGAAAACGGTAATAATAACGACAAGGCGCCTTTAAAGGACAATTATTCCCAGAGGATTTTTTTAAAAGACAAACCACAAGATAAGATTGGTAGAAAAAACCAGAGAAATAAGGATATCTTTAATTTAATTTCTAGAAAAGGAGATGTAAATATAAAGGACATAGCATCCTTTATTAAAGGATGCAGTGAAAAAACAGTCCAAAGAGAGCTGAATATGCTTATAAAAAGCGGGCTTATAAAAAAAGAGGGAGAACGTAGATGGAGTCGATATTCTCTTGTATAGTTAAAAGTTGACTATTTTGTTCTAAAATGCAACCATAGGGCCGAGTACTCTTGTTTGTTATCCACAACGGATTTTGCGATGTTTCAAAACAGGGGTATTATATACAAGTCGAAACAGATATTTCATGTACTTCACTTATAGAAGATTTACAGGAATATTTGAGTAAGTTATTTATTAACAAGATTACAAGACAAACAACTTGATTGAGAGCCAACCAATTAAAATAAAAAGGCGCTTTTTCAAGAATTAAAAAATATGAATTTAAAGAAATCGAAAACTGCAAAATTGTTTGCTGGCGCTTTGGGTCTCACCATGGCTTTGAGCTTTGCCCTTCCGGCAAGCGCTGCTACCACGGCTGAACTTACAGCTCAGATAAACAGCTTGTTTGCAATGATTGGACAGCTTCAGGCTCAAATTGTCGGCGGTTCTGCTGCTAGCGTCACATTTACTAGCAACTTGACGGTCGGTTCAAAAGGTTCAGATGTTACTGCTTTGCAACAATGGCTGGTATCCAAAGGATACTTAACTATGCCTGCTGGAGCATCTATGGGTTACTTCGGTAAATTGACAAAGATGGCTCTCGCTAAATACCAAGCTGACGCTGGAATTTCTCCGGCTTCTGGATATTTTGGTCCTATCACAAGGGCCAAATTGAATGCTATGGTTAGTACCACTACAACTGGTGGCACAACTGGCGGTACTACTACAACCACTACTACAACTACTACCGCAACTACCACTGCAACCACCACCCCAGGCATTACTACTCTCGGAGCAGAAGGTACAGTAAGCGTCACCGGTTCAAATGCGGGTGCTCTTACTACAGTATATGCTGGAGACATGAAGGATAAGATCTTGGGATTTAAAATCCAAGCTCTTGGTTCTGACGTAGCTTTTCAGAGAGTAAAAGTTGATCTTGGCACCAACACAACTCAATACAACAAGATATGGAGTACTCTCTATGTCTTGGATGCCAGTGGCAACGTATTAGGTTCTTTGCCTTTGAACAGCGTAACAGTTGTCAAAGATTCAGGAACATATTACGCAACAATTGCTGGCTTCACTTCTATAGTGCCTAAAGGATCAAATCTGCAGTATTATATTGCCGCTGATCTTTATGGAACAATTGATACCACTAATCAGACTAGCTATACAGTACAGTTAGCTAACAGTGGTGTTCGAGCTCGTGATGGAGCGGGGATTGACCAATTTAGCCCAACAACCGGTTCTAATGTAAACTCAAGCATTACCGTAGCCGCTAACTTGACTGATAGCGCCACTCTTACGATCTCTTCAGACCCTTCTACTCCTCCGACTAGCTCCGTAACAGCCAATCAGGGATCAAGCAATGACAGATACGATTTGCTTCCTCTCTTGACGTTTGGTGCCAAAGCTACGAAGGATAGCGTACAGATTACAGATGTTAAATTCGAAGTTGTTAAAAGTGGTGCTGGAGCAGCTAACGCTTCCACCACCCTTTACCTTTATGATGGTTCGACCCCTATTGGTACAGGAACTTTGACTTCATCTACGACTGCTGTCACTTACTGGGAGGCAACATTCTCAAATCTTAACTACACGATTCCAAAGGATGTTACTAAAGTTTTGTCACTTAGAACTGACATCAGAAGTGCCAATATTACTGCAGCTAACTTCTACGCAATTGCTTCCTCGTCTTACTTTACTGCCCAGAGTTCAAATGGTACTTCTGTTACAGCAGCCAATAAGTCTGGAGTCGTAACCGGTAATACCATTACGGTAAGAAATAATGGTCCAGTTATAACTCTGACTTCTAAGTCAATTGCAACTGCCGGAGTACCTCAAGGAGCACCATTTTCTGGTGGTACTAGCACATCAACACTTACAGCTACGTTCAACTTCCGTATCACTGCTGTAGGCGGGGCGATAACGTTTGGTACTTCCGCTTCGGGCACACCAGCATTCGCAAGTTCAACTACAGGCTTTAGACCTTATGTTGGAGGTTCTTCTAACTCTATTGTCGGAGGTGTATCAACATCTACTTCATGGAACTTCCCAGCAGTATGTTCAACTTCTGGTTTGACCAACAGCTGTACATTGTCTGAAAACAATTCAATGGATGTAGCTGTTACCTATCAAATCTTTGGAAGAAACACGGCTGGAACTGCTAACCCATTAGGCCTCTACTCTATCGGAGTTGAAGGTGTACAGTGGCAGGGCACAAATGCGCAGTCAAGCACATTTATGTCCGGACTCAATGACTGGAGAACTGCTGATGTATCGTTCCCTTAGTTTAGGATAAGAATTCTAAGGCTCGGCTTCGGCTAGGCTCGCGAATCGCAAAGACCACCTTCACAGGTGGTTTTTGCGCTGTCTATTTTTCTGGTATAATTTGAGGGATGAAATATTTTGATAAAGATTTTTTCAAGTTCACTTTAGGATTTTTGGGCCTTGTTTCTGTCAGCTTGCTTTTAATTATGGCCGCAGTCAGGCATTCTGAAAACACAAATAAAAATCTAAATTTATCCAATGTATCAGAATCTAACTAAAATTGGGTCTTTTGCGCTCTTATCCATGTTGGTTTTGCCAAGAATCGTTTTTGCTGATGTAGCTAAAATAGTTTTTACTACCGACTCCCAAACCATAGTGCCAAACCCTCTTTCGGGAGCGATTACCATCCAGACTCAAGATGGGGGAGGCAAAATCTTTCAGACTCCGGAAACATTGGATTTAACGTTTAAATCCAGCTCTCCAACGGGTGAATTTCTATCGAGTTCCGGCAAGCTCTCGACCAAAACCATGAACAAAAATACAGGCAACCGCTCTGTATACTATAAAGATTCTGCAGAAGGCGTCTTTGAGATCGTGATCACCGCTACTGGCAGGGAAAGCAAGAAAATCTGGACTGCGAGCCAGAATCTAACCGTGTCTTCTGGCAATAAAACTCCTGAACCCAAACCAGAACCTAAAGTTGAAACGAAAAAAATCGAGCCCAAAGTGGAAGAGAAACCAACATCCACGCCAGTAATCACTCCTGCTCCCGCGGCCACGTCTGTTCCAGTTATCCAAAAACTCGAAGTAAAACCAGAGATCAAACCAGAAGTAAAACCAGAAGTAAAGCAGGAAATAAAACCAGAAATAAAGACAGAGAAAAAAGCTCCCAAACAAGCTGCGGCTGTAATCCTATCGGCAAAAAAACACGCCACCTCTACTATCGCCACTAGTTCTACTTCTACGGCGGTGATATACGAGTCTCCCAAGAAAGAAGGCTTTTTCAGCAAACTCTGGAAATTTCTAAAAGAACTTTTTGGTTGACAGAATAACTTTTATTGATATTATGTTAATAACGGCTCCAGAGACCGCAGGCTCCTGTTAATAAACAGAATAAGCCCTGCGTAGCAGCTCTTCTCCGTCCGGCCGTTGGTCGATTTTATCTGTATCAATTCGTAATTTATTCGTTATTTCGTATTATGGGAATTACAAAAGAAAAGAAAAAAGAAATAGTTAGTAGCTTAAAAAGCGCAATAGATAAATCCAAATCCGTTGTCTTCGTTAATTTTCACGGCCTCACAGTTCTCGACTCTCGCAACTTGCGAAGAGCTCTCAAGGCCGAAAATGTGAGCTACTGTGTTTCCAGGAAGACTCTGATCAATAGAGTTTTGGATACCGAATCAATAGAAGGCGTGAAGCCGGAATTCAAAGGCGAATTGGCTCTAGCCTATGGGGAAGATCTGATCGCTCCTGCGAGAGGCGTCTACGAGTTCCAGAAGAAACTTTCTGGCAAAATCTCGATTCTCGGAGGGATATTTGAAGGCAAATATAAGTCGCTCGAAGAAATGACAAGCATTGCCGCGATTCCGTCTCTGCAGGGGCTTCGCGGAATGTTTGTTAATATTCTCAATTCGCCCATACAGAGGTTTGCGATTGCAATGAATCAAATTGCAGAAAAAAAGAATTAAAAATAATTAAAAAATCATGGATGAAGCAGTAAAGAAAGAAGAAAAAATAGAAGTAGAAGTGCCTGCAAAGTTTGCAAAGATAGTTGAAGAAGTAGAAAAAATGTCAGTGCTTGATTTGAACGAACTTGTGAAAGTATTTGAAGCTAAGTTTGGGGTGTCAGCTACAGCAGTAAGTGCAGCTCCCGCCTCCGCCGGAGGCTCCGGCGCGGCAACGGAAGAGAAATCGACCTTTACCGTCGAACTCACCGACGGCGGCGCGACTAAGATCGCGGTGATCAAAGTCGTTAAGGAAGTTCTCGCTCTTGGCCTTAAGGATGCCAAAGACAAAGTCGATGCCGCTCCGATCGTCCTTGCCGAGAACATGAAGAAAGAAGACGCTGATGCTCTCAAGAAGAAAATTGAAGAGGCTGGTGGAAAAGTGACTTTGAAATAAGCTTTTATTTAGCCAAAAAATCCCAAACTGCGACAAGCGGAGGTATTTTTTGCTTTATTCACGCTTGTTAGCTAGAATGCGCTAATGGAAATTTTAGAAAAATTGTTTGGAGGGAGCGCCAAGGTGAAGATTATGAAGCTTTTCCTTTTCAATCCGGAAACAGCTTATGACACAAGCCAGGTGGCCGAAAGAGCTAAAGTGGGCAGGGGATTGGCTGTGAGAGAAATAAACAATCTATTTAAGGCCGGCTTCATAAAGGAGAAATCATTGCGCAAGGAAATTAGAGTTCAGCGAGATCGAAAGTCGGTATTGATGCAAAAAAGAGCAAACGGCTGGATGCTTAATTACCAGTTTGCATATCTTGAGCCTCTTTACAATTTCCTAACCGAAGTCAATGTATATAATCATGATGAGCTCGTAACTAAGCTTTCGAAGGGCGCCAAAATCTCTCTGCTCATAATTTCTGGCATCTTTATCAAGAATACAGATTCTAGAGTTGATCTTTTGATCGTGGGGGACAATCTGAAGGAAAATGTGCTCGAAGCGACTATTAAAAACATCGAATCAGAGATAGGCCGGGAGATTAAGTACGCTATTTTTACTACTACCGACTTCAAATACCGCCAAAGCGTCTTTGACCGCCTAATCCGGGACATTCTGGATTATCCCCACCAGAAGTTGGTCAACAGGCTTGGACTATAATATATTTATTGCATAGTTATAAGTTTATTTTGAATAATATGTATATAGACAATTGGGGCCAAGTCTTAACGCAATCTTTCCAAAATCTTTGGGTAGGAGTGGTCAGTTTTGTGCCTAATCTAGTGGTGGCAATTCTCATCGTTATTATCGGCTGGGCGATCGGTGCCCTTATCGGTAGAGTTATTTCTCAAATCGTAAAGTCTTTGAAAATCGACGAAGCTCTACGCAAGGCCGGCGTGGAAGAATTTCTGAATCATGGCGGCATCAACTTAAACGCTGGGGATTTCCTTGGCGGCCTAGTGAAGTGGTTCATTATGCTCGTGTTTCTGATCGGCGCGCTTGATGTCGTGCATCTGACAGAAGTCAATTTATTCTTAAGAAACATTCTAGGTTACATCCCTAATGTTATTGTGGCAGTCCTTATCCTTATTGCCGCAAGTATCATAGGCGAAGTACTCCGCAAAATCGTAGTCTCAAGCGCTATGGCGGCTGGAGTCCGATCGGCTGGATTTTTGGGCAGTGTTACCAAGTGGGCTATCTGGATCTTTGCGATCCTTGTCGCTCTGTCTCAACTCGGCATCGCGGCAGTCTTGGTCCACACTCTCTTTACTGGATTTGTAGTCGCTTTCTCCCTCGCTCTCGGCCTCTCCTTCGGCCTCGGCGGCCAGGAAATGGCGGCTCGAGCTCTCGATAAAATGAGCAAAGAAATGTCTCATAAGGAGTAATTCTTTCTGAATTAATTCACAAAAATCACCCCGAACTTGTTGAAGGGTGATTTTTGATTTACTAAAATAGATTTGATACAATGGTGTTATTAGTAATAATTCTTTCCTGCGGTCAAACAGCAGGAAATTAAATAAAAATTATGGAAGAAGAACCAAAACAAGAAAATCCCATAAACGATCTTAAATCTTTCTTAGAGCGAGATAAAGAGCTGAGCAGACAGTCTGCTATTGCTCGGGATAAAGCAGAAGAGGCAATAAGAAGTGGTGCAAGTCCTGAAGAGATTGATGAATTGGTGAGAATGTATCGTGAGGAAAAGCACACTTGGGACGAGTTTTGGAAAAAATATGGTGATCTTTTTTAGTTTAATTCCCCCAGAGACTACAACCCAACTCTTAATTTGACGAGAGTGGTTACTTTGGTACACTATGCGTATGAGTCAAACAACTTTTACAGAAAAAGAAGCGAAAAATAATTTTGGAAGACTTTTGGACGAAGCTCGCCGTTCTCCTGTGGCTATAAAGAAAAATGGTCGTAAGGTAGCCTACATTCTTTCAAATGAGAATTATTCTCACTATGAAGATTTCGAAGCAGTTGTGGATGCCTACTGGGGTAAAATGGCCAAACATGCTGAAAAGGGGGGATCTCTAACAGTAGCTCAAAGCGAAAAATTTTTGAAGTCTGCTTTAAATGCCAAGCGTTAAACTCTCAAAATTAGCTAAGAAATTTATAGAAAGATTGCTTTAGCCTATTAGAAGTGGGGATATCTTGTATTTGACAGCCTTAAACGGAGGAGTATACTGGCTTTGTATTATGTTGAAGATAACTAAACTAAAAAGCGGGTAAAAAGAATTACCGACTGGTTTTCTTTTGCCCCATTTTGGGGCTTTTTTCTTCAAGTAATACTGAACTTTGACAAATCAATTCCGCTCTAATCTGATCCTTGTAAATAAGGGGTCTTTTCAAGATTAGAAGCGGGCAGGCTGCTTTGTAGAATGGTTCTATAAAGCAGGATAAAATAAGTGATTTTTGGATTTCCTAATGGAAATCCAAGGGCGTATGGGGGATGCCTTGGCTAGAGAAAGCGATGAAGGACGCGGTGTAGCTGCGATATGCTTCGGGGAGACGCTGAACAGTCTTTGATCCGGAGATTTCCGAATGAGGAAACTCTGTCGAATAAACTTCGACAACTCTCTATCATAATTGGTAGAGGTAGCAAACCTGGGGAAGTAAAACATTTCAGTACCCAGAGGAAAAGAAACTAAAAAGTATTGCGTGAATAGCGGCGAGCGAAAGCGCAGAAGCCCAAACCCCGAGCGCAAGCGAGGGGGGTTGTAAGGCAACAACTTCATGTTTACATGAGGAAAGTTACAAAACGTTTTATTAGAATAATTTGCTGGAAAGCAAAATCCCAGAGGGTAATAATCCCGTGTTCGAAAATAAAATGACTTTCTTGTTGTTGTTCTTGAGTACCACAGGACACGAATAGCTTGTGGGAATCCGCCGGTACTAACCGGCAAGGCTAAATATTTCTCTAGACCGATAGTGAACAAGTACCGTGAGGGAAAGGTGAAAAGTAGCCCGATAAGGGCGGTGAAATAGACCTGAAACCATATGCCTACAAGGAGTCAGAGCCCCGA